>Ga0209536_100001618_pt1 | contig 36914 bp, 25 predicted proteins | sample DeeMarSeWOR28_12_FD_187461 | JGI IMG/M metagenome (GOLD analysis project Ga0209536, IMG submission 187461) | Marine sediment microbial communities from White Oak River estuary, North Carolina - WOR-2-8_12 (SPAdes) (version 2) | ecosystem: Environmental > Aquatic > Marine > Intertidal zone >... | reverse complement strand
ATTTGCGGTTTACGTCGTATTTTGCACAAAATGTACAAAATGGACATGCAGTAAGGAAAGACGATGAGCGAGGCTACGGAACAAAACAATAAGCAGCCCAAGTATAATGAAGCGGAACCGACATGTTCTTTTAACAGCCACCGGTATCTGATTAAAAAGGAACAAAATGTTGAAATGCCCCAAATGCAATTCTGATAATCCCGAAACACAACAATTTTGTGGTAAGTGCGGCTTCAAATTAGGCTCTGTAAAGGATATTGCTGCTTTGTCGACCAAGAGCCTCATTACGCCAAGGGTGGAATTTACTACAGGTTTTATCTTCGCCGGCAGGTATCAGGTTGTCGAACTGCTGGGCGAGGGCGGCATGGGAAAAGTCTACAAGGTAATTGACAAGCAGCTAAACGAGGAAGTGGCCTTAAAGCTCATAAGGCCGGAGATTGCCACAGATAAAAAGACCATTAAGAGATTCAGCAACGAGCTGAAATTATCCCGTAAAATCAGTCACAGAAACGTCGGCCGGATGTATGAGCTTATGGAGGACAAAGGCGCACTCTTTATTACTATGGAATATGTGCCGGGCCAGGATTTAAAGGGGCTGATTGGCCAATCGGGAAGACTGGCAACAGGGACGGCAATATCCATAGCAAAACAAATATGTGACGGCCTGGCTGAGGCCCATCGACTGGGAGTGATACACCGTGACCTGAAATCCAACAATGTCATGATAGATAAAGGTGGAAACGTTCGGATTATGGATTTCGGAATAGCCCGGTCACTCACGGGAAAAAGTATCACCCGCGCCGGTGCGATGATCGGGACGCCGGAATATATGTCGCCGGAACAGGCGGAAGCCGAGGAGCTTGATCAACGCTCCGACATTTATTCGCTTGGTGTAATTCTTTACGAGATGGTGACGGGACACGTACCCTTCGAGGGTGAAAACCCATTAAGCGTGGCCATGAAGCATAAAACCCAAATCCCGACAGATCCGAAAAAGCTGAATCCTCAGATTTCTGTAGATTTTAGCCGACTAATCATTAAATGTTTGGAGAAAGACAAGAAGGACAGGTATCAAGATGCGGAACAAGTGCGTTCGGAGCTTGCAAATATAGAGATGGGCATTCCCACAGCGGAAAGAGTTATTCCAAGAAAAAGGACGCAGACCTCGAAGGAGATTACCGTAACTTTCAATCTGAGAAGATTTTGTATTCTTGCTTCGGTTATTGTCGCTCTGGTTATTGCTGCGTCGATTATCTTCAAGTATCTTCCAAAGCAAGATACTGTTTCATCGCCACCTGAAATTCCCTCAATCGCAGTTTTGGCCTTCGAAGATTTCAGCCCGGCAAAAGATCAGGAGCATTTCTGCGAGGGATTGAAGGAATCAATTATTCTCGCGTTGAAACAGGCCCGGAATTTAAGAGTCCCAGCAACAACATCCATTTTTAAAGGCAAGGAGCGGGATTATCGTCAAATCGGTCAGAAGCTGAACGTCAAGACAGTGCTGGATGGCAGCGTGCAAAAAGTCGAAGACAAAGTGCGAATCATGGCGAAACTCATTGATATAGCGGATGAGTCTATTATCTGGACGGAACAATTCGATCGGGAGCAGCAGGATATTTTCACCATCCAGGACACAATCTCTATGTCCATTGTAAATGAGCTTAAGGTAAATCTTCTGGGTGGAGAAAAGACCAAAATCGTAAAGCGTTATACCGAAGATCCTGAAGCCTGGGACTTATATTCGTGGGGGCGTCTCTACTGGAACAAACGAACAGAAGATGGATTCAATACAGCAATAACCTTCTTTGAGCAGGCGGTCAAACAGGATCCGTCTTATGCTCTGGCTCACGTCGGCCTGGCAGATTGCTACATTCTTCTCGGACACTATGCTTATCTGAAACCGAATGAAGCCTTCCCAAAAGCAAAAGAGTATGTGCAGAAGGCCCTGATCATCGATAACATGCTTGCAGAGGCATATCCTTCATTGGCATATATATCAACCATTTATGAATGGGACTGGGAACGTGCTGAGAGTGAATTCAAGCAGGCGATTGAACTCAATCCGAACTATGCGACAGCTCGCCACTGGTATTCGGTTTTCTTGTTTGCTATGGATAGATGTGATGAATCTTACATGCAAATAATAAGAGCACAGGAACTCGATCCACGTTCAATCATAATAAATACTAACATAGGATGGCCTTATTATTTTAGCCGCCGGTACGATGATGCGATAGAGGCATTCCGGAATGCGCTTTTAATCGAAGAAGGATTTTGGTATGCGCACTGGGGCCTCGGATTGTCTTATTTTAGCAAAGAAATGTATGAAGAGGCTCTTGCGGAACTTCAAAAAGCAAGGGATTCTTATCAAGGCTGGCAACCCGATGTTGAATCGTTTATAGGAATTATCTATGCGAATATGGGCAAAAATGAAGAAGCACAACAAGTGCTAAACAACTTATTGGAACGAGAAAAACAAGAGTACGTTCCGCCGATGGCTTTCGCGAACCTGTGTTTTGCCCTCAAAGAAAATGACCTGGGTTTTCAATGGCTCGACAAGGCATTAGAGATTCATGATCCAGGACTGACCTGGATTGAAGTACATCCACTTAATGATCCCATTCGCACGGACCCAAAATTTATCGCTACACTCAAAAGGATGAAACTGGATAATTGACGGGCCGATTCCTTACGAAGGATTTAGTTTGAATATAAATTAGCGAAGCTGAAGAACAAAAAGAGCAAGCAAAAGGTAAAGGAGCAGAGCCTACCCGGTCTTTTGACGGCTCAACACCAAGATTATCTCGCAGGGATTTTCTTAAGCGATCCGAAGGCTCAGCTATTAAGACTGCGGTGGGCTATGCATTTCTGAAGTTTATATGGTTAGATGATGCAATAGCGGCAATATCAGCTTCGGGCGGGTATTTGCTGGTTGATACAAGGAAATGTCAAGGATGCATGACCTGCATGCTTGCATGTTCGTTAGTGCACGAAGTCAAGGAGAATCTCTCGCTTGCCAGGATTCAGGTAATCCAGAATTCATTTGAAAAATTCCCGAATGATATAACACTGAGCCAATGCAGGCAGTGTGTGGAACCGGCATGTTTAAACGCCTGTCCGACTGGTGCTCTTCATGTGGATAGTAAGCATGGCAATGTTCGAATGATCGACCCTGATAAATGTATCGGCTGCGGTAGTTGCGTCAAGGCCTGTGCATACGCACCGGCTCGTGCAATTTGGGATTTTGAGGATGAGCATGCCCAGAAGTGCGATTTATGTGCAGATACTCCTTTTTGGAATGAACAGGGTGGTCCTGAGGGAAAGCAGGCCTGTGTCGAACTGTGTCCTGTAGCCGCTTTGAAGTTCACAAAGGAAATTCCTAAACAGGAAGGCGACGATGGATACAATATAAACCTGCGGGGAGAAGGCTGGAAGAACCTGGGATTCTCAGTCGATTCAGAGAAGCTCAGCTCTGATGAGTCAACTGAAAAACGTATAAGAAGATTGCCTTATGCCGGAAGATGGGAAAGACATTCAGATCTCGATTCCAAAGAGGCGAAAAGGAAGAGGGAGAGAAAATGAACGGACACAGCGGAAAAATATTGCAACTGAATCTGACCAGTAAAGAGGTTTCGACAATAGAAACCAAACGCTATGAACAGTGGGTTGGTGGGCACGGGATGGGCTCTGCCATTTTCTGGGATTTGGTTAAAGATAAGGCAATCAGCGGATTTGATCACAGAAATGTAGTTACCATAATGACCTCTCCCCTTGGCGGTACATTAGTGCCGGGAGCAGCCGCTAGGACAGAAGTACAGGGCATTGGTATTCAGTCGTATCCGATTGAATGGTTCACCAGAAGTAACGTCGGGGGTCGTTTCGGAGCTATGTTAAAATATGCTGGCTGGGATGGAATAGTCATCGAAGGAAAAGCGGATAAACCAGTATGGGTTGACGTGCGAAATGGAAAGGTGAAAATTAGGGATGCCAACTGGTTATGGGGTCTCGATACCTGGCAGGCGCAGCAGATGATATGGAATGAAGTCATGAAAGGCAGCCAATTCAATGATTGGATGCCGATAGACGAAACCGATGAAACGAGAAGAACTACCCAACGACCAGCCGTACTAACCATTGGACCGGCCGGAGAGAATCTAAGCCGGACCGCTTGCCTTATACATGATGCAGGCCACGCATCGGGTCAGGGTGGTTTTGGTGGTGTCTGGGGATCGAAGAATCTCAAGGCCATCAGTGTTATCGGGACAGGCAGTATTAAGATTGCGAATCCTAATGCCTTGATCGAATCTCGATTATGGGCTAAGAAAAAGTACGGCTATCATGTCGATCAAGAATTCGGGACACGTGAGCCGCGAATAATGTTTTGGGAGTTTCCTCGTAATGCAAGACTTCAAGCATGTATCGGTTGCCACGAAGGTTGCTCTAATCGAACCAGTACAGGACACGGAAATGAATCCCAATGTATTGAGACACTGATCTATAGCAGTTTCGATAGAGAAAAGCACGGGGGTAAGCAAACTGCTGCGGCATACATTGCCACCGATATGCTACAGAAATACGGTATCAACGCATGTGAGATCTGGAGGGGGCTGGAGTACATCAACGAACTGAATAAATTAGGTACCCTCGGCAAAGGTAAACAAATAGATTGCGATCTTCCTTTTGATAAATTAGGAGAGACTGAATTTGCTGAAAGATTTCTGCATATGATCGCTTATAGAGACGGCATCGGTGACGACCTTGCCGAAGGATTCTTCCGCGCAGCTAAGAAATGGAACAGGCTCGATGAGGACTTGAAGACTGGTTTGCTCCGTTATCCTTATTGGGGAATCCCGGAACACGGTTATGATCCCAGGGCAGAAGTTAGTTGGGGCTACGGCACGATTTTAAGCGACCGGGATATAAATTCACATGATTTCAACTTTCTGTTCTGGTGGCCGAGTAGTCAGATTAGGAGCGGCAAGACGCCAGAGCCCTCGGCACAGTGGTTTACTAAGATTATCGCGGAAAAGTTGGTCCCATACGAAGGGGATCCATTAATGCTTGACTATAGCACAGACAACATCTACTCCGGCCGCATGGCCAGGCTCGTAGCGTGGTACTTGCACTACACGCGATTCTGGAAACAATCTGCACTCTATTGCGATTATCGTTGGCCTGACTTCGTAAACATCAATGTATCGGATGGTCGGGGGCTCACCGGTGAGGGAGAGCCCCGATTCCTCAATGCCGTCACGGGGAAGAAATACACCTTCCTTGATGGCATGATGCTCGGACGAAAGATATGGAATCTCGATAATGCTATCTGGACACTACAAGGACGACATAGAGATATGGTCCATTTTGCTGACTATATCTATGAAGTTCCATTTGAGAAAGTAGATATGGACTACTACCTTCCCGGGAGGCGAAACGGAGAATGGGATTATATATGCGTCAATGACCGACACCTTGAGAAGGCCAAATTCGAGGAATTCAAAACGACCTACTACAACCTCGAAGGATGGGATCCTTTAACAGGTTGGCCTACAAGAAACACACTTGAATCTCTGGGGCTTACAGATGTTGCTGATACATTGGCAAGTTATAACAAGTTGGGGGGCTTGATCCCTTAACGTGAATAGCTGTTTTGTATTGTATTTTATCCGAAATAGATAAATACCCTGAATGAACTGAAAATTCGTCTGCCGGACATGAATTTAAGGTCTCAGAACAACCTTGATTTGGGTTCTGTTTTGCAGCTTAAATCGATGGGTAAAATTTCCCACTGAATATTTTTCATGGGATTAAATGACAACGCCGGACAGGCCGGGGCAAATCCGCTTACGAGTGATTTTCTCTTTGAATTTCAGCCCTTAAGTGATATAAAATGCTTTTTAAGTTTAACGCCAGTAGCTTTGGAGGTATGAAATAATGAAGCTTGATTTGAGCAGCCTTCACAAGGCTGTTGAACCGCTGGAAAAGACAATAAAAGTAGCCAATGACGATGCTTTTATGTCGGGATTGACCGAAGACCAGATAGAGGCCATAAGAGCGGGCGTTATTCAGAACTTCGAATTCTCTTATGAATTGTGCTGGAAATTCATGAGGCGATGACTTCAGGTGAATCTTGGCGGCGTCTATATGGAAGGCGTGAGCCGGCGGCAGTTGTTCAGATTAAGCGCCGAACACCGATTAGTGAACGATGTGGACCGATGGATGGAATACCACGATGCGAGAAACGAAACCGCTCATACCTACGATGAGAATACAGCCGAAGATGTCTTCGAGACGGCTCAGAAATTTCTTATTGATGCCCAAAAATTACTGCAGGCTATAGAGGCCAACAATGATTGATGTCGCTGAATGCCATTTAGAAACAATAAAACGTATACTTGTCGAATATGTCGGCGACTGTGAAGTCCGCGCGTTCGGCTCAAGAGGCAACGGGACGGCAAAGGAATATTCGGATCTGGACCTGGCAATCATTGGGAAAAATAAAATCAGTCGAAGAGTGAAAATGCTTTTACGAGAGGCATTCGAGGAATCGGATCTGCCATTTCGGGTCGATATCGTGGATTATAACGCCGTTTCTGAAGCTTTTCGGGCGATAATAGCAGAGAAGTACGAGGTCATTCAAGATAAACCGTGAAATATCTGTTGCAAATCAGTGGGGGATTACTATAATACCCGCTTGTTTATAGTGGAATGTTTACCACTCAATACGCAATACGATATGGAATACGAAAATAGGGAGAAGTTTCAATGGAACCAGTTACGGAACCCGGAATTGACTTATTTACCGACAATTTGCCATCAATGGACGAGATTAAGACGCTGTCTGAATTTATCCATTCGGGTGAAGCTAACATGATAAGCTTCAATGAACAAGTGGAATCGAATATGTCCAGAACAGGCCAGAAAGCCTGTTTGGAAACAGGAATCGGCCTTTTTATTCTCGGCAGAAATGCCGAAGCGGCCGAAAAACTCGAAAAAGGTGCTGATTGCCTGGAGAAATATCTCTATCTGGCCTATGCGCTTCGCCGGGTGGGCAAATTCGATCAGGCAATAGATAGTCTGCAGAAAAGTCTCGATTTCGAGGCAGATAAACTAAATATAACACTCGAAAAAGCCGCTACGTATCGTCATGCGGGCGATTTCAAGGCCGCGGAGAAGGAACTTAAAGCCTGCACGAACTTTGAAAACGTAAGTGCTGAGTATCACTATCAGCTTGGGCGTCTTCAGGAAGCCGAGGGACTTTACGAAGAGGCAACAGACAATTACCTAAAGGCGCTGGAATTATCGCCGGAGCATCAAAGGGCACTTTTCCATCTTGCCTATAGGTGTGATTTGTCAGGAGATGAAGAGGCAGCCATAGACTATTACCGGCAAATTGCTGCAAGCTCGCCGGTCTATGTAAGTGCTCTGCTGAACCTGGCCGTGCTGTATGAAGACAGCGACCAGTTAGATAAGGCGACTCAATGCGTCGATACTGTCCTGGCTACCCATCCGAATCACCAACGAGCAATCCTGTTTAAAAAAGACATCGAAAGCTCAAAAACAATGTTCTACGATGAGGAAAAAGAAAAGAAGAAAACCCGTAAAAGCCAGATTCTCGAAACTCCGATGTCCGATTTCGAGCTTTCGGTTCGCAGCAGAAACTGCCTTAAGAAAATGAAAATTGACACGCTCGGTGACCTTCTGAATATTACCGAAACAGAGCTGCTCTCGTATAAAAACTTCGGCGAGACTTCACTGAGGGAAATCAAAGCCATCCTCGAACCGAAAGGATTATATCTCGGCATGGCCCTGGAGGATAAACAGCTTTCTTCGGGGGAAATAACAGATGAGTCCATCGCAGAAGACCATGAAGAAGGGCTCCTGAACAAACCTGTAGACGACCTTCGATTGTCGGTGCGTGCCCGAAAATGCCTGCAAAAGCTTAATATTCGTACAATCGGTGAAATAACGAGTAAAACGGATGCTGAACTGCTCGGGTGTAAAAACTTCGGTGTAACAAGCCTCAATGAAGTGAAAGCCTCCCTCGGAGACCTTGGATTATCACTGCGAAATCTGGACTAACTGGTTGATCATTATCAGGTAAATTGACATTGTCCACCACAATCCAACTTTCAGTAGATCCGGGGAAAATTGCCTCGCGGACGGTCCGGCATATACGCCATCTTCGAGTATCAAGCTGCACAAAGACAATAATTTTACTTGTGTTGCTTATGCTCAGCGGCTGTAAAAAACGTCAGCTTACCACGCCCACTGTCCAGATGGATATCAAACCAGAGTTTTGGATCAGAGTATTGCTCCTGGATGATGTCACAGCCTGCACACTAAAATCTGTCTCACCATTCAGTGTGCTCAGCGGCCAAACAGCACTATCGACGCAAATTACAGAAACACGCTACAACCAAATCAATGTGCCGATAAGCCTCGAACTTATCGACGGCAGAATCGTTATACACGGCCAGACCTTTGCAAATGAAAAGGTCATTATCTTCCCCGATGATCCGTACATCTTCAACTTGAACGGCAACGATTACCGCGGCAAGTTAAAGCTTATAGTCAATCCGGATGGCAATTCCTTCGATGCTATTAATCAGGTACCGCCAGAGCCATATCTGGCCGGTGTAGTAGGCGCCGAGATGCCGGGCTACTGGGAGCCCGAAGCACTGAAGGCACAGGCAATTACAGCAAGAACTTATTGTTTCTATGTTAAAAAGCGATTTGGCACCAATCGCGAATGGGACATGAAACAAACAGCGGCGCACCAGGTTTACCACGGCCTCAGTGCCGAATCATTACAGGTTTGGCAGGCCGTCAATGAAACAAAAGGTCGGGTAATCAGTTGTAAACAATCCGACGGTCCTGTAGATATTTTCCCATCCTATTACAGCTCAACCTGCGGCGGTCATACCGAGAACAGCAAAAACGTGTTCGGCGATTCATACGAAACGCTTATCGGTGTGCCCTGCCCATATTGTCAGGACGTGGCCAAGCCCAAGTTCTTCTTCTGGCCTATGATACAATTTGACAAGGCAGATGTTACAACCAGACTACTGCAAAGATATTCACAACTCGAACAGCTCGGAGAAATAAAAAACATAACTATCGCCAGCCAAAGCGACTATGGAGAATTTTCTCGATTGACCAAAATAAAACTCGTCGGCTCGACTGGAAACAGCGATTATCTCCGGGCTGAAGACTTTCGTCTTGCTATCGATCCCACAGGCAGAAAATTGCGAAGCACTATTTGCCAAATAGTAGAATTGTCTGGTAAATGGGCCTTTTTCTCCGGCAGAGGCTGGGGACACGGCGTCGGAATGTGCCAATGCGGCGCCCAGGGAATGGCAAGAGAAGGTAAAAATACACAACAGATACTTTCATATTATTACCCAAGGTCTCAAATAATAAACATTTATTGAGACCGGCAAAAAAATATTACGTGGGGTAAATGCTATGTTTTTAAGTTTATAATATAGAGCTAATGGTTGACTTTGAAGTTATATATAAGGATTCAAGCTCCGCAGCCAGACTGGGCTTGCTGAATACAGCTCACGGTCAGGTCGAAACCCCTGTTTTTATGCCGGTCGGTACTGCCGGTGCGGTAAAAGGTATTACACCGCAGCAGCTCAAAGAAACAGGCGCAAGCATAGTCTTGGGTAATACTTACCATTTAATGCTCAGGCCCGGAATTGAAACGATTGAAAAGCTCGGTGGGCTCCATAAATTCATGTCCTGGGATTATCCCATTCTGACCGACAGCGGCGGATACCAGGTGTTCTCCCTGAGTCCTCTGACTAAAATTGACGACGACGGCGTAGAATTTGCCAGCCACGTGGACGGGGCAAAGATATATTTAAACGCTGAGATAGCAACAGAAATCCAAAACCGATTAGGCGTCGACATCATAATGTGCTTCGATCAATGCACTCCATCGGGCGTGGATATATCACAGCTCGAACAAGCCGTCGAGAGAACGATACTTTGGGCTAAACGATGCAAAAAGGCTCATAACAGGTCAAACCAAATGCTCTTTGCCATTGTCCAGGGTGGCATAAATCCCGAATTAAGAACATATTGTGCCGAACATCTTGTTAAAACAGGTTTCGACGGTTATGCCGTAGGCGGATTAAGTGTGGGCGAAGAACATGACGAAATGATAAAAACGGTAAGCCACACTACGGGACTTTTACCAGCGGACAAGCCCCGCTACCTTATGGGCGTCGGCACACCATCTGATATCGTTACCGCCGTCCTGTCCGGCATTGATATGTTCGATTGCGTCCTGCCGACGAGAAACGGGCGAAATGCCTTTGCTTTTACTGAAAACGGCCCTGTTCGGCTGAGAAACAACGCTCATATCAATGACACCAGGCCAATCGAAGCCGGTTGTGACTGTTATTGCTGCAGAAATTTCAGCCGGGGTGCCCTGAGACATTTCTTTAATTCCGGAGAGATGCTTGGGCCGATATTGGTATCTGTGCACAACCTTACGTTTTACCAGAGACTTATGACCAAAATAAGGCAGGCTATAAAAAGCAATAAACTACTTCGTCTGGCAAAAGAATTGATTATCAACAATTGATTATTGGTTGTTGATAAATAGATAAAAAGTAGTTATTATTGCTGGTTTGGCCGGCGGTTATTCCAACGGTTATCTCAATAAGAGATTCGAAGTACGTAATTATGAAGGGAAGATAACAATGAATAATTTATGGATATTGGCCCAAACGGACAGCGGCGATGCTCCATCGGGCATTACTTCTGAGCGGATAAGTTCGGAACAGGAAGAAGCGACGACAACGACTACTCAATCAGATCCGAACGCACCGACCGGAACTATGAGGCGAAGCCCTTTTGGGAGTTCTCAAATAATCTTTCTCGCTCTGATGTTCGTCCTGATGTACATGATTCTTTTCAGAGGGCCTCGAAAGAAACAACAGCAGCATAAACAAATGATACAATCATTGTCAAAAAACGACAGAGTGCAGACGATTGGCGGAATTATCGGAACAGTTGTCGATATTAAAGATGATGAGATTACGCTGAAAATCGACGAATCAAATAATACGAAAATAAAGATTCTCCGTTCAGCAATCGGAAGAAATATGTCGAAAGATAAGAATTAGACTTAGGTACTTAACCGGCTATTTTATAGCCGCTGAAGCAATATAAAATACGATATTTGAGGGAATTTATGAGTAAGAATCTAACGCCGAAAATTATTTTAATCGTTGTTTTAGTAATAGTCGCAGCATGGACTTTATATCCACCAAACAAGACCTTAAAGCCCGGAATAGACCTGGCCGGTGGAACAAGACTTATATATCAAATTGACACCCACGGTCTTGAAGAAGCAGAAAAGAAAGACTTATCGCAAAAATTAATAACCGTTTTGCGAAGGCGAATAGATCCTGCGAACATCCAAAACCTCATATGGCTGCCCCAAGGCAGCACTCGCTTTGAAATACGAATGCCCCTGGCAAGTGCAGAAGCACACCAAAAACGCCAGAACTACGAGAAAGCTGAGACAGACCTACTCGATAAAAACGTCAGCGCCGCCAAAATTATGCGTTCTCTGAAAAGTCCTGCTGAAGAGCGAACCGAACTCTTTAAGCAGTTCGCACAGGAAGATCCCAACAGGCTGGTTATCCTCAATACGCTCGCCACGGTTCACGACGAACGTGAGGAGCTGAAAAGCAAAAGGGATGCTCTCTTTAGCGAGCGCCAAGCTACAGAAGCAAAAATGACATCGGCGGGTCTTGACCTCGACAAAATAAACGAAAATATAAGCAATTGGGCCACGCTGGATGTTAATGATCTGTCTGAATCGATAAACACATTCACTGATGTCAACGACCAACGCGATATGCTGACGGAATACGTTATGACATATACAGAGTGGTCCGAAGTTTCAGACCAGTATCTTGAGAAAAATACTGAGTACATCGAGGCAAGAAACGCTATCGATCAATTAAATCTGACAAAAGAGAAATTAGACTATTGCCTTGAGCTTGCCGAAAAATCTTCGAAACGCAAAGAACAGATCGAACAACTTACAACTGATTTCCCCGACCGGGCAATTGAAATTGACATGGTAGTAAAAACTTTTGACGAATACCGTCCATTCAGAGGCCGACTCGACGATCCTAAGGATTTGCAGAGAATGTTAAAAGGTGCCGGAATACTGGAGTTTAGAATACTTCCAACACAGGGACACCCCGAAGTTGACACGGACCAGATGAACGGATATGTCGAGAGGCTCAAGGAAATGGGCCCGAAAGCCGCCTCGGACAACCAGTACGTATGGTGTGAAATAGAGAATATCGAAGAATGGAAAGCTGCGGACAGGGAAGAGCGACCTTCAATCATCGAAACATTCGGCGATAAATACTATGTCCTTGCCAGCAACAAAACAGACGATACAATGCTGCACAGTCCTGCCAAAAAAGAGTGGAAACTCGAAAAGGCCTTTCCCTCAACCGATAGTATGGGGCGAAGGGCAATTGGTTTTCTGTTGGATGACAGAGGTGGAAACAAATTCTTTAAAGTGACCAGAAAGAACATAGATCGGCCATTGTGTATATTGCTCGATGGAATCGCTATATCAGCACCAACTATTGAAACCCAAATTCGCAGGCAAGGCAATATAACAGGCACCTTCACTCAAACAGAAGTCGAAGACATGGTTAATAAACTAAACGCCGGTTCTTTGCCTGCAAGACTTATAGAACAGCCCATCTCCGTCAATACGATAGGCCCGTCCATCGGAGCCGACAATCGCGACCAGGGCATCAGAGCAGGTTTGATAGGTCTTGTTGCAGTCATCGCGTGTATGGCGATTTATTATTGCCTGGCCGGTTCAATTGCGGATGTAGCCTTGCTTTTGAATATGCTCTTTGTCCTGGCAATAATGGCAGGTGTGCGGGCTACCTTTACACTACCCGGCATCGCCGGTATCATACTTACAATCGGTATGAGTGTTGACGCCAATGTTCTGGTATTCGAAAGGATACGTGAAGAGCAGCTTCGGGGAGCATCACTCAGGATAGCTATACAAAATGGCTACCAGCGAGCTTTCAGGACTATCTTCGACGCGAACTTAACGACGTTTATAACCGCTGCAATTCTGTACTGGCGTGCTTCGGAAGAAGTCAAAGGCTTTGCGATAGTGCTAATGCTCGGTATCGCATCAAGTATGTTTACCGCATTATTCGTAACTCGCGTAATTTTTGATTTCCTCTTGTCTAAGCGAATTCTCAAAGACCACTTACTTATGCTTCGCCTTATCCACAATCCGAACGTGAACTGGATGCGCTCCAGACCAATCTTTCTGGGAATATCAAGTTTCCTGGTAATTGGCGGGCTGCTTGTCTTCTTTACAAGAAACGACCTAAAGAACAATAAATACGATATCGAGTTTACCGGCGGAACCAACATACAGGTCAATCTCAAAGACACCCTCGAACGGCAGCAAGTCGAAGAAAGAATTCAGAAAATCGGGGATGAATTGAACAATCCCGGTCTTCAGACGGCAAGCGTTTACTCTATTGGAGATTCAGGCAAACAGTATGAAATCAGCACAATAGAAACAAACAAAATAGCCGTCACATTAACTTTCCCCCAGACGCAGCAGCAATCAGCCAACAATATAATATCTGCAATAGAAGATGCTCAACGGGAGACTGCCGGCAGGCTCGGTAACCTGATTGTCGCACAGGACACGAACAAAGCAGGGACGTTTAACATATCAACGAGCCAGATGAACCAGTCTCTGGTCAAGGAAGTGCTGGAGAAAGCTTTTCCGGATGCCGATATTTCAGAACCACAGGTCGATGAAGTTGTCAATAACGCGATACTAACCGCGTTCACCGACCAACTGGAAATCCAGCAAAATCTCCAGCCTAAAATCGTCTCCGAAGAAAATATATCCGAAGAATTAATAGACTCTTACCCCGAGCTAATTGATTATCTGGGCGGCGTCAAAATCGAATGCCAAATCCAGAGGTCTGCCACTGCCGGTGAAATTGCCCAAAGATTCAGGGACCTGTTGTTTAAACCGGACATGCAAAATGTCGAACGATATCCATACGAAATCCTGGATTCGAGTCTGAACACCATAGCCGATCCGAACCAGCCTGTAAAATCATTCGTTTACGTCAGTGCCGATCCCGAAGCGAGTTTCCGCGAACTTTCCGAGGAAGAAAGAACACGCTTCGTCGATAACGAAAGAGCCAAAGTCCTAGGGGCAACCAGGCTCGAGACCTCACTACCGCGAGTCAGACAATTCGACCCGGCGGTAGGCTCCGAACAAAAACAACGGGCATTGATTGCCATTGTTCTGTCATTGTTTGCTATCGTCACTTACATCTGGATTCGATTCGGAGATGTCCGCTACGGCGTCGCCGCCATTATAGCACTCGTACACGATGTCTGTATCACACTCGGAGCAGTAACCGCTTGCTACTATATTGCTAAATGGTCAATAGGACGATTCCTCTTAATAGACGATTTTAAAATCAATCTTGCGATGATCGCCGCTTTTTTAACGCTAATCGGCTACTCACTTAACGATACAATAGTTGTTTTCGACCGTATCCGGGAAAATCGCGGCAAAGCCCGCCTACTCAATCCGAACGTAATAACCGATAGCATCAACCAGACTATTTCCAGAACGATTATGACGTCCTTCACGACATTTATTGTTGTGCTGATAATGTATATTTTCGGCGGCCCTGGATTAAGAGGTTTCACATTTGCAATCGGGATCGGTATTATCATTGGAACCTATTCATCTATTGCAATAGCGGCGCCGATATTATTGCTTGGAACAAAGAACAAAAAGGAAAAGGGCAAGTAGCTTTGCCGGACTCCTGACGCTCGATGCTCCACCGTAAGGTGTCCCATCGGGAGATACTCGATGCTTGACGAGAATCGAGAATCTCCGAATCGAGGATCGAGAAAGATGCAAAAGGATTTGAAAATTGGACTTGCCCTGGGCCTTGTGCTGGTAGCATCCGCGCTGCTCTGGCTGGCTACTCGCCCGAGCCTCAGCCCGATAGCAAGAATGTCACGTATTCCCGATGCCACTCCTGCCCAGCAGAGCTTTGAGCTGGTAAATGAAACACACACAGCCGAAGATCAGCAGCCTGCAATCAAGCCGCAACCGGAATTGCCTGCCCCGCCGGAAGGAGTCCCCGGGACAGCACAATATGAGCAAGTCGAGAAGATAAAAACGCAGAAATTTCACATTGTTATTAAGGGGCAAACACTTACTCAGATTTCACAGAAATACTACGGCTCAGCAGGTAACTGGGAAAAGATTCTCGATGCAAATCAAGATAAAATAAAAGAACCGAACAAACTCATACCCGGCACAAAATTAATCATCCCCAACTAAACTATCACGGCTGCTATTATTAAAGAGACTTTGCTGCTGCGCTGTCGACGAGCCAGGTGACTTTGTCAAGAACCGGCCAGAGGGCGTGAATCGGATACCTGACTTCGTCAGGCTCACTTTTTAAAACCGTTCTCAGAATATCCGATTTCTCATAGCCACAAACCAATACAACCAAATGACAAGCAGCACGTAAAACCGGATGCGTCAGGGTTATTCTGTTGAGCTTCTCATCTAAAACATAAACAACGCACGCTAAATCTTCCGTGTCAAAAGCAGCGTAAGAGTTTGGAAACAGCGAGCCTGTGTGCCCGTCGGAACCCATACCCAGTAATATCAGGTCAAACTCAGGAACTTTCCCGGCCCCGATTCCGAATACTTCTCGAATAGTTGCCTCATAGCGACGAGCGGCAGCTTCGAAATCTTCGTCCTCGGTTGGGATTCGATGAACATTCTCCTCGGGGATGACAACCCGAGTCAGGAAAGTATCGGCAGCCAGTTTGTAATTGCTCCACTGAGAATCCGGATGAACATATCGCTCGTCAACCCAGAACATATGTATCTTGTCCCATGGCAGTGAGCTTGCCTGAGGTGTCTCGCCGAGAAGCTCAAAGAAACGCTTGGGAGTATTCCCTCCTGATATAGCCACATAAAAGACATCCTTAGCTTTTATCGCCTTTTGCGCATCGGCAATAAAAACCTTAATGGTGCTTTGAGCTAAGCTCTCAGGATCTGAAACAACATCAATATTCGATTGGTATTTTGTTGTAGTTTCCATAATGCCCCCGATTTACCCCCATGAGAGAATATCAACATCCTTGTTAAAAACATGCTCCTGCCTATGCAGAAACTATAAACTACAGACATTATGTACCCAAAAATACGATTTGGCCAGAAAATCTTTTTAAAAAATTACCGCTCTTTTCTAAACCACTGCAAAAAAACAGCTTATAAATATTGCAAGGCCGATCAGGCGACAAAAATCCTCCCCTTTACATCTTCAAGTATCATATAGAGCGAAGGCACAAGCACAAGCGTGATACAGGTCGCGAACATCACTCCGAACGCCAGGCTTATTGCCATTGGTATAAGGAAGCGAGCCTGAATGCTTCTTTCTGTTATCATCGGCAACAAACCGAAAAAGGTCGTCAGAGTTGTCAGCATAATCGGCCTGAACCGGCGGGTTGCACAATCACGAAGTACCTGATTTAGTTCTATGCCGCTTCTACGCTCACGGTTGATAAGGTCAATCATAATGAGTGAGTCATTCACAACCACTCCGGACAGCGCCACAATACCAAACATCGACATAATACCAAAATTATATCCCATCAATAAGTGCCCGAATGCCGCTCCTACAATTCCGAACGGAATGGCCGACATAATAATAGCAGGCTGTGAGTAGCTCTTGAACTGCACAGCCAACAGCCCATAAATCGCCAGCAGCGCGATTGCGAAATTTATTTTCAAACTTCCTAATGACTCATTCATTTCCCGCTGCTCGCCGCCGAAGCGATACTGCACACCATTAAACTCACGAGCCAATCCAGGCAGTACACGTGCGAGCAGTTCTTTATTGATTACATTAGCATTGGCAACAGTCCTATCAACATCGGCCGAGACGCTCACGACACGCTTGCGGTCTATGCGCTTGATCGCCGAGTAGCCCCTACCGTATTGTACTTCCGCAACCGTATCAAAAGGAATTTCCGTGCCGTTCGGTAGCCTGATCCGCATGTTCTCTACATCCGCAAGGCTCCTTCGCTCTGCCTCCGGGTAACGCACCATCACGCGAATATCATCCCGCCCTCGTTGTATCCGCTGGACTTCGTCACCATAAAATCCTTGCCGTACCTGTCTTGCCAGGTCGGAGAGCGTCAAACCCAGCGTCCGGCCGGTGTCTTTGATTTTAAGCTTCAATTCTGCTTTGCCGGGCTCGAAGTCGTCCTGAATGTCACTAACTCCAGTATAGTCCCGCAAAATCCCCTTCAGCTTCTCCGATGCCGCCAAAAGCACATCGAAATCCTTATGCGACAACTCCACATTTATAGGATCACCTGTGCTGGCGAACTCCGAGATAAAGGTCAAAGATGAAGTCCCGGCAACTTCACCCACCAATTCCCTCCAGCGATTTTTAACCGCGGTACTCGATAGGTCCCTCTCTTCGGCCCCAAGCAACTCAATGTTTACCTCTGCCAGGTGTGATTGCCCGCCTCCACCAAGGTCAACCTGAACCGGGCCGCCGCGTCCGACAATAGGCTGAGCCCCAATGGTTGTGGAGATATGTTTTTTAATAGATACATCGCCCGGATACTCTGCGTCGAATTCTTCGATCGCTTCAAATGCAGCCGCCTCTATTCTTTCCGCAATCGCCCGGGTCTGCTCAACAGGCGTACCTAACGGCATCCTGATCAAAGCTATTACGTTATCGGCTTCTATCGCGTCAAAAAAGACAAATTTAATGTACCCCCCCGCCACAATCCCCACAGTTGTCAGAAAGATTGCAAGACCGAGCGATAATGTTACATATCGCCAACGGACTGCACGCTCAACAAAGTTCGCAAAAGGCCCGTTAATAAATCGCTGTAGAATTTTGTCGATAAAGTCATTAACCTTATCTGTGAAACGTCTTATGCCCTTGCCCGGCTTGCCACGCTTCGAAGACAAATGCGCCGGCAGGATAAGTAAAGCCTCTATCAGTGAAAATCCCAGAACTCCGATTACCACGATCGGCAGAACGCGAAGAATCTTACCCATAATCCCACTGGTATAAGCCAACGGCACAAACGCAAACACCGTGGTCAGTACTGCTGCGACCACAGGCCAGCACATCTCTTGCACACCCTTGATGGCCGCATCGAGTCGATCCAATCCCTGCTGGCGGTAAGAGAATATGTTCTCGCCCACAACAATGGCATCGTCCACAACCAGACCAAGCACCATAATAAAAGCAAAAAGACTCATCATGTTAATTGTTACGCCGAAGCGAGGTATCAGCCAGAAAGCGCCGAGAAACGATATCGGGATGCCCATCGCAGTCCAGAACGCAAGTCTTACATTCAGAAAACATGTCAAACACACAAATACAAGGACAAGGCCGATGTAGGCGTTTTTCGTAAGTAGATTCAACCTCGCCTTGAGAAACTCCGTATCATCTTCCCACAGTGCCAGTGACATTCCAGCCGGTAAAGAATTCTGTTTCTCACGGACATATTTCTTAACGGTCTCAGCGACATCTACCGCATCCTGATCGCCTGTGCGAGAAACCTGTATGAAAGCAGCCCGTTTACCATCAAACCTCGCTGAAAGATCCATATCCTCGAACTCGTCTCTGACCGTCGCAATATCGCTTAGTCTTATCTGGGTTCCATCATTGCGCGTTACTACTACTATCTTTTCAAATTCAAGCCCGTAGTATTTCTGCCCTTTTGTTCGTACCAGAATCTCACCGCCAGTAGTCTTGACAGATCCGGCCGGGATATCGAGCGAGGAATTCCGGACCGCCTGTGTAACCTTCTCAAAACTTAAATTATACCGGCGAAGATTCTCCTCGGAAACCTCGATTGAAATCTCATACGGCCTTATTCCCGAAACCTTTACGAGCGAGATATTCTCCTTGTCGGTTAAATCATCCCGAATCTCGTCCGCCAGCGTGCGTAAGGCCTGCTCGGAAACATCGCCGTACAAAACAATCGAAATGACCTTGAACCTTGTTTTCAGCTCGGAGATAATCGGTTTCTCCGTCTCCTTCGGAAAAGTGATTATCGTATCAATCTCCGCCTTGATGTCATCGAGCACCTCCTTGACATCGGCAAATTCTTCCACCTCAACCAGTGTCGAACCCATTCCCTCGGCCGCGGTAGAAGTCATACGCTTTATGCCGTCCACACCAGCAATTGCTTCCTCGACACGTGTGCACACACCCTCCTCGACATCAGATGGCGAAGCACCAAGATAAGGAACCATAATGTTAATCATATCAAGGCTCATTTCCGGAAACACTTCGAGTCTCGTCGAGAAAATCGAAAGCAATCCCGACGCTGCAATCAGGATCATAAGCAGATTCGCCGCAACATGGTTGGACGCAAACCAGCTAAGAACACCTTGTTTTTCCTGCAAGTCTTCCACTTATTTATCCTCCTGCTTGTCTGGCTGACCACCATTGCTTTCTACACTTTCGTCTGTCGTTATTGTATCGGCTTCTGTACGTACCTGCATACCATCGATAACCGCGTCAAGGGAGCTTATAACAACTTGTGATTTATCAAGATCCTTCGAAACGATATAGGCGAAATTTTTATCGACCCGGACAGTCTTCAATGGCCGGACACTGAGGTGATTGCTGTTAACAATCCACATTTGATTGCCCTCGCGTATCGCATCGCGCGGGATCGCAATTGCATTACAAAGAGTGTTGCCCTGAATGAGAACCTCTGCAAATATGCCCGGCAATAATGGTGGTTTACCATTGCGGTCATCGAATGGTTCCGGTACTTCAACGACGACCGAAATCATCCGGGAAGTCTTATCCACCTGGCCCGCAGTGCGAACCACGTAGCCTTTCCAGGAATGCTCAGCTCCCGCAAAATCCGCTATCACCTTCGCTGGAGTACCTTTGGAAGAGTCCGAGTCATCGTTCGAGAATATCGAGTTCTCGAAGACATCGAACCAGGCCAGTTCGCTATCTTTAAGCGGAACTTCTATTGCCACAGAATCCGTTCCATAACCCTTGGCCAGAGGTTGTCCCATTACTACATACTGACCAAGGTCCACATTTTCAGTTGTAACCAGGACATCAAACGGAAGGGATAGACTGGTTCGCTCAAGCCTCAATTTCGCAATTGCAAGTTGAGCCTCAGATGAATCCAGCAGCGCTTTGGCCTTGCGAATCTGCGGCTGGCGGAGAACGAGAGGCGAGGTGGGTTCCGTATCCGGATGCAATTGATTCCATTCAGTTAGAGCGACCTCCGCTTCGGCCTCCTCCGTCTCCAGGATGACTCCTGCATCCGCTACCGCGGCCTCGGCCTGTCGGACTGCCAATTCGTAATCTCTTGGATCGATTCGCAATATTGTCTGATCGGCAGGAATTAGCCCGCCGACAATAAGCTCCGGATGGATATAAACCACCTTGCCAGCCACTTCCGGAATTATATCGACTTCTACCTTGGGATTGACCGTCCCATAACCTTGAACCACCATCGGTATATCCTGTGAACGAAGCTCCACTACTTCTACCAACGGTGCCTGCACATCCTGCTGCTTTCGCTCAGGCGGCTTTTTTAACATGATGAAAATAAATGCCCCGGCAATACCTACACTGACGATGACAATCGCTAACAACGCCTGCAAAAGCCCACGCCCGGCAATTCTCAGATGTCTTATATTCTGAATTCTGTATTCTATATTCTGTATTCTATTTTTTTTCATTTTTTCCTACCGCCAATATTTCTTCATCTTCTTGTTTATTCCAATCACCACCTAAGGCCAGATATAGATTCACTCGCGTAGTCCAAATCTGGCCTTTTAGAATTGTCAACTGTTCTTCAGCTATTCGTCTTCGCCGCTCGGTTTCCAGAACCACCAGAAATCCTGTAAGCCCCTGCTGGTAACGCTGCCTTGAGAGTTCCTCGGCGGCTTTGGCTTCCCGAAAGCGACGCTCGGTGTGCTCTAATTGATTCTGAAGCATCAGTTCGCTCACGAGCGCATCTTCGACCTCCCTCATAGCAACCAAAATCGTGCTGGCATAATTAGCAGCCAGTTCAGCATAGCGTGCTTTGGCGGCATCAATTTGAGCAAGAATTTGACCGCCCCTGAAGATAGGCTGAGCAAGACGAATCAGTAATCCGTATGTTTCCGAATAACTCTCCCAGATGTCACGCCATTCGTCACCATTAGCACCATAATTTGCTGTAAGAGTCAAATCTGGATACAACTGGGCGATACTGACGCCGATCCGTTCATTGGCCGAACGCAAAGCCAGTTCCGCCGCCATTACATCAGGCCTGCGGTCCAGAAGCCGGGCGGGCACTCCTATCAGTACTGGTTCCAAATCCGGCAATTCTTCCAACGTCTCAGGTAAATCCTTCGACCGTCCTGGCGGTCGTGCCAGAAGAACATCAAGCGCGTGAAGAGCCGTAATCAAAGACAACTCGACGGCAGGCTCGGCAGCTTTTGAGGCGGCGAGATTCTCACGCGCCAACCTGATGTCAACAGGCCCAACAAGGCCCTGATTATATCGCCTCTCTACAATATCGAGTGTCCTTTGCCGGCTCTCAGTATCGGCCCGCGCTATGCTTAATCGCCGCTGGATCGTCGCAATGTTTATCCGTGTATTGATAACTCCGGCGATAATCGAATTGGTCAATGCCTGCTCGCTTGCTTCCGATGCAAGCATATCTGCCCAGGCGGCACGCTCGGAATGTTTGAGTTTGCCGAACAAATCGAGGATGTAGTTAACGGTAATATCCTGCGACCAAGTTGTGCTCATGACACTGAATCTACCGCCGCCGAACGGGCCCTCTCCCATGTTGAAGGAACGCTTAGACCTGTCACGGCCAAGGTTGTACGAGACATCAGGCCACTGCCGTCCGCGCATCTCAGCAAGTACAGCCTGGGCCTGCATTACCCTCGCAGCGGCGGCTTTGAGGTCATAATTGTTCTCCAGCGCTTCATGCACGAGTTGTGCCGTGGTCGGATCGCCAAATCCCTCCCACCATCTGTCGGTATCATTAAAATCATTCACATCCTGAGTATGTGCCCCGACATGAAAATATGCATCGGATGTCTCAGCCGGGGTTTCAGGTCTGGAATAATCCGGCCCCACCATACAACCGGCATACATCAAACAACTTAAAATAACAAATAATCCGCAGATAGAAGCTAATTTCCTTTTCATTCGATTTTCCTCTTGAAACAGGCCCGAGTCCCTACGCCTATCAGCACTGTAATGCGTCCCTTAGGGAATAATATCTTCAATCTCCCGCATAAATGTTTTTATTACTTCTGATGCCCATTATTTCTGTATTGCTTGATTCAATATATTGAGACTGATTTTCCGATTCAGCGGTTTCAACTGATGCCAGTGTTCCCATCGCTCTCTGGAAGTCCAGCTTTGCAATTATGTGCGCGTAAATAGCCTGGTAATGGTTTGCCCTTGCCGTCGTCAATGCGGCCTGGGCGTCGATCATTTCAACCTGGGTGTTTGTGCCTTCTCTATAGCCGACTTCCGCAAGCCGCAGGCCTTCTTCAGCCCTTGTAAGATTCAGCCGTTGAGATTCGATAAACTCCGCCGTATTCTCAATGCCTAATTGTGCTTTGGTCAGTTCGAATAAAGCAGTCTCCTCTGCGTCAATTAAATCTATCTGTCCCTGCTTTAGTCGTGCTTTTTGGGCAACTATTTCACCATCACGCATAAAACCATCAAAAATAGGCAAACTTGCTGATATCCCTCCCTGCCAGGCGTGGCCCCACTCGATCTCCATCATATTATGCGGGTCGGGTTTTGACCAGGTATTGCTGTAAAAGCCGCTAACCATAGGATAATATTGGCTTTTGGCTATCTTGAGCAGCTCTTTCTGCATTTTTATATCAAATTCCCGGCCAAGCAGATCGGGCCGGTTTCGATAAGCCGCTTCGACGGCCTGCTCCATTGTTATATTCGAAGGAACATAAAGCAGCTTATCAGAAAGAACAAAGTCACTGTCCTGCGAAACACCCATTATTCTGATTAGACTGGCTTTCGAGACGCTGATTGCATTTTTATTCTGTATATACTCGGCCTGGAAATTCGAAAGCTCAACTTCCGCTCGCAGGACGTCAAAATCAGAGGCAACACCGCCTCGCTGTCGCTGCTTGACATTATCAAGATGGGCTTTGGCCGAACGAACGGCATCGGTACTTATCTGAAGCAAATGCTGACTCAGCAAAACATCATAATAGGCATGCTCGGCGGTATAAACAACATCCTGAACGGCCGCTCGAACCGTCTCGTCGGTAAGCAACGACATTAATTTCGCAGTGTTAATTCTGGCCAGTATCGAACCACCGGCATAAATCGGCTGGGTGACAGTTAAAACCGTAGAGTAGGTGTCTTCGTCACCAAACTGTATCTTCTCCTTGCCCAAGGGTGTCTCAATTTCGAAAGACGTGACTCCATCGAGCCTGATATAATCGCCGGTAAGATCCACTGAGGGCAAAATCGCCGAATAGGATTTCAGCCGTTCTCCGCGGGCAATTTCCTTCTCCTGGATTACACTCTGTAGAACCTTGTTATTGACCAATGCCAGCTTTGTGCAGTCCGCTATATTGAGCTTTCCGCTAATAACAGGCTGGGACTGCTGCTGGCGCTCTTTCCGGTTTTTCCATTGCCTGAAAGCGGCTTCCCTCGACAATCCGACATCTTCATAATATTCATCACTGCTGATACATCCGGCGATTTGTAAAGTAAACAGAATTCCTATTATCATTGTAATATATTTCATAAAAATATTTTTCATATCTTAATCCTCTTAAAAACATTGTAGGGTGAGTTTAAGCCCACCGATTCGATCATGGTGGGGCAAGCCCCACACTACACATCTCCGATACTTTTTATTTGTTTGTATAGGCACGAATCCCGGCAGCGGAGAATTTAACAATGTGATTAATCATCTCATCCGAATCGAGTATCGGAAAGTCCAGAATATCGTTGCACTGCTCGAACATAGTTTTTATATGGACCAAATGTACGAGCTGTCCGACAATTGACAATACTACCGGCAGAACCTTTGACTCGTCCAGACCGGGACATGTTTTCACCAGCGCCTTGTGCATAGCGGTTATAGTAGGCTTCATAACCTCATCCACGAACATATCGGTAGGCAGGTTACTGTCAATATATTCCCTGGCCATAAGCTTACCAAGCCGCCCCCCCTTGTCCGCATCTACCATCGAGCCGACAAAAGTGTCTGCAAAAGACCTAAGCAACTCTTCAAGGTCAGGTCGAACTCCAGACTGAAACATCACGTTGTTGATGCTCGCAATACGTGCATCGCGCATTGGAATTAAATGGCGATGCCATACTTCTTCGTACAACTTCTCTTTGCTTCCAAAATAGTAGTTGACCGAAGCTATGTTGCAGCCTGCCGAGGCGGCAATGTCGCGGATACTCGTTCCCTTGAAACCGTGCTCGCAAAATAGCCCCTCCGCCGCATCAAGCAATCGATCCTTCACACTCTTAATTACAACGTCGTTATTTAATTTGCCTTGTGGCGCCACCATACAATACTCCTAAACAAGCGTTTTATACGTCAGTTTAAAACAATCGTTTTGAAATGTCAAGCTTTTTTAGAAATTTGAACAAAATAAACAAAAACTCACTCGCGCTTAGTGTTTTCCGTGAAGAAAATGACGTTAATATAGCTATAACAATCGTTTATGGGATTTCGTTGTTATTAGGAAAGAGAAAAAAAGTCAATCTTAAAAACAAATTTAGCCCAATGGAGTACAAAATGTGCCGGATTAGAGGAGAATAGACTTTCGAATCACCTGCCAATCAAACGGACGAAATGTCATATTAACTCGACGTAGGACCGGTCGGTGTGTTATAAAAAGAATAAACGGAAATCTTCAGATTTTCCTTTTTGTTTGTGGGGGGAATTTCAATACCTTTTTTGGATTTTACTTTAAAAAGAACATATATTGACTATTTCAGGCAGGAGATAGAATATAACCCAAAACCACTCTCAAGCAAAATCAATAATCTAAAATTATATTATTTCAATCGGATTGGTTTATAACCAAAGTTCTTTAATGTTATAATTACCGGTAACGTCAGCGTGCAGTGGAGGAACCAGGATATCGACATTGAGAGTACTGCTACCGAGCCATTGTATATAGCAGTGTCTATCAGCACAGACACACCTGTTGTGATTCACGAGGATACGAATGCGGCGACAATTGACACCTGTACCGAGTGGGTGATTCCACTACCAGCTTTGGCTGATCAGGGAATCAATCCGACCAATGTTGACAGGATTGCAATTGGTCTTGGTAACAGGGGCAATGTAACAGTATCCGGCGGTTCAGGTAAGATGTACTTTGACAATATCCGTTTATACCAGTCGAGAGACACTGCCGAACAGTAATGGATGAGACATAGGAAGGGCTGCGAGCCTCCGCACCGGCAGCCCTTCCTTGATTATATACTATTATTAATATACCGAACAAAACCTAACTATTCCTATTGTGGTGATTACGTATTTTTAAACAAATCTCCGGTGCGTAAAAAACCACCTCCATCATCGTGTAATTAACTGAAAAAAACAACTTTATTTGTCAGAAAAATGTGATACTTTAGTAACAGAGAAGATTATTATTGGTACGATGAGAGTTTGAATATGAAATTATATTATTTCTGTCACATCGGAGATAACAGTTGAAAACTATTGATCTACGCAGCGATACCGTGACTTTACCTACGCAGACGATGCGGGAAGCGATTTTTCACGCTGAGTTGGGTGATGATGTGTTCGGCGAAGATCCGACAACGAATCGACTCGAGAAAAGGGCGGCCGAGCGTATTGGAAAAGAAGCAGCACTAATGGTCGCCAGCGGTACAATGGGAAACTTAGTGAGTGTTCTGACCCATTGCAAACGAGGTGAGGAAGTCATCCTGGGCGATCAATCACATATGTTCCTCTATGAAGCCGGTAGTATGTCGGCTGTGGGAAGCATTCATCCGCACACAATCGTAAATCAGCCTGACGGCACAATGCAGCTTGAGGATATCGAAGAGGCAATCCGCGGAAACAACGTTCATTTTCCACGGAGCCGGCTCATCTGTCTGGAAAATACACACAATCGTTGTTACGGCTCGGCTCTGACTCCATCTTATACCGAATCAGTCGCAAAATTAGCTGCAGATCAAGGCCTTAGCGTGCATCTCGACGGCGCCAGGATTTTCAATGCCGCCATTGCTCTTGGAGTGGATGTAACAGAACTGACCTGTCACGCGGATTCTGTGAGTTTTTGCCTTTCCAAGGGGCTTTCCTCGCCGGTAGGTTCGCTTATATGCGGTTCCAGTCAATTCATCGACGAGGCACGCCGCAACAGAAAAGTCTTGGGAGGCGGTATGCGGCAATCAGGGATTATCGCTGCAGCAGGGATTACAGCTTTAGAGCAGATGGTGGATCGATTAGCAGAGGATCATGAAAATGCGAAACGTCTGGCCGAAGGCATCGCTCGTATACCGGGATTGTCTATTGAGCTAAATAGGATACAGACGAATATCGTATATTTTGACATGGCAGACGAGCAAATCACTGCAGGGACACTTGTAAAGCAACTTGCCGATAGAGGAATTAAAATACTGCAGGTAGCGCCGAGCCGTCTCAGAGCGGTGACTCACTATGGCATAAGCGCTGGGGATATCGACTTAGCACTGACAGCTATTATTGAGGTAATAGCCAAGTAATAACATCAGATAAACAACCGGGGCCTTTACCAAAACAATCGGTACAGGCCCCGTAATCTTGTTATTTATCTATTTATCATCCTGCCGGATGTAAAATAATCTGGTCAATATATATGTGATCTCTATCTTCACCGCTCTGACCGGAATCAGTACCGTCACCTAAGCCGATAGTGATTTCCTTTATAGAAGTCAAATCCACGCCGGCATCGCTGAATTCCCCGAGGGCTATCGTCCACTGACGCCATGAATCAGACTGACAAGCATGGGGGAATGTCTCTATCCTGAAGCTCTGGCCGGATGCATCCTCCAGCGTCAAGTACATCAGATGCTCGGCGTTTTCATGTTCACCAATGAACGAGAACGACAATTCCTCAACTCCCTGAGTTGTCCAATCCTGCGAATCAGCAAATGTCCGCGTTATCTCCGTGAAGTAGGGATCATACTGGTTCTGGAATTCAAACAGCATAGAGTTGTTAGCGCCCGACGCAAGTAACACATATTCAACTCCCGGCTCGTTAATGTTATCTATCCATGCGCTTCTTAACTCTGCATCAGTAGTGTATGATTCGAAATCATCCACGATCAGATAATCCGCTACTGTGTAGGTCCACGTATGGCCTGTGACCGTACCGGAGGGACCGACTTGATCCACCCTCCACTCGTACGTCTGGCCTAATTCAAGATTACCAGGCGTATAGGTAGTTCCCGATGGAGCGGGATCAACCTTTTCCATCGCTCCGTGTTTGCCTATCCAGAGTTCGCGGCCTGTTGCAAATTCCGCCTCTACCCAGCTCAGGGTTACATCAACGGGTACATCAGTCGCTCCATCGGCGGGATTGGGCCCCACTGCCGCCGGGCCATCGGAAACAGAGAATATGTCGTCGAAGGTCGTATGATAGCCTGGTGGTGTTTCATTCTGATTCTGCGCGAAGACACCACTTACGCCGTCAAGAAAGACCTCATCACCGGCCCCCTCATCTTCCCATGGATCATTACCGTTAGTATCCACCATCGTTGCAGTCCTTGCAACGAGCGGCCCGTCTTTATACTCATAAATACTACCGGTAACATAAACAGGTCCCGAGCCGACGACGTCCAACTCAGCATAGTAACTCCTGGCATGATTGAGCCCTGGCACGAGAATGTCCAGATCAAAATCTTCTGGATTGTCCATGATGTTTGACACATTGATTACTTTCTCGATATCGATTCTCAGGTTAGCCGGACCGTCTTCCCAGTTTATGTGCATCACATAGACCGACAGTGGAACGAAACCAGGGGCAAGACCTGTTATCGATCCATCCGGGTCAATAATATAGATCAATCTTGCCATTAGGCCGTGGTGAGCTCTGGAGGCATCGCCGGTAACATTTACGATGGCCCCGACACGGACATCGGTAAAGACTTCATCGATGTATCCGGCACCGAATTGCGAACCGTATTCGGCTTCCGAGGTGGTCTCGTCCAGGCTGACGTACTTGTTGCCGTTTGGATCTGTTACAATCGTGTGGGTGAATGTCTTGGTCACGTCCGGGAGGGGTACGAACTGCCATGTCGCCACATCGAGCTGGTCGCCGTCGAAGGTTTCTACCCAGTTGGCTCGTACTGTGTTACTTATGGATGCAATCAGTCCCACGAGCATATAGATTGCTATTAAACTTAGGACTTTTCTTAACATAATATTCCTCCTTCAAAAAAAATGTTTTTAATATACGCCACACTAAACCATCATTATTCAATAAGCATCCTGACTTTGTCGCTGATTATATAGATCCCAAACAACTTGCCGGCCTAAGGATCCATAGCAACAATACTTCTTTCCCTGTGGCTGTTGTCCCGTTGAAATAATTTATTTAGAGTTGACTCTGCCTCCTTCCTTTGAAAGCCCAACATAAAGCTTTTGGTTCAAATATAGACGCCCTTCTTACTCCTGTTCAATGTCGAGACCTATCACAGGTCAAAATCATAAATTCCAAAGTCTCTATGCTATATTATACACCAAAACAGCATTTTTAATCAAGAAAAATAAAAAAAGTCAGTTTATTGTTGGCCCATAATAATCCTGGAAATCATTAGCAAAATGGCATAATTAAGTATTTGAAAATCAGTGTTTTACAAAAGATTCTCTCGTTATTCCATAGTCTAAATTTAGCCACACTAAAGTGTATCCTGCATTTGAATATTCGAGGTGGAGTAAAAAATATTCTCTGATAAACCGAGGCTTTTAAGCAAATAAGCTGGTAGAATCACATATTCATTGATATCTTCGCCGACTTCTCGCAATTCACTTATCTTGGTATCTCTCGTCGTGATGTTGCATTTATTGAATCCTGCCACCTACCTGCCCTCAAATCTGGCTTTGCACTTGAAGAACTTATAAGGATCGGGGCGTTTGACTTTAGCAGAAAACATGGACATGATTTTGTCATCCTTTTTAAGATTTGTTGGGCATTCTTCGCCAGTATGATTATATTATTCGACAATACCAAAGACAGGTCGAGTATTGCAAGCCAAAAGCGTCGAATATAAGGTAACCTTCAAGTCGAGACCGTCCAATCTATCTTACTCTTTATCCAACGCCTCTACCTGCCGTTTATGAGCTTTTCTGTTTGTTTTGGTATATATTGCCGTAGTAGTCGGGCTTGAATGGCCCTTTTAATCCGGGATGAGTCTCAAATCGTGCTCAACATATAGAGCCTCGTCAGGTAAGTATGTCGGAGCATGCCGGGATGCAGCTTTCCGATAACACACTTCTTACAGAGTTTCTTTATCTTCTAGTAAATGCTTCGGTATATCATGCGTCTGCATTTTTTGCTAACCAATAGAGGGTCTTTCGGCTTAGCACCTTTTCGATATAGCCGTACAAACCACTTTAGCCGCTTCCGAAAACTATCGGGTATATCATGGAAACAAATCAAGCAGGCGAGGAAAAAAAAACACAGAATCCGGTTTTTTTACAATCCTGATGGAGTGAGATTGATTTGTGGCCGAAAAACTCTAAAGCGAGACATCGTAGATGTTTTGTTGATAGTAACGGACTTGAAAAAGACGGCGACTGTATTGATTTATTGATGAATTCGGGGCACAAATATCGGTCTTTACAGGTTTGTTCCAGCATATAGATGTAAAATAATAAGGTTTTATTAGTAGGAATACGTTGTGAATCAAGCAAGAACGACAAGCCGGCTCAGTCCGTGCATTTTATTGTTAACACTTGTTATCGGAATCATTTTGCCAAATTTGTCAACAGCAGCCATTATCTTAAATGGAGATATCATCTCTCCGCCTTACGAAGGCGACGACCCATGGTTTATACACTTAGAACCTGACGATGATTTGACAATCGGTGATACTGCAGCAGGCAGTATGGAAATTAATAACGCAAGCTGGGTTCAAAATATAGATGGTTATATCGGGAGAAACCCCACTGCATCGGGAACAGTTACCGTTACGGGAGAAGGTACATTTTTCGGTTCACGTTGGTTTAACAATGATTACCTCTATGTGGGCTATTCGGGCACAGGTGTTTTGAATGTCTCTGGAGGTGGTCACGTCAGAAGCACAGACGGCATAATCGGATTTATGCCGAACTCAAGCGGCAGTGTTACTGTTACGGGGCAAGGTTCGCTGGCCACTTCACTCTGGGAGTCGGACAACATCTATGTCGGCTATGGGGGCGAAGGTGATATGTTGGTCTCGGCCGGAGGGAGCGTTGTTACTAGCTTGTCGAGCTTCATCGGATATCAGCAGGGTTCTGTCGGTAATGTCACTGTCACCGGCGTAGATTCACTCTGGCAGACTACTGGAGGTCTATATATCGGCGGCGATACAGACGGCGCCGGGGGCACGGGCCTGCTCAATATCGGCCTCGGCGGTACTGTGGAGGCCGACTCCGTTCAGATATGGTCGACCGGAACTCTCAGCGGTAATGGCACACTGGTCTCGGGCTCAGTATCGAATTACGGCACGATCAAGCCGGGCGGCTACATAGAGACATTGACTATCGATGGCAACCTTACGATGCGGCCCGGCAGCACATACGAGGTCGATATAGATAACAGCGGCAACAGCGATCTGCTCTCAATTACAGGTGACCTGAGCATTGACGGCGGTACGGTAAAAGCCGTCTCAACCGAGACTGTCACCGGCATCAAGCAATACACGATTATCAATGCAGGCAGTATCACCGGAGCTTTCGACGCCGAAGATACGGCAATGGTCGACAGCACTATCCTATTATCCGACGATGTTATTTTCGACTATGGGACCGACTCGGTTCTGCTGCAAATCCAGGTAAGGCCGTTCGACGATCCGAGTTTTGTACATACCGACAATCAACTCGCGGTAGCCCGGGTGTTTCAGCAGATGACCGCTGAAGGCGATAACTCGATAACAACGGCTCTGCAGAATCTCGACAGCATAATCCAGGTTCGCGATGCTTATGACCAGCTGTGCGGCCAGACAAGACTGCACCTTGCACCAGTTACCGCCATAGATACCGGCAAGTACCTGAATACGGTCGCTGAAAGATTGAGTTATGTAATTGAGGGTTTTTCTTATTACGAATCCTACGACGGGCCGCTGCTGGCAATGGCCGAGCCAGATGCATCTGATGCCTATTCGAGAATGTATTTCACCACACCGTATTTCTCCACTTCCAACCGTACACGTGACCACCGTTACCAGAATTACGAAGAGGGGATTTTCTGGGGAAAGGGATACGGAGTTTTCGGTAAAAGAAAAACCAAAAAAGAAGTGCCAGGATATAAGTATAATGTCTATGGCACAAGTTTCGGCCTGGATTCCCAGGTCAGCGACAATTTCCTCATGGGCCTGACCGCAGGATATTCGATTAGCCTCATAGATTCCGATGTAGAAGGAGACGAGAGTGATATTAAAAACGCAAATGTCGGAATCTACGGCAGCCATTACGCTGATTACCTTCATATCGATTCGGTCTTCACGTATAGCTTCCTGAAATACGAAACGGAACGAAAAATATCCATTGTGAACGAAAAAATAAAAGGCGACACCGACGGCCAAGCAATCAGCGGATATGTGGAAGCCCGTTATGATTTGGGCAACATTAATAATTGGATCCTCCAGCCGCTCGCAGCTTTCCAATTCTCGCTGCTTTCCCTTGACGGCTATAACGAGAGCGGCGGCGCCAGCAGCCTTGAGTACGATGATCAGAGCTACAACTCTTACAAAACTTCGCTCGGCCTGAAATTAAACCAGGAGTTGTTAGGTAGGGACAGGTCCTATAGCGAGAGTATTCAGCTTCGAGGCCGCTGGTTACATGAGTTCGGGGATGACAGTTCGAGTATCGACACACATTTTGTTAGCGATCCAGGCCTCGTTTTTGAAGTCAGCGATGAGCCCATAGCTAGAGACAGTGCCCTTCTCGGCATAACCTATAACGCCGACATTGACAGCCATTCCCGCTTATCGCTGGGATACGATGCTCTCCTGAACAGCGACGGCAACTCACATATGGTTAGTGTAATGCTCGTCTACAGGTGGTAGGCGATCATTAGATTCGACGGACTTTATCAAACATGAATGGCCCGATCCTCTCAGGCTGCCAGCCTTAACAGGAGCTTGAAGGAACTGCAAACCTCTATAATTGTAGCCTTTGCCTTTTAATTTATGATTTTTACCCTTGTTTGCCTATTGTGGTGATAACCTATTATTAGAAAAAAAGCCCCTGCTTATATCGGAGAAAGGAGAAAGAGGCAGGGGCTTACCTAAAAAGGTGATCATATATATTATATCAATTTTTATTAGCTATTAAGGCTTAAAATCAAGGTTTGTCAAGTGTGGTAAATAGGTAATTTCAATAAAAAAGGGCTGCAAGTGGATGCTCACAGCCCATGTATATCGGTCATTACTTTAACAATTGGTCAGATTAAGCATCAGTTAGTAAGTCTATAATTTGTTGTGCGAGATTGATTAGAGCATCGGCATCGGCTTCCGGAATCTCTTTGTCTCGCTGAGCTTCGACGGCGTTGATGAAGGCTTGCATTTTGTTTACCGCGTCCTCCCTCTGACCTGCATTTGCAGCCTCAATGGCCGCCAAAACATTCTGCAGCTTAGAATCGAGGCTGTTACTGATTCCCTGTTTCACATTCAGAGCCTCAACTACTGAAATAAGCTGTTGGATCATCTCCTCTGGAGTGGGTGGAGTGAGCCAGCCATCCGCCTCAGTCCAGGGCAGATCATCTTGGCCTCCTCCGAACTCGTAAGGTGAATCGACGAAACCATCGCCGTCAGAGTCGGGATGTTCGGGGGGACACCAATCGCTCCAATAGTTACCGCCTATAGGTTTGGCCAAGTTGAAGACGTTATCGCTACCCGTGTAAACTTCCGCCTGAATCGGATTACCGATGAAGTTGTTGTTATAGATATGGTTATTGCTGGCATCGTAAATCCAAATTCCCCAATCGTTGTTGGATATAGTGTTGTCAGTCAGAGTGTTGTTGCCGCCGCCGTAAATCCAAATTCCTCTTTCGTTGTTTGACACAGTATTGTTGCACGTCAAGGTGCTGTTGGATAGCCGGATGGTGATTCCGTAAAATTCATTGTCTGACGTCGTGTTGTGTGACAGAGTGTTCCTGGACCCTCGTGCCCAGATTCCATAGCTACTATTGAAGTTGCATGTGTTGGCCGTTATAGTGTTGTCGTCACAGGAAATAACTAGTACGATTCCACCGCCATTGCCGGAAGCCGTATTCCCAGCCAGGACATTATTGTTGCTGGACTCTTGGAGACGGACTCCGGTATCCTCGTTATTGGATGCGGTGTTACCAGCCACGGTGTTGTTACTGGAACCATGCAGGTAAATGCCGGACAATCCGTTTGAGCCGCATGTGTTGCCGGTCAGGACGTTTCCATGTGACATGCTAAGAATGATCCCACAGCCAGGATTGTCGAAGCTACAAACGTTGTTGGTAATCGTGTTGTTGCTACCACCTTTGAGGTAGATTCCATTGATGTTGTCTGGTGTACTGTTGCCGGTGACGGTGGTGTTGTAGCATTCGTCCAAGAAGATTCCGGCGGGAGAGAAGTGACTTATATTCAGATTCTTGATAGTCACACCCGTTCTCAAGTGAGCAGTGACCCCAGAATCCTGTCCGGGACCAGTTACTGCATGCCTGTTTCCATCGAGGGTTAGATCGTCCTCAATTACGTAGATAGACTCAAACACGTCCTGAGTCAGCATATATGTCCTGGTGGTGGCATCCCATGTTCCGACTGATGGAGGGTCGTCTGGGATGTTAACAGCCCAAGCCGAATTTATAGAGACCATTAAAACTCCTACGACCAATCTCAACAAAGCTCTTTTGACGTTCATTTTATGGCCCTTTCAATAAGTTAAGAATAGACAGTTGTTTACCAGCCAAACAGATTCTCAGTGTACATAAACATTGCAATTACCATAACTGACAAAATTCGTCGATTGTAGTGACCACGTGTTTTTCTTGATAAATTACTATCAAATAACGAGAAAGTATGAGCCAGGGATCGCTAATTTCTTTTGCTAAGAATATAAAAGGGCTGCAGGCGGATGCTCACAGCCCTTTATTTCCAAATTTCACATTATGTCAAAAACCTATTCTCTGTCATTCACATCCGAGTTCATCCATCAACAACAGGATCATATCCGCCAAATCTTCAGCCGCTTCTCCTGTGACGAAATCCGGTGGCCGAGGATTGCCATCACACTTTCTATAAGTAGACCAGAGCTGGTCGCAAGCTTCCTCATACCGTTCGGCCTCAATTAGTCTCCGTACATCCTCAAGCTTGTTTCTCAACGCATTTAGTCTATTATTAGCCGATTTACCTGGTCCGTCTCCAACCAGTGTTCCATCTTCCACAGACTCGTCTATTAAATCCAGTATTTCTTCGATTGGATCTTCGTCGATCGGGCTTGCTGTTGTGAAATGAATTTGCGTTTCAGCGTCCGTGTCCATCACAACTGGAATACCATCTTCGTTTGTTGTGTTAACACAGTAATTAATGCTGTACCCGCCTTCATAGAGAGTCTCCGGCGACAGTGTGACCGGACCGTATGAACTGGTGTCATATGAAAGATTATCTTCAATATAAGATAAAGCTCCTGACATTGCCTCCACCGGTTCTATCCAAATCTGAATTGTGTGGTCAGGATTGATTGCAGGGTCAAATTGAAAAGTACAATTCAAAGGCACACCAATGGCATTATGCTGAGGATATATAAACTGAGGCTCCTGGGTAACGTAAGGGATTGGACCGCCACCTGGTAACTGATATTCTATGCTCGTAGAATCAGAAGAGCCGTCTTCGTAGTTGACCGTAAAGATATAAGTACCGTCACCAAAATTATCAAGGAAGGATGGATCAGGATTGTCGAAGTTAACACCAAACCATGAATCAGAACCATCAGATTCATAGATCATTTCATATTCACTTTCATCTGGAGCCATCATGCTACCGGAAACAACTGTCGAATCGACCTGAATCCACGCGTCAAACTCATAATGAAGCGGTACTTCCGGATAGTCATAGTTGTAAGTCGTCGACACTTCGATTTTTAAGACATGGTCCGATATCGGATATTCTGGTGCAGGAGCGCCAGAGCCATATACCACCTGTTCAAGATTCACGGATGCTATTATTGTCCCACCAGCCGTCGTAGTGCCTTCTAAATCATTATCTACGCTATACTCGTGGGTATCTGTGATTCCAGAGACATCCCAGGGATCGATCGAGGCATCGAACGGATAGAACACAGAGCCGTCTACGTCTATGAAATACGGATGCACAAGCGAACCATTACTATAGAGCCCCAAAGCACCCTCGGCTAAAGAAAGGCCATCTGGGACCGGCGTTTGATAGTAAGAGCTGTCTGGTTCTGATCCGAACCATGTTTCAAAATAAAACCCCTCGGTATCTTGCGAGACTGCAATGGCCATCTCATAATTTAATTCCTCTGCATCGCGAAACTGAATTTCCAAACACATGTCAGGACCCTGTGAATTGCCCGTTATCTCGGAAGAGAAAGAGCTGTATTCAAGTTGAATGAACCCGTGATCATGCAGCGAATAATCCGGTAAGTCGTGTCTTGATGCTACGAGCCCCCCATCATCTATGCCGGTGGGTATGTTGATATTCACTATGATCCCACCGGAGGGATTCGCAGTCAGCAAAAGAGTGTCTGGGTAACCTTCTTCGTAGGTCCACCCATTGTTGAGCTCATAGGGAATGACAGTATCGGCCATAATGTCCGATCCAGTCAAAACACAGATTACCAAAACATATAGGAACAGAATAATGTATCTTTTTGCATTCATTTTGTTTCTCCTTAAACTTTTAGGTAGAAATCTTCCATGAAACCATAAAAATATATTTACCTTTAGAAACTTCAGCTTTTTACTTCATTGGCATGTTACCTCCGAGCAAAATAGAATTGTACTTGTTGTGCTGCCCTCAATTTTCGACTCCTAATATCAGTACTAGCAATCTTCAAATTGTTCTTTTCTCATGGGCTTGTCAATTGTGGTGACTACGTATTTTTTGAAAAAGCCCCTGTGGTAAGATATGTGGATTTTCTATACTAACAGTAACAGTAGGGGCATGAAGCAACTGCGAAATTCCATTATCACAGCCTTCATTCGGAAACGTATCAATACGACTCATATCTGTCAATTGTGGTAACTACTCATTTTTGGAAAATAGGAGCCCCCGCTCTATAGGGTTCCAAGATAGCAGGAGCTCCAAGCCTCCGTGCGGACGTCCATTCCTTGTACTTACCATAACTGACAAAATTTGTCGATTGTAGTGACCACGTGTTTATCTTGACAATTTACTGCCAAATAATGGGAGGGCACGAGCCGGGGATCGCTAATTTCTTTTGCTAAGAATAAAAAAGGGCTGCAAGCAGATGCTCACAACCCTTGATAATTAGCTGTTATTTCCGCAAAAGCGGTTTATTAATCAGCAGCTTCTCTTGGCTGATACAGCCTAATATCATCGAAGAACATCTTACCCGAACCGCCGGGCACTGTCATATTGCCC
>Ga0209536_100001617_pt1 | contig 36955 bp, 27 predicted proteins | sample DeeMarSeWOR28_12_FD_187461 | JGI IMG/M metagenome (GOLD analysis project Ga0209536, IMG submission 187461) | Marine sediment microbial communities from White Oak River estuary, North Carolina - WOR-2-8_12 (SPAdes) (version 2) | ecosystem: Environmental > Aquatic > Marine > Intertidal zone >... | reverse complement strand
AACCCATTGCGGATGGTTTCGGGACGCCATGTTTCAATCTGTTGTTTCAGCTGTTCCAGGAAGGATGCATCCCCCTTTCTTATGTGCTGGTAAATGATGTTTTTGTCCGTATTCCGGTGTCTCCATTGCTGAAACTTGTTTTCGTTATGGGCCATGCTGGCCTCCGGTCCATCATCCAGCCAGGCCATTACAGGTAAACCCATGTTTACACAAAACATGCGTATGGCAGGTATATATTCAAAAAGTATTTCTTCCTGGTTCATGCCTGATCTGATTTGACCCCGTTCCTAAAATACCATTTTAACACATTACGACCCAAAGATTCGAGGTCATTTTTTTGTGAAATTCTTGATTTCCCCGCAGAATGTAAAAATCCACGTTTCTGTTTTGATACAAGATACTGATGGGCCGCAATCACCTGTGCACCTCTGAGGCCAATATTCTTCAATGATGGATCCAACTTTTTGCCGCCTCTGCAAAGCACCTCCAGCGTGGTTTTTTGAGGTGTATTATGCTCTGTCCCAAACGTGATCACAAAGCCCCTGCTGTCGAAAAATTCCACAAAAGGTTTCAGAATACGATTATCATTCCGGGGTGGTATTAATTCAATAGCCGGGATATCCATTTTGGTAAGTGTTTCACTCAGAGCCTCCCAGTCGTTTTCAAATTCGGTCATCCATCCTTCTTCATTATCCAGTAAAACCGGGTAACATGGAATGCCACCGCTCTCCCTTATCATCACGATCAGGTCCGTCACAGGCAGGAATGAACTGGCACTTTCCTCAACATACCCTGGTCCTCCTTTCTTCAAAAACCGGTCCCGAATGACATTCTCTAAATACACATCATCGTCCAGAAGGGATGGATTTAGCCCGGGTGCCAGAAAGTCATACCAAATGCGGTCCTTCCCATTAAGATCAGAAAAGCATCCACGAACACCATCCTTAATGGCCCGGGCAATATGGCGTTCTCTGACCAGGTCGGTGGCATAGTTATCACGGATCTCATTCAGGGAGAGCTGTAAAGGGAAACCTGATTTTTTAAAGTGGGCATTCAGCTTCTCCACCATCTCATCTAGCTGGAGTTGGCCTGCATAAACAATTTTTCTGATCTGTGCTTCATATTTCTCTGGCATCGAGAATGGATTTTGAAAACCTTTCCCGCACAGGTAAGTACGCCCCGGATTAATCGGGTCATTCACCCGTATGCCCTTTTCTTGGGCCGATTCAATGAGGCCCATGAATTCCATATTGAATAATGGAAAAATCCTGTTTTTAACCGCCATATTACTAAATTCCCCAAAACCCTCAGCGGTGTTAAAATCATTGATACCCAGGATTCGGATCCCCTCCTGCAAGGCCTGATCAAACAATTCGCCCATGGTTTTAAATGCACTGAACGAGTATGGTGTATGGATGTGGGTATTCACCCCCATTGTTGGATATTCAGAATCTATGGCCATCAATACATCGGGTGCCGGAAAATTCTCAAAAAGTTGGGGCATGGAATCGTGGATTATGATTCAAACGTAAAGTGGATACTATTCCGGAATATCACCAACCCCTTCCAGAATATAATGGGGTTTATATGGAAATTCAGTTACTGTTTTCTTATCGGATATTCCGGTCAATACCAGGCAGGTATCAATTTCTGACTCGATACCAGCCACGATATCGGTATCCATTCGGTCTCCAATAATGACCGTTTCCTCCCTCCTGCATCCGAGTTTCTTCAGGGCAATGCGCATCATCAGAGGATTGGGTTTACCAACGAAATATGCCTGCCGGCCCGTGGCCAATTCAATGGGTGCGATCAGGGCTTTGGTTGAAGGCGCCAGTCCATGTTCAACGGGACCTGAAACATCAGGATTGGTACCGATGAGCTTGGCACCCCGCAGTACCAGGTTTACAGCCTGTTCGATTTTTTCATAGCTATAGCTGCGACTATCCCCAACCACCACGTAATCCGGATCGATATTGTTCATTGTGTATCCCACATTGTACATGGCGTTGATCAACCCCGCCTCACCAATTATAAAGGCCGTTCCCTTTGGTTTCTGACTTGACAGGAACTGCGCTGTAGCCAGGGCACTGGTGTAAAATACATGGCGATCCACATCAATGCCCATCCGCGATAATTTCTCATGAAGCTCTTTGGGTGTTCGCTCACTTGAATTGGTCAGGAATAGAAATTTTTTCTGCTCATGCTTCAACCATGAAACAAATTCTTTTACACCTGGCAAAATTTTATTTCCATGATAGATAACACCATCCATATCTGAAATGAAGCCTTTCTTGTTCCTAATTTGTCCCAAAAGCTTCTTATTCATCAGGCAATGATGGTCTTAATATGAATGGAGGTCGGACGCATCTTTTCAACGATATAATGTCAATATAAAAAAGAGTCCGATACCCACTGCCAAACCGATTATAAATAGAGAGTATGCAATGTTCAGGTATTTCGACTTCCGGGATACCACCCGACTCAGAAAATACAGATCCAGATTTAAGACCTCGTAAATCTTATTGTTCGATTTCAAGATTTCATCCATAAAATCCAGGTATTCTTCTACCTGGAATTTTTTTTGGTGTGTCAGGGTCATCTGAATGGGACTGGCACTTTTCATGACCTCAAACTTCTTAATAGCAAGATCTGTCCTGGTTGACATAATGGCAAAATACATGGTGGCTAATGAGAAAATCAGGAAGGAAAGAAAAGGAAGTTGATCGGTGATCTGCAACTCGTTGGTGGGTTGCCAGAAAAATAATGATCCGGTCAACAATCCCAATACACCGGTAATGAGAAGTGTATTGATGCTGATTACCAGGTTGGCCTTACTGTCTAAAATCCCAATAAGCCGGATCTGGCTTCGGATGGTGACACGGTAGAGGGTTTCCTTCCCGCCTCCTTTAGCGTATATTATATCATCCCCTTCGAAGGTGTTGGGCATCTCAGCAGTGATAAGTTTTTCATCCATTGACTTGTTTGTTTCCATGTCGGTTAATTAGTTTTAAACTTTCCACATCAAAATTAGAAGTTTTCACTGACTTAGAAATGAATTATCTCAGAATATTTAAATTCCGAGCCTGGATATGTTCAGCAAATATTCATCTGTTTGTTCAATCGACGGCGTATGATTCTCTAGGGGCAGAAGTTTTTCATGGATCGCATCCAGGATCCAGCTGGTCTGCGGAAAATAGTCATTTTCGAGTTCATATGCCGGAACGATCCAATTTCGGGCACCAACCACCACCGGAGGTCCGTCCAGGTCATCGAATGCCAGCTCGGTTATTGTGGACGCCATATCCTTCAGGTAGGATCCCCTGCTGGAAGCATCGCTTACCAGGAGAATCCTTCCTGTTTTCCTGACAGATTTCAGTATGAGATCATAATCAAAGGGGACCAGGCTTCTGGCGTCTACTACCTCTGCCTCAAGTTGGTATCGATCGTGTAAAACCTGTGCAGCTTCAATGGCTTTGTAAAGGGTGGCACCAATGCTGAGTATTGTCAGATCCGTTCCTTCCCTTTTAATATCAGGCTGACCTATCGGTATTTCGTAATAATCTTCAGGTACTCCACCCTTATGGAACATTTCTCCAACATCATATATTCTCTGGCTTTCAAAAAACACCACCGGATCGGTTCCCTGCAGAGCCGCATTCATCAACCCTTTGGCATCATAGGGAGTGGCCGGAAAAACAACCTTCAATCCGGGAATGTGGGCCACTAATGATGTCCAGTCCTGGGAATGTTGGGCGCCATATTTGGACCCCACGGAAACACGAACCACGACTGGCATTTTAAGTGTATTACCACTCATGGCCTGCCATTTGGGCAACTGGTTAAATACCTCATCACCGGCCCTCCCCAAAAAATCACAGTACATGATCTCCGGTAACACCCTGCCACCACACATGCCATATCCAATGGCTGTTCCCACGATGGCCCCTTCCGATATGGATGTATTGAATAACCTGTGATAGGGAAGTGCTTCAGTCAGTCCGCGATAGACTGCAAATGCCCCACCCCATTCCCGGTTTTCTTCTCCGTATGCGATCAGGGTGGGATCTTTATAGAATCGATCCAGTATGGCTTCAAAAAGCGCATCGCGCAATTGATATACTTTAACCTTAGAGAACGGTTTCCCGTCTTCATCAAATGCAAACCGGTTCTTTTTTCGGATGAGCTCTACCCTCGGATTTCTTTCTTTTGGCAGGAGTACCTCTGGTGTACGGTCATCCATCCGATCTAAAGAACCATTCGAAAACATCATTCCGCCAATGATATCCCCACTTTTTCTCAAGTCCATCCGAGGTGATCGTGCATCATCAATGGCCCATTCTGTAATTCGTATAATGGTATCCTTAACATGTTGCTCTACTGCTTCCAAATCAGTCTCTTTCACCACTGCAGCTTCAACCAGCTGCTCTCGATAATGATCCAGTGGATCATGAGCCATCCAGGCTTCCAGCTCTTCTTTTGAGCGGTACGAAGATGCATCTGAGGGAGAGTGTCCACTGAACCGGTATGTCAGTGTGTCTAATAACACCGGACCCTGGCCATTTTCCAGGATTTTTTTCTTTCTCCTGAAGGCGTCGATGACAGCCAAGGGATTAAATCCATCAATCCGTTCAGCGTGCATCATTTCGGGGTTGACCCCGGCGCCTACCCTGGCCAGCATATCATACCCCATGGTCTCACCGCGGGTTTGTCCTCCCATACCATACTGATTATTCATAACATTAAACAGTACCGGTAAACCACCCCTGTAGGGCTCTTCCCAAAGCGATTTAAACTGGTCCATAGCGGCAAATACCATGCCCTCCCAAACGGGTCCGCACCCCATGGAAGCATCCCCGATATTGGCCACAATGATGCCGGGCTCCTGGTTGACCTTTTTATACAAAGCAGCCCCCACAGCAATATCACCAGATCCTCCCACAATGGCATTATTGGGATAGATGCCAAATGGAGGAAAAAAAACGTGCATGGAACCACCCAGACCCTTGTTGAATCCGGTGCGTTTTGCAAAGATCTCAGCCAGAGTGCCATACAATAAGAAATCGATGGCCAGGTCTGATACATTCCCTTTTTGATCTCTCAGAACCACATTATAGGCATCCCCATCCATATAGGATTCCATTATGGACTGCAGGGATTTCTCATCCAGAGCATGAATTGCAGACAGACCCTTGGCAAGAATCTCACCGTGACTCCGATGGGAACCGAAAATATAGTCGTTTATTCCCAGATGAAATGCCATGCCTACTGCAGCCGCTTCCTGACCGATTGATAAATGGGCCGGACCCGGATGGTGGTATGATAACCCATTATATGTATTGGTGGTTTTGAACTCATTTAGCATCAGCTCAAATTCCCTGATAATCCGCATATCCCTGTATATCCGAATCAGGTCATCCGTTGTCAATTGGCTTTTCTCATCCTGTATGGTTTTCTGATACTGATTCACAGGAATTTTATCAAAGGTGATAAAATCAGGTTTTCGTGTCACCTGCGGATCTATAAATAGTTTTTTTGGCATGATGTATCTGTTTCATTATTAAAATTACTTTATTCTATGCCTGGATTGAATGATTCGATCTGCTCTTTCAGTGATCCTAAAAAAGACGAAGCCGGGGCCCCGTCAATGGCCCGATGATCATATGTCAGAGAAAGCCCAATATGTGGGACAAATCCAAATGACCCATTTCCAATATCAACGGGTTTGAGCTGAATGGTATTGACCCCAAGAATTCCCACCTGGGGCAGGTTTAATACCGGAGTAAACAACTCAATGCCATAAGCACCCAGGTTCGAAACCGTGAATGTTCCGGATTGGGGATTGAGCAGATCCGGATCGACATGGCCGGTCTGGCATGCACTGGCCAGGATTTTCAATTGATCAGAAAGTTCCTGCAAAGAGTAGGTTTCTGCCTGCATTAAGGTCGGCACCATTAAACCCCGTTCGGTATGAACCGCTATGCCAAGATGCACCGAGGCGTACTGCCATACTGCATCATCATGATACTGGGCATTCATTTCAGGACAGGCCAACAGGCTTCGGACAACGGCATAACACACCATGTCGTTCAATGTGATATCCTTATACTCTCCAGGCGCATCTTTAACGATTTTTCTCAGGTGAAGTAGTTTCCTTGCGTCGGCACTGATATGATGTGTGAGTTGTGCAGACTGTTGTAACGACCGATGCATATTTTGTGCGATGATCTGGCGCATCCTGCTATGTGGTTTTTTCTGATACCCATTATCTTTTAACGGCGATGAAAGGTCCTTTGTGGTGACCCTGCTTCCGCGACCCATTTTTTCAGCATCATACACCAGCTTGTCCTTTTCCATCATCTGCCTGGCCAGCGGTGTAATCCGGGGGCGATTTCCGAAATTCTGAAGGATGTCTTTTTCCAGGATGCGCTGCCTGGGACCCGTTCCTCTCACATCTTCGAGTGAAACTCCCAGTTCCATGGCTTTTCTGCGGGCCCGGGGCGAAATCCTTTTTTTCAGGTCTGTAGCATCCCGTGTTGTTACTGGTTTGACCGGATCCTGATGGGATGATTCACTCTGGACCGGTGAAGCGGATGATTGTTCCTTGCTTACATCCTTTGTGCCCTTGGGTTTCAAGACATCAAATGATTCTCCAGGTTTTCCTATAACACACACGTTCTCCAGTACGGGGACTTCATCACCAGCTTCAAAGAAAATGGCCAGCAATTCGCCTGACACTTTTGACTCTTCATCAAATGCGGCTTTATCAGTCTCATAGGCAAATAAGATATCGCCTGCTTCAACCGTATCCCCTACATTTTTAAACCATTGTGTTACAAGACAGGTTTCTACGGACTGTCCTTGCCTGGGCATGATCACTGCTGTTGCCATAATGGTACAATATTTTATACATACAAAATTATATGATTACTTGTAATAACAGGTTATTTTTAAAATTTATATTATTTTAATATATATTACTTATATTAAGATATATAAAGCAGTTATTAAAGATTAATAATTATATTTGTTATAACATGTTATTCATTTACTAGCATTCAAAACATATATTATGGACTCCCCCCATACGACCCAAAGCCTGCCCCAATACCGTCAGTTATATGAGATCCTACGCCGTCATATTATTGAAGGCATCTATGAAACGGGCGATATGTTACCATCTGAACATGAACTTTGTGTGACCTTCCACATGGCCCGACCTACCGTCCGGCATGCGCTGGCCAACCTGGTTCGAGACGGATTCATCATAAAAAGAAAAGGAAAGGGTAGCATTGTATATAAGCATCCGAAAGGGGTCGGGATTCTTTCCGTTGCTGGAACCACCACCGCTCTTGAAGGGGTTGATTTGAAAACGCGTATCATCACCAGGCCCCAGGTTCAACCCTGGCCCCATTCGTTTATTTTCCCTTTATCAGAAATTGAACTGGAAAGTGGAAGTATTTTTATGGAACGACTTCGATTGGTGGATGACCGCCCCTTGTTTTTTGATATCACATATATCCCCAATATTAACCTGCCCCGGTTCTGCTCCAGGAGTTTTGAGGATAAATCACTTTTTGACACCCTACGCCGGTTCTATAATATTGAAATTATTGGGGGTGAGCAACGTTTGAAAGCCATTCCTGCTGAGGGCCGGTTTGCACAGTACCTCGAAGTTCAGGATCAAACCCCGATTTTACACCTGGAACGAAAAATCCAGACCAACCGGTACCGGTTCCAGTTTTATTCGAAGTTATATTGCAATACCACCGATCATGATCTGTTCGGGATCTTTTAAATGATCTGGCCGTAGGCTTCTGACAGCTTTAAATAGTGTGAGTGGTCCGGTCCTGGCCGGAATATCTTCCCGCCGCTAATTACTGATTTAATGGCTGCTTCCGGTGAATCAGACAGACCCACCCCGTAAAAAGCAAACATTGCCGCCCCAACGACCGTGGTTTCTATCTGGTCGATGGTTTGAACGGGAATACCAAGAATATCGGCACGAATCTGGTTCCAGACATCATTTCGTGATCCTCCGCCCACACATATTAATTGAGGCGCACTGAATGAACAGGTGTGTTCCAGAAGCTTCAGACTTTTACGTGTTTTAAATGCCAAGGCTTCCAATGCGGCCCGGTAAATATCACCACGGCCGGTATCCATGTGCAACCCACCAATCCATCCTTTATTCATGCCCTGAGACACCTTTAAAAAGTCCGGATTAACAAATACTCCACGACATCCGGGGGGGCATTTACTGGCTTCTGCCATCATCGTTTTATACAATGACGCCTGCCCATGTAATTCCGAATAAAAAGACCGTGCAATCCATTCCAAAGTACCGGAGGCAATCCATTGTATCCCTGGATTATATAATCCTGGGATGGCATCGAATTCAGTCGTCACACCCGAATCCAGTAACGTCTGGTTCAGGTCCACGTCGCGGGCCCGTACCATTAATATTTCCCAGGTCCCAGAGCTCAATACCGGAACATGCTCCAGTGCTCCGGAACCGAAAATTGCAAACTGGGTGTCATGACCTGCCGCCACCACCGGAATACCTTCAGGGATGCCCAGACTTTTTGCGGGATCAGGCAGTACAGATCCGACTAATGAACCAGGCTCAACCATCTCGGGAAAAATGCCTGGAGATACACCTATGGCTGAAAAAATATCATTTGAAAATGTTCGTTGTTTCAGATCGGTAAGCATGGATGTCCCTGCCATTGTACTATCGTTGACCATCTGCCCGGTGAGCTTAAAAATAAAAACAGAGGGTAGAAACAGGAACGCTGAACATCTTTCCAGAATGTCTGAATGATGTTCCCGCAGCCATATGAGTTTATTAATGGTATTGAAACTGAAGGGCTGAAGACCACTGATCTGGAACAGGTCCTGTAATGAGATATACTGACCGATCTGTTTCATGACTGGCTCGGTCCTCAAACATTGCCATGAAATAACAGGATAAAGCATCGTTCCGTCCCGATCGAACGGGGCACCATCCACTCCAAAAGTCGTCACGGTTATGGCCGCAACAGTTTGAGGATCCACCTGCTTCAGCACCTCCCGGGTTGTGATCTGGAATTTTCCCCAGATCTCATCGACATCCCAGACTGTTCCACCTTTGAACCGAGGGTCTGGCTGCGTGTTATTTGCAACTGCATGATATGCGAGCATGATGCCTTTTTGACTTACGGCAACAGTGCGCACATTGGTGGCACCACAATCCAGGACTAAAACCACTTTTTCATTCATAATGGCCTGTCTTTTCATGTTGTATTATCCGTACAGAGGTCCAAAATTCTGACATGCCCGGAAATCTGCCCCTTCATCCATGTCGGTACCGAACATGGACCATGCCGAGGGTCTGAATATCTGATCTGCCGGGACATTATGCATATTCACAGGGATCCGCAACATGCTGGCCAGGGTAATAAGCTGATGTCCAATATGACCATAACTGATGGCGCCGTGATTTGCTCCCCAGCGTGCCATCACAGTATACACATCGCGGAAAGCACCAGATCCGGTAACATTTGGAACAAACCATGTCGTGGGCCAGGTGGGATTGGTGCGCTGATCCAGGATACGATTCACATCCGGATCCAGGTTCACTGTATATCCTTCTGCAATTTGCATAACCGGACCCAGGCCTTTTACCAGATTGATCCGTGACATGGTCACCGGCATTTCTCCGACGGTCAGAAATTGTGATGAATACCCACCACCCCTGAAATATCCCAGATCGGCAGGGCACCAAAGTGTGGCTTCCAGGCATTTCATGACATCTTCATTTTCAATTTCCCAGTATGGTTTCATCACCGACTTTCCATTCTCTTTCATCTGACCAGTTGCATCCAGTGTGGTTGATCCGGAATTGATCAAATGGATGATCCCATTCCGGGCTTTACCAGACAAGGGTTTTCCTGTGACCCGTTGAACGGCATCTGGACTCCAGAAGGTACGAACATCAGAAAATATTTGCGCCCTTCCGGTCAGCAAATGTCCAAACAACATGGAAATACCATTTAAATAGTCATTTTCAGTGGCCACAATAAATGGTTCCCGGATACCATTCCAATCAAACGATGAATTCAGGATGGCTTCCATAAAATCTCCGTTTGGCAAATGGTCGGTCCATTGCCTTTGTCCCTGAAATCCAGAAGCAATGGCATTGTGCCCCAATGCCTCTTCTCCAAATCCCAGTTTTTCAAGGACTGGATTCCCGATCATCAGATCTCGGGCAATCATGGTCATCTTAACCACAATTTCCCATTCTTTATTCTTAATTTCCCGCGTGTTCTGAATCTTGGGATCATTTACATCTTCCCCTTCTGAAGCGTATTTCTGAACCCAATCCATGGCTACACGAAACTCCTCAGGATCAATAATTGCCCGTTCAATCCGACGGATAAATTCGGTCATATCAATTGTTTCGGTACGCATACCCAGATAATCCAGTAAAAATTCCTGGTTCACGATGGATCCGGCGATTCCCATCGACACCCCTCCCATAGCGAGGTAAGATTTACCCTGCATTTCAGCAACTGCCAATCCTGCCCTGACAAAATCAAGGATCTTATTTCGTACATCGTTGGGTATGGTCATGTCATCCGAATCCTGCACATCATGTCCATATATTCCAAAAGCGGGAAGTCCTTTTTGATTGTAACCTGCAAGAGCAGCAGCCAGATATACCGCCCCTGGCCTCTCCGTACCATTAAATCCCCAAACTGCTTTTGGAATTAACGGATCGGTATCCATGACCTCGGTACCATAACACCAGCAAGGGGTGACTGTGAGCGAAACGCCCACATCTTGTTGTCGAAATTTCTTGGCACATTCGGCAGCTTCATTTGCTCCCCCAATAGTGGTATCGGCTATGACACATTCAACCGGAAGTCCGTTTGAATGCCGGAGTGTTTCCGAAATCAGTCTGGCGGCCGACCGGGCCATATTCATGGTCTGGTTTTCCAATGATTCCCGCACACCTTGCATGCGACCATCAATGACCGGCCGGATGCCAACTTTTGCTATCGCCCCACGTAAGCGGTTGACAGGTGGGATCATTTGAAATGGTTTATTTTGAGTCATAAGAAATGTATTTGAGCATCGAAATATGCTGGACGAATTTACGAAAATTACTGGTTTATGAAAGATGAAACATCCCTGCGCTTAACAAAGGATGGTCAGATCACCGGCATGATGCTGAAAAAGAAAATTCGGGATGACCAAGGTACAGGTCAGGTATAAAAAAAAATTAGTGCTTGGATAGAAGTCAGGAATCATTTAGATTTACACACCATATTTGGGAAATTGAAAACCTAAAAACTTAAGTTATGAAGCATCAGTCCAGGAAGCCACCATTTTCACTTCACCGTCGGAATTTCATTAAAACTTCCGCACTGACTGGCCTTGGCATTGCCCTGGCTCCAAACCTGACATTTGGTCAACAAAGTAATGAGAAAGTTAGAATTGCTTTTATTGGTGTTGGCGGCCGGGGACGCAGCCACCTGAGAAACCTGCTGAACAGGGAGGATGTTGTTGTGCCGGCACTGTGCGACGTTGATCCTGAGGCCATACTCAGAAGCCAGAGCCTGATCAACCAATTCAACCATCCAGAAGCAGAAGTGTACACCGGTCATGAGCTGGCATATCAGGATATGCTTGGGCGTAACGATATCGATGGTGTGATCATTTCCACTCCCTGGTTGTGGCATACCCGTATGGCTGTGGATTCGATGAAAGCTGGAATCATGGCCGGAGTCGAGGTTTCTGCTGCCAATACCATTGAAGAATGCTGGGATCTTGTAAATACATATGAAGAAACTGGCGTTCATACCATGATCCTTGAAAATGTATGCTATCGTCGTGATGTGATGGCTGTATTAAATATGGTTCGACAGGATGTTTTTGGAGAAATCCTTCATGCACGGTGTGGTTACAGGCATGATCTGAGGGGTGTAAAATTCAATCCCGGTGTACAATTTGGTGAGGGATCGCATGGTGAAGCCCGCTGGCGGACCCAACATTCCATATATCGAAATGGCGATTTGTATCCTACCCATGGTGTGGGACCCATTGCCACCATGCTGAATATCAACCGTGGAAACCGCTTCGTATCGCTCACGTCGCATGCGACCAAATCACGTGGTTTACATAATTATATCATCCATCATCCGGAGGGTGGTGCGGATCACCCGAATGCCCGTATACATTGGGAACTGGGAGATGTTGTAACCACTCAGATCAATACCGCCAATGGACAAACCATCCTGGTGACCCATGACACCAATCTCCCCCGGCCTTATTCATTGAACTTCGAGGTACAGGGTGAAAAAGGACTGACTGATTTTGATTACCATACCCGTCGTATATACATAGAAGGTATCAGCAAACCACATCAATGGGATGATATGAATGCACTGCCTGAAGCCGTAGGAACCAATCCAGAGGAACAGGTTGATCCCGCGTCTGAAGAGCGGCTTACCTGGCTGGAAAAATATGATCATCCGCTCTGGAAAAGATATGGAGAATTTGCAGAAGGCTCGGGCCATGGTGGTATGGATTTCTTTGTGGATCATGCGTTTGTTGAGTCTGTAAAACGGCATGATCACCCCCCCCTTGATGCCTATGATGCAGCCGCCTGGAGTGCCATCACACCACTTTCGGAACGATCCATTTCCGAAGGGAATGCGCCTCAGTATTTCCCTGATTTTACCCGCGGAAAATGGATTAAGAGTAAACCCATTTTTGCTATGAAAGGAGACGATTATTAATCCCAAAACCCTTGGCATTTAAATGCCCCCAAATTGCCCGGGTCAGGCAAGGGACTAATGTTTTATAAAACCCTGCAAAACTATGACAGTCAGCAACATCGTTTTAAACCATTTAGATTGGGCCATTGTATTCGTATTTTTTGTTATTGTATTATCCATTGGTTGGGTGGCCTCCAAAACGGCCGGTAAGGATACATCTGAATTTTTCCTGGGCGGACGCGGCATGCCATGGTGGTTACTGGGAATTTCCATGGTGGCATGCACATTTTCTGCTGATACGCCCAACCTGGTCACCGGTATGGTCCGTGAAAATGGCGTGGCCAAAAATTGGGCCTGGTGGGCCTTCCTGATCACCGGGATGGTAACGGTGTTTATTTATGCAAAATTATGGCGCCGATCGAATGTACTTACAGACCTGGAATTTTATGAAAAACGGTACGGTGGGAAAGCCGCTGCTTTTCTCAGGGGATTCCGGTCGATCTATCTGGGGCTATTCTTTAATGTCCTGATCATGGGCACCGTGACCCTGGCCGCCATCAAAATTGGTGCGGTGATGCTGAACCTCAAACCCTGGCAAACCGTTGTGGGTGCATCCATTGTGGTGGTAATGTACGCGGGGCTGGGTGGTTTGAAAGGAGTGATCTGGGCCGATTTTTTTCAATACAGTATTGCCATGTTCGGTGCCGTCCTGGCTGCTGTAGTAGCGGTTCGCCAACCCGAAGTTGGCGGACTGAATAACCTGCTGAGTCATCCGGCTTTACAGGATAAATTATCGTTCATACCTGACTTTTCTGATCCGGCTGTTTTTGTACCACTTCTCATCATTCCAATAGCCGTGCAGTGGTGGGCTGTCTGGTACCCCGGTGCCGAACCGGGAGGTGGCGGTTACATTGCACAACGCATGCTGGCTGCAAAAAATGAAAAAAATGCCATTGGGGCCACACTCCTTTTTAATTTTGCTCATTATGCGCTGAGACCCTGGCCCTGGATCATCGTGGCCCTGGCATCCATCATCATTTACCCGGACCTGGCCAGTATTAAAGCAGAATTTCCCGCCATAACCTCTGAATACCTCAAGGATGATGTGGCATACCCCGTCATGCTGTCCAAACTTGGACCGGGATGGCTGGGTTTGGTGGTGGCATCCATTATTGCGGCATACATGTCGACTATTGGTACGCACCTGAACTGGGGTTCTTCATATGTGGTGAATGATTTTTACAAGCGGTTTGTCAATCCAGGTGCATCAGAAAAGGAACTGGTGGCCATGGGGCGCATATCAACCGTGTTTTTAATGATCCTGGCCGGCTTATTATCCCTGTTATTCCTTGAGGATGCAACGCAGGCTTTTAATATCCTTCTATTGAGTGGTGCCGGCTCCGGATTGATTTACCTGCTCCGGTGGTTCTGGTGGCGGATCAATGCCTGGTCAGAAGTATCCGCCATGATCATCGCCACCATTAATGCGATTATATTGGTATTCCTTGTAAATGATCTGGCCCTGGCTCAAACTTTTGATGGTATTTATCCCCTTCCTGAGAATTACCTTGAATTGGGTGAAAAAGCACTTTCAAGCACCGTATTCCCAATCAAGCTGATCATTGCTGTTGTGGCGACCACCATTGTTTGGCTGTTTACCACGTTCCTCACCAAAGCCGAATCAAAAACCACCTTACGCCAGTTTTACCGCCTGACCCGTCCGGGCGGTCCCGGTTGGAAAAAAGTGGTCAACGAAGCCATTGCAGATGGCGATCCGGTGGACGAAAAAGACCGTGGTCAGGCCTGGGAAATGCCGGCACAGATACTGATGGTTTTCATTGGTCTGATTGTCATCTATTCCAGCCTGTTTGCCATAGGTAATTTTATTTATAAAAATCCGGGACTTGGATTTATTCTTATCGGAGTGGCTATTGCCGGTGTGTATATACTGTTTCGATCATTCTCGAGGTTGAGGGCGAACTGATCAGATCATCAGAGTTTAGACCATGGTATCAATGTCTGACCTTAAACAGATAGTTCAAAAATTTGATATTTCCGGTACGTTTACATCAGCCGTTCCCTATGGCTCTGGACATATCAATGATACCTTTAAGGTAGATACCCGACAGTCTGCTGCCCCGGATTATATACTCCAGAGGATCAATCACCAGGTTTTTAAAAACGTACCGAAACTCCAGGAAAACATCCTGAGAGTTACCATGCATCTGAGAAAAAAGCTGGAATCCATTCCCGGATCCGATCCCGACCGGGAAACCCTGACCCTCATCTCAGGACCAGATCAGCTCCCCTATTATCACGACGCAGATGGAAATTTCTGGCGGATGTATCTTTTTATTCGAGATAACAAAAGCTATAACCGGGTCCAGATCCCTGATCAGGCCTATGAAGGCGGTAAAGCATTTGGACGATTTCAAAGACTGATCTCCGACCTGGAGGGGAATCCTCTCTTTGAAACCATTCCGCATTTCCACGACATGGCCATGCGTTTGGATACCTTTTTCGAAACGATACATCGTGACCCGCATCATCGAACAAAAAAAGCCCGTGATGAAATCCGGTTCGTGGAACAACGGGCTGAGGAAATGAAAAAAATCCAACAATTGGGTCAGGCAGGATTCATTCCTGAACGCATCACACACAACGATACCAAGTTCAACAATGTATTGCTGGACCTGAATGATAAGGGATTGTGTGTGATCGATCTGGACACCGTGATGCAAGGATACATCCACTATGATTTTGGTGATGCCATCAGGACCTCTACCAATACTGCCGATGAGGATGAGTCCGATCTTTCCAGGGTGAAAATGGACCTCCAGTTATTCAAAAGTTTCTCTGAAGGTTTCCTGAAAGAAACCGGATTATTACTCAATAAAACAGAAGTTGAACATCTTGCATTTTCGTCCCGCATGATGACCTTTATTATCGGATTACGTTTCCTGACAGATTACATGGATGGTGATCACTATTTTAAGATTCAGAGAGAAGATCACAATTTGTCGCGGGCCCGTACCCAGTTTAAATTGGTAGGCAGTATGGAAGAACAGGCGCAGCAAATGGAGGATACGATCAATGGCATTGTAGAAATAATTAACCAATGACTCAATGATCGAATGTTCTAATGTTCTAATTCCTGATATTCTAAGGGTCCGATATGATATGATTCGCTACCCTTATCCGGAAACACATCCTGCTTATGCCCGCCCAACATCGCATACAGGGTGACGGGAGATCCTTCAACACGTTCGCTTAGCTAAATGGTAATTCAATCATAGTTCAATGGTAATTCAATGGTAATTCAATAGACTTACAATGGATTTTCAATAGAAGATAGCCACCACGTTCATATAACTGGTTTCCAATCCAATATTCAGCACGTCATCAGACTTTGTCCACCGCGGCAAATAAACTGCGAAGGTGGATCAACAAATCAACATTTCGCAATGCTCCAATGATCTAAATGACTCAGCACTCCGATACACCAGTAATCCAATATGCCATTCTTTTTCTTTCTCTCAATATTATTTTTATTTTTACCTACATAACCAATTGAATGAAGGAGGACAATATGTGTTTGGCGGTACCCGGTAAAATTGTATCCATCGATGACAGTGTGCCTGAACTTCGCATGGCAAAAGTGAGCTTTGGTGGTGTGATCAAAGATGTTTGCGTCCAATGGCTGCCCGAAGCGGGTATCGGAGATTATATCATTGCCCATGTGGGAATGGCATTGAACAAACTGGATGAAGATGAGGCGAAACTGACTCTTGAAACTTTTGATGAATGGGAGAAATTCCTGGAAGAGGAAGATCAGGAAAAGTCACCATCCTGAATTGGTAATTTTGCAGATTATAGCTCACCCGTCTGCAATTCTCATTGACATTAAACAAACTTTGAAATTTGAAATACGTCGAAGAATATCGCGATATTAAAGTCGTTGAGAAGCTGGCCAGGGCCATTCAAAAACGAGTCACGCAGCCATGGATTATTATGGAGATATGTGGCGGGCAGACGCATTCGATCATGAAATACAACCTGGAGGAATTCCTACCCAACCAGGTCCAACTGGTTCATGGTCCTGGTTGTCCGGTATGTGTCACGCCTCTGGAACTGATTGATAAAGCCATACATCTGGCCAGGCAAAGAAATGTGATCCTGACCTCCTATGGTGACATGCTCAGGGTTCCTGGATCGGAAGATGACCTGCTGAAAGCAAAAGCGCAGGGTGGGCAGGTGAAAATGGTGTATTCACCGCTGGATGCCATAAAAGTAGCTGAGCTGAATCCGGAAAAGGAAGTGGTGTTCTTTGCCGTTGGATTTGAAACCACTGCTCCGGCCAATGGATTTGCAGTACTGGAAGCAAAACGAAAGGATCTGGGCAACTTTTCAATTCTCAGTAGCCATGTATTGGTTCCGCCGGCTATGGAGGCCATTCTTTCCTCTCCGCATTCGAGGATCCAGGCATTTCTTGCCGCCGGCCATGTATGCACAGTCATGGGATACAGGGAATATATTCCCATTTCCGAAAAATATAATGTGCCCATCATTATTACCGGGTTTGAGCCGGTTGACATCCTTCAGGGTATTCTTTGTGCAGTAAATCAGCTTGAACGGGGCACGTCAAAAGTTGAAAATGCATATTCCAGGGTGGTGACATTGGAAGGTAATACGGGTGCCCAGACCACACTTAAAGAGGTGTTCAGGACGGTCGATCGCAAATGGCGTGGAATTGGGACCATCCCCATGAGCGGTTATGCCCTCCGGCAAGAATACCAGAACTTTGATGCTGAGCGCAAATTTGATTTGGCTGACACGGTGAATGAGGAATCATCATTATGTATTGCCGGAGAGGTCCTGCAAGGACTTAAGAAACCTACGGAATGCCCGGCATTTGGAACACAATGTTCCCCTGAAAATCCGCTTGGTGCTCCGATGGTGAGTTCTGAAGGCGCCTGCGCTGCATATTTTCATTATCGAAAAAGAGAAATAGAGAGCAGTTAAACGAAGGATTGAATACACGTTATAAAAACTGAGAATTTGATCAGATTGAAATATATTTCACCCTTATAAAATATTTGAATTGGGAACAAGTGGAAAATATATTTGTCAGAAATATTTATTCCTAATTGATTTATCTGAGCCATATTGAATAAAAAAACACATATGAATTTTGATCCGGCATGCCCGGTCCCGATAACCAATTATGACCGGGTCACTCTGGCGCACGGTGGTGGAGGAAGCCTTTCAAATCAACTCATTGAAAAAATGTTTCTGAAAGAGTTTTCCAATCCCCTGCTGGATGAAGGGCATGATGGTGCCATACTGGAATTAAAAGGCCCCCTTGCTTTTACCACCGATTCATTTGTAGTCCATCCCATTTTCTTCCCGGGTGGCACCATAGGTGATCTTGCAGTGAATGGCACCATCAACGACCTGGTTTGCTGTGGTGCCATTCCAAAGTTCATATCTGTGGGCATGATCATAGAGGAAGGTTTCCCCATGAAGGATCTCTGGATGGTGGTACAATCAATGGGTGCTGCTGCCAGGAATGCCGGTGTTCAGATTGTGACTGGGGATACAAAAGTGGTGGAAAAAGGAAAGGGCGATCAGATCTTTATAAATACCAGCGGTATCGGCACTATTGCGGAAGGCCTGGAAATATCCCCCAGACGATGCCAGCCTGGCGACCGGATCATCATCAATGGGAATATCGCTGAGCATGGCGTATCCATCATGTCCTCCAGGGAAGGACTCGAATTTGAAACCAGCATACAAAGTGATTCTGCTGCGTTGAACGGTTTGTTCGTGGATGTACTCGATAGTACCAAAGACATCCATGTCATGCGCGACCCCACCCGAGGCGGCATGTCCAGTGCATTGAACGAGATAGCAAAAACCTCCCGCACAGGTATTGAAATTGAAGAACAGGATATTCCCATTTCCAGTGAAGTTCAGGGTGCCTGTGAAATTCTGGGTCTGGATCCCTTGTACATTGCCAATGAAGGGAAGATCCTTTTTTTTGTACCACAGTCCGTTTGCGATACGGTACTGGCCGCAATACGGCGTCATCCGCTGGGTCGAAAGGCAGCTATCATCGGTAAGGTCACCAAAGAACGCCCTGGTTTGGTACGGTTAAAAACACAAATTGGTAGTACCCGCATTGTGGATATGATATCAGGGGAACAATTGCCACGAATTTGTTGAACCAAAAATATGAACCCGCAAATCAGACCATTAATACAAATTATGCTCAATAACATTTCTGGTCTACACCCCTGCTGTTATAAGATTCACAGCAAAAAACCCTTAGAAGTCAGCGGTTTCATGTTTTTTAAGGTGGAAAAAATATTATAAATTACATAGTTAATTCAAACCACAATCATGTCGGTATGCGAGGACCTTTGACCATTATTACCCGGAACAGTAAAATGAGAGAAATCATTGAACTGGTTAAAAAACTATCCGAATCAGACAGCTCGGTCCTGCTTATTGGAGAAACAGGGGTGGGGAAAGAAATTTTTGCGGAATACATTCACCGGATTAGTGTCCGGTCACAAAACTCTTTTTTACGGATTGGTCTTTCTGCCATGCCTTCAGATCTTATGGGAAGTGAACTGTTTGGACATGAACAAGGTTCTTTCACCAGTGCCCACCGTCTTAAAAAGGGACTTTTCGAAGTCGCCCATCAGGGAACCGTATTCCTGGATGATATTGATGATGTACCGATGGACATACAGGCAAAGCTGTTACGCGTACTGGAAGCCCGGGAGATCATGCGTGTCGGAGGAACGGCACCCATCCCGGTCGATATCCGCCTCATCTCAGCTTCCAAGGTCGATCTGAAGGAAATGATTCGTAAAAATCTTTTCCGTGAAGACCTGTATTACCGGATCAATGTAGTACCCATTCATATTCCATCACTGCGCGAGAGACGTGATGATATACCATTGCTGATTGAGCATTTCCTGAAAATGTTTTCACCGGATCGGAATATTGAAGTCAGCCCTGAAGCGTTGATTGCTCTCATTAACTATCACTGGCCAGGGAATGTCAGGGAACTGCGAAACGTGATCCAGCGGGTTTCGCTTTTTTGCGACGATAAGATCCTGTTAAAAGATCTGCCGCCCGAATTGAACAAAGAATCACCCGTCGTCCAGATCGTAAAAGCCTGCAATCTTTGCTTTCTGAATGAAAAATACCAATTTAACCAGATCGTACATTGCGTGGAGTCCAACCTCATAAAAGAAGCCCTGAGTAAATCAAATGGGAACCAATCTGATGCTGCTAAAAGCCTGGGATTAAGTCTTTCGACCTTTCGGGACAAGATGCAAAAATACCTGCAATCAACCACCTCCTCCACCTGCGAATAAACGATTGTTAGTTTGAATTCTTTTGAGATGGACTCAGTTGATATCTCAAACCTGGCGGTATCCCACTGACAATCCTGCCAAGATTGATAATGGGATTCCAGTATCCTCATTGCGAATACCCGTTAGGCAAGTTGCGGAAATCCGCAAGTTCATCAAAGAGGATCCATTCGCTCATGTCATTCGTCTTTATTATTTCTTACTGTATATATCTGGTTAATTGATTATTAAGAAAATATTCTTGAAACATAGCTGGCCTGACTGCGTATGGCATGCTCCTTGCCTTGTGGTGTGAAACCCAGATTGTTTCCGTGGCAATACAAACAAATAAAACACTATCATTAAAAGGTGAGATCCTGGATATACTCAATCAAAATGATTCGCAAAAGATCAGAATCATTTGTAAACCCGAGTGGATCATCCTGGATTTGGATCGAACGGAAGAATTCCACTTAAATGATAAAATCTATGTGTCTGGAAATTTGGAGATTACGGATATGTATAAATTGGATCTGGAAAAAAAAGAAAATTCATTGATTTGATATGTAATATTTAAACCCGATTATTCACTTAACCAATTTGGAGGTCCAAATGAGTAAAAATCGCCCAACTGTTTACGAGGAGATGATTGCAAAAGGCTATTCACGCAGGGAGTTCCTGACTTTTTGTGGTGTAATGAGTGCCTGGCTGGGACTGGAAGCTTCCGGCGTTTCTCAGGTTGCAAAAGCACTCGAAACAAAATCCCGGATCCCTGTCATCTGGCTGCATTTCCAGGAATGTACCTGTTGCAGCGAATCATTCATTCGAACATCACATCCCATTGTCGCAGATATCATTCTCGACAAAGTTTCGCTGGATTACACTGAAACACTCATGGCTGCGGCAGGCCATCAGGCTGAGAAGTCCCTTCATGATACCATGGAGCACCATAATGGGGAATACCTCCTCATGGTAGAAGGGTCTATTCCTCTGGAAAATGATGCGTACTGTTGTATCGGAGGAAAGTCCGCCAGGCAGATCCTGGAGGAGGCCGCAGCGGGAGCCAAGGCCATTGTGGCCTGGGGTAACTGTGCATCGGCCGGTTGTGTTCAGGCTGCTGCACCAAACCCAACCAAAGCCACACCCATTCATAAACTGGTAAAAGGAAAGCCGGTCATCAATGTCCAGGGATGTCCCCCCATCGCTGAAGTCATGGCTGGCGTGGTCGTTCATATACTGACATTCGATCGGATACCCGCACTGGATGGCCATCGCCGTCCAAAAGCATTTTATTCCAGACGCGTACACGATACCTGTTACCGGCGCCCCAATTACGATGCCGGGTTGTTCGTTGAAACCTTCGATGACGAAAATGCAAAAAAAGGATATTGTCTCTATAAATTGGGTTGTCGCGGACCCAACACCTATAATTCTTGTGGTGTCATAAGATGGAATAATGGGGTCAGCTTTCCCATCCAATCCGGACACGGATGCATCGGTTGCAGCGAAGCCGATTTCTGGGACCATGGCCCATTCTATCGCCGGCTGAAATACTTTTATGGATTTGGTATTGAAGCCACTGCAGACCAGATCGGTTTGGGTCTGGCTGTTGCTACTGGTGCCGCACTGACTGCACATGCTGTAGCTACGAACATCCGTAAGAGAAAACTGATTCTCAAAGGGATGAAGGAAATTGAAGCAGAATCTACTAACGAAAATAAATAGGAGGTCACCATGGCTAATAGAATCGTTGTCGATCCGATAACCCGAATTGAAGGACATCTGAGAGTGGAAGTGGATGTTCAGGATGGTAAAATCGTTGATGCCTTCAGTTCCGGCACCATGGTGCGCGGACTCGAAATCATATTGAAGGACCGGGATCCGAGAGATGCCTGGGCATTCGTGGAGCGTGTATGTGGCGTCTGCACTACCGTGCATGCTCTGGCATCTGTGAGAACTGTTGAAAATGCACTTAATATTGTGGTTCCTCCCAATGCGGATGTTATACGTAACCTGATGTTTTGTGCTCAATACATGCAGGATCATGTGGTCCATTTTTACCATTTGCATGCCCTGGACTGGGTGGACGTGGTTTCCGCATTAAGCGCTGATCCTGCCGAAGCGTCCCGAATTGCCCAGAGCATATCCCACTGGCCAAAAAATTCTGTGGGTTACTATAAGGACCTGCAAAAGCGTCTTAAAACCTTCGTTGACAGTGGACAGCTGGGAATCTTTGCCAACGGTTACTGGGGACATTCCGCATATAAGTTGCCGCCGGAAGTGAATCTCATCGGTGTGGCACATTACCTGGAGGCCCTCGAATGGCAAAAAGAAATTGTGAAAGTCCATACCATATTCGGCGGTAAGAATCCGCATCCCAACTACCTGGTTGGAGGGGTACCCTGCTCGATCAATCTGGATGAAAATAATGCGATAAACGCAGAACGCCTGGCGTTGGTAGGAAAATTATTTGAAGATGCCAAAACTTTTGTAGAACAAGTGTATATACCCGACCTGATCGCTGTAGCTGGTTTTTATAAAGGAGATTGGGGCGCCATCGGTGGTGGGCTGGAAAATTACCTGGCTTATGGAGACCTGCCCATGAACGGGATTAATGATCCATCGGCTTTTAAGTTCCCGCGGGGAGCCATTCTGGGCAGAGATCTGAGCACCGTCCATGAAGTGGATGGGACCGACCCGGATCAGGTACAGGAATTCATCAAGCATTCCTGGTATGAATATTCGGATGGGGATGAGTCTGGCCACCATCCATGGGATGGGGAGACCAAATTCAATTTTACCGGACCAAATCCTCCGTACGATCACCTCAACGTGAATGAAAAGTATTCCTGGTTAAAAACCCCCCGGTGGAAAGGACACCCCATGGAAGTGGGGCCCCTGGCCCGATTGCTGGTTGGATTTGCATCCGGTAACGAGGAAATTAAAGAAGTGGTGACGGCCGGACTTGCAGCCCTTGATGCACCCGTTGAAGCGCTTTTCTCAACCCTTGGCAGAACCGCTGCCAGAGGCCTCGAAACCCAACTTATTGCAAGGTGGGGAATGGAATTCTATAATCAATTGCTGAGCAATATAAAGAACGGTGATACAACCACCTTTAACGCGGAGAAATGGGATCCCAAATCATGGCCTGAGGAAGCGAAAGGAGTGGGATTATCAGAAGCACCACGTGGCGCCCTGGCCCATTGGATTAAAATAAAAAATCAGAAGATCGATAATTATCAACTGGTTGTTCCCAGCACCTGGAATGCATCTCCAAGAGATCCAATGAATCAGAAATCGGCCTATGAGGCTTCATTAATCGGAACGCCCATTGCTGATCCTGAAAATCCTCTTGAGATATTAAGAACAATTCACTCATTTGATCCGTGCATTGCCTGTGCCGTTCATGTGTATGATGAGAAAGGCACCTATGTTCATCAGATTCAAACATTTTAGGAATTATGGAACAAAACATTTTAAGGCTAGAACCGAAATTAAAATTGGTTTATGTATGGCAGCAACCGGTAAGGATCTACCACTGGGTAAATGTTTTGGCGGTCTTTGTATTGTGTGTCACCGGTTATCTTATCGGAGCGCCTCTCGCCATTCAAAGTGGAACAGAAGCGTCTTTTAATTACTGGTACGGAATGATCCGGTTCCTGCATTTTGCTGCTGGTTACCTGTTCTTCTTTAACTTTATTTTTCGCCTGTACTGGGGATTTGTCGGGAATGAATATGCCAAGTGGGATAATTACATTCCCTACAAGAAGAAACACTGGGTCAGTATCTGGAATGTTTTGAAAGTCGATATATTCCAGCTGAAACTAGGACCTTACGACACAGTGGGTCATAATTCCCTGGCCAGCTTCAGCTACTTTATTACGTTTATTGCATTCGTATTCCAATCCCTGACAGGATTTGGCCTTTACGCAGCGATGAGCCCATCATGGTTCCCAAAGTTATTTGCCTGGTTCGTGCCGCTGGTAGGTGGCGATCTGGCTGCCAGAAACCTGCACCATATTCTGATGTGGGTTTTCATACTGTTTACACTGGTACATGTGTATCTTGTTTTTTATCACGACTATGTGGAACGGAATGGCGTCACATCATCCATGATCGGTGGCTGGAAGTTTATTGAGGTGGAAGAAGATGATGAAACAGAATCACGTTGAAATAAACCGACATGAAACCCTGATCCATCCAAACCCCGGTTGATCAACCGGAATGGCCTTTGTTTGGATATTTATGCAATGAAAAAATCCCGGAAATCCGGGATTTTTTCTTTTTTGTTTTGAAATACAACATTCATTATTTACTTTTCATCCGGGTATTCCATATTCATGTATTGCAGACAGTGAGCTCATGAGTGATCCATCAGGGATTTCCTGTAAACCAGAAAAAACATCCATGCAGAAAGAACAGCACAAGATCCTCATACTGGGCATTGGTAATGTGTTGCTCCGGGATGAAGGCATTGGGGTGCACGCCATATATGAACTTGAAAAACAACCCTGGCCCGAGAATGTTACAATTCTCGATGGAGGTACCGGGGGATTCCATTTATTATCACTGGTACAGGAATACCAGACCATCATCCTGATCGATGCCACACTCAACGGCGATCCAACAGGTACCGTTAAGGTCCTGGAACCAAAATATTCCAAGGATTTCCCAAAAGCTCTCAGTTCCCATGATATTGGCCTTAAGGACCTGATCGATTCTGCAATACTTCTGAACTCATTACCCAAGATCTACCTGGTCACCATCACCATTCGATCACCGCAGGATGTCGATACAGAATTGAGCCCGGAAATCAGAAACACCCTCCCGGTGATCGTAAAACAAATTCAAACCATACTTCAATCTTTTAAATCCTGATGCAAGCCAAACATGTTGTAATTACAGGAGGTACCAAAGGCATTGGACTGGGATTGGCCCGATCATTTCTGAATTTGGGCTGCACCCTGACCATTTGCAGCCGGTCGCAGGAACATTTAGACAAGGCGCTTTCAATCCTGGAGAATTCATATTCTCCGGACCGCTATTTGGGCCTGACCTGTGATGTTACCAAACCCAGAGAGGTGCAGGATTTATGGATCCAGTCGATTAAAAGATTTAAGAAAGTGGATGTGTGGATTAATAATGCCGGCATGGGACAGCCCTACAAGAATATCTGGGAACTGGAACCTGAATTCATTCATAATATAACAGCCACGAATATCTCAGGCATGATCATTGGTAGCCAGGTGGCCTTTAAAGGTATGATGGATCAGGGTTTCGGTAAGATTTTTAACATGGAAGGATTTGGCAGCAGTGGCATGAAACGGCCACGGTTGTCAGTCTATGGTACGACCAAGTCGGCACTGACCTATTTTACCCGTTCCATGATTAAGGAAATGGGAAGTTCACCAGTGATCCTGGGCACCATTTCTCCCGGCATGGTGGTTACCGATCTGTTATTGCAACCCGTCGCCAAAGAAAATCCGGAATATAAAACCACATTGAGAGTGTTCAACCTCATGGCCAATACAGTGGAATCTGTTACGCCCTGGCTGGCACAAAAAGTATTAAAAACCAAAAAGCAGGGTGCCCGCATTCGATATAATACGCCGTTCAAGTTCATCTTCAGATTCCTGAAAAATCTGCTAACGAACCGGAAAATCATTCCGGAAGTCTGATGCAAAGTGTGAGATGCTCTGGTTGAAAGGTCAAAGAGTTCGAATGATCTTGGATTACATACTGCCAAATTAATACTTCTTCCTATTCACGACTCATCCCTGAGAAAGTTTATCTGATGATCCACCTTCACTGCCATGCAGTTTTGGCGGACACAGTTTGTTTGTTTGCTTATGCACGTTATGAATGCTTAATGGCTTAGCACGGTGTGCTGAATAAGAAGCACCCAGGACCAGAAATCCAAAACTTCTAACCAAAAACTGAAACCCAGGAACTGGGCATGATTATGGACATGGTGATGATGGAACACGCATGCCGGCCGGCCATGTTATGCCGAAGCGGAAACGCAAAGGCATGGCAGACAGGGAAAACTAAAAACCAGTTGCTTATCCAGTCTGCTCCTTCCGGTCTGAGTCGGTCTGCTGTTTTGGTTTAGACCGATCCCTAAGATCATCGGAATGGACCACCCTTGCAGCGCTCCGCAAATTATAATTCGACGACATGGATTGTCCATAAGCACCCACGCTCCGGACCACCATCAGGTCATTGCGCTCAGTTTGCGGGAGAGAAATGCCCTTTCCAAGGAAATCGGCCGTCTCACATATGGGCCCTACAACATCATATGAACGGTCGGTCTGAATGGGCTGACCGGATTTGGACAGGTTGCTGATCTGGTGGTAAGAGCCATACAGGGCCGGCCGGATCAGTTCGGTCATACCGGCATCCAGGACAGCAAAATCCCGGTTTATACCTTTCTTCACATATAGAACGCGACTGATCAAGCTCCCCATTTGACCCACGATGGAGCGACCCAACTCAAAATGCACCGTTTGCCAGGATTTTGGTTTCAATGTTGAATGTATGAGTTTGAAAAAAGATTCAAATCCGGGAATGGCGTGGTGGTCGGGTTGATGGTAATCTATTCCCAGTCCGCCACCGAGGTTGAGTATGGGAAGTTTGAATGATCGATCAAAGAAAAACTGGTTGAGTTCATTGACCTTATGACATAAATTTCGGAATACGGCCAGATCGATAATCTGTGATCCGATATGCACATGCAATCCGACCAGTTCCAGATAGGGCATTTGAGGCAAGGCATCCAGAACATCGTTCAACTCCCAGATCTGGATTCCAAATTTGTTTTCCCTGGATCCTGTGGTAATGTATTGGTGCGTGTCACTTTGGAGGTCGGGATTGATCCTGAGCGCCATTCGGATTTTCTGATCTTCCTCCGCAGCCAATTGATTCAAAACCTGCATTTCTTGAATGGATTCGCAGTTAAAACATCCGATCCGGCCCCGTATCCCGGTGCGGATCTCAGGATCGGTTTTACCCACCCCTGCGAAATATACCAGGCCCGGATTAAAACCCGATGCCAGTGCTTTTTGTACTTCATTACCACTGACACAATCGGCGCCCAATCCCGTTTCCTGAATAACCTGCAGCACCCGGTCGTCTGTATTGGCCTTCAAAGCATAATGAATAATGTAATGATAACGCGCTGCTTCCCGGATGAGTACATCCAGTGTTTTCCGCAACAGGTCCATATCATAGTAATAAAATGGTGTTTGAAAGGCTTCAAAATGATGTATGTGATTCAATAACTGCATGATTTTCTTAATGATGTGAAAAATTATTCTGATGGAGGGCATTCAATGCATTCTTCTTATCCGATGAACGGATCAGGATAGAAATATTGTTCATACTACCCCCGTAACAGATCATTCCAATTGGAATCTCTTTGAGCGCATTCATAATGCGACTGGCCAAACCCGTTTTTTCAGCCAAAAAATCCCCCACTATACACAATAGTCTGATCCAGGTCCTATTACACTTCCCCAAAATGCTTTAATGCGATCAGAATGGGATCCAGATTTTTCGCTTCATCAATGGTTAAAGATACAGAAACCTCTGATGTGGAGATCATAACGACGGGAGTTTTGTGATCTTCAAATACCGGAAACAACTGATTCAAACAACCCAAGGCCACCAGACGGAGGGGGCTCCGCTATGGTGACCCGATGCGTACCTGCAAACATGACGTTGCAGTGTAATGGGCTGATTTCACTGGTCGCTCTATCCTGATGCATTAAATCCATATCAGCAGCAACCGGCTCTTGAATAACCAGATATCGCATTTATACCACCCGAGAGATGATGGGCATCCTTTACAATGGATCGCAGTGCATCCATGAAACCATCATCAGTGAATAGGGAATCATGGATGGTTCCATTATTCAAATCATAAATACAGGTCCCCCAGAAAAAACACCTTTCCACAATCATTATACCACGTCCCGAAGGAAAAATTGAGATATGGTGCGAATTGTCTTATATTAAAGCAATGGGCTTGGCATCGGGTTCGCATCACAAACTCATTCCCAGTTCCAATGAGTTTACCTTGGTGGTGCAAGAACGGGTTGTGAATGTGGCATTCTCTAATGCATGCAGCTCAAAAAAAACCTGAACATCCAACACGGAAGACGGTAAATTAGTATTTTTATGAATAAAAGATCCGATTTTGCCGCCAACCAAAAATATGAACCGGGCCCTCCACGACTTGATCCGCAAAAAGACCACAGCATTCAGGATCCTCAGGACCATCATGTATTTACTGGTGGCAATCCTGCTGGCCCTTATTCTGACGACCGGCTACCTGACCATCCGCAAGGATTACTATGCCGCGAAACTCTTGCAGACTGTTAACGAGCGATTTTCAGGAACCATCCGGTTTGATCATCTTCGATTCACTCCATTTGCATACTTTCCGGAGATAAGCGTGGCACTATCCAACGTAGTCTTCCTCGGGGATAGCCTCCAATCATCCTCGGACAATGAACAGCCTATTGGTCATGTGAAGGAAATGTATGGAACCTTTAATCTATTCAGGTTGCTAAAAGGCGATATTTTTATTTCCAGGATTGGTTTGAAAGAAGGGCAGTTCATTGTGACCCGTTTCCCGGACTCTACTTACAATGTTCTCCGGGCCATCATGCCGATTCATGGAGCCGGTGAAATTAAAACCTCAACGGGATCTCCTGAAAATACTTTTCAAACGGACGGTCATGGTCGGGATCCGGTTCCATTCCAGATCGATATCAGAAATATTCATTTAAGGGAGATGGAGCTCCATTATTCAGATCTAATCCAGAACAGTGAGTCCCACTTCATGATAGACGAATTGAAGGCCGGTCTGGCAATTGAACCGGGCACCATCCTTGTGAACCTGAGATCGGGGATCCGGATTTTAGAATACCAGGTCACGAAACAGTGGTCAATGGATGACAATGACCTGTTCCTTTCAACACGCATCCAGGTGGACCGGCAAGACAGCACTATACATATCAGGAAGGGAGCGATGACGCTTGACCATGCTACCATTGATATAACAGGGTCGGTTGCATATCACCCTGAAGTCAGATTCGATCTGAATTTTGATGGTTCGGATGCAGACATGTATTTCCTCGGAATATTTCTGACACGACGCGGTATCCGGAACCTGAAGGCCGGTGATATTTATTTCAGAGGAACCTTAAAAGGTGAATTGGGTCCCGGAATTCCCAACCTGGAATGCCGGTTTGGGATAAATGATCTCCGAATGAAAATCCCGGAATCCGGAATGTATATTGAAAATACAAGACTTCAAGGTCAGTTCATATCAGGCCAGAAAAGAGACCTTTCAGAAGCCATGTTGAAAATCGACACGCTCAGATCAAAGCTGCCAGAAGGATATCTCAACGGATCGATGAGATTGAGGAATTTCATATTGCCCGTGTTGAACTATAGCCTGGATTTCAGAACCAACCTGGAAGGATTTGATGAAGTATTTAAATTATCGGGCATAAAAAACCTTGTGGGATCAATCCATCTGAAGCACCAATTTTCAGGCCGTTTCAGTGAAGATTCAGTATGGATACGCAGGGATTTTAGCACCGGATCAATTGACATCGATAGTCTTTCATTCCATGTACCTGGGTATTTCAGTCTGGACCACCTGAGTGGCCGGTTTAGTGGCTACCTGGATACCCTCCTCATTCATGACCTGGATGTATCCAGTTCAAATAGTGATATCCATGTGCACGGAACGTTATATAATTTATCGCAGTTGGTTAAAAATCTGGGGCATCCCATCCTGGCTGATGTCCATATCCACTCCACGCAGTTTGACCTTGCCAAATCCCTGCCATTCATACCGCATATTGAACAATCGTTTCCTTACCGGTTTCGTGATATCACCATGGATGTGTCCGCATCGTCCACCATTTCGGACCTTACTGAATTTCAGATCGTCCCGTCCATACATTTTAATATCCATCACCTTGAGGGTCGTATGGACAGCCTGATAAAGAATCTAACGGTGGATCATGGTATTTTTCATCTGGGTGCCACAGATAGTATCCTCAACCTGACATTCAATGAATTCCATATATTGTCAAATTCAGGGTGGGCCGATGCATCACTATATATTCAGGTCCCACCCACAGGTGACCTTGAAATGGAAGTGGAAGCGGCTTTAACACAACTGCAACCCTCATCCATTCTATTCTCTCGCAATAACGACAGTCTTCCAGGGTTGCTTTACGGCCATTTGGATGGTCAATTAAATGGGTATATGCATTTTAAAAAAGACAGTGTGTCTGTATTCAGGGAATCCAGTTTTTTTATGGACCGGCTGACATACGTCGGAATGAATGATTCAATCGGGGTTGACGATTTCCTCTTTCATTTGAAGAAGGGACCAGACAAAATACCAGATGGTGCAAACCCCCTGGCAATCCTTGATGCCACAATTGACCTGGAAGCCCGGGAGGTTCATTCACATCATTTCACAGTAGAAGATGTAGCCTACCGAATAAACGTGGACAGTGGAGTATATAACATCCAACCCCTGAAATCCGGGTTCTTTAATAAACCCGGGGAGAGAAGGGTGGTCATTGCACCCTTCGCAGAACCTTTATGGTGTGAAATTGATTATCAGGTGGATTCGTTCAGGATTGAAGATCTGTTATCTGCCTTCAGGGAGAAACCAAATTTATCTGGACCGATGGACCTGCATGTCAATTTGGAATTTTCCGGTGCAACATGGGATGAGATCCTGCCCTCCATGATAGCCGATGTCAGAGTCACCGGTTCCGGTCTGGAACTGAACGGAATTGATATTGATAAATTTATTAATAATTATAACCGCAGTCAGAAATTTAATCTGTTGGATGCCGGTGCGGTCATATTTACCGGACCTGTCGGTCTGGCAGTAACAAAAGGTACTGATTTTGCCCGTCTCATAAAGATTGACCTGAATGAATCGTCCCCAATCACGAAGATCATTTCCGAATGGCACATGGAAAACGGGGTATTGCATTTGGAGGATGTGGCCTTTTCAACGGAACAAAACAGGATCGCTGCTTCAGGATATATGAATCTTTTAACCGACAGTCTTGACCTGACCGTCGGGGTAGTGAATCCACAAGGCTGTGATTTTCTGAGCCAGCAAATTTTCGGATCGATGAAAGAACCGAAGATGGGTGACTTAAAAGTGATATCCAAATTATTTGGTGCGGTCACCAACCTATTCAAAGATGAAACCGACTGTGAGCCATTCTATACCGGCAAACTACCCCATCCCGGAACCGCAGACCAATAGCCCTCTACGTTTTATCGTAAACAACCAGACCACCGGTCCATCAGATCTGGTACTGGAATTTCGTTTTGAAAAGGCGGGGGATAACGCGTGTTTTCTGTCCGGGGATGCCCTGCGACTGATAAATAGCCAGCACGAACAACTTCAGTGGAAGTTACTGACATCATCTGTTATAAAAGCGATTTGGGATACTGGGTTTTGCAGGTTATCTCTCTAGATACCGGTATGCCTTAAGTATCAGGTCGTAATGCCCGATGGGTTTGGCCAGATAATCATTGAAACCCAGACCTTCCTTCTGAATGGCAGTCCAGTCAAAATTATAAGCCGTTTGGGCAATGATCGGAACCTGCGTATTGATCTTTCGAATGGTTTTCGTGGCTTCGAACCCATCCATTTCCGGCATCAAAATATCCATGAGGATGAGATCAACATCCCGGTTGCGACGATATAGTTTCACCGCTTCCATTCCATTTTCAGCATGGATAATTTCGGCGCCTGTTTTTTCCAGTACGGCCTTCAACAGAATAAAATTGGTTTGAACATCTTCTGCTATTAAAATCTTCTTTCCGGCCCAGTTGATGATCTCAAGGTAATCATCTCCCTTCTTCCATGGCTTGATCTTGCCCATTTTCAACACACTGACCATTTCATCTATGGCCGCCATGACCGATTGTTTACTGGATTCAATATAGCCGAAATAACGGTCGGCCTCCCCGTTATGGGCTTCTTTTGAATGTATCAGGTCAGAGAATCCAAAAATATTATTCAACTGGGTTTTAATTTTATGAAAAAAGTTTTTTAAAAATTCCGGGTCACTTTCAGCAATCTTCTGGATGCCCACAGGAATATCAATTTCGATCTTTTCAGTCTCACCAACCTTGAAGGATTTGGATTTCGATACATACATGCATGTTACGGCCACAATGGCAACAAGAAATAATCTGAATATCAAGGCGTCGAGAGGTATGCTGGTAATAAAAAATTGGCCAAATGTTCCACTTTCAGAAACGATACTGCTGATCAGGGCATGAATAAACCACAGCCCAACGCTGGACCCTGCAATACATAAAACGACATTCTTCCTTTGCATTTCAGATGTTCAAAATTTCAGAGTCTAAAAATAATACAATTCCAAGATTTCCCAACAGATAGTTCCATTTCTTACGCAATCAGACCGAATTTTGGTATTCTAGATCACCTAAATAAAGCAATAAGTTGGCTTTACCTGATACAGTGCCGACCCATTAAGCAGGACATCTCTTCGAATGGGCACCTTATGGTTATATCATATTTTTAAGTGTTCTAAATTAAGAAATTGAAAGATTATTTGCGGGCAATACCTGTTTCCTGTATTAAATTTGGATTTTATACCTTTTTGGTTCATTCATTCAATTCAAGACATATTTTTCCATGATGTTCGCACCAAAACCTTCCATTATTAGAACAGAAAGCGCTCCCCCGATCTGGCCATATTGGATCATCCTTTCTATGATCCTGATTACAAATCTCTCTATGGCCAGTGGAGACCATATAAAAATATTAACATTAAGCGATTCTGTTACAAAGGATTTTGCAAATGGCATAGAGGTGCATCAGAAATACCACCATTACCTTGAAACATGGCTGATTGACCAGGGCTTCAATGTGGAGGTCATGGATTCAGATATCGGAAAGGACGGGATCGGTCATGCTTTGGAACGAATTGAACAGGATATCATTCACGAAAATGCAGATATCGTAACACTCATGTTTGGGACCACTGAAGCGTACATAAATAGGAACCAAACTGAACCCAGAGTACCCATTGAGACCTTTGAACGCCAGCTGGATTCTATCATCAAGAAACTGATTACATTCGGAATACATCCCATCATAATGGCACCACCTCCGCTGGATCAATCCAAAGAAACCGACCGCGAACCCTATCGGTCAAAAGGTCTGAATTTTTCAATGGAAAAATATGTTCTGGCAGCTCAGCGCATGGCTCTTATCAATCAGGTTCCTTTCGTGAATGTTTTTAAGGAATGGTTAATGAGAGCGGAATCGGGACAAGACATCAGTAGTTTTTATGTGGATGGGATGCATCCGGGACCCTTAGGGCACATGCTCATTGCACAAAAAATCTCACCCACAGTCGTTGATATAATCCATAGCCTCCAGGATCCGGGCTATGGGGAATGGGATCCCTACAATTCTTTTTTCTGGGATGACGACGACAGTCTGATGGTGGAAAAAAATTCTGTTATCCTGGACCCTGAGCACTATGAATTACGGGTCGCTGACATGCCAGTCGGACCTGATTTTACCTGGTCGGTTTATCTGGATGTAGATCCCTATCAAAACTGCCATATCAGTTTGAATATCGGTGAAAACTATTTTGATATCAGGCACTTCAGCCATTCCATGGTTTTCGGCGGGCCGAATATTGATGGTTCAGTTATTGAACCAGAGGATGGACTGGCCTTTCTTTCCGGCGACACCCTCCTCCTGAAGCTGGAAAGTAAAGACGGAATACTGGCGTTTTCTGTCAATGGCACATCCTATTTTTCCGATACCATAAAAAATACAATATCCGGTTTGATGAGCCTGCGAACCCGTAAGGGCACCATCCGGATTCATCGCATGCACACCTCTGGTGATATGGTCGCGGCTGCCCGTAAACCAGACAATTTTACCATCCCTTTCATCGACCTCGATGGAAAACCCCAGCACCAGGTGATTGTTGACAGAGAACACGATCAATACCTGGGGCATCCAACCACCGTTTTATTGGATGATAAGAGCTCCATGATCGCGGTGTACCCAAAAGGCCACGGACGGGGTCCCATCATTATGAAAAAAAGTACAGATGCCGGCCTGACCTGGTCCGAGCGTATTCCTGTTCCCGCGTCCTGGGCCACTTCCAAAGAAGTACCAACGATCTATAAGATGTCTGATAAAAATGGGAAACAAAGACTCATTATGTTTTCAGGATTGTATCCCATTCGTATGGCATATTCCGAGGATGAAGGGAAGACCTGGTCGGAACTTGAAGCCATCGGTGATTATGGAGGCATCGTGGCCATCAGTGATATTGTGAAACTCCGAAATGGGGATTACCTTGCATTTTTTCACGATGATGGGCGATTTATTTACAAAAATGGAAGGAATACCGGGGAGTTCTTTGTATACCAGATTCGGTCTGCAGATGGGGGGCTTACATGGTCATACCCTGAAATTGTAACTTACAAGAAAGGGGCTGGCCTCTGTGAACCAGGTATTATTAAGTCACCTAATGGCCGTGAATGGGCCATTTTATTAAGGGAAAATTTCAGACGGTATAACTCCATGATCATTTTTTCCAATGATGAAGGAAGATCCTGGAGTGAACCTGTTGAATTGCCCGCATCCCTGACGGGCGATCGGCATCAATTACGATATACCCCCGACGGTCGTATTGTTGCCGTATTCCGCGATATGTGCCGTGAATCTCCGACCTGGGGTGATTTTGTTGGCTGGGTTGGACGGTATGATGACCTGCTTTATGGGAAGGAAGGCCAGTACCGGTTTCGGTTGGGTGATAATACCCGCAGCGCAGATACCGGGTATCCCGGCCTGGAAGTTTTGCCTGATGGTACCGTTGTTGCCACAACATACGGGCATTGGGAACAGGATGTTCAACCATATATAAAAAGCTATCATTTCAAATTAACTGATCTGGACAGGGAAGCGGAACAACTTCCCGACATCATCGATGTATTTATCAGTGGAGAAGAGGGTTACCATACGTATCGGATTCCCTCCATAATGACTTTGAGCAATGGAACAATACTCGCCTTCTGTGAAGGCCGGGCCTCATTATCAGATCATGCTCAAAACGATATTGTCATGAAAAAGAGTCAGGATGGAGGCATCACCTGGGGGCCTCTAATGGTTCTGGCTGAACAAGGCGATGATTGTCTGAACAATCCCACTAATGTTGAAATCAAAGAAACCGGTAGGATTCTTTTAATGTTCCAGGTATATAAAAATGGTTATGACGAGCGTCGCAGCATGCCTGGATACCGCAAGAAAGACCCGGTGTGCCGAACGAAAATTATGTTCAGTGATGATGAAGGTCAAAGCTGGTCCCCACCGCAGGATATCACAAAATCGGTCAAGCGAAAAGAAGTGGTGACCAGTACTGCTTCAGGCCCGGGTATTGGTATTCAGTTAGAGCGGGGTCCATATACAGGTCGTGTGGTCATACCTTTCAACCAGGGTCCCTATAATTATTGGAAAGTGTATACAGTATTCAGTGATAACCAGGGTAAAACATGGAATATGGGCGAGGTGGCCCCTGAAGACTCCAAAGGTCTTGGAAATGAGGTGCAGGTAGCCGAGTTGCAGGATGGATCTATATTACTTAACAGCCGAAGTGCCAATGGTAACAATTTCAGAAAGAACGCAATTAGCCATGACGGAGGATTTTCCTGGAGTGGGTTAAGGGATGATACAGGACTGCCTGAACCGCAATGCCAGGGTTCATTGCTCCGGTTTAACTTTAAAGATGGTACCAATCCCGGCAGGATTCTGTTTGCCAACCCGGCATCCAAAACAGGACGCATTCATGGAACCATACGCATCAGTTACGATGAGGGAGCCACCTGGCCGGTAGCCAAACTTATTTACAACGGGAGCTATGCATACTCCTGCCTGACCAAAATAGATGCAGAAACTGTGGGTTTATTTTTTGAACGGGATGAATACAGTAAAATATCTTTTACACGGATTGGATTGTCCTGGCTGGAAGGTCAATAAACAGAATTTTTTCGCACTTTTATACTAAAAAAATACCATGATGAATACGTTAAACAAATACCAGGTTCTTCTGATCTTATTTATTTTTATTACCCATTTCAGCCTGGCGCAAGAATATGATCCCGAAGAAAAAGAAACCGATCCTCAGGTTTTAGAAAACCTTGAGAAATGGAAGGATCTTAAATTCGGATTTATGATGCACTGGGGCCCATATTCTCAATGGGGTGTTGTAGAGTCCTGGTCAATCTGCTCGGAAGATGTGCCATGGTGCCAGCGCAAATCTGATAATTATGTGGCGTATGTAAAAGCCTATCATCAGCTTCAGGAAACATTTAATCCGGAACAATTCAATCCTGAACATTGGGCTGCCATAGCCAAAGAAGCCGGGATGAAATATGTGGTTTTCACCACCAAACATCATGATGGATTCAGCATGTTTGATACCAAACAAACCTCCTATTCCGTCACCGATCCTCTGACACCCTTCCACACCCATCCAAGGGCAAATATTACTTATGAAATATTTAAGGCATTTCGGAATGAAGGATTCCTGACCGGAGCTTATTTTTCAAAACCCGACTGGCATTGCGAATATTATTGGTGGCCCTACTTTTCTACACCCGATCGTCATGTCAATTATGATCCCTTCAAATATCCCGACCGATGGCAAAAATTCAAGGAATTCACCTACAATCAAATAGAAGAGCTCATGACGGGATATGGCAGGGTTG
>Ga0209536_100001616_pt1 | contig 36978 bp, 22 predicted proteins | sample DeeMarSeWOR28_12_FD_187461 | JGI IMG/M metagenome (GOLD analysis project Ga0209536, IMG submission 187461) | Marine sediment microbial communities from White Oak River estuary, North Carolina - WOR-2-8_12 (SPAdes) (version 2) | ecosystem: Environmental > Aquatic > Marine > Intertidal zone >... | reverse complement strand
TTTAAATATAGGATTTATTGTATAACGGAATCTCAATATGTTTATAGTTGGGCTGAGGAAGAACCCACTACTTGTCCGAATAATACCGAGCATACTATAGATGCTAATTCTATAACTATAGTAGAATATCATGTAGACAAAGGACCAACTATGGGAGACGGCCGCCCTATAGTTAGATCTGATAGTAGGCCTATAGGGTATTCCACTATGTTCACTATGACTGGTGATACTGCTAGTGGTATAGGTGACGGTAAAGATATTCTATGGGATTTCTCTAATGATGATGATTTGACAGCTAGTGGTACATGGCCAGAGGGATATAAGAGTAAATGCATCTATCTTAACTTTTTAGACCCAGTATATGTTAAAGAAGGATGTTTATATTTTCATAATGCTAAAAAAGGCTCGTATGTGAATTTTAGTATTATTTGCCCATCTGGACAATACTATCTAGATAGAGATGGATATCCGGTTCAAGCTGTGGAAGATACTGTAATAGTAAGATACGTCAATAATCATCATTTCTACGGGGACTGCCCGATGGGAGATGAGTTAAATACAGAAAGTGCTACAGAAAATGCAATACCAGTTAACTATAGATTATGTGTGGAAGTTTTTGTGCCGGAGAATGATAATGATAGTTACGGATATGGTGAATTAGAGGTATATCGAGCAAGAACCCGTTTATTGCCAGGAGAAAGCCCCTAATGTGGATAACTGCTTATTTTGAGACTTATACTGGGCCTGCTGCTGGATTATCGCCTATTATCAGAATTAGGGATATAGTGACTGGAAATGTGGTAGCTAGTGGGGTAATGTCTGATATTGGTGACGGATTTTATAAATATGATTTTACCGGGTATGATATTACACAAGATTACGCGATTTTATGCGATTCTTTGACTTTACCTGCCGAAAAAAGATACAAAAGCTTTTCTAGTGGCGAATATGGTGATATAATTGATACAGTAAGTATTCTTTCCGACAATGTGGATATTAGAACTTTGTTGGTGAAAAAAATACTAACTAATAGACTTGAATTGGTAGATGGGGATACAGACAATTGGGTGTTATATGATGACGATTCGGCAACGCCCTTATTGACTTGGGATGTTACTGATAAAACCGATAGTGCTATATATCAACAATATGGCACTGAATCTAGGAGGTCTAAAGCTACCTAATGGGTATATCAACGTGGGGATGGGGGTCAGCTTGTGGTGGATTGATAACTACAGCAGGTTGGGGAGAGTGCCCTTGTCCTGAGTTTATCCCTGTGCTTTTAGCGTCCTATTTAGTAGATAGTAACGCATATTGTTGGGTAGCTACCAGGACTTATATTGAAGTCCAAACTAGGGATAGAGGGGATGTTTTACTACGACTTAGGCCTGAACAAATTCCCCAAAGATTACGTGGAGACGTGTTGCAAAGAATTGCGGAAGATATTCCAATACGCAGCCCAGGTTGGCCAAGTCAATCTGGCGAGATTTGTGAAGATGACTAGTAAGGGGTAGTTTATGCCAAGAGATAGGCGAAAATTTAGGAAGGCAAAAACTCGCTTCAAGAAGAGCTGGAAAAGTGTTGCTCAAGGCATAGGGCGACGAATAATCGTGTATTTACCAGGACTTGAACGAGAATGCCCCAATTGCTACTATGATAAGGTTAATAAGACTAGTAGCGGGATACCTAAATCCAGTCCGGGAGATCCTAATTACTTTACCGTGGGTCGGTGCCCAGTTTGTTCGGGCAGAGGCGTACTGATCACCGTCAGGAAGAGGTGTATTAATGGAATTGTTATATGGAATCCTACTGGAGACGAGATGAATGCCCTAACTTTCACGGAAGCTGGATTTGAGGGTGCTACTAGAGTCGAAATTAAGACAGATCCTTGCCATTTAGACCTGATAAAACAGTCAGAATATGTCGTAATTGATGGTATTCGTTGTAAATTATCTAACCCTCCTATTATTAGGGGGATAGGCGAAAAAGATATTCTGTTGGCATATTTTTTTACTGTGGATAAGCCGAGGTTAGATAGTGGCGAAACTTTATAAAAGGATGCAAAATCCTAAGTTATTAACATTATTAGAAGATATAGTAAAATCAGAGATAAATGTTCTTATAGGCAACCTTTTGGATAGATTCGATGAGGAAATAGTGCCACTTGAGGATGAAGAAGACCCAGCAAGGCCCTCGATTTGTAGAGAAGAATTTAAACAGTTTTTGGAGGAAACTATATTAGATAGTATTAAAATACTAATTAATGAGGGTAGTATAGAAATAGGCATTGGCGATGCAAATAAATTAGGATTTGGGGAAGAACTCGATGAAGAAACCACTGATTGTATAAAAATTATAGGAACTATTTTACAAGGTATAAACGGACGTTACGTTTTAGTAACAAGTGAAATGACTGGAGGCCCAGAGGGCAGATTTGGAAAGGCATTTATAATGCCGGAAGATCAATATCGGGCTGAAGCTCTTAGTCATGGATGGGATCCTCATCGACCTATTTGGCGATTTTCTGATTTTCCAGGAATACCAGATTTTTTTGAGAGGGTGAATTTTGGAAAGCTGGTAGACAGAATAATTCAACGTTTGGGAGAGGCTCTTAGCAAATGATGCAAAAACTAAGGCAAGAAGATCTAAGTTTACATCATTATCTTAGATTTAACGTACTGAATCAGTATATTGAGACTGATTACAATATACCCTTGGAATATTTATCGGATATCTCAGAGGCTGGTTCGTATGTGTATGCTTCTTCGTCTACTCGATTACCTTCTCCTACTAGTTTGGGTCGTGGTTGGGTATATTTAGATAATTATGGAGATACTACCGAGCAGCAGAATGCAGTTACTGTTTATGATGCTAGCAATGCGGTTATTAGTGGTTCTAACTACATGATAGATTACGTAGATGGGAGAATAGTCACCTCGGATGTAGGAATAGTACCATCTAGTGTGACCTATCAATATTTTTATGTTTCTTTAGTAAATGAATGGCAAGATGTGGCGGCGGCGGATGTGCCAGTTGTGGTAGTCAATTTAGAGGCTACCGAGAAAGAAGGATTTCAACTTGGCGGTGGCAAAAAGCCTATAAGGAGAGGAAGATTACATATATTTGCCAATAACCAGGCAGAACGGGACGATCTAATAGAATTATTATATGATGGTATTGATAAAAAATGTGTTCCAAACCAAATTTGGCCACAGGGAAGCATGATAGATTGGGATGGCACTTTTAGTAATAATTATATTTATGAGGTGGCTCAATACGAAAGCAGTTTACACATTGACGATGTTGTAGCTAGAAATGTAAATCCGTCTTTATTATCAGCTGTACCTAGAATTGATATGACGATGCTGAGTGATTTGAATCGGTATAGGGCACGGATTGACTTCAATATGTTTTATTGGAAAGAAAATTAAAGCCTCAACAAGCAAAATTTTTGCTTGGGAAACGGAAAGGAGTTTGGATTGCAGATAGCCTCAATCTGTATGATAAACATTGGGAATTGATTTACAAAACCAACCTCAAGTTTTGAAACAACTATTTTAAGGAGGAATAGTTCATTATGGCAAGAAACAGGATCATATATGGTTCACAAAGCGTATGGTGTAATGGCGAGATCCTGTACAGAGTACAGACTCTCGGAAGCACTACTACATTTACCTCCGAAGATATCTTTGAACTTGGTCATCTAGATATCGTAGACGTTGTTGATGATGTACCTGCTGTTGCAGTTACGTTGAACACCAACGATTGGGGTGATGTAAAAACTATGGCTATTTTGGCTCAAGTAGCACCTGCCAAATTAGATATGAATGCTAATGCTACTGATAATAATGCTAACTTGGCTACTGTCGATAGTAGCAGTACCGAACTATACTATCACCATGGTGCGTGCTTGGCGGATTTTGCTGTTACGTGTGGTAACTTGACTGGTGTTTCGCTTTGGGCTCCTGTTCAATCAGAATGTGATCTTGGTACATTGGCTGATAATATTGACCAGACTATGTATATGGACGAAGTCTATGTAAATAGCCTTGAATTTGGTTATACTACCGGCGCAAATGCTACTGAGAACTATGGGGCTGAGACGGACCAGAAAATGTGGTTATTGAATGACGGTAGATTTGTGAACTGGGAAGAAATCGATATTAGTGGTCTTGGCGGCGGTGGTAGTTTTACCATCGCTTCTGGTGTAACTTTGGCAGATTTTTCAGATGGTACTATGGGATTTCTAAGACTAGATGTAGGTGGTCAGAGAAGTATGACACTCTTAGATGCTAGTGCACTAGGTGGTGACGGGGAAATGACAAATTTACCTGTTGTCTCTGGAAGCTCGGCGGCAGCTGATCAGTTTAGTATAAGTGGCTATAATATAAATAGTCCTTCAGCTGGTCCCTATACTGTTTACTTACCAAGTACTATTGATGGCACGGCATTTACACCAGCTGCTGGTGACAAAGTTTATGTGCTATACGCTGCTGATGGTTATACGTCCGATATGGGCAATAAGTACTTTGAGATCCTTGATATTGCTAATCGTCCCGATACGATTGGTGCTATCAGACAGGGTCAGGTAGAGATTTATCTAGTAGCTGACACGGATGCGTCTTACGAGACTGCGTGGAGACTTACTGCGTGTACTATTACTTCAGATCTCACCCGTGAGGCTCTTGCAGAACTTGGCCATCTCGGCCCATATGATAGACCATTGACAGTACCAGTGCCTATTACCATAACAATCGATACCACTGCTGGCGATTTAGAACACTGGGCAAGATTTGCCGACAGATATTCTGAATTTGCTAATGACACCATGAATGAAATAGATCTTGCTGACTTATTTAGTTCAGAAGATCTTAAATTGGTTGTTAAAGTTTTTGCTCAAACAGACGAGGAAGCCGGTGGAACTGGTGCCAATAGAACCGTTGCTACTGGATCAGATCTTATCGGACAGGATAAGTACTGGTCTGCTAGTTCAACAAGTTCTGTTAAGGGTACCATTGCTGCTGGAGAGACAGAGCGTGCTCTTAAGACAATCGTTGTTGAGCATCTTAAGATTACGGACGAAGCTTACACACTGGATCTTGGAACAAACGCTACCCAAACCTTTGGGTTCCGTTCAACTAATGATCTTTATGTGGTTAAAGGCGATCTTGATATTGACCACATCACTGGTGGCAACAAGATTAGGAGAAATTCGTAATATTAAACTAGGTGTGGGGATCGTAAGGTCCCCCACCTACTAATTATGGAAAGGAGTAAAAGGAGATGATAACTAAGGTTGACAAGAATAAGGAAAAACTAATGAAAGTAATCTCGGACAACATCACTACTTTATTTGAAAGAATACTTGATTACGCCGAAGTTGCTGTACCTAATAATGATCAGTATAAGAAATTGAGATCTAAAATTTTGAGGGTCGGTAATAATTGTATTAGAGATTTGGACAAAGAAATCAACACTAGGTATGATGTTAGATATATTCCACCAGCTGAAACTGTGATAGAAAGTAAAATTAATGCAGGAGTAAAGGAGAAATAATTACAGGAGGAGGAGTAAAATGATAGAACAAAAAGAAACCCAAGCATTAGAAGGCAGAAGGGAATTTCGGGACCCAGTTACTGGTAATTTATATTATATTGCTGCGCCTACAGCTGACGATGTAAGAGGGGCTGATTGGCAATACAGCAAGACTTATACAAAATCATTGGTAGAGGGCATTACTACGTCTGCAGAAATGATGGATATTTTGATGCGTCGTGGCGTAATTGGGCCAGAATTTGAACAAAGGCAGAAAGAATTAACGGATGAATTGGCCCGAAAAGTAGTCGATTTACAGGCTGCAGCTGATTTAGATGAAAAGCAACAACGAGCAGTGGAAGTATCTGCTGCAAGAGAGGAACTTTTTAATTGGAATCAAAGATTAAATGGTCCTATGGCGAATACATGTGAACAGATTGCTGACGACGCAAGGCTTGAATATCTTACATCTAGAATGGTTCAGCTTAAAGACGGTGGAAGAATATGGGATGATTATTCTGATTTTTTAACTGAAAAAAATCAAGCTATGGCTATTAGAGCTAGGTTTGAAGTCATGCTTTATTTGCAGGGATTAGATTCTAACTTTTTGGACCAAACCCCCGAAGCAGTGGCTATAAGAGAAATAGAAGAAGAGATGCAGACTAAGGCTAGTGAGGCTATTGCTGAGTTGGAGAAAGCTCAGTCGAAAAAGGAAGAAAAACCGGAATCTAATAAGCCCACTGGTATAACAACCACTACTAAAAAAAGGGGCCGTCCTCGCAAGACTAAATCTTCGGAGTAATAAATGGAATTAACTTACGAAGAAATAGAAAAATATGTTGAATCTATTAGCTCTGGCATAAAAATAATCGATTTGAATGGCGTATCCATAATATTTAAATATCCCGACGCGATAAGTTTTGTACAAGCTCGCAATATCTATGATCAAGAGTACAAGAAGTCGCTAGAAGAGGGGTTATTAACTACCAGTGATATGACAAAACTAATTAAAGAAAGAAATATTATCACTGAAAAGGAACGCAATCAACTCTCATCTCTGAAATCCAAGTTGGAAGCGCAGAGAGTATTATTGGCCAAAACTTTTAAAGTTAAGGCTAATCAAGAGAGAATAAAGAATGTGATTCATGAGCTCGAAACTCAAATAAATAAGATTGAGATGAAAGAGCGCGCCAAATATTCTATGACCGCAGAAACTAGGGCGGAAGAATCTAAAATACTTTATTTATGCTGGAAGAGTTCTTATTATTACGATGCTGATGAATTAATATGGTCACAATACACATCATTTATTAATGATACGGATTTAAATTTTAGACAGAGAGTGTTATCTGAGTTTATATTATTTTATAGTGGAATACCTACTCCAATTATACGAGCCATCGCTCGTAGTAATTTATGGAGAATACGATATGTAACTAGTGTGAAAACGTCGGAGCCTCTATTCGGGGTTCCGACTACCCAATATACTGCGGACATGCTGAATTTAGCGTATTGGTCTCATTATTATCAGAATATTTATGAAATGATGCCGGAGGATCAACCTTCGGAGGATATTATCGAGGATGACGAGGCACTTGATGCGTATCTTAATGATTACTATAAAGAACGTAATAAAGATGCCATGGCCCGAAAGGGTCAAAAAGGAAATAAAGGTAAACTATCAGCTTATAACAGTCAAGAAGTAATAGTTACCAAGGCTGATGAAATGTATGAGGACATTGAATACGACACACCAAGAGAAGCTAAAATGATTAAGGACAGGACTCTCATCAGAAAGAAAGCTTCTTCAAAACATCGTAAAGGGCAATTACCAGATAAGTTGCCCACTCGCTAAAAGGCAAGGCCAGGTCTTCTATAATAATTTTAGCTATTAATACGCTATAGGAGGGCTGACACTTGCCGCCAGTCAATACTTATAAAATCCAACTAGAACAAATACAGAATACACAAGCTGAGAAACCTATAAAAGACTTAGCTACTCAGATTGTCACTTTAACTCGCCGAATCCAAAATTTGGAACGAGTGTTGGAGAAGTCTGCTTCAACCCAGGCTGGTGGAGTTAATGTGGCGGCCATCGATTTGAATACTAGAAGACTGGATGCTTTGCAAAAATCTGTGGCTAAGTTAGAAACTACTCTACAACAATTAAGGAACTTAAAGGATGTACCAGACGCTATCAAGAAGGTTGTGTCAGCTGGTAGAGAGGTGGCTAGAGAGGCAAGGGATCCTCGTGATCGAGAGTTAGTAGATGCTATTAGAGGTCTGGTAAATGTTTACAAGCGCATAGAGCGGTCCGAGGTTTATAAAACCGGTAGAGAAACGGTTTTAAAGAATATAGAGAGAGCGCTTCAGCAACTGATTGATAAACAAACGCGATCTATTAATGATCTTAATAGGTCTGTGCAGGATCTGTCTAAATCTGTAGGAGCTTCCCCAACTGCTGGTGGTAGAAGGATTAGGAATCCGGAGTTGGACAGAGATATAAAGCTCTTTGGTAAAGCTCTTAAAGATATGGGAACAGAGTTTGAAAAGATAAAGAGAGAATTAAAAGACAAGATGGTGGTAGCCTTAGATATTGAAACTTCCGAAGCTAAGCGAATCGGCAAAGAAGTGGCCGCTGAATTTGTGAGCCAGATAGCTTACCAGAAAGGTACATTGCAGCAGATATTAGCCGGCAAGGGAGAGCGTGGCCAAGTATTCGTTAGGCCTCCTAGAGGAGTTGAAACAGAAGCTCAATATAAACGACTTATAGGTAATATCGGAAAAGCTGATCCGATACCTTTCGAAAAATTGAAAAAAGAGGGTATCGAGGCTACTGAAGCTATGAAAAAAGTAGCTGATGTATTAAAAGATGCTGAAGCCGTTATAGGGCATAACATAGCTCAGTTTGATATCGGCGTTTTGGAACAGCATTTTCAAAGAGCGGGAATTAAAATAGAAGCTGAAACAGACAAATTTATAGACACTCTACGCTTGGCTAGAGAGAAATTTCCCCAGAGATTAAGCACACCTACGAGGCGGCAACCTTATGCATTGGAATCATTTGAAAAAGACTTCAAATTGGCGGGTGTAGAAACTAAGAATCTTACAGGTAGTTTGCATGACGCTTCTTACGATGTGGAGCTAACTATCACCCTTTTGAGAGCGTTAGATGGTAGTATAAAAGAATTGATGGCTGCCCAGTCTGATTTGTCACACACATTATCGAATATATCGGCTACCGTTGAGCGAGCTACTAGTGATGCTGCCAAACGCATGAAGTTTGCTGCTCAAAAGATGGACAAAATGGCTGCTGGATCCGACTTGTTATCAGAAACGATGGCAGAGACGGAAGAATATATGCGTAAAGCCGGCCAGTCTTTTCATAAAGCCACTCTTGAGATAGATGACTTAGCTAAGATAAAATCAACTATACAAGCTAACATATTTAGGCCTCAAGTAGTTAGACCTCAGCCAGTCGCTGAGCCTTTTGCTATAGCAGGTCCTGTAGGGGCAGCTAGAAGTGAAAAAACAGCCGCTTTGTTAGGCGATTTAGCCAAATCTTTAGACAAGTTGCAGAATAATATAATTAAATCTTTAGAGAAAGGATTAAGTTCTGGCGCCGAAATTCTGAAAGATGAGGCGGGCAAAGCATTTCAGCTTGCGCCGGGTCAAGCTGAGTGGGAATTGAAGATAGTGGATGTACGAGGATTAAGACAAGCGCTGGCAGCTGAGTTTAGAGAATTTGCATCCCCAGAAGCTACAGCTAATGAATTAATTGATACATTTAAAAGGGCTTTTGTGAGACGTGAATTAGGTGTGGCTCGTAGTCCTGAAGTTATGGCTGAAGCGGTCTATAAGGAAGTAGGCAGTTTAACGGCCGAGATGGCTAGAAGCATGGGTCGTCAAGTAGAAGACTTATTTAAGGCGATAAAACAACAGACAACTACTGTAGGCGAGATAGCTAGGCGTCCTGAGCTGACAGATCTGTTTAAGGGCGTGGCATTAGAAGCTAAAGCTCAGCGGCAATTAATGCAGGATTTTATAAAAAGATTAGCTGTCCCAGCGGCTAGAATAGGGCCGGAGGGAGGAGTATCTATTCCTACCAAATATGGGGCTGAGCGAGCGCTAGCTAATTTTGTAACAGTAACTACCGGTTTAGAAAAATTAGCTCAGGAACTAAGAGATTTAGGAGGAGCCACTATAGAGGTTGAGCGGTTAATGCGCCAGGTAGCTCAAGCACCTTTGCGCCCCACTGCTGGTACTGTAGCTGAAGCGGAAGCTGAAAAATTAGCCGCTACTTTGGTCAAAAAAGTAATAGAGCTTGGTGGTAGAGCTGAAGTAGCTACTGGGTATAAGCGGGCTATAGCTTTAAGAGGACTTGAACGCGGTGAATTTACTGAAGAGCAGGCTAGGATATTCGCAGGTTCTACCCAAACTTTAGATGAATTATTAAAGAAAGCTGATGAACTTAAAGTGAGTGCTCTAGATGCAGCGAGAGCATTAGATGAGCTATCTTTTGAGAACTTTTATGATATATTGGATAAAATGTTGCAAGCTGGGAAGGTCCCTTATTTAGAAAAACAAGCTGCAAATATCGTAAGGTTTGATCGCAATATGCGGGAAGTTTCCCGCACAATAAATGATCTACTAGGACTTCAACCTTTAATTGAGCCAGGTAGACCGAAACGCCGACTATATGATGAACAATCCTTAAAGATTCTTACTAAAGCAATGGAAGGGCGTTTTAGACCCGAAGAGCAAAAGCAGCACATAGTAGCTGTCAATCTTTTGTTGAAAGATTTAACCGAGCGTGCCGGAAAGTTACAAGAAGGGTTGTTCGCAGGCAAACCATATTTGGGGAGGCCATTAGCCACATCTTTGGATTTAAGTGATGCAGCTAGCTCCAAATTGAAACAATTCAATGAAGATATGGTAACTAATTTAAAGGCCCTTGATAAAACTGCTATTGGGGCTAGTTTGGCGGATATTAGAGCAGCTGCTCCTTTTAGGGAGTTCAGTTCTATACAGAGACAGCTTTCATATGTGTCGAATGCTTTAGCTGGCGGCCTTCCTGGTGGAGGTCAATTTGAAGCTCCGGCTCTTTTGAGTGCTAGAGAACAGAGAATTATGGAAGCTGGTAGATATGGACAGGCTCGAACTGGACTTAATGTTTTAACTGAACTAAGAAATACTGCTCAGACATTTGAGGACCAGATAGTCATATCAGGTCGCTTGGCTAAAGCTTTCACCCAAATAACTGGTAGATTGGTTAAGCCGGCTGAAACTTTAGAAGAAGCTAAAAGAATAACCGCTATAGAGCCCGGAGTGCAGCAAATTACGCCTAGAGCTGCTAGATTAAGAGCTCGAAGCGAAGAAGAATTTAAGAGAGTTCTGTCAGAGGTAACTGATCAATTTCAAGAGATATTGGGTGTCCCACAAAGATACAGAGGTAGAGCAGATATAGCTGAGATATCTAAAGAAGTTGAAAATTTGATTAGAGAGCACCGAGGACAAACTATTGAAGTACAAACAGCTAAATTGACTGAAACTTTCTTAAATTATTTCGGAAGAAAATTATCTACTAGGTTCGGCACCAAAGGGGTATCGGTTACTCCAAGATATGGGGAACTTCCTAAAGAAATCACCTCGTTAGAGGATGTTGGTAGGTTTATTCAGCAAGGGTTTAAAGCTGGTGTAGCACCAGGGCCAGGATTGGGTGTCGCTAGACTGCCTAAAAACGTGGGCCAATTATTGATTGAAATATTTAATAACATTGAAACTCGGGCTGCGCAAGAAGCGGACGAAATCGATATATTCGGTGGCGAAGTCCTAGAAAGTTTAACAAGACAATTAATAGATTCAGGAAATAAATTTGTTATAGACTTATTTAGGGATGCGTCACTTGGATTAGTGACCGAAGAAGAAGCTAAAAAGCAACAAGTAGTGTTTGAGAACGCTACCAAAGCGTTTAAAAAGGTTTTTGGTGAGGAATTACCTAAGGAGACATCAGAAGCCATACGTTTTATTAGAGAGCGTTATGCTGCTCTTTTTGGAGAGGAACAATTATTTGAAGTTAGGCCTATTGAAGCTAGAATCAGCTCTCGTGGTATAGCCAAAAGAGGGTTGATGCCCGAAATATTAGAAGGTATTGTTAATAATCTAATAGGAACCACTGCTGGAGCTACAACTCTTAGTGATGAAATATCTAGGGGTGCTCTAACTGAAACAAGAGAAGCTAGAAAAAAATTAAATGAATATTTACGAGAGTTGGGATACCAACCATTCAAAGATTTAGATGGTGTTATTAGTCGGTTAAAATTAGAGAAACCTGACATAGATCCTGATACTATTAAAAAGTTGAGGGATTTTGAAGCTCAGTTTTCTGTCTATACCGATGTAGTTAATGAATTTGGGGAACAAATGCAATCATTTGTTGCACCTAAATTTTTACAAATTATTGAAGAACCCCATTTGTACCCAGAATGGTCTCCTGAACAAATTCAAAAAGGGTTGAAAGGGGCTCGATTAGATTTTCAATCTTTTGCTGCAATGGCCGGCGTATTTGGCGAAGGTTCTAAAATGATGGAAGAACTGGCTAGGTCTACAGCTCTAACTGCTCAAGAAGGGTGGGAATTGCTTAGAGCCTTTCAAATGTTAGACCCGGCCATGAAGGATGTGAATAAGGCATTAACCGAAGGATTACGTACTGTAAGTCTAAGAGATGTTGCATCGTTTGAAAAAGCTACTGGTACAGTAGAAGAATTGAAGGGAACAATCTTTGATATAGGTAAATTCCCTACCCCTTTCAAACTTAGAATACCTTCCACTGCGAAGGGCGCTAAGGAATTTTATGAAGAATTATATATTCCTGGACCTGCCTTGAGGGGAACCTATCAGGAAGAACTTCTTGGTGCCCAAGCTCCTACAAATATTGCTAGATATCTAGATAATTTAGTGAATGCCGCTAAAGAGGTAGAAGAAATAGCATCAGCCGCTGCGCAGGGCGGTATAGGTTTAAGTGAGGAATTTCAACGAAAATTTGCTACGACCATAAGAGCTGAACTAACTAAAAGTTTGACTGATACTATAAAAAGATTTCAACAGATAGAGAAAGTTGGGCCCACCCCACAAAACGTTGAATTTATGCAGCAGACTATTAATAGATTTAAACAGGCTCTGTCTGAAACAAGAGAGGTAGCACCTATTTACCAAGAGGGCATGGCTACTACTGAAAGAGGAGCAGTCGAAGAATTTGAGCGCAAATATCAAGGACAATTTAGTAAAATAGTAGGTAGAATAGCTGATATTTTAATTGGACCTGACCCTGCCTCTTTACGTAAGGATATCAATGAAATAAACGCAGCCCTTAAGTCATATAGAGAAACAGGTGGGCAGATACCACAGAGATTCCAGGCTCCATATTATCAAAACATATTACAGCGTTTTGGTGGTGATTTTGAAGCTATGCTAGAAACATTTAAAAGAAGATCCGAAGAGCGTGGTAAGGTAGAGACTGTATTTGATATTGAGCTGGAAGCAGGTAATTTAGATGAGTTTGCGAATAGGGTGGGTATTAGTATCCAACAATCCTTAAAAGAAGCTCTAGAGAAGCGCAAAGAAACTTTAGGTAAAGCCAGAGTAGCTTATTTCAGGGAGCTGGGAGAAAGTGTATTTGGTAAGAAAAAAGGAATCGAAGAGGTTTTCTTCCAAAGAGTAACCCCAGCAATTACTGGCAAAGCTATATCGGCTATAGCTGATAAAACTAGAGACCTGAAAGACCTTTTGGAGGAATTACGAAGTAAATATATAGTGGATCTGGAGATCCCGGGATTACCTATGTTAGTAGAGGATTTGGAAAAGCTTTCAGAAGCCCATTCTGAATACGTTACTAAAGCTAGAACATTAGGGTTACCTGTATTAAAAGAAGGCGAAATAGGTCTACCGCCTGAAATGGCTGCAAAAATAAAGGTTAGAACCGGAATTAAAGATGAGATTGAAACTACTTTAGCAGACCTTATTCAAAAACAGAGTGAAACATTTGTAGAATCTATACGATACCCATTTACTGGGACTTTGAGTGTTCAGCCTCATAGAGCTAGATTATTAGAACAGTCTCTAGGTAAATATGGTGTAGCTGTTCCTGGTGCTCCGGGATTTGCTAGAGCTGGTCGCCCAGAAGAGCGCCGAGATATAGGCGACCTTGTTCGAGTAGTTAACACGCTGCGTGAGTTTATAGGGGTAACTCCTAGAGCTAAAAGGCAGTATTTACCGGAAGAAACATTAAGTCTGTTAGAACGAAGAGAAAGAGCTTGGGCAGAAGGAACAGAGATGGCTGCCGAAAAAGCTCGCCATCTGACGGAAGCTATAGAAAGGCTGTTAAAAATAGTAAATGCGGCCTCTCCATCATTCACTAATTTAGAGCAGAAACTAGATTTTGATGGTGATGCGTTATTTGTTCATACAGGACAACTAGAAGAGTCAAGAGCAGAAATAAAGAAACATTTTGAAGCTTTGGCCGACGATGTTACTGGAGTTAGGTCATTGTTTAGGTCTGTGTTTACCGCGGTGAAAGAAACCGATGTTGCTACTCTAGCCGAAATGGCAGTTATTTTTGGTAAAAAACATCCAGCCGAAAAAGGATTTGAATTTCTAACACAGCCGTACTTAAGAGAACAAGTTAAAAATTTAGATTTGAGCAAAGTGTTTGAATCGTTATTTACTTATACTACTGGTGCTGGTCAGTTAAAAGCAGGAACTGAGGAGTGGCAAAAGGCGGTTGGGGATTGGTCTAAAGATTTTGTAGTGAGAGAAATATTACCAGAAGTATTTACTCGATTAGGGGTCGATGAGCCTACCGCGGCTGCTTACAGAGGGAGAATAGGAGCTGCTCCTACCGCACTTCCGGAAGTGACTGAGACGACTACTGCTCTTGAGAGAAATATAAGTAAGTTAAGCGAAGATTTAGTGAGACGCCAGTTATGGGAAAAACGTTATGCTGATGCTATAACCGGGCAGTTATATAAATTGCATACAGGCCAAACTGTGGAAGGTATAAGCCGGATAGCTAGAATATCCGAACTTGAAACGGGTTTTGGGAGAGGATTAGCTGGAACAGGCAGAAGAGCTAGACCTGCTCCAGAATTTTTGCAGAGGTTTCCACAAGAAAGTGTTGCTTTAGGAGGCAGGCCGGTCCAAGAGTTTGCTACCCGCGTAAATGAAATAATGCGGTTTGTGATCCAAAAGGGGATGGATGTAAAACATGCGGGTGTTGAAGCAGTTGGGCAACAAATATTAGCTAATATAGGCAAACGAGGTGGAACAGAATTTATTAGAGAAGCGATGCTCGCTGCTAAAGACCAGTGGGATGAGTTACTTGATTTTAACGATCAGATAGCTAATGAAGTTAGATTGAGATTGGGTAAATTTTCTACTGATGAATTAATGCGAGAACTGCAGAGATTTGAGCCCGAAGTAGATATTAGTCAACTTACAGGGATTAGTAGAGAAGAAATTATACAACGCATAATAAAACATGTTGATGTAATAGCTACATTTGAAGAGCTTGGCAGACAAATACAGAGACAAGCGGTCGCTGGGTTGTCGAAACAGTTAGAAAGACAGATAGCGGAATTACCAACTGGTCCGAGAAAAGTGCGCTTACTAAGAGATGTACAAGCTGCTGGCGGTGTAGAACGATTCGCAGCCCAGCAGATAGCTAAGGAATATGCTTCTGAAACTGGAATCGCAATACAGAAGCATGTAACGACTAATCTACAACCACTATATAAGATGCGCACCAGTATGGAGACGTTAGCCACTGCTGCTTCTAGGACAGGTATAAAAATTGAACCGACCGCACTGACGTTGCCCGAAGCCGGAGCAGAAAAACTATCTAGAGATTTTGAGAATACGCAAAAAGCAGCTCACGCACTATCACAAGCTTTGTCGGAAACCGCTAGGGGCCCTCGAAGAGGTGTTCATGGACTACTTGTTACTAGTGCCATTGAACAGCGCTATAGAGAATTATCTGAATTAGAAAAATTGGGTAAGGAATCACAACAAGTAGTTGGTAAATTTGCTTTGCCGTTTACAGATGTTATAGAAGCTAATAAACTTGCTGTGAAAGTCTTCCAAGAGGCTGGAGCGATTACTGGCTTAGGTGGTGGTCGATTAGGACCTATCCCGCAGATGGAGAATCTTGAAGAATTTTTTAATAAATTAACAGAGACCCAAAAAATAGTGCGGGGTAGAGTTGCTGAAATTTCTAAATTGGCTGGATTGAAGCCTCTAGTCCCAGAAGAAGAAGCTCTGATAGGGCGGGAGACAATAGAAAAGTATGGTATAAGACCTTTTGAGGTTATAAAGGACGTTCTTACCAAAGAAGCTTTGACTAAAGGTGAAGAAATTGTTCCGGAAGAATTGGAAAATAGAGCTAGCGAACTAGCTACAGCAGCTCAAGAGGCAATAGCCTTTCAGGCTAGTGTTGTAGAGCAGTTGCGTAGAGTTACTGAAATAATAAAAACTATTCCCGAGCAAAGAAAATATTTGGAAGCAGCTTTTCCAGATGTTAAATTTGAAGAGGGAGCAACTCGAATTGCGACCGCGCAAATGGATGCGGTACAGAGATTTGATGACTACACAAAAGCTATCGAGAATTGGCACAAACAGACATTTCCTACTACTCGTACTAATGAATTGCGTGATGCTGTAAGGACTTTTAGAGTTCCCGCCACAACCGCAGGCGAAGAATTAAAGAAAACTACAGCTGCGGCAGCGGACGAGTTGACTACCGCTATAGATGAGTCTATTATAGCAAGAAAGCGGGACGCATTAAAATATTTGGAAGGACGTGCTGCTGGCCCGGCTGCTCCGGGGGAAGTGCCTCTGCACGAAATATTTAGAGCTAGTGCCGTGCATGCTGGAGGAGGTTATGGTGGTGGCACACAATTAGAAAGTATATTGCAGGAAATGTTGGGTGCTCCTAAAGGAGCCGAGTTTCTGCTTGAAGCTACTAGTCTACGTGGAACAGCACTACATAGACGTAAACAAAGAGAATTCTTAGCTAAATACCCAACAGCTGAGATAGAAAAGCCCATAGAAGACTTGGCAAATAGAATTACTGGACATATAGACGTTCTGTATGAAGAGGCGGGTCGAAAGATAGTTGCTGACGTCAAGACTGTTTATAGCACAGCTCAGTTTAAAAGGCTGGAAGAAATTGCAGATGAAGTACAAGAACGTAATATAACCATACAACAAAAACTCGATGAACTTAAAGCTCAGGAACCTACCTCACAACTAGAAAAGAATGTTATTAGGCGATTAGAGGAGTATATTAGTCAGGTTAACATATATTTGAGTGGAGTAGAGGATGCCGTAGGAGAGTTAGTCGTAGTTAGCACTTTTGATCCTAAGAGAGAAGTTACAATCCCTATTGGTGAATTTGATCCTACAAGATTCAAAAGAGACTTAGCTATTATACAGGAAGGCAGAACCAGAGTAACTAAATTATTAGCTTTGATACAATCTGGTCAGGTTATACCCAAAGAATTATTTGCGGATGTGCCTAAGATATATGATTATGTTTCCAAAGAATTAGAAAAACTTGGCCCGGAAGAATTTCTAAGAAAATTGCCTACACGCCCTATTGGAGAAGTGCAGAGATCATCTAAAGAGATAATAGATAGACTAACGGAAGAGCAGGATCGTTTATTCGATAAAATAAGTAGGGAATATCTAGGTATATATCAATCTTTAGGAGGACCTGGAGTCGCAGAAAGGCCACTTAGATTGATGTTTGCGGCTGGTGCTGGAGCTGCCGCTCCGCCCCCACCACCACCGCCCCCTGGCGGCGCCGGAGGAGGCCCGGGCGATGGGTTTGATGATGAGGAACTTAGAAAACGCATTCAGGAAATTCTCGCTAGAATAGAAAGAGGTATAAAGCCAGAAGTTCCAGATATATATAAGTTAATTCAAACTTTGGACGAGGCCCTTGAAGGTATATTAGCTGCTAGAGAAAGAGGGGATACGCTTCTTGCAGGTGCTCTTGAAGATTTAGTTAATAATATTCGAGCCGCTATACAGCGTATAGGAGCTAGCGAAGAGTCTTATAGAGAAATCTATCAATTGTACCAGAAATTGAATGAAGCTAGAAGAACAGGTGCTGCTGAAACTGGGTTTGCTAGACTACGAATGCCGGATATAGAAAGAATAGACCCCGATACTCCTGAAGCTCTCCATAAAAATTTGAGAGCCTTGTATGAAGCAGCGCTGCGTGTACATAGATTAGCTAGTGATGAGGAGATACAAAAATTTGGACCCGAAATAGCCTCACTTTTAAGCGAGGCAGCTGAAAAAGGTCCAGTTGCTGATATTACTGGACAGATCAGTGATGCCATAACTCAACTTCCTCCGGAAAAAAGAGGAGGGATGCGAAGAATTTGGATGCATTATAAAAGCTCTGTAAGTGAATACTTCTTAAAGAGATTAGACGCTCTTAAAGAGGAAATAGAAAAGGAGGCTGGTACGCCCGCAGGTAGGCGAGCGCTTATAGAGTACGAGCAAACAGTTGAGAGATTCTTAGCTAACATTAGGGGAACACTTGGTAGATTAAGTGATATATACACACAGATAGGACCAAGTGGTAAAAAAACTGCATTTGTAGATCCAGAACTAGCAAGGTTGACAGGTATTTATAGAACGCCAGCTCAATTGGAAGAGCTGGTTACCCAGACCACGCCCTTACGTGGTGAATTGAAGCCTATTATAGATATATTAGTGGGGGATTTAGATCCTACTCAATTAGATCAAATAGCTAGTCCGTTGCAGAAAGTTCAAGCCGCCTTCAGATTATTGGCAAAAGAGGATCCTAATCTTAAAGCTATATTAGAAGATGCTGACCAATTTAGGCGAATTGGAGATCAAGCTTTGGAAGCTTGGGATTTCGCTGCATTAACCAAGGGAATAACTGAATTAAGGGCGGCTTTGCAGGCTTATAATAGGTTGCAGATCGGAGCTTTCGGCGGAGGAACAGATTATACTGAACCTATTCGTAAAAATGTAGAAGATACTATTAAATTATTAAGACAAATCGAAACAATGTTTGCTCCTGGAGGAGTGGAAGCTTCGCCACTGGGATTAGCAGGAGTACCTTCGTTCTTAGATCCTCAAACACAAGAACTTCTTCACCGAAGAAATATAGCCCAAGTACAAAAATATTTTGAGACTCCAGAGGCTGCTGGTGGTCCTGGAAGAGGCCGGGCTTTCACTTATAGATATAAGATAGTAGATCCTGCAACAAAACAAACTTTGTCTAGTTTAGCAGAGGAGTTTAAAAAGATAGGAGAAACTAGCTCGAAAAGTGGAGACCAAATAGGGATATTTACACAAAGGACGGAAGATTTAATAAAATCTTTTCAATCTAGACGAGGATTAGGGCAAGCTTTTGGTAGGGTTATACGATGGGGATTGGCTAGTAGATCCGTTTATGGATTTATAAATGCTTTGCAGGGCATGGTCAATACTATTGCGGATGTGGAATCTGGTATAGCAATATTACGCCAGGTTATGAGCCCATTACAAACCGATTTCCAACTATTGACTGATCAAGCATTAGATTTTGCGAAACAGTTTGGTATACCTATTCGACAAGTAATTGATGCTATGAGAGTATTTGCGCAGCAAGGTTTGGCGCAAGCTGAAGTTATTGATAGAACTAGAACTTCTATGCTGGCCGCAAATACCACTACTTTGACCGCTACTGATGCTACCGAGGCTATTACTGCTGCTACTAGAGTATATGCAAAGGAAGGAGAATCCACAGTAAGATTCTTAGATGCGTGGACTGAGGTTGAAGCTAGGCATGCTATTACATCGGGCGATTTAGCTAATGCTTTAAAGAAAGCTGCCGCAGTGGCTAAGACTTCCGGAGTCACGTTTGACGAGTTCAATGCCATTGTAACAGGAATTGGTGAGACTACACGTCAAACTGGTAAGGAAATTGGTACATCTTTGCGATTTATATTTAGACGTATACAAGCTGAGAAAGGCCCTAAGGAGCTCGCTAAGATTGGAATACCTGTTATAGCCGAAACTGGCGAACTTAGAAGTGCTTTTGATATATTTCAAGATTTGGCAGTAGTGTGGACTGATCTAACTAATGCCCAGAGATTAAGTATAGCTACAGCTATTGGTGGTCGAAGGCATTTTAATAGTTTGATTGTTTTAATGGATCATTGGAATGATGTTCTTACAACTCTTAATGATAGTTTGAACTCGAAAGGCGCTGCTGAACGGCGTAATCAGATAGTGATGGATACATACGCTAAGAAGTTGCAGCAGGTCAGGGGAGCTCTCGCTGAGTTACAGGTCCAGTTTGGAAGATTCGCACTACCGGTAGCTAAAGGGTTGTTAACCGGTTTGAGAACCATATTAGAAACTTTAGCTAATATACCTAATAGTATAAAGATTGCTGCAGTAGCCTTCGCTGGATTATTTGCTATAATAGCTAAGGGACAGACATTAGTAACAGGCATAATAGATAGGATAAGAGGGTTTACTAATGTATTTGGTGATTTTGGTGCACAGTTTGCAAAACAATTCAAGATAGGTATATTTGAAATATTTGGTAAGTTACCTAGAGCTCTTGATAATATAGACACAACTGGTTTATCTACAATAACTGAAGTAGGCAAGGGTATTCAGGATTTTGAATCTGTATTGGGTAAAGCCGGGTATGCGATAGCTCAATTTGGGCGTGGTTGGAACTCGGTTATGTCCGAGATAGCTTATACTGGTACAGCTACTACTGAAACATTGTCAAAGGCATTTGGAAAATTGGGTGGTGGTTTAGCTACACTAGGACTTAGAACGGCTGTTAGATCTCCAGTATTAGGTGGGATAATAACCACATTGGCAACTGGATCTAAACAAGCTGAAAAAGGATTGGCCAAATTAGCTGAACTCTTTGGTATACCAGCTGAAGCTCTTGCTAGATGGAGCCAAGAAAATGCTAGTTTTGTTAAATCTATAGGTCCACTGGCTGGATCGATAGCCGCATTGATACCTATATCTGGTAAAACAGGAGATGCTCTTAAGAGACTCGCATTATCAGCGGATGATTATGAAAAATCTTTGTCCGGGTTAAGGAGATTAAGGAGTAGTGAATTAGCCGATATAAATTCTCTAGCTACTAGTTATGATAGATTGCAAGGCAGTATAGATGCGGCCAACAAAGCTAGGGATCCTGAAGCTATGGAGAGGGCTATACGTAGAGAAGAGTATGTGAGTCCTGTATTAGCTGCAGGAAGAGCTTATGATCAGTCCAGGGATTTGGGCAATCAGTTGGCAGCGGTTAATCTTTCGTTAATAGATAGTTTCGATAAATTTGGCAATGCTGTCGTTAAGCCAACTGCAAATTTGAAAAAATATTTCACGGTTATGCGGGAAGCCAAAATCCGAGCGATAGCGGAGACAGAAGTTAAAGCGCTAGAGAAATTTGCAGAAGAATTGACAAATGCTGGAAGTGCATCGGCTAAGTTTAGGTCTGAATTGCGCAAATTTGTTAAAGAAATTCCTGGTATCGGGCCCGTCATTGCTAAACAAATAAAAGTTTCGCCGGCTCAGGAACTAAGAGAAGCAGTATCCGATGTAAATAAGATATTAGCTGCTAGGGAGAATTTTCCTTTAAGCACTGCCTTTGATGAATTGTTCAAAGAATATAATCAGAGATTAAAGGATGCGAGGGAAAGATTCAGAGGATTCTATAGTGATTTTAGGCGAATACTGGGCGGCCTTGAGACTAGAGGATTGGGAGCAGCTCAGATAAGAGGTCTATTAGATCGGGAAGATTTACAACCTGCATTTGAGTTGATGGTAGAGTTCGAAGGTCGATTGAAGAGGCTTAGAGATCAAGGTAGGATAAATTGGAAAGACATTTTAGGTATAGAGATACTAAAGAGAATAGAGCCAGATGTAAGTTTTGATTATGCGGCTGAGCTAACGAAAGAATTATTTAGAGAAGCTGGTATTCTTCAGAGAACCAAAAAAGCCTTCGTAGGAGATATTGTTTTATTCTCTGACGAAATAGATACACAATTTGATATCGCTGGTAGGCAGGGTATCCTAAAATATAGAGATGGTTTAGGAATTTTTGTAGAGGCTATAGATAGAGAACTTCGAACTGTTAAAGAAATTCCTTTTGAATCTGTACGTCGATTCGTAGAATCTATTTTTCCAGCTACTAAAATAGCTGATCAACTTACGGAAAATCTTGACATACTAAGAGAGCAGTTGGTAGGGGCTGCGGCTGGTATAGTAGCCATAGGTGATAAAGAGTTTAGAAGGGAATTTGGTTTAGGGGCTAGATTCTTCGAACAAATACCTACTGAAACCTTAATTCAAACTCCTATAGGTTATAATTTGCCAGGAAGAGGTGGTCCCGGAGGAATAGGTAGAGTACCATTTCAGGCTAATCTTTTAGGAATAGGTTTTAGAGATATTATTCGAGAATATTTAGTAAAGCCGGAAGAAGAATTAAAACAGTTTGTGGAAGAAGCACGACGTAGACTAGAGGCCGATAAGGGATTTACTAAAGGATTGGAGGAAGAGATAACTAGATTTGCTACTATTATAAAGAATAATCAAGTAGTAGCACAGTTTGCGTCTATTTATGTGGATTTGAATAAATCTTTATCTGAATCGAACCGAGTATTGAAAGAAAATATATCTGTTGAGCAGGCTAGGAATGAGGCGTTGCGGGAGACTGCAGGTTTATTAAGAGATATACCGGAAGCATTTACCGATTTGAATCTGGGAATTAGGGACTTTTTCGAGTTGACTGCACAACAAAGGCAATTAGTGGTAGAACGAGCGCGTCCTCCTGAGCAAAGGACATTTACTAGACTTAGAGGAGAGATAGTTGCGGAAGAGCTTCGAAGACAAACGCTTGCTGATCAATTAGAGCAGGTACTTCGTGCAAGAACTCAAGTAGGTATAATAGCGGAGCAAGCTCGAGCTACGGGTATAGTTGTGCCTAGAGAGGATCTTCAAAGCATAACTGAATCTGTAATAAAGGGAATATCGCCTGGTGAACGAGAACAGATAAAGTTGCAAGAAAGTATTAAAGAAAATACTTCTAATACAGTGGAAAGTTTACATGATATGTTAGCAGCTTTAGGAGACCCTAAAGGTCAAGCTGTTACATTACGAAATGCTGAGAAATTGGGTCAGTCATTGGCTACGGGCATTGATTTGTTGAAATCTCCTCGAACTAGAGATAGATTTAGAGGTGTGTTGGGAACTACAGAGATATCTGAGGATATAAAAAGAGGTTTTGATAATTTAATTAAATTGAGAAATTTGGCAGAGAAGCGTGGCAACAACGAAACTGTAAGATCTATTGATGCAATTATAACTGAGCAATCTAGGGAGTTAGTAGGTGCAGTTGGTGTTCGAAGAGCACGCCGAATAGTTGAAGGGGAAATTCCCACACTTCCTTCACCTCAGAGATTTATTAGAGAAGCTCTTACACTTAGAGAACCTATTAGTTATTTACCTGGACAATTTAATTTTGAACAACTTATTAGCAGAGCATTCGGTGAATATGGTATAAGAGAAGTGATCCAGGAGTTAGAAAAAGCGGCTGGTCCTACCCCTGAAGAACTTAAGCGGGGGGAAATAATAAGAGCATATAGAACAGCACCTAGACCACGATTTGGTTATGAGCCTGGTCTGGCGCCCCCAGATATTAGATATCAGCGGTTGACTGGATCTAGCCAGTTCAGAAATGTAACGAAATTACTTAATGAGCAGAATAAGATAAGTGTTGCTAGCTCTAAAACTTTGAGCCAACTATTTGCCGCTTATGGTGGCTTTAATGAGATATTCAGACAGGCTGCGAAAAGAGAGCAGCGTGGTTATGATGTACAGGTAAAGCAATTAAGAGAACAGCAGAAAGGAGTGGTTGTTCGATTTAGAGCTGGGGAAATAGGTCAAGAAGAGTTCAGAACTCAGATGAGAGACATCGCAAGGCAAATAAGTGAAGCAGTGAGGGCTAGAGAGGAAGCGGGACGAACGGCACAACAACGGGCTACGAGAGAAGCAGTAGGGTTAATAGCTTCCGCGACAACTACGTTTGCTAGATCGGCTGGATTTAGTGAAAAAGCATTAAACAATTTGGGTAAATCAGCAGCCGCAAGTGTTATTGCTTGGCAAGCATGGTCTGCCTTGACGGGAGAGGAATTGCCGGAGGCTGTCAAAAGAGCAACTAATGCGTTGAATGAATATGCCGCTACTGGCGGCAGCCCAGCTTCAAAGCTTAGGGTAAGAGCAGCAGCCAAAGCGGTAGAAAAATTAGAAAAAAATCAAAAAGACCTACTTAATGCTGAAGAAAAAGATAAAATTAGACGTGCCAAAGATTTAAAACTTTCTGAGGAAGATCTACGAAGGGGTAATGAGGCATTAAAGGCTGTTAAAGAAGGCGACCTGAAAAAACTTAATGAAAGCGAAAAGTTATCAAATATTAATCGAGATCAATTAACTACTTTGTTAGCTATAGAAGAGAATACTAGGAAATCTTCTGAAGCTGCTGCTGAAGGGAAGGACGCTACTGAAGGCGCTGCAAAAGACACTGCGCAGGAGATGGAAAAGCCTATAGAATCCATGACTCAAAGCTTGCGAGGTAAGTTGGATGAAATTAAACAGGAAAGATTGATGGGAGGAGGCGATGTTGCTGCTAGATTAAAAGACTTGTTTGCTGCTGCCACAGTAGTTACTGCGGCTGGTTATTTGGGAGAAAAAACTAGGTTACCAGCTGAGCTAGGTGAGGCTAGAAGAAGAGCCGAAAGATTAAATGAATCATTTGCTAAATTAGCTCAAGCATTTCCAAAAGAAGTGGAGGCGGCTATTAAACAATTGAGAGAGCGCAGAGAGGCTGCTTTGGCTAGAGGTGGAGCTACTTTAACTGAACAGCGCACTAGATTATTGGATGTTGCTCGAGCAGAACAAGAGTTTTTAGACAGACTCTCGGAGATGGCTGAATCCATAGGTATTTCTTTGGATGATGTGAGTACCATAATTGAAAGTAAGAAAGATAAATTATATGTCATAGGAGAATTAAGCTCCATTATATCTAAATCTATAGATAATTTGATAAGAGATGTATCTGTATCTATTAATAATCGGAGAATCGAGCAACAATTTAGATTAGGTTTAACTGGAGAACTTCGTGGATTACCAACCTTTGAAGAATTTCAAATAGGTAAATTACCACATGAGTTGAGTCCTACTGAACGGTTGTTAAAAGAAGGTGGAACCACTTATCGTCAGTTATATGATTCATTTAACATTTTGCAAGATATACGAGAACGCTTAATAGGAGCTTTACAGGAGAATGCTCAGAGGCTAGTAGCTTCTCAAGTAGGATTTACTGTCGGGACGATGGGAGCCAAGCGTACTATAGAGGACACTACAAGAGAATTAGAAAAAGAGGGATTGTTAGGATTGACGAAAGAAGATCCTACTAAAATATTTACCCTTATGCGAAAAGAACAAAGAAAGATTCCTCTTTTTAGAGAAGTCGCCAGGAGATCCCAGGAGCAATTTCTAAGCTTGCCTGAAGACATGCAGAAAGCCCAAAGAGTGGGGCATACTGAAGCTTTGGCCGCAATTAATAGACAGATAAGAGAATCTAGAAAATTTATAGAGGAATATACTAAAGTTTTGAGTGTAGTGGATGTTGGCAAAGCTCTAAAGGAACAAAGAGAGAAATTAGCGCGCTTCAGAGAAATAGGAAAACAAATCACAGAGCAATGGCGAAAGGGATTAATTGATCCTGACATATATGCAAAAACTATACCTAAGATAAATAAGAGTGTAATTGAAGCTAGAGAAGCGATAAGTGGGTTTGAAGAACTTGGTCCTCCTAGTGACTTTAGGAAAGCCATAGCTGATCTAATTGACAGAACTGCTATAGCATCGGAGCAATTACGGATAGAAGCTGAAAATCATGAGCATTTGGCTAGAGCTGCCCAAGAAGTGAATGTCCTGATGTCAGATTTAGCTCAAGTATTTGAAGTAGGACTAAATATAGAAAGAGTCATTGGTGAATTTGAGCAATTAAAATTTAATTTGCGTGTGGATGATTTACACAGAGAATTTGCTAATTTAGCTGATGATATTCTTAGTAGATTAAGAGGGGGTACTCACCCACTGGCTCCTCAATTTCCTACGTTCGCAGCTGTTCAAGCTGGAGTACCACCAGAGCAATTATTCAGGATGACACGAGCTCAGCAGAGAATAGCTGAAATCCAATTTACTCAAGGACGACAACCTACTATAGCTGAACTTCAACAGATAAGGTTTGAGGAACATATTGGTGAGCTGAGATTAAAGCAAACGAGAGAAGATGAAAAATTAAGACAACAATTTCAGGCTGTAGTATCTCTAGATAGACAAATACAGATGGAACGCCTTAGGGCGGTCAATATTGAAGATCCTAGGGTTAGAGAATCCTTGTTGTCATCTTATAGTGAATTCAGAGGTCAATTAAGAGCTGCGCTGGAAGAAGCCTCCCAGATAGTAAGGGAAGTAGAGCCAGGAATTCTAGAACGTCGAGGAATCGATTTTGATGCATTGTTTGAAAAGTTGAAAGAATTAAGAGTAGAGTTGCCAGAAGGAATAGCCGAACGATTTGATCCTCAACGAGTAATAAGAGAACTTGCTCTAGGGGAACAAGCTCCAGTTGTGGGTGCTATAGAAGAATCTAATGCCATTTTGCGCAGTATCGAAACTAATACCCGAGGGCTGACTGAAAGATTGGTACCTGGGTTCTTAAGAGAGGAGCGTAGGAAGAGAGCTATAGCTACTGCAGAGAGTTTCGTAGCTGGTGTGAGGGGAGAAGCTCAGACTGGAGGAACCATAACTGGTCCTGGTGGCCCTAGAGAAGATAAAGTGCCGATATTAGCTAGTCCAGGCGAATATATAATTAGAGCATCATCAGCGAATAAATTAGGTAAACAAACTCTTGATTATATGAATACTACTGGTACATTACCCAGTGGAAGAAGAGATCCCGCTGATATAGTGAGGGAAGTTGAAAGAGAGCTTGGATATGAGCCTACCAGAGAGCAGAGAATGAGAGCTCTAAGGGCCCAAGGAGAGATAATCTTCGGTAAATCTAAAGAGGAGCTTGACTTACTATTTGGTAAGGGTATGGGTGGTAAGATACCTTATAGATATGTTAATGGAGGCCCTACTATTGAAGCTTATGAAGAAATGTTAGATAAAAGGGATCCAATAATATACAATATATTAAAATATAAAGACCCAGGTGAGATAAGAAAGCCTCGGGGAGAATTCAAAGTTGGCAGCAAGTATTTTTCTTTGGATCAAATTCATGAAGATATAGGAGAAGCACTTATACCATTCCATGGCACTACTATTGGCATGACCGAAGGACAGAAATCAGAGTATCTTTTAAATCAAACCGCTAAAATAGCTGATTATTTAATCGGATTAGGGCCTGCTAGCGCTGAGAGACTGGCACTTAAGAGGTTTACATCGACTTTATACAAAGATTCTGTGGAGTCTGTATTAAGACGGGGGCCTAGTGCAACTAAACGATTCGATAAACTAGTCAGTAAAGAGGCTACTAAGTCTTTGGCCAATTATTTGCGGCCGAGTGGTAAGATTTCTAAGGCGGCCCCAGCCATAGCTGATTTGACAGAATCTCCTTTAACGATTAGGAGAATTTTAGAAGAAGGTACAGCAATTAGACCTGATATAGGGATTGGAGAGTTGCGCCAACATGTAGATAAATTGTCACGAAGATTTCCTACCATGAAGGAGTATAATTTTTATTTTGATGAGTTGATATCTACCATCGGAAAAGGAAAAACTGCACAAAGATTTATGAGTGTAGCTGATCTCAGAAAGGCTAAATTACAATTATCACAGCTAGCAGCAGGTACTAAGTTACATCCCGTGACATCTCGCCGAATCGGAGATATAATTTTTTCTAGAAAGCCTTTTTCAAAGCAAACGATAGGGTCGGATGCAGTAAGATATTCTGTTGGCCAATTTATACCAGGCGCTAGGGTACCGGATCCAAAACAGATAAAAAATATATTAAGATTGAGTACTATGGATGATTCGATGGCTGAATTGGCTAAAAATATTAGGCATGAAGTTAAACATAATGCGGATTATGAGTTGCGCGTTTTGGCGGCATTTGCTAAAAAAATTGGGGTAGAAGATCCTTTATTAAAACAGCATGTAGACACACTTAAGGATATTGAATTTGCTCTTGGACTAGTAAGGAAAGGAAAGATATCTGAGAGAATATTTCCTAGATCAGGCGGTATGCTTAATCCGATGGAAGCTTACGCAACAGCTTTAGAAAAGCCAGTTTCCCGACTCCCATTAGAAAGACGAACTGTAGCGAAATTATTACAACAACGCGCAAGATTACAAAAAGAGTCAGATGCTGCACTAGAAACTTTAGGCAAAACTCCTACAAGGGCCAAATTAGCTAATCATCCTATGTTTGAATCTTTCAGACATAAATTTGGTGAGGCAGAAAATGCGTACCGTCGTCAATTCAAAAGTGCAGCGGACGTAGGAATATTTTTTGGGGAAGGCTTAAGAGGAGGAGGGCGAATTTTCCGTAAATACCCATTGGGTGGACTGATTCCCTATTACCAAGATGGCGGAAAAACTATAGCTGAGCAGATTAACTTCGGAGATCCTACACTAGAAAAAATGATTGAGTTCATTAAGGGGTTATTTAGAAGAAAGCCTTCCGCAGAATCTGAGGAACTTAAAAGGATAAAAGAAATAGATAGAGCTATTATGGAAGGAAGAGGTTCCGGCGGAAGAATCTATAAATATCAACAAGGTACTCCATATGTTCCTGTTGATCAGATGGCTATGGTACACAGGGGAGAAGCGATTATACCGGCTCAATATAATATAGGTGGTTTGGTTAAAAGGCACTACCAAGCAGGAGGCGCAGTTAGCCCATCTAGAGTACTTCAAGGAATAGAATCAGCTGCCGAAAAATTTGGGGAAGCTGTAGTTAGAAAATTAGAAGACGCTACTATTAACTTCAATATACCTACAGAGGATCAATTACCGGAACTTAAAATTGATACAAGTAATTTAGAAGGAGTGTTAGAGGGATTTAGTGTTGGTGCAGCTGGTATAAGTAAGATAGACCAGTTTATTGAGTCTACTACTGAAAAATTAGACAGGCTGGAAGAGCAAACTGTAACCAATTCTGAAGAGATAAAAATGGTAGAGACTAAAGCTTCCGAGATGGAAGGATTAGAAAGAGAATTGAGGATAGCTAAAGAACAATTGGAAATGGCTTATTTAGAGACACAAAGATCCACCGATTTCGTTGAGGATAGATCTTATGTAAATGCCACAATCAATGAATCTATCAGTGATTTGAAATCCATGGATATTACACCTATAAGATCTAGAATCACCAGCTTGGAATTAAGTATTAGTAATTTGAATAGAGAATTGGAAGATCAACGCGTAATAATTTTGTCTAATATTAGTAGATTGGATCTTAGAGGATAATAATGGTAAGACCTGTTAGAGACAATATATTTTATGAGTGGGATGGACTTGCTGAACATTGGATAAGCAGGTGGGATAGTTTTGATGAGGATTTTCCTAGCATTCCATATAAAGCTATCGATGTTGCAGGTGGAGTTAATCCAGTAGCGACGTGGATATTGGAAGATATATTTGGGTTGGAGGTGGCGAGCTCATTACCTCCTCAGAATGAACTACTCAACACTTTACCTGGGTATGACATTAATAATCGAGATGCTTATCAAATGGTGCAATTATCATTGGCTACTCATATAGCAGACACTACTCCTAAATTGTTTGAATGCCATATGAATGAGTTGGGCAGAGTTCAATACTATGACATAGGCCATGAAAGCGCAGATTTAGATATATTATATGAGATTCCTACTAGCACAACCGTTAAGCCTGTAGATATTATAATGATTACTGGATATGATTCTCCTCCTCAAAGACTTCCTAAGGGAACCGGAGGAGTAGGAAGTGAAGATCCTTATAATCTATTAACATTTGCTAATGGTAAAAATTATGCTAATATAGCTGGAGACGTGGTTTATGAAGACCCAGATGCAGATGCTTATGCGTATCCGATTATCACAGCATGGGGAGATATATTAGGTCCTGAGCAATGCGCTTATTATAAAGAGGGATATATTGAGTATGGAGACCCCCATTTTGATCAAGAGCGGTATTTAGTAGAAGAAGCTGCGCTTTATAATCCTAAAAACTATGAGAATGATCCACTATATATTTATAAAATATGGATACCATGGTTTAAACCGGGTAGTACCCAAGTAAGTTTTACAGATACGAGTCCTCGATTTGTTGAATTATCGGATATGGGAAAGCTACAAACTAGACGATGGATGACGAATTTGCAATATGTGTCCGAGTATTGCAGGACTGGGGAAGCAGCAGCTGAGGGAGTGGGGGCACATTTACCTAGAAGTGAAGAGCTAAAATTTCTAGGTGTGAAAGATGTGTTTATTTATGGATTCAAGATTAAAGGCATGGTGCCAGATTTTTATAATGATGGGAATGATAGGGTATCTACTGACTGGGACTTCCGAGTAGATGTGGATTCGACTTTAGCTGAACCGTTTAGATTGTCTAGAGGAGAGGATTATATTGTAGTTCCTGACGAAAATCCTCCTGGTGGATACAGGATTATATTTTCTTGTAATATTCATGAGAATTATATAGATAATTTTGGCGGGGATATGGAAAACCCAGACCTGCAAGTTAAAATACGAATAGCTACTACCAGTATAATGGCTAAAGTAGGTGATACCGAACGGTTGATTATGCATCCCAAGGGGCATGGGCGCTTGAATTATAGTCCCGATGATTTAACTGATGTTCGTGGTTTTTTAAGAGACGGTGTTACCGAAGTAAGTGCGGATACTAATTATTCAGACGATGATGGGGAAACTTTTACTATTTATCCTATTGGTATGGGACAGTCTGGATATATTGTTAAAAACTTAATAGTTGTTTATGATTGGAATAATCCATGTATAAAATTTTATGATGAGGATAATCAAGTAACAGCTACAAATTTACAGGAAGTAGAGCTCGGATTTTTTCCAATAATAACTGTGGATTATCCTCCTCCAATAGCAGTTAATGCAGGCGGCAGTACTAGATTATTAGATCAAAGCCAAGCCATACCAGATTTAGACGCGTCGACTGTAGAAGATCTTAATAACAACGACTATGCTAGAGCCTTTGCTTCTTTAGAGACGGGGGACGTAAGAATAAATTTACCTTTTTTAGACGAATTTCAGGTACAGACAGCCGCTACTTTCTTAAGAACTTTAATAGGAGATGGGGGACCTCAAATAACTAAAACCATAGTGTGCTCTCCAGACTCGGAGCCTGTATTGGGAGCGAGAGTGGATAATGACTTAGTGATAAATTCAATATCATATAATTATCAAGATAGTAGTCAATATACCATATCAATTGAAGCAGGACCTATTTGGTTGGGTATGTCTGGTTGGGAAACGTCCGTATATCAGGCTAAAACCGAAAGGTTAACTTTAGAAGGTTTAGTTGTGGGTGTCTATGATAATAATCATAAATGCCAGGTGCAATTAAACCAATTAGGACTAATGGATTGCGTTAATAATAGCAGAGAAATCTTACACAAAGGAGACAGGGTTTCAGTACAAGTGTTTAATAACCCACAGGCGCTGTAATAATGGCAACAATAAAGAAACAAAAAATAAGGGCTATTATAAGTATAGCAGGAATAGGTGATATAACAACTCCTAATGTGGTATCATTTACTGTTAATAGAGCTAGGACTCAAATGTCTGCTAACTTTAATGCTAGTGTGAAAATACTCTATTCAGATCTAAGAACTGTAACTGATGCTGTCGTTACTATTAGAGCTGGCTTAGAGGGGGAAGAAAAGCCCATTTTTACTGGTTTGATAGAGAGATCTACAATAAACCCGATACGAACCGATGTATCTAAAGTAATGCTTAATATATCCGGCAGGGATAAGTTGTCGATATTGGAAGGGCAGAATATAGATAGAAGATTAAAAACATGGAAGGACGGTGTTAATCCACCCGAGCGATGGGGAGTTGTTACAGGTATAGTTAAACCGGCGAGTACAGCAAGAGAGAAATTTAGAGATAGAATCATAGATTATGAGCCGAAAGCCGCTACAGATATAGTAACTGTTCCTCTGGAAGTTACTCCGGATGCATTTAAAGGCATTCATCCTTTAGGTCAGCAAGAAGAACCGAAGGCCTCGAGCGCGCTGGAAATAACTAAAGTTAACACTACGGAGGACTAATAAGTATGGCTCTAGTTGGAAATATTGATATAGATAGTGAAAATATAGTGGAGTTTACTATAGGAGTAGGAGACACGATAAAGATATGCGCCCCAGCTCCCTATCTACCAGCTATTGATCCTCCAGAAGCAGAAGCTGAGGGAGGATTTAAACATTTAAATGGGTTTACTTTATTACGGCCTGAACTCGGAGATTTTGAAGGAAATCCACCGGGAAACCGATGTGTTTATTACAAACATAAGAAAAGTGGTCAACAAATAATTCAATATAATTCGACCGGAATTTATGACATGACTTTTTACGCGGTTTTAGAAGGGATTACGGTGCATGATCATGCGAGTGTGGCGCAAGGCGGCCCCGCATTTGCGACTTATTATACAGAGATAGCAGATAATAGAGAACAAGAGGGAGGATAATATGCCGTCAAATTGTGAGTGCCATATAGCAGCAGAATTCCCTATACTTGGTAACTTAGGCATAATATCTGCTAACTTACGGACCAACAGAGAGGTGAGTGTAAGTGATGTCGGAATAGTTCTTATAGGACCTACTACTGGAGATTTAGCTATCACAGCTTATGCACCATTGACAGTGAGTTTAGACTGCCCAGGTCGAGCAGGAGTCAGTTATAATTGGGATAGAAGAATAGAATGTCTTGAGAATGGAGAGATAGTAGTTCATTTTGTTCCTCGGGGTGGGGGAAGATCATATAGAGAAGGCGATGTAGATAATACGATAACTATGACACAGGCTGGCGAAACATATAAAACTTTTAGTGCTTCAGCGGCTAGTGGTCCTACTACTCCATATTTGTATTTAGATCATAGAGATGGATATGATTTTAGATATACTGGGGTACCAATAACGATAAGTCCAGATGATGGTAATAGTGTTAAAAGTGTTACTATATTCAATGGAATTTTACCCGCTGGATCTGAGCTCTATTTACAAAGTTTTAGTTGGGAGTATTCACCACCTAATGTTCCCACGGTATCTTACTCATTTTTATTTTCTAACCCTAATATATAAAGGAGACGTGGTATAAATGGCAAATTTGACTGGACCGAAACACACAGTTTATTCATATAAACTTCGAACTGGGGGATTAACTCCTATAGGTCCTTCTAGTTTCTTTATACAGTCTTTTGGAGTTGATGTTAATGAGATTAATATCTATCCGAGTACGGAGGGACTTCCGGATTCAGACGAAGATTTTACAGGTGCGGCTGTTGATGGGGAATATATATCTGCTAATTTTCAAAGATTACCTTTTGTAACCACCGGAGGTCAGCAAATTTTCAGTGGTCAAACTGTTGGTAGAACCCAGTTTGATGAAAGCAGAGAAGACGAATTTTTAAATAGGTATTAAGGAGGATATGTTCATGGTAGAGTTTTCCGAATGCTCATCACTTTCACTAAATTATGACGCTACGGGTAAAGTTACCGCATCGTTAGGTGTTTTGAGAGACGATAGTGGCGAAATAGATTATGATAACTACACAGATCCTCGTTGGGGAGGGGAAGATTTTGATTTGATTATAATGGCCGCTTCACAGCGCCCGATCATCGGGGGAACTTGGCACGAATGGAGTTTATCGATGGAAGGGGTCACTACTTAAGGAGGGCTAAATATGGCTTGCTGTGGAAAATCTTCTAGAAGAAAATATGTACAAGACCCAATGGGCGGGTATAAATATTTGAAAGCTCATCAAATAAAAGCTAGACTAGAAGTCTATAAACGACGTAATTGTGGTGGGTGTGATAAAAGATATGCCTGTGATTACGCGATGTTTTTAGGTTGTAAAGGAAAAGCGCCTCAATTGGCGTAAAGGAGGATAAAAAATGGCAGTCGTGATCGGAAGTGCTACTACTGTCGTAGTTGGTGGTGTTACGGATGGCTTTCAGTCGGTAAGTTGGAATGTAAACCGACAACCTACTAGATTATGGCAGCTAGGTAGTTGGGACCCATACAATACACAGGTAGGAAAAACTATAACTGCGAGTATAACCACGTATGCAGGCGTATTGCCTACAGTCACACTGGCTCCGGCTAATAGTTGTGCTGATAGTACCGCGGTAAAAGATATAACTATTGATGCTCAGGCGTGTAGTGGCCCAGTAATAAGTCTTGGATATACTATGTATATAACGAGCTATTCCTACTCTAAAGGCGACCCTGTGGGATTTGCCACGGAATCATGGTCTTTTCAATTTTGGGAAGATTCGGAAGTAGGGGACTACCCATCTAGTAGTAGTATGATTCCAATACCAGACCCATCCTCTGTTATACAAGGCATAGCGGAGGGCAGTAGATCTGGTGACGTAGGAAATGGTAGCACTGATTTGGGTATTAGATTCGTAGATGATCCTGGGGCTGCTCCTGCTGACAATTATCATATAGTTGTAGGTACGCAGGGGAGTGTGTCTGCTGGATTTCCGGGAGTGGGTAATGCAGATATAGTACAGATAGGACTTGTTGATAGAATAGGGGGTGGTTTATTACAAGCCGGTGGGGAGATTGGTCAGTCGAATGCTACGATTCCACACCAACCACTATATTACGGGTAAGGAGTAATTATGGAATTTAGAATCTCAGAAAAATATAGATTGGAAATACATTGGAAAGAAGTTATATATGAACAAGAAGGGTTGGCTAAATTAGAGGGATGTTATTTTAGCGGACCAGTTCTAAAAGAAGTAGAGGATATAAAACAACAGGATCATATACAAATGGATTTTAGCAATCAATATATGATTTTTGTGCCTTTTTATTATGTAGCTAAATTGTCTTGGAATGGAGCTAAACATAAACCTCATATAATATATTTAGATAATGTGTTATTGGAGAATAGGCATATTAATTCTGTTCCAAAATTAAATAATGACGATTATATAGTTATAGATACTAAAGATCACGAAGACGCTAAGCACCAACACAATCTTACTTATCCTTCATATTTGATAAAATCTGATGGTGGATTATACAACTTTAGGAGATAGACATGCCACGTGACCCAAGAGATAAATGTGATGTAGGGTGGGATGAAAGATATGGAACTACTTGGTCCGGCAACTTGCCGCAGTGGGAACGAACCGTATGTATTGAAGACACAATAGATTTAGATGCTATACAGGCAGAATTCCCTTGGGTTAAATACACCGATTTTCATTTTTATCACAAGAAATGCCCTTATTCTAATGAGTCTTCGATTCATTACGTGAGGGACACTGACCGAAGCAGCGCGACTTATTGGCAATTGGAAACTGTTTTAGGGGGAGATAGGACAAATCACACATCTACGGATGGTATGATGATTAGATATTCAAGGGGGTCACGACACGGCTGGTTATGTGTTGATCCTGATTGTTCGTATTATTTAACTAATAATACACCATATTTTCATTATTAAGGAGGAGTCAATAAATGGCTAGAAACATTACTGTTTATGATTTAGACCTATATCCTGATAACAATAAGACTGTTACAGTAGATCAACAGTCTGTTGTGCCAGTAGGGTATGCTGGTGACGAGCAATGGGTATTGTCGTTTACTACTAATGCATATAGCGATAATACCACCAATACTGCTATTCAGGATATTTATGTACGTGAAATGAGAACTGGTTGGTATAAAAGTTCGGGACTTGTAGATGTTGGAGATAGTATAACTATAGATGGCTCTAGTAAAACACTAGGAATTAACATTGATAATAGTAGTGGGTGGTACTATGTGGAACTTACAGAAGATACTTATGGGCCTAATTCCTTAGCTACTCATATTGAGGATTTAATCCGGGTCATACCAGATTCCTATCTATGGAATTCTAACGATGATTCTCTAGCTTATAAAAATGCTCAAGTTGAATACAACGAGGGTAAATTCAAGATAATTTCTGGGAATGTATCTGAATTTTATACAGGAGCTAATAGATCTTCCGTGGAAGTTACTTATTCTGGATCTGATACTCTTTATTATGATCTAGGATTTGATTTAGGTCTAGGTAGTTATGGTGTAGCTAATACCTCTGTTAGAGAATCGCTAGTTACGGCGAATTGTGGTCCTTCGAGTACCGCTGTATCCATAGAGACTATGACCGTTACTTCTGGAGATCCTATAGCTATAACAGACGGCTCCAATATTGAATATTTTATAGCTCAGGGCGGAACTACTTCCACCAGTCTTGTTATAGCTAGTGGCACATTAACCAATAGCTATACTGCTAATAATGCTAAAGTTCAGAAATTAAGAATGCAAGATCCTGACCAAAAGCCCGTGATGTATCATGATAATGTGGATAGTATTATGAGGTGGGGTATTATGAGTGTTACTAACCAGATAGACTTCAGTTCATAAGGAGTTAATATGGCTGAATTTTACGTACATAATAGTTTGAATCCGAATAAAGTTGTCAAATTCAACATCACATTACGCTATTTCGTTATAAAAGGCGAAAAAGGCCGGTATATGTGGACGCTTGAAATAGGCACTACGCACCCAGATGTTAATGGAGATAATATCTCTCCGGCAAGGGTTCATTATTTTTCTGCTCAAAATATCGACCAGATAATAGAAGAATCTCTTGCTACATTATGTGCTCAGATAGATTGGTCACCGTTGATGGTGGATAGGTATGCTCCTTATGTGGATGCTACCACCCCTACCAATGGGGATACAGAAACTCCATTATCTGTTAATATAGCTATATATTTGAAGGATAGATTACCCTCGGCGGGAATTGATTTGTCCAATTTGAAAGTAATATTGAATAACGGCGATGTTGATTTTGATATTACCTCGGAAATTAATATAGAAGGGGATCCTTATGAATATGTTTTAACATGGAGTCCACCATTTAGAGTACAAAGTACGTATAATTAAGGAGTAAAAACATGGGAAGTGAGAATGTCAAATTAAGAAAAAGAAATTTTACTACAGTCGATGGTTACTTTTATACTATAGATGAGGACCAAGACAATCTACTGCAGAAAACTGACGATGGTAATACGTCATTTTCTTATCCTTTAAACAC
>Ga0209536_100001615_pt1 | contig 36996 bp, 29 predicted proteins | sample DeeMarSeWOR28_12_FD_187461 | JGI IMG/M metagenome (GOLD analysis project Ga0209536, IMG submission 187461) | Marine sediment microbial communities from White Oak River estuary, North Carolina - WOR-2-8_12 (SPAdes) (version 2) | ecosystem: Environmental > Aquatic > Marine > Intertidal zone >... | reverse complement strand
GCCTGATGTCCCGGCAGCCAATTTCTGGTCCGTGACCCTCTATGACGGAAAGAACGCATCGGGATTGCAGAACGGCCAGCCTTTTCCGTCCATCGGCTCAATCGACAAGCTGAAGTACAACGAGGATGGTTCGGTTGACCTTTACTTCGGCCCCGAACTCCCGCAAGGCGCACCGGAGTCGAACTATCTTCGGACGGTCCCCGGCAAGGGCTGGTTTACCCTGCTTCGGCTGTACAGTCCGACCCAGGCGTTCTTCGATCAGACCTGGAGACCCGGCGATTTCGAGAAGATCAAGTAATAACCCTCCAGCGATGGAGTACAAAGCAGCGGATGAACATGAAAAGAGCAACTGTATTTCTCGTTACCTTAATGTTCAGTGCGAGTGCCTGGACACAGGATGGTGGGGGGAAAGGTGACCTACGCGCTGCCGCACAGAACCCGATCAGTTCACTGATCAGTCTGCCGCTAAAGCTCACCGTCGACACGGGCGCGAAAAATGGTGATGCGCAAATTCTGAATATCAACCCCGTGATACCTGTCACCGTGGGTGACTGAAATCTGGTCCACCGCGCCCTAATACCGTTAGCGAACGTCGATGGTCCAATTTCTGGCCCGAACAACCCCAGCCCAGGGCCAGGGAAGGGTGCGAGCGGTCTGGGTGATATCAACTATTCGCTCTACTTCTCACCCGTCAAGTACGACAAAGTGATCTGGGGCGTTGGCCCCTCGATCAACCTGCCGACGGCCTCTGATGATCAATTGGGTAGCGGCAAATGGAGGATAAACGCAGATAACGACGAATTAGACTTAAAAACAGAATATTCTTTATGCCGTTGATTCTATCGGCGTCCATCCGAGATTATGTAGCGTATCGAGTCTTTGCGTATCGGCACGAGAACCATCACGGCTTCGACTGATGCTCGGCACGCTCCAGCTCTGCCGCGAACTGCGCGAGCCCCTGGTCTTCCGGCTCGAGCTCCTGCAGGAGACGAACGCGCCCGCGCGCGCGATCCAGCTCACCGGCCTCCCGCTCGTAGATCGCCAGCGCGGCCAGGCTCTGCCGGTCGTACGGATGGCGCGCGACGTTCTCCTCGAGCGTCTTGCGCGCCTGCTCACGCTGCCCGGTGTCATGCAGCGCGATCGCGTAGACGTAGCGCAGACGAGGATCGTCGGGCGCGAGCTTCACCGCCGTGCCCAGCTCGCTGATCGCCTCGGGCACACGCTTCTGACGCACGAGCGCAAGCCCGAGTGTGTGATGCAGCACGGCCGAGTCCGGATTCGCCTCGAGCGCCTTGCGCAGCGCCGCCTCGGCCTCGGCATCGCGTCCTTGCACCCGGAAGCTGTCGGCAAGATTGACCGCGGCCTGCACGAAAGTGGGGTCGATCGCGAGGGCCTTGCGGAACGCCGCCTGTCCTTTATCGAGCTCGCCGCGGACGAGATACAAACCGCCGAGATTCGACTGCGCTTCAGGACGGTCTGCGTTGAAGTGCTGCGCGCTGACGTACTCGTCGAGTGCAGCGCTAAACTTTCGCGCCGCCTCCACCGGCAGGCGCAACTCCGGCTCGCCGGCCAGCGCCCGCGCAGCATCCATGCGCACGATGCGCGCCGGATCCTCGAGCATCCGCGGCAGGTAGCGCAGCCGCGTATCGACATCCGCCGCCGCGAGCACGCTCACTGCCGCCAGGCGAACGTTGGCATCCGTATCACTCAGCGCATCGACGACAAATCCCAGCGCTCCGGGGTTGAGGTAGGGGCCCAGCCGCGCGAGCGCGCTGGCGCGCACCAACGCGGGCTGAGCGCGGTCCTCCACGACGCGCAGCAGCGCGCTGCGCGCGCCGGGTGCGCCGCGCTCCGCAGCATGAAACGCCTCCGCGAACGTCTGCAATCCGGATTTGCCATCCGGGTACCATTCCTTTAACTGATCGGCGGCCCACTGAGCGCTCTTGTCCGTGTGGCATCCATTGCATGCATTCGGCGTGCCGAGCGTGGTCGTGCGGTCCGGCCGCGGGATGCGCATCGAATGATCGTGGCGCGGGTCCACCACCATATAGGTTGTCGTCGGCATATGGCATGCCGCGCACGCAGCGCCCTCGGAATCCGGCTGATGATGGTGATGCGACGCCGTGGCGTACTGGGCCCGAAGGTGACATTGCACACACACCGCGTTGCCTGCTGCACGCAGCTTCTGCGTGTGAGGCTCGTGGCAGTCCGAGCAGGTCACGCCATGCACGTACATGCGGCTTTGCAGGAACGACCCGTACTTGTAGACCTCGTCTTGCTGCTGGCCATCCGCGTGATAGAGCCGCGGCTCGAGAAGAGCCGGGCGGAAGGCATCGTGAAGCCGGCGACCCGCGTGGTGTTCATCGGAAAATTGTGCGCGGCGCGCGTGACAGCGTGCGCACACGTCAATTTCGCGCTGCGACTGGCGCGGTTTCGAACGGGTCGCGCTCCCCTTTGCGGCGTCGATCGTCCAGGTGACACCTTGCCGCTCATCGAGCACCGCGACCAGGCCCTTGTCCGCGACCTCCGTCGGCCAGCCGCCCTCTTTCTTCGCCCAGGCAATGTGATTGGATGCCGGACCATGGCAGGCCTCGCAGCCGACGTTTATCTCGGACCACGTTGTCTTGAACGTTTCCATTTTTGCGTCAAAGTTCTTACGCAAATTCGTCGAGTGGCAGTCAGCGCACTGAAAATTCCAGTTTTGGTCGATGCCGGTCCAGTGCAGGGGATTTCCTGCCTTCAGCACGCGATCCGGATAGAGATGGAACCAGCGTTGCCCGCCCTCGGCCTTGGGCCGCGCATCCCAGGCAATGCCCAACGCCTGCACGCGGCCGCCCGGGAATTCGACGAGGTACTGCTGTAACGGAGCGACGCCAAAGGTGTACTTGATTTCGAAATCGCCCGGTTTTCCGTCCGGCCCATCCGTGTTGACGAAGAATTTCCCGTCGCGCCGAAAGAAGCGCGAGGTGACACCCGCATGCGTGAACTTCACGTCATTGAAGTCGCCCGCCACTGTCTCCACGCGTGCCTCCTTCATTGCCGCCGCGTGCTGTGACGATTGCCATGCTGCGTGCTGATCGCCGTGGCAGCTTGCGCACGCTCCTGAACCGACATAACGCGCCGGGACAGCGGCCGAGACCGGACCGTCAGTGACCGATGTGCCAGCTGCGGGCACCTGCACGTCTCGTGTCGCAAGGACGCTTAACGCGACGGCTATCGCAAGCGTAACGACGACGATGGCGCCGGCAAGATAAAGCAGCCTGCGGCGGCGCGAGTCGGTCGTGACAGCACTCTCCGACCCGGACGGGTCTCGAGGCAAGCCGCGCGACTCGTTTACCGCCGCAGTGCGGTGTCTACGCTTTCGCGCCATGTTTGACTGGAACGCATCTTGAAAATCGAAACGCTTGTTAACCGCAGATAAACACCGATAAACGCAGATAAGGAACCCGCATAAGTCAGCACCATTTTTCCTTGTCGCCGTGCACCGGCGGCTAAGTTATGGCATTGCGAGATAATGTCCAGGCGGGGCGGCACCGCGCGTACCATTTTTCCGAACAGACACTTTGCCCGCCTCGTTTTGGGTGGGCATCGGGATCAATTCACATGGGCTCGCGCCTCGCACAAGCGCACAGCCTCGCTCCAGCCCACACAAGCCAGCGGGACTGTATCAAAAACGCGCGGCGACCGCCCGGTCAGCGCTTGTCGATCTTCGTGATCTTGTTGCCCTGAAGACCGAGGCCAGCCATCAGGCCCGACTGGCCGAAAACGAATCCGTAGACGTCCTGCGTGAGCGTCGTCGTCGAAGTCTGTTTCGCCATGCCCTCGTCCATAACGACGACACTGGGGCCCACTCCGATCTCGAAGCCGCCCGAACGTCCGAGGTAACCCAGTGCGCCGTCGTTCATGAAGAACAGCGCGTAGCCGAACTTTTGCGCGCCCGCCTGCAGGCCGTACGAGGCGCCCGCGGTGTTGTAAAAACCGACTGCCTTGCCGTTCTTAAAGAGCACACCCTCTCCGAACTGCCCGCCGACCATGAGGCCCGCCTTCACGATGCTCGGGAAGACGAGGACGCCCTTCGCGCGCTTGGACAGCGAGCGCGCCGCGGGAGCGCTGCCATAAAGGCGATTGAGCGCGGTGCGCGCATCCTGCTCCAGCTCACGCGCGCCGGCTGCGAGCGCTGCGTCGGGCTGCACGCCAATCGCGGTAAAGGTGGCAAGCGCGATCATCAGCGCAAAGTTTCGAGCGATCCTCATACGATTCATGGCTGGCTCCTTCAAAGACTGTAAAGATGCATCGCATGCCTGGGCCACATCGCGCAGCCCGGCGTAAATTTTCCAAACCCTGCGCGCGCAACCATCGAATGCTGGTTCAACTGCTGCAGCCGCCCCGAGTCGACACCTGCAAGCAAATGATGATATGGTATTTTTTCCTTCGCCGAACAAATCCATACCATTACGGCGTCGAGGCATCCGCACAGGAGGAAACATGAATTATATCAACGCACCGCGCGCCCTACTGTACCTTGCGGCAAGTTTGTCTTGCATCGCGGCAGGCGCGGCGTTTGCGCAGAGCTATCCCGCCAAGCCGGTGCGCATCGTCGTGCCCTTCTCCGCCGGCGGACCCAACGATATTCTGGCCCGTGCCGTGGGCATCAAACTCGGCCAGCGGCTGCGCCAACAGGTGATCGTGGACAATCGCCCGGGCGGCGGCACAATCATCGGCACCGACATTGCCGCCCGGGCGCCGGCCGATGGCTACACGCTGCTCATGGCCTCGACAAGCCACGCAGTGAACCCGACATTGAAGAAGAAACTGCCTTACGACACGATAAAGGATCTTGACCGTGTCATTCTCATGGCAAAAGCGCCCAACCTCGTGGTCGTGCATCCTTCGCTTCCGGTGAATTCGGTGCGCCAACTGGTCGCTCTGGCAAAGTCGCGGCCCGGCGAGATTACCTTCGGCTCCGGCGGGGTTGGCACCTCAACGCATCTGGCGGGGGCGCTGTTCGCCTCGATGGCGAAGGTCAAGATGATCCATGTTCCCTTCAAGGGCGGCGCGCCCGCGACCGTGGCGCTTATCAGCGGTGAAATCACCTGGATGTTCGGCACTTTCCCCACGACCATACCCCACGTGCGCGCTAAACGCGTGCGGATCGTCGGCGCTGGCGGCACGAAGCGCTCGCCGGTGCTGCCCGATGTGCCGACAGTGGCCGAGACGCTGCCGGGTTTCGAGTCCGTCGGCTGGTGGGGCGTGATGGCGCCTGCTGGAACGCCGCGTCCGATCATCAACCGCGTCAACGCCGAGATCAACGGGGCCTTGCGCGACCTGCGTCAGCAGTTGCTGAGGGACGGCACCGAACCCATTGGCGGCAGCGCTGCCGATTTCCAGGCGTTTTTCGATGCGGAAGTCGTCAAATGGGCCGGGATCATCAAGGATTTGGGCATCAAACCCAACTGATGACGCTTGACGGACGGGGCGTGACAGACATGGCGGACTGACAGAGCGCGAATGTGAAGAACCTGCGCCGCAAATGAATCGTTCGCGCGGGTCACCAAATACGATCTATCAGTCACGCTCCGTCGCTCGCGTTTTCGGTCAAGCGACGTCAGAAATCGTACCCAAGCCCCAGCAACACCTGAAGATCCGTCTTGTCACGGATGGGCCCGGGGTCGCCCTCGTAGTCGAAATTGATCTGGGCGTTGGCGCTGAGGCTGGATCCCAAGGGGATGCGCACACCGGTCCTGCTCCTCAACGAAATGTTCTCGCTGTCCTGCAAGCTTGCGAATCCCTTCTGGTCGTGAAACAGTTCGAAGCGGTCGGCCCAGAACCACTGCGAATAATCGACCCCCCAGCCGAACGCTGGAAAGGATTCGCTGACGCCGTCCTTGCGGTCGACCGCAACTAATTCAAGGCCCCCAAGAACACGGAGGTGCGACTTGCGGGTTTCGAAAATGTTGAAGCCCAGACCGGCGCCCAAGGTGCCGCGCAGGCGAATATCCTTGAACTCATCGTTCTCCAGGGACGAGCGCACGTACGCGAATCGCTCGTCATCGATGACGTAATTGTAGCGTCCGCCCATATAATAGTTCTGCGCCGTCGTCGCGCCGGATTCTTCCTTTTGCTCCGCCCGGACGTCGAGACCGTAGCTGTAGGCCTTTGCCCGCGCCCTGAAATCGGCCTCCCCGTAGAGCCGAGCGTCGTCGGTGTTGCCACTGGAGGCGCTGGCGAGGAGACTGACTCTTCCCGAGTACGTTACCCCGGTGCCGGCAACGTGAGGCGGCGGGTTGATGTGATCCATTTCCGTCAGGCGCACTCCGCGCGCACCCTCCTCCGAAACGAGCTCAAGACCGCCCGACTCCGTACGCTGCAGCCGTCCCTTTTCCAGCTTGCCGTCGGCCGACATGACCGTAACGGGCGCATCGGTCGCAATGGACACGACGTCCTTCCAGCGGATCTCGAGCTTTCCGGCGTACTCGGTCTCGAAGGTCAGCGTGTCGTCCGTCTTCGAGACGACCTTGCCCGTCAGCCGGTCGCCGTTGGCGAGCACGACTTGATCGGCGTACGCCGCGGGCACCAAAAATACAATCATCGAAAATACTAAAGCCTGCCAGCGGCAGCCTGTCATGGTCCTTCCTCCTGTCTTTTTATAACCGACGCAAGGACAGAACGCGCGCCGGCGCGTCCCGACTCTTCCAATCCAATCTCGCAGATCCGACCACTGTCAGCCTGGCGCTTCAGCGCTGAAGCATTCGGATCGCATCTCCGACGTCCCTGCTCACCAAGGCGAGCGCGCGGCCATGCGCGGCGATCAGCGCATCGTAGCTGCCATCCGTGACGGCCTCACGCGCAAGGGTATGCCCCGTTCGGTCCCGGCCGTCGCGCGAGCGCACCGTCCACAACGCTTCGACCGTCGCGGCCTCGCCAGGCCGCGACTCGAAACGCTGCATGTCGATCAGAACGCGGTAGTCCGGATCACCAATCGTGACATCTGAAAAAATCCCCGCGCGTGAGGTGCCGAGTTGCCGGCCGAGATGCATGGCGACGGCGCGGGAGATTCCTGTCTTGAGCGGCTCTGCCCAGCGGTGAAACTCCTCGATTTGAACTCGATTGCCGGCGGCACTGATCACGAGTTGAGGGCGATCGACAGCCTCCGGCAGCGTGACCGGCCCGACGATGACGCTGATCGCCGGCATCTGCGCGCTTGCTCCGCCCGCCTCCGTGGCAAGCGTGTAGAAGGCGGGCTCGGGCGTGGTTCCGCAACCCGCAGCAAGCCCTGCTGCTCCGATCAGCGCGATCAGCACGACGCGCACTGGACTCATTGCTGGACCTCCTTGCCCCTGATCAGCGACTCGGGATGCCGTTCGAGGTAGTCGGCCAGCGCGCGCAGCGCGGCCGCCGCGCGGCCGATCTCACGCAACGCCTGACGCGCCTCCACCGCAAGCGCCGCGTCAGGCGCGACGGTGCGATCGATCGATGACAGTGTCTTCTCGGCAGCCGATAACGTGCGGCGCGCATCCTCCAGGGTTGCCTTGAGCTCCGGCGCAACCTGAGTATCCAGGCGCTCAACCAGCTGATCGACGCCTTTCAATGTCTTGTCGAGAGATTGCAGGGCCGTGCGCAGGTCGTTGGCAATCTCCTCGTACGGCAGCTTGTCGAGTTTCGCGGCGATGCGGGTCAGCATCGATTGCAGTTCCTCGAAGCCGCCCGCCAGCGTCGGCACTTCAGGGATGGGCTTGTCCCAGTCGACCTCGGCCTTTGGCGCATCGGGGAAAAAATCGAGGGCAATGTACTTCTGGCCGGTCAGCAAATTGCCGGTTCGCAGCTGGCCGCGGAAACCACGCGCGACCCATCGGTCGAGCGCTCGTCGCGACTCCTCCGGCGCTGGGGCAGCGCGCTTCTCGCGCAGCCGGAACAACATCCGATCGGGGAAATAGCGGATTTCCACCGGGATATCGAGGCGCTCGGATTCCGGTTGGTAATCGACGCTGATGCCCACGACCTCGCCCACGATAATGCCACGGAAATCCACCGGCGCGCCTATCTGCAGCCCCCGCACTGATTCGCGGAACAGCAGCACATAGTGATTGACTCGCGCGTCTTCCTTCGTGAAGGCATCGACCCGGTTTGCCGACAGCTTGAACGCGGAAAGAGCCGGCGCAGGACTTCCCGCCGGCGCATTCGGCGGCGCGCCGAACGCAATGCCCCCCAACAGGATCGAGGCCACCGATTGTGTTTCGACCCGAATGCCGGATGCGTCGAGGGCCACATCGATTCCGCTCGCATGCCAGAAGCGTGTCTCGGTGGTTACAAAACGATCGTAGGGCGCATGCACGAAAAACGTGATGCGGACGCCGCCCCCTTCCCGGTCAAGCTCATAAGCGGTGACTTCGCCCACCTGCAGGCGCCGGAAGTACACCGGCGTTCCATAACCCACGGACCCCAAATCGTCGGCGCGCAGGATGAACTCCCGTCCCGGCAAGCCCGCGGTCAGGATCGGTGGCACCTCGAGCCCGACGAACTGCTCGCGCGGCTCCTCCGATTTCCCGACATCGGCGCCGATGTAGGCACCCGACAACAAGGTGCCCAATCCCGAGACTCCGCCCCCGGAGATGCGCGGCCGCACGACCCAGAAACGCGAATCCGCAACAAGGAAATCCTCGGCGCTCTTCGCAAACTCGGCGGTGACGATCACACCCGTGTGATCGGGTGAGAGCTTAATGTCCTTCACCACCCCGATCTCGACATCCTTGAACCTGATCTTGGTCTTGCCAACTTCGAGCCCTTCTGCGGTGCGGAAGGTGATGGTCGCCGTCGGACCCTGAGCCAGAATCGTCTTCACCGCGAGCCAGCCGCCCACGAGCACCGCGACGAGCGGCACGATCCAGACGAGCGGCAGCCTGCGGCGCGGCCTCGACTCGGCGCGCGCCTCCGGGATATCCGTCAACTCGGCTTCCGGCACGCCTTCAGCCACTCGCGCGCCCCTGTCTGACTTCAATACCGCTCGAATCCCAGAGCAAGCGCGGATCGAAAGTCATCGCCGCGAACATCGTGATTACCACGACCGCACCGAACGCAATGGCGCCCGGGCCGGCCGAGATCGCGGCAAGCGCGGAAAAATCAACGAGCGTTGCCAGGAGGGCAACGACGAAGATATCGAGCATCGACCATTTGCCGATGAACTCGACCATCCTGTAGAGTTTGGCGCACTGCAGCGGATCCCAGCTGACGTGACGCTGAGCCAGCAGCGTGAGAAATGACAGCGCCAGCAGCTTGGCAAGCGGCACGAACACGCTGGCCGTGAATATGATGATTGCAAGATCGTAGGAACCCGTATTCCAGAAATAGGCGACGCCGCTCATGATGGTATCGCTTTGAACTCCGAAGAGCGAGCGGGTGACGGTGATCGGCAGGACATTCGCCGGAACGTAGAGGATGAGGGCAGCGATGATGAGCGCCCAGGTGCGCCCGATGCTGTTCGGCTTGCGAATATGCATCGCCGCATCGCAACGCGGACAGCGGCTTTCCGGCGCCTGGAGCGGGAGCCGGCTGACCAACCCGCACGCGTGGCACCCACAGAGCCCCTGACTCGCTGCGGTCAGCGTAAAGGCCGTCATCGCGCCGCCCCCGCCGTTGCCGTGTCGAGCAAACTTCTCTCTCGAATCGCCTCGACGCGGTCCCAGACTTCGTGTTCGTCGTAGGAGGCAGCAGCAGCCACCGCTGCAAACATCAGCCCGAAGAATGCCCACAGGCCCAGGCCCGGCACGACACTCGCCAGGTGCGACAGTTTGACCAGCGACACGAAGATGCCGAGCATGAACACCTCGAACATCTGCCACGTGCGCAGCGCGTGCACCAGTCGAAACAGGGTCGCAAAGCCCGCGGCTACGCGGCCCGAGCGCAGCGGCGCGATAAGGTACAAGAGCCCGCCAAGCTCGAGCGCTGGCGCGACGATGAGCGTTGCGAGGACGAGCGCGGCGACCGCCGTCATGCCCTGGCCGTGCAGGGCTTGCGCCGCGGCAAACAGCGTCGCATGCGTCTCCTGGCCCTGGACTTCGAGGCTGACCACCGGAAACGCATTCGCCACGACGAGCAGGACGGCCGCGGAAAGGGTCCAGGCGAAAGTGTCGTCCAGGCCGCCCTTGGGCCGTCGGTAGAGCACCGCGCCACAGCGCACGCAGCGCGCCCGGCGCCCCGGCTCGAGCCGGACCTGACGTTGCAGCGCATCGCACTCGTGGCACGCGATCAGACGTGGACGGGACATCGGCGCAATTACACGCGAAAGAGGCGGGTTTGGGCAACCCTTTGAATTTCGCGTGGTCATCGAAATAGACTTCGGACCCAAACGAAACGAGTCATGACCAGCGCAGGGAGGCCGGCGCATTTCTTTTCAATCCTGTTTCTCTTTTTTTTCGGTTGGCGACCGTAGGCCCTGTTTCGTGTTTAATGAAACAGCCCGCTCTCCGGAAGGCACTCTTTCTGCAGGCATTTGTCCTACCCACAGCGGGCCGCGCCTGCCTATAATGTTTTTTCGAGTGACGCTCGGAAATGAGACCGATCCGCGGTCATTTAGGGGCGCGGAGCGCAGCGGGACGGCCACGTAATGTTCAATATTATTAGAAGGTTAAGTTGTGCTCGGCGCCGGCCCCGTGGCGCTGGCACCGGGCGCCGGCCTGAGATGCCTGATTTTTGTCACCGATGGGAGCGCCTGCGGATTGCATTGTGGCGCGTTGGCGCGGCCGCGCTTTGTTTTGCGATGCTGGCGGCCCCCGCACAAGCCGACCCTCGAAGCGAGTTGGCTAAGGCGCGTCATGATCTCGCCATCAGCGAGCAAGTACTGGCGCGTGTATCCGAGCGAGCCGACGCCGCGCGCTCGGACCCGGCCACCGCCCCGCAGGAGCGCCGGCGTCTCGATGAATACCTCGCGCGCGTGCGCGACCTGGTAGAACTGAACCGCGAGCGCGTCCGATCTTTGGAGCAAGCGATCGAAGTGCTGCCCGCGGGTTTGCCTGCGGGCGGAAAAGGAGGCCGCGGTGCCCCAGCGGCCGCCACGCATGCCGAAGAAGTCGCTGCACTGGATGCGAAGCTGAGCGGCTCGCTTGCGGAATTTGATCAACTCCTGCTCGAGGAAGCGCGCAAGGCACGTGCGCGGGCGCCGACGAGAGCATCCGCCGGCGGATATGGGGCGGAATCGAACGGCGGAGCCGCGGGCACGAGAGCGCGGAAGTCGGGCGGTGACGAATCGAGCACGACCGGCGTGAGCGCATCGCACGAGGGCAGCGCAGATCCCCGGCCATCGGGTAAGGGGCCGGGTTCGCCGGGCGGCCGAATCGAAGGCACGGATCCCGGTGCGGCAGGTCCCACGGCGGCAAGGCCGCCGGATGTGGGGGACGGCAGCGACGATGACATCGTGGCGCGCCAGATTCGCAGGGCGGCCGAAACCGAGACCGACCCCGAGCTGAGGGAGAAGCTTTGGGACGAGTACCGCAAGTACAAAGCAGGCACGAAAGGATGAGCGCGGCGCGGCCATTGCTGGGGTTGCTCGTGGCGCTGCTCGGGCCGCTCGGGCTCTACGGCTGCGCGACCGGGCCTGCCAGGCAAAGCGTGTCGCCCACCGAAGCAATCCGCGCCAACGCGGTCCCGCCGGAGGCGAGCCTGCTCGACGTCGGCATTCAGGTCCTCAAGACCGTGGAGCTCGACGCCGAAACGGCGAAAGAAGAAGGCACCCATCCGAAGATCCTGGAAGCCGAGGCCCGATACATCCCCTTCCACCTCAAAAAGACTTTGCAGGAAACAGGCCAGTGGGGCGCCGTGCGCGTCCTGCCGGCACGGGCGGAAGAAGTGGACGTCAGCGTCTCGGGCACGCTGCTCGAATCGAACGGCGAGACGCTGAGGGTCGCAATCAAGGTCATCGATGCCACGGGGCGGCTCTGGTTCCACAACGAGTACGAGGCGGAGGTCACCGAGAAGAGCTATGAGGCGCTCGACAAAAAGGACAGCGATCCGTACCAGGATCTTTATAACCGGGTGGCGAACGACATGCTTGCCTATCGCAGGCAGTTGAGCTCGAAAGAGCTGACCGCGATCCGTCAGCTCGCGTTCCTCAAATTCGCGGGCAGCGTGGCGCCTCACGCCTTCGGCGATTACCTGGCCAAGGACGGCGAGGGATTTTTCCAGGTCAGAAAATTGCCGGCCGACAACGATCCCATGTTCGAGCGCGTGAACCGGATTCGCGCCCGCGAGTACATGTTCATCGACACCGTAAACCTCTACTACAACAACCTGTACGATGACATGCGGCAGCCTTACGGGCAGTGGCGCCGCTCGTCGCTGCAGGAGCTCAACCAGAAGCGCGCGCTGGAGCGCAAGGCGTGGACGCGGCGCCTGCTGGGGCTCGCGGCGATCATCGGCGGCGCCGTGGTCGGCAACAACAGCAATTCATCGGGAGGCGCGGCGGCCAGCAGCGTCATGGTCCTCGGCGGCTACGAGATTTTCCGCTCGGGCGGGCAATTTGCGAGCGACGCGAAGGTTCACGAAGCCGCATTGCGGGAACTCGGCGATTCGTTCAAGGCCGATGTCGAGCCCGTTCTGGACGAGGTCGAAGGACGCACCCTCAAGCTTTCGGGCTCGGTCGACGCCCAGTACGCCGAGTGGCGCAGAACGCTGCGGGAGCTCTTCGCCAGGGAGACCGGACTGTCACCGGTGGCGTCGACGCCGCCGGACGGCTCGCCAGAGCCGGACAACCAGCAGTAATTCCGACCGCCCGGCACCATGTCGAGCGCGCATCCCGCAAAAAACGGGGCCACCCGCGACGCCTCCCGGTCCCCCGCCGTCCCGATCGGTGTGCGCACTCGCGCCGTGGTCTCGGGCCGCTGGGTGCTGGTGGCCCTGGGCACAGCGCTTGGGCTGGCGGCTTTGTCGTTCTTCCTGTTCCCGGCGTGGCTATCGCCGTCGCGCGACGCCCAGCCCCCTCCGGTGGTTGTCTCAATGCCGGCCCCGCCGCCGGCAATGCAGAAAGCGGACCCGGCGACGACAGTCCGTCAGCGCCTCGGCGCAGAAGAGGCCGCGGCGCGTTACCGGGAGAAGCACGAGGCGCTGGCGCAGCAAGGCGCGGCGACGTGGGCTAATGCGGAATGGACTGCGGCGGCGGCGCGCGCCGATGAGGCCACCGCGGCGGTTCAGGCCCGCGAGTATGCGCGCGCAATCGAGCGCTACAACGACGCTACCCGGCGGCTGGCCGCGATTTCGGGACAGGCCGAGGCCGCTTTCGGACGCGCGCTCGCCGACGGCGAGGCTGCCATTGAGGCACGCGCCTCCGCCGAGGCGGTCAAGTCGTTCCAGTTGGCGCTGAAGATCCGGCCGGAGGACAAGAAAGCCAAACAGGGTCTCGACCGCGCGAAGCAGCTGGACGATGTCCTGGCGCGGCTTGCCGCGGGCGAGTCGCAGGAAAGCGCCGGCGCGCTGAAGGCGGCGCGTGAGGAGTATGCGGCGGCGGCGGCACTGGACCCCGGATTCGCGCCGGCCAGAGCCGCACTGACGCGCATCGATCGCCGCCTTGCGGCACAGCGCTTCGACCAGTTGATGACGCAGGGCCTGGCGCAGTTGCAACGGTCCGATTGGTCGGGCGCCGAACGATCTTTCAGCGCCGCGCTGAGCGCGCGCCCCAACCATTCCTCCGCGGCGGACGGCCTCGCGCGCGCGAAGGAAGGACTGCAGCGCGACACGCTCGTCCGCCTGCAACGCGAGGCGCGCGATCTTGAAGCAGCAGAACAGTGGGAAGAGGCGCTCGCCGCCTATCGGCGCGCGGAGGCAATCGATCCGACGATCGATTTCGCAGGACAGGGCATCGCGCGCGCCGGTCGCATGATCGCGCTCCAGACGCGGATCGAGGGTTATCTGGCCAATCCTCAGCGATTGTATTCGGCCAGCGTGCGCGACGAGGCACGGCAACTCCTCGCGGCGCTCGATAACGAAGCGGCGGGCGGACCGCGCCTGGCGCAGAGCAGGCAGCGCCTGGAGATAGCCCTCGAGCGCGCAACCGCCAAAATCACCGTGCGCCTCACGTCGGACAATGCAACCGAGGTGACGCTCTATCGAGTGGGACGGCTCGGGCGGTTCCAGGAGCGCGCGGTCACCCTGACGCCTGGAACCTACACGCTGGTTGGCTCGCGTCCCGGCTACCGGGATGTGCGCGTCGAGCTGGTCGTGGCGCCGGACTCGGAACCGCCGCGGATCTTTATTGCCTGCGAGGAACGCGTGTGAGGGTCAGGCTGCACGGCCCTCGCGGCGCTGATGACCGCGACTTCGGCGCAAGTCCGATTCTGGTCATGGCGGCCGGCGCGAACGCCAGCGCCGCGATTGCGCTCGAGAACGGCGCGCCGTTCCTGCAACCTCTCGAGGGCGGCGCGCCGGTGTTTCTGAACGATCATCGCCTCGCGGCCTCGCAGTGGCTGCGCGACGGCGACACCGTGCGAATCGGCGCAGACGCGCTCGCAGTCGGAATCACTAGAAACGGCCTAGGGCTGCAGACCGCAGCTGATGTGAGCCTCGCATCGCCATCCGCTCCGATCACCCTGACGCCTCCCCCGGCGGCGCCGGTTCCGCGGCGCCGGCGCGTTGGCGCGCCCTACGTGCTGCTCGCGCTCGCCGCTTTGGCGATCGCGCTGTGGTTCGTTTTCTCGGCGCGCATGCTGTACGTGTCGATTCAGCCCGATCCCGAGCGCGTGAGCCTGGAAGGCGCAATACCGGCGCTTCGGCTCTCCGAGGGCTACCTCGCGCTGCCCGGTGTCTACCGGTTACGGGCAGAACGCGAGGGCTACCGGCCGTTGGTGCGCGAGATCGAGATCACGCGCGCGACCAGTCAGCGCGTCGCGCTGGCGCTGGAGAAGTTACCCGGCTATCTCAGCGTGGACACGCCCGGCATCGTCGGGGCGGCAGTTTCGGCCGACGGCGAGATCAAGGGAAAGACCCCGCTTGTCGACATCGAATTACCAGCAGGCGAGCACGAAATCTCCGTGCGAGCCGAAGGCTACGCTGATTTTTCCACCAAGATCCAGATCGAAGGGTTGGGGCGCCGGCAGACGCTCGCTGCAGCGCTCATCCCGGCCTCGGCTGCCGTGACGATCGAGTCGAACACCGCGGGCGCAACGCTATACGTCGATGGCGCGCGAATCGGGCCGCTGCCATTGACGGCTGAGCTCGCCGCCGGGACCCGTGACGTCGAGATTCGCGCTGCGGGCCATAAGACATGGAAGCAAAGCCTCGCTGTCGTCGCCGGCCAGCCTCAAATCATCGGGCCGGTAACGCTTGCCGCCGCAGACGGCGAACTGCGCGTTGAGAGCGAGCCTGAGGGCGCCAGCATCGCGCTCGACGGCCGTTACGCGGGAACGGCACCCGCCACACTCGCGCTCAGGCCCGGCCGGGATCATCGCGTGACGGTTTCGAAGCGCGGCTACGGCACTGCGAGCCGTTCCGTGCGCTTGCGCGCAGAAGAGAAACGCAGCCTGCGCATCGCACTAAGCGCGGAGCTTGGACAGGTCACGCTGCGGGTCGAGCCGGCCGACGCGCTGTTGAGCATCGAGGGAAAAAACTACGGACGGGCCAATGGCACGCATCAGCTGCCAGCCGCGCCGACGCTGCTCGAGATCACGCGCGAGGGCTTCGCGCCCGCTCAGCTCTGGGTCACGCCGAAGCCGGGGTTCGGGCAGACCCTGTCCGTGTCACTGCGTGCCGCCGGCGCACCGGCAGCGGCTGCCCTGCCGGAACAAATCAAGGCGCCCGACGGCACCGTCATGATTCTCGTGCGTCCCGGCAAGTTCACGATGGGAGCCTCGCGCCGCGACCCCGGGCAGCGCGCTAATGAAACGCTGCGCGAGGTGCAGCTGTCTCGCCCCTATTATCTCGGCGCCACCGAGGTAACCAACGAGCAATTCCTGAAGTATCGCCGCCAGCACCGTTCCGGACGATTCGGCTCGGTCTCGCTCGAGTCGCCTTCTCACCCCGTCGTCAACGTCCGTTGGGAGGATGCGGCCGGTTACTGCAATTGGCTGAACGAAGCTGCACAGCTTCCCGCGGCATATACGAGCAGCGCTGGAGGGCTCGTTTCAGTTCTGCCGCTGCAGCACGGCTTTCGATTGCCGACGGAAGCGGAGTGGGCCTGGGCCGCACGTCATGCGGGCGTGGGCCAGCCGAGCCGTTTCGCGTGGGGCGACGCCATGCCGCCGGCACCTGGCAGCGGAAACTTTGCCGATCGATCGATCAGCGGGGAGCTGGCGGACGCATTCAAGGGTTATAGCGATGGCTTTCCGGCCACCGCACCGGTCGGGCGCTTTCAGGCGAGCCCGGCGGGGTTTTTCGACCTGGCCGGGAACGTGGCCGAATGGGTCCACGATTACTACGCGATCAGGGCGGCGCGATCGCAGACGGACCCTACCGGACCGGTGGCAGGCAAGCACCACGTGATCCGCGGTTCCAGCTGGATGCAGGCAAGCGTCAGCGCCCTGCGCTGGACCTACCGGGACTACGGGACCGAGCCGCGGCCCGACGTGGGATTTCGCTGCGCGCGCTACGCGACAAACGCGCCATAATGACCGTGAATCGTGAAAGGTGAATCGTGAATCGTGAGTTGACCCGGCACCGGACCGCGGCCGCCTGCCTCGTCGTCTGCCTCGCAGTCTCGTTGCCGGCCGCGGCGCAAACGCAGGAAGCGAAGCCGGAAACGACCGGGGAGAAGACCCAGGACAGGAACGAAAAGCCCGCTCCACCGCCCCGCCGCCCTCCAAAATCGCAGAAAAGGGAAGCTGTCGAAGAGCGGCCCAGGCTGGATGTTCCGGTTTCCTTCCCCGTCGACATCTGAAATCAATCCACCAGCTAAACTGCCGACATTCATTCGTCCGAGAGGACTTTCATGATCAAGCACTTTCCGGTCGAGTTCGTTTATCAGATCTTCGCCCTGATCTTCGCCGCGATTCTTGTGCACGGCGCCTATGTCAGCGTGGTGAGGCCCAACGCCGAGGCTCAGCTTGCTGAGCAGCGCGCCCTTGTCGCCCAGCAGCCCGACGCCGAGGTCGAGAGCTCGGTCTACGTGGTCCTCAAGGATTACGAGCAGGAAGCCTGCTTCGTTCTCATGCTGTGGGCGCTCGCAATACTCAGCTACAAATGGGCGGTCGTGCTGCGCGAGCGCGGGCTGCTCGAGGACGAGCTGCTGCCATTGACGGAGGGGATCAAGATCCTGCCCGAAGACGCCCGGCGCTATGTGAAGCCGCTCGAGGCACTGAAGCCGGCCCTGCGCAACCTCCTGCTCCCGCGCGCGGTGTTTCAGTCGCTCACGCGCTTCGAGACGACCAACAGCGTGCAGGATGCGGCCTCCGCCAATGGCACGGTGTGCGCGAACGAGGGCGAGCGTCTCGACTCCGAGCTGGCGCTGATCCGCTACATCGCGTGGGCGATCCCCTCGATCGGCTTCATCGGGACCGTGCGCGGCATCGGCAACGCGCTGGGACTGGCGCATCGCGCAGTCCAGGGCGACATCACCGGCGTCACGCAGAACCTCGGAACGGCGTTCAACTCGACCTTGATCGCGCTGCTGCTGAGCATCGTCCTCATGTTCCTGGTCCATCAGCTCCAGCTTGCGCAGGAGCGCCTGGTGCTGGACACCGAGACCTACGTCAACGACCGCCTGATCCGGCATCTGCGCATCAGCTAGAACTCGTAAATCGTAAATCGTGAATCGTAAATCGGAACCTCAAAATCCGACCGCAGATAAATGCAGATTGAAATGCAAAAAGCCGTATTCGCCGCCGAGGGACGCCGATCAAAGCTGTGAGATGTCGGTCGTAATTTCAAAAATCTGAAATTTAAACGATGGATCGACGTGGAAGTGAATCAACACCCGCGAATCACGATTCGCGATTTACGATTTACGATTTACGGACGTGACGCTGCGTGAAACGCCGTCCCCTCACCACCGTCAGCCTCTCGTTCATCGACGCGATCCTGTGCGGCTTCGGCGCCATCGTCCTGCTGTTCCTCATCCTGAGCCACAACTCCATCGCCCAGCGGCGCGAGGCGACCGAGGCGCTCCAGCAAGAAGTCGAGGCCTTGGAGCAGCAGGTGCTGAGCGGCCGCTCGGAGGCGGCCCGGCTGGACGCCGGCCTCGAGCAGGCGGGCGAGCGGCGCCAGCGTCTGCTGGCCCAGTCAAAGGCGTTGAGCGAGAACATCGCCGGCCGGCGCTACGACCTCGCGCGGCTCGAGACCGACAAGATCGCGCGCGAGGCTCACGTAAACCGCCTTAAGGCGGACCTCAAGTCGCGCGACGAGGAATTGAAGCGACTGGAGGGCGGCGCCATGCAACGCGCCCCGGAAGGCGAGCGCCTGCGCGCCTTTCCCGGCGAAGGCGACCGCCAGTACCTCACCGGGCTGAAAGTTGGAGGAAAGCGCATCCTCATCCTGCTCGATGCGTCGGCCAGCATGCTTGGCGAACGCATCGTCGACGTCGTCCGCCTGCGCAACCTGCCCGCTCCCGAGCAGCGCCGGGCACTCAAGTGGCGACGGGCGCTCTCCACCGTGGACTGGATCGCGACACAGATCCCGACTGGCTCGCGCTTCCAGATCTACACCTTTGGCGAGCGCGCCGGGCCGGTCGTGCGCGGTGCACCGGCGGGCTGGCTCGACGCGGGCGACCCGGCCGCGCTCAATGGCGCGGTCGAAGCGACGAAGAAGATCATCCCGCGGGGCGGCACGAGCCTCTATCACGCGCTCGACGTCATCAAGCAGCTCGAGCCCAAGCCGGACAACGTCTTTCTGATCACCGATGGACTTCCCACGATCGATCGTGAACGGGGCGCGCGCTACACGGTCCCCGGGGAGCAGCGCCTGCGTTTCTTTGACGACGCACTAGCCGTGCTCGTGAAGGGCGTTCCCATCAACGTCATTCTCCTGCCCATGGAGGGCGACCCCATGGCGGCGGCCGCGTACTGGCGTCTCGCGCAGATCACGCGCGGCTCCTTTCTCAGCCCCTCCGAGGATTGGCCTTGAGGCGAAGACGCAAGCGCGAATTCGAGGCCATCGGGCTCTCGTTCCTGGACGCCATCTTCTGCGGATTCGGCGCCATCCTGCTGCTGTTCGTCATTGCCCGCGGCGCCGAGCCCGGACTGGTGGAACGGGATGCCGAGAAGCTGCGTGCGGAGCTGCGGGTACTGGCCGAGGAGCGCGCGGACCTCGAGGCTCGCCGCAAGGCGCTGCAAGCCGAGCTCCAGGCGCGGCAGGTCGAGCTCTCGAAGGCCGAGAGTCTGGTGTCACGCTACCAGGACGAGCTCACGACGATAGAAGGACGCTACCGGGCGGCACGCGACACCGCCTCGGTGCAGAATCGCATCCGCGATCAGCTCGCGCAGGCGCAGCAGGCCCTGACCGAAGAGATGAAACGGCTCCTTGCCCAGCGCCGGGAGGCGCCCCCCGATCGTCTCGTCGGCGGCATCCCCGTTGACAGCGAGTACATCATTTTCGTCATCGACACCTCCGGCAGCATGCAATCGCTCGCGTGGCCGCTCATGCGCCGCAAGGTGGAGGAAACGCTCAAGCTGTACCCCCGCGTAAAGGGCATCCAGGTGATGAGCGACATGGGGCAGTTCATGTTCTCGCAATATGCCGGAAAGTGGATACCTGACAGTCCGGCCCGCCGCCGCGCCATCGTCAGCCGTTTGCAAACCTGGCGGCCGTTCAGCAACAGCAGCCCCGTCGAAGGCATCGAGGCGGCGATCCGCGTGTTCTCCAGCCCGAGCCGCAAAGTCAGCATCTACGTTTTCGGCGATGAATTCACCGGTTCCTCTATCGAGGAGGTGGTGCGCAGGGTCGATCGGCTCAACCGGGCGGACGCCGCCGGCGACCGCCGGGTTCGCATCCACGGGGTGGGCTTCCCGACCATGTTCGGGCCGCCCGCGGAATCGAGCTACACCGGGGTCCGGTTCGCGACCCTGATGCGCGAGCTTGCGCGCCGCAACGGCGGCACGTTTCTCGGGCTCAATTCCACGCAGCGGTGAGGTTCTTCGCGCAGAACCGAAAAAACATTAGCCGCAGATAAACGCGGATGAACGCAGATTTAATCTGGGGACGGCAAATCGCGGATCGAAGAAACAATCATGTTAGGAGCTCTTACTCCGGCGTGGCGTTCAACTGGTAGAGCGCGTCAAAAATCGGCGGCCGGGTCTTCGAGAATCTGCTGAACCACCGCTGGTAGATCTCGAGAATGAGGCCCGAGCGATAGAGCTGCGACAACACCCTGTCTGCGGCCAGGCGAAAATCGGCGTCGTTCCGCCGCACGGCCAGCGCGAACGGCTCGTACGAAAACACGTCGGAAGCGATCGCGAACTTGTCCCCCGAGGTCATGGCCATGCCCATGAGGACGACCTGGTCGGCGGAAAACGCGTCGATCTCCCCGCTCTTCAGCGCCTCGACGCCCTCGGCAGACGAGCCCACCAGGACCACTTCGGCGTCCGTCAACGTTTCCTTCAGCATCTGCCTCAAGACCTTTTCCGTCGTCGTGGCGCGCCCGACCCCGATCTTCTTGCCTTTGAAGCTGTCGAGGCTGCGAATCTCCTTGCCCGCCATCGTCATGAGCGAAGCACCGGTAACGAAAGTGAGTTGGGTGAAGTCAACGCGCTCGCCCCGCGACAGCGTCTTCGTCGTGGCCCCGCAGAGTATGTCGATCTGGTTGTTCAACAGCGCGTCGAACCGGTTCTTGGCGGTGACCGGCACGTATTCCACCGTCACCTCCTTCCCGACCTTGTTCTTGATGCCGGTCGCAATCCGATTGCAGAGATCGATCGAGTAGCCAGTCGGTTTGCCGTCATTTCCGAGGAAAGACATCGGCGGCGAAGACTCGCGAAATCCGATCCGGAATTTTCCCGTTTTGGCGATCTGCTCGAGCGTTCCCGCGGCCTCGAGGCCCTGCACCGGCGCGGCCAACAGGATCGTAAATGCCAGCCCTACCATTACTGCTCTCATGATGTTTCCTTATTCGTTGAGTTCAAATGTTCCGCTCCCGGCACGCTGTCGGATGGCGCCCCCGTCTGCCTGGATAATCTGCCATCACGGCTCGCCCGTCATGTCCTTTCAAGGGATTGGAGCGGGTGAAGGGAATCGAACCCTCGTATGCAGCTTGGGAAGCTGCCGTTCTACCATTGAACTACACCCGCGCCCGGCCCCGAATTTTAGCCGAAATCAGTCTCAGCGCATAACGCGCGCTAACGCAGGCATCCAAACGGCCAAGAAAAATTTCCTCCGCACAACGAGCATTGTTCTTGTGCAAAGAGAGGGCGCCGGTTCTGTCCGGCCACGACCCGGCGCGCCCGTATAATCAGCGGAGCAGGTCGTTGCGACTGGAGCGCTTATGTGCACCCTCAAGAGATCCCTCTTCCTGCGGCTTCTTTTCGCCGCCCTCCTCGTTCTTGTCGGGCCGATCACCTCGACACTTGCCGCCTCCAAGGACCGGCCCCGCGTCGGCCTCGTGCTCTCGGGCGGTGGCGCGCGCGGCGTCGCACACATTGGCGTGCTCAAGGTGCTGGAAGAAATGCGCGTGCCCATCGACTGCATCGCGGGTACCAGCATGGGGGCATTGGTGGGCGGCGTTTACGCAACCGGCCAGTCCCTCGACAGAATGACCGAGCGCCTCGGCAAGGTCGACTGGACCGAGATCTTCACCGACGACCCGGCGCGCACCGAGAAACCCTTCCACACCAAGCGCGACGACTTTGCCCCGCTATTCCGCTTTGAGCTCGGCCTGAAAGACTGGACACTGCTGTTGCCGCCGGGGACGACCGCCGGCTACAAGTTCGAGTTCCTGCTGCGCGAATTGACCGATCAAGCCGGCAACCATGCCGACCAGGACTTCGACCTTTTGCCGATCCCGTACCGGGCGGTCGCAACCAATCTCGAGAATGGCGACATGACGGTGTTCCGGCGCGGCGATCTCGCGAAAGCGCTGCGCGCGAGCATGTCGGTGCCCGGGCTCATCTCGCCGATGGATGTGAACGGGGTGCTGCACGTGGACGGCGGGCTCGTGCGCAACCTGCCGGTGGACATCGCGCGCGAGGCCTGCGCCGACGTCGTGATCGCGGTCAATGTCGGCTCGCCATTGCTGACGCGCGACAGATTGAGTTCCGTGGTCGGCGTAGCCCTGCAGTCGATCAATCTGCTGACCGAGCAGAACGTGCGCCGCTCGCTCGGCGAGTTGCGCGCCGGTGACATCCTGATCGAGCCGAAACTCGGGACCTTCAGCGCGGGCGACTTTGCGGATGCGCTCAAGACGATCCCAATGGGGGAGACCGCGGCACGCGAGAAGCGCGATGCACTGGCGCGGCTTTCGGTGCCGGAAGACGTATATCGCGCATGGCGCGAGGCAGCCCTGAAGAAGCTCGTTCCGGCACGGGAGCTCACCGGCGCTCAAGTCACGATCCGCGGCAAACGCGTGAATCCAAAAGTGATCGAAGGCGAACTCGAGGAAGTGCCGGGAATCGGCCTGCGACGCCGCGAAGAGACCGATTTTTCCCTGGAGCATCTCAACGAGCGCCTGGTGCAGGTCTACGGCCGGGGCGATTTCGAGAACATTGGCTATTCCCTGGTCGACAGCGACGGACGCCACACCGTGCTCATCGAGGGCGTCGAAAAATCCTGGGGACCCGATTATCTGAGGTTCGGCCTGGGCCTCGCCACCGACACGGACCAGACGCGGTTCAACGCCCTGGCAAGCCACCGCAGGACCTGGATCAACTCCCTGGGTGCGGAGTGGCGCAACGACCTGCAGATCGGCTATACGAAGCTTTTCAGGAGCGAATTCTACCAGCCGCTTGCGCTGCGCAGCGGCGCGTTCGTCGCGCCGCGTATCGAAGTACAGCGCGAGCCCGTCGTGTTCTTCCTGAACGAGCGCCGCATTGGCGAATACGAAGTGAGCCACGCTCGCGCTCATTTCGACGCCGGCCTGCAGAACAAGTTCGGAGAGGGGCGAATCGGCTTCTTCGCCGGCAAGCTCGAAGCAAAGGAGGACTTTGGGCTGGCGACGGGCGTGCCGGACTACGACATTCAACAGATGGGCTACACGGCGCGCTTCGTATTCGACCAGATCGACAATCCGCGCTTCCCGCGCGACGGCGTGCTTGCCGTGCTGCGCACCTTTGGCACCGTCAAGGGCTGGGGATCCGATGACCAGTACAACAAGACCGATCTGCTGGTCGTCGCGGCGAAAAGCTTCGGGCGCCACGCCGTTCAGTTGGCGGGCGGCTTCGGTTATACGCTCGAAGGCGAGCTGCCACCGTACGATCCGTTCCAGTTAGGCGGGTTCCTGCGGGGCTCCGGCTACAAGATCGACCAGCTGAGCGGCGAGAACGTTGAGTTCGCGCGCGCGGTCTACTCCTATGAGCTGGCGCGCCTGCCGAGCCCTCTCGGCCGCGGTGTTTATCTCGGCGGCTCGCTCGAGGCCGGCCGCGTGCGCGGGCCGCTCGACCCGGCCAACAACTCGAAAGTGCGCCCCGGGGCGAGTCTGTTCGTGGGCGCGGAAACGTTCCTCGGCACCGCATACTTTGCATACGGCCAGACGTTCGGTGATCAGCGGGAGAACGCGTTCTATTTGCTGATCGGAAATCCATAGAGTTACAGGTGAAAAACAAGAGGCAACGCAACCGCGGATAAACGGAGGTGAACGCAGATCAGCCAACCAATAAGAAACAGCGAACAGGAAATGGAGCGGCAGGACGTGCGGTTTTTCCCATGCACCATTGAGTGTTCACCATTCACTGCGATTATTGCCGCCGATGAACGCCGACAGACGCCGATCACCGGCAAGGCTGACCCGCTCAGACGGCGAGAGGAAAGGTGTTCGATTCACGATTCACGATTTGCGATTTGCGATTTGCGGGCCTTTAAGACACGTTTTCATGACGTCGTCAACGCGCCTATGACACCACTACGCATACCGTTCATCGCTGGAATACTTTGCGCCACGGTCGACGCCTTTGCGCAGGAGCCGCCCGTGCGGGCACCGGCTCTGCTTCCCGAAGTCACGGTCACCGCCACCCGCGTCGAGGAAGAGAGCTTCGACCTGCCGGTCTCGATTGATCGCGTTAACCGGCGGGAGATCAGCGAGGACAAGCCGCAGGTCAACTTCTCCGAATCGCTCAACCGGGTACCGGGCGTGGTCGTGCAGAACCGGCAGAATTACGCGCAGGACCTGCAGGTCTCATCGCGCGGATTCGGAGCGCGCGCGGCGTTCGGCGTGCGCGGCGTGCGGCTCATCGCCGACAGCATTCCCGCCACCATGCCGGACGGCCAGGGCCAGACTTCCACCTTCGACCTCGGTTCCGCGGATCGCATCGAGGTGCTGCGCGGTCCGTTTTCGACGCTCTACGGCAATGCCGCCGGCGGTGTAATCCAGGTCTTTACCGAGGACGGGCCCGCCGAGCCGACGCTCTCGGGCAGCGCCTATCTCGGCAGCTACGACACCTACAAGCTCGGCGCAAAATTCGGCGGCACGTCGGGTCGCCTGAACTACGTTGCAAACATCGCGCGCTTCCAGACCGACGGCTATCGCGAGCACAGCTGGGCGCGGCGCGATCATCTCAATGCCAAGGTGAAGTTCGACACCGGCGCGCGCGGGATCGTCACGCTGGTCGCAAACGCCCTCGACCAGCCGGAAACGCAGGACCCGCGGGGCCTCACCGCCGACCAGGTGGCGCAGGATCCGCGCCAGGCCGGCACCGGTGCGATTGCCTTCAACACGCGCAAGAGCGTCGCGCAGAATCAGCTCGGTCTCACCTACGACCTTGCGTTCGGCAGCGACGACCGGATCGAAGCGCGAATCTATTACGGCGACCGCCAGGTCACCCAATACCTGGCCATTCCCCTATTCGCGCAGATTGCGCCCACTTCCTCGGGCGGAGTCGTGGATCTCGACCGCGGCTATGGCGGGGCCGGGTTGCGCTGGACCCGTTTCGCCACCCTGCTCGACGCCCCCCTCACCGCGAGCATCGGCCTCGACTACGACCGCATGGACGAGCAGCGCCAGGGTTTCATCAACGATTTCGGCGTGGCCGGCGCATTGAAACGCGACGAGGATAACGTCGTCTCGCGCACCGATCCTTACGCGCAGCTCGAATGGCGCGCTTCTCCGCGCGTGAATCTTCTCGCAGGACTGCGCTACAGCCGTGTGCGCTTCGAGTCAACGGACTACTTCATTGCACCTGGCAATCCGGATGACAGCGGCTCGGTCACGTACACCGACACGACGGCGGCGGCCGGCGTCACCTACAGCCTCGCGCAGACGACCAATGTCTATGCCAATCTCGGCACGGGTTTCGAGACGCCGACGTTTGCCGAACTCGCGTACCGGCCGGGCGGCGCGAGCGGCCTCAACTTCGCGCTGCGGCCCGCGAAGAGCCGCCAGTGGGAGATCGGTTTCAAGGCCGAGCTCGCGGACGCCATGCGGCTCAATCTCGCCCTCTTCCGCATCGACGTCACCGACGAGATCGTCGTGGACAGCGCGAGCGGCGGACGCACGGTGTTCAAGAACGCCGCCAAGACCCGTCGCGACGGCTTTGAGCTTGCGTGGAACGGCCGCTTCGACAATGGCTTCGAGGCCGCCCTCGCCTACACCTGGCTCGATGCGCGCTTCGACGAGCCGTTCACGAGCGGCACGCCGCCCACGGTTGTGCCCGCAGGCAACCGTATTCCCGGCGTGCCGCAACAGCGCTTCTTCGGCGAGCTCGTCTGGCGCCACGCGCCCGCCGGTTTCCACATCGGGGCCGAGGTTCTCTACAACGGCAAGGTCTATGTCAACGACGCGAACAGCGAATTCGCGGCCGCCTACGCCATCTGGAACCTGCGCGCCGGGTTCGAGCAGCGCGGCGGCAACTGGCGTCTGACCCAGTTCCTCCGCGTGGACAACGTCGGAGACCGGGACTACAACGGATCGGTGATCGTCAACGAAGCCAACCGGCGCTATTACGAGCCCGCGCCGGGGCGCAACTGGCTGGCGGGTGTAACAGCCGCACTCAGTTTCTGAAGGGTTTCGTGGACACGTCTCGGGTGGCGCTATCGAGTCGACTCATGGATTAGAATGCATAAGATCATGAGCGTGTTCTCGTCCTTTAGGCAGGGAGCATGGTTGGTGGCGGTCTTGCTGGCCGTCGCGCTGGCCGGCTGCCAGCCGCGCGTCTATCTCATGCCGACCCCCGCCGCGTTGCGCACCGGGGAGATCGATCCGTTCGCGGGCAACCCGCTGCTCGAGAAAACCAATCGCGTGCAGGTCGTGTACGCGACCAACCGTCTTCCAGTCGGCCTGCCGAATGCCCGCGCCTACACGATTCTCCCCAGCGACATTCTGCACCTTGGCGTGGCCACGCTGCGCATCGGGCGCGAAGGCAGCACATGGGAAGAGCTCCACAAGCTTTCGACCAGCGCCAAAGAGGCCGAGCGCCCCGAAATCGAGCTAGAGAATCTCAGGGAAGTCATCCGCCTGGGCGAAGATGACGACATTGACCGGTTAACACCCGAGGCGCAGGCGGCGTTCGACCGGCTGAATGCGGTGCTCGCGCAGGCCCGCGACAAGGATGTGATGGTCTACGTGCATGGCGCCAACAACAACGTGTATCGCGCCACCGCGCAAGCGGCGCAGTATCACCATTTCACCGGCCGCAATTCTGTCGTCGTCACCTTTGCCTGGCCGTCCGCCGAGAGCCTGCTGCGCTATGCCACCGACGTCGAGAACGCGCGACTTTCGTTGCCGGCATTCGCGCGCTTCATCGAGCTGCTCGCCCGGCACACGAAAGCCAAGAACATCAATATCCTCGCCTACAGCGCGGGGGCGCAGGTCGTAAGCCCCGGGCTTGCGCTCGTCGCCGAGCGTGCCGCCGGCGAGACGCGAGAGGCGGCGCGCAAACGGCTGCGACTAGGCGAAGTCTATTACGCGGCCCCGGATGTGGATTTCAAGGCCTTCGTCGAGCACCTGCCCCGCTATATCGACCTGGTCCGAAACGTCACGCTCTCGGTCAATATGAACGACACGGTGCTCGAGCTTGCCGCCCAGGCCCATTACGGCGCCTCGCGCGCCGGAAGGCCGGACCCCGATGAGCTTACGCCTGAGCAAACGCGCTGGGTGATCGAGGCATCCAATCGGCCGCACTTCGACGTGATCTCGGTCGAGCCCTCCGACATTCCGCAGCTCGCGCGCGGCGAGCACGCATTCTGGTACGACAACCCCTGGGTGAGCAGCGACGTGCTGATCCAGTTTCTGTTTCACGCACGGCCCGCGCAGCGCGGCCTGACCGAGAACCGGGAGAAAGGCTTTGTCTGGTGGACTTTCCCCACGGACTACGACAAGCGCGTGATCGAGGTCGTGCGCAAGTTGCCGTAGCGTGCCCCTGCGGGGGTTCCAGGTTCCAGGTTCCAGGTTCGGAGTTCAACCGCGGGCGGTCACGCTGCGCTATTTCCAGTCGAAGAGCGGCACCCAGGCTCTCAACTCGCGCCCTTGGTAGATGCGGCCCTGAATGCGGCGCGCGAGCGCTTCGGCGTCGGCCCGGGACATTTCCATCTCGATCATCGCCGACGGCGCGCCGCCCTCGGGCACGAGCTTGATGGCGTTGACGGGGGCGACATCGCTCAATGCCTCGCGGATGGTCTCTTCGGTAATGTCGTCAGGAAGGTTTCCCACCATGATTCGCATAATCCGGTCCTGTCGTGAGAAAAATCGGTAAATATTATTTATTCGCGGCACCAGAAGTCGAGCTCCGTGCGCCGCTGCTGAAGCGTGGTCCCACAATAACTCGTCTCAAAAGGCAAAAAGCATCATTAGCCGCAGATAAACGCAGATGAACGCAGACCTGAACCCGTAAATCGTGAGTGGTAAGCAGCGAGGAGATGAACCCCACAGGGTAGCGCTCGTTGTTTTATCTAGAACCTATTCACTATTCACCATTCACCGTTCATGAGGCCGGCTACGGATTCAGATCAAGTGGCGGGCGGCCTCCTTGACGCGATCGGCCTTCGACGGCATCTCAGGTCGCGGGATGCGGACCATCGCAATAACGGCGCGCATTCCTTCCCCGAGCGCGAGCTCCAGGAACTCGAGGTCGGTGGCGGCTTCGGTTGAATCGGGCGGCACCAGTATCCCCATTCGGCTGGCGCGACGGTGCAAGCGCGCAAGCCGGAGGTGGTTTTGCGGCGCGCGCAGGATATCGTTGATGATGCCGATGGTGCCATCGAGCGTGGCGAGGTTGGTTTTAGTCTCGATGTAGTCATCGACGGTCGCCCGCAGCGCGCGCTCGAGCTTTTCGATCTCGGCGCCTTCATCGGGCGCATCACCCGCGACGCTTTGCAGTCCGCCGCGTCGCAGCGTGAGCAAGCGCAAACGCGCAGCGAGGATCGCCTTGCGCTCCTCGAGCTCGTTTGCCCGCCGCTCCCTCGCAGTAATGCGCTGCAACGCAAGGGCGGCCAGGCGGCGCATGATGCGGGCCCCCACCTCCCGGCGGCTGGCAAGCGCATCGGCGGCGACTGCAAGGACACGGTGGCCGGAAAAGCCAATGGTTTTCTGCGCCACGTCGTGTTGCACGGCGTCCTGCACGAGCGCCGTGCCAAGCACTGTTCGCTCCTCCATCTTCATGCCGAGCAACGCATACGCTTCCTGTGCGGCGGCGTTGGCGGCGGCGTCAAAGAAAGCGGTGAGCTCATGACTGCGCCCGAGCAGCGCTGGAATGTCGTCAGCCGTCGCAAAAAGGGCCGCAATTAAGGGATTCGCACCCCACGCCGACCGCGAGAGCTCGACCGGCTCCGGGACCTCCCGGCCGAGCTCGCGCATGTGGGCGATCGTGCGGCGGACGCCGGGCGCAAGCTTTTCGCGGTAACTCGACACCAGGCGCAGCCGCGGATCCACAGCATCCACGACCGCCTCGATAAGCGCCTCGACGATGGGGCGGTCGGGATCATCGGCCGCGCCCAGGGGAGATTCCCCGAACAGCATGGCCGAGACGTTGGAAAAAAGAGTGGCAAATGGCAAGGGAACCTCTACTGACGACTCACGGCTGACGATTCACGATTCACGGCTTTAGGCCATGATGTTAACGCCCCCATCCACGTACAACGTCGATCCGGTCATGCGGCGCGCAAACGGCGTGGCAAGGTACGCGCAGGTAAAGCCGACATCCATGATGTCCACCAACTCGCCCACGGGCGCGCGCTCGACCGCTTCATTGAGCAGCAGGTCGAAGTCCTTGAGCCCCGAGGCCGCGCGCGTCTTGAGCGGTCCCGGCGAGATCGCATGCACGCGGATACCCTTGGTGCCCAGCTCGTAGGCGAGGTAGCGGCACGCGGCCTCCAGCGCCGCCTTGACCGGGCCCATCACATTGTAGTTCGCGACTACCTTCTGCGCGCCGTGATAGCTCATGGCGAACATCGTGCCGCCGTCCTTCATGAGCGGCGCCGCGAGCTTCGCCATCCGGATGAACGAATGGCACGAGATGTCGATCGCTTTGCCAAAGCCTTCGGCAGTGCAGTTGAGCAGCCCGCCCTGAAGGTCATCCTTGGGCGCCCACGCGATCGAGTGCACCAGGATGTCGAGCACTCCCCACTCCTTGCTCACGCGCTCGAACACGGCCTCGAGCTCGCCCGGCTGGGAGACGTCGAGCGGCATGAAAATGCGTGGTTGAAGCTCCTGCGCCACCGGGTCGACGAAACGCTTCGACTTCTCGTTGAGGTAGGTGATCGCCAGCTCGGCGCCCAGCTCCCGGAACGCCTTCGCACAGCCGTAGGCGATCGAGTGCTCGTTGGCGATGCCTGCCACGAGCGCTTTTCGTCCTTTTAGAACGGGTCTGGGAACCTCGACTGTCATGAGAAGGCTTCTCCTGGGTTCTTCGCGGTATGTCAAAGAAACTTGTGTTCGGTTCTCGCTCTTTGATGAGGGCTATCGGCGTTTATCTGCGTTTATCTGCGGCTGAATACTTCTGGTTTTCGATTCACGATTCACGGATTTTGAGCTACTGCGCGGTCCAGCCGCCGTCGACCGGCAACGCGGCGCCCCGGATCTGGGCCGCGGCGTCCGAACACAGAAAGACCGCGCACGCTGCGATCTGCTCGGGCGTCACGAACTCGCCCGAGGGCTGCTTCTCGCCCAGCAGCTTCGCTTTCGCGGCCTCGGGCGCCAGCTTTTCCCGCGCCGCCAGATCGTCGATCTGCTTCTGAACGAGCGGCGTCAGCACCCACCCAGGACAGATCGCGTTGCAGGTGACGCCGGTAGTCGCGCTCTCGAGAGCAACGACCTTGGTCAGGCCCAGCAGTCCGTGTTTGGCCGCGACATAGCCCGCCTTCTGCACCGAGGCGACCAGACCGTGCGTGGACGCGACATTGATGATGCGCCCCCAGTTGCGGACGTACATCTGCGGCAGCACCGCGCGAATGGCGTGGAACGCCGCCGAAAGATTGATGGCGATGATCGCGTCCCAGCGCTCCGGCGGAAACTCGTGCACCGGCGCCGTATGCTGGATGCCCGCGTTATTGACGAGGATGTCGACGCGGCCGAGCTCTGCGGCTGCCGTCTCGATCATTCTTGCTACTTCGGCGGGCTTCGACATGTCCGCACCGCTGTAGGCCACGCGCACGCCGTGCTTTGCGGCGAGCTCCTTGCAAAGCCTGTCGATCTCCGCGGCATCGCCGAAGCCGTTCAGCAGGACATCCGCCCCGTCAGCGGCAAGCGCGCGCGCAATACCCAGGCCAATCCCGCTGGTCGATCCCGTGACTACAGCCACCCTGCCCTTCAACATATTCGCTTCCTTGATCGAACTCAGCACCGCCGTCGCTTACAGACTATCAAGCCCTTGCAGACTCGTGAATCGTGAATCGTAAATCGTGAATCGAAAAACCGGGAATAAAATATTTCAGGGCCTGCCGAGCACCCGCAGCGTGTGGCGCGCGATCATGAGCTCCTCGTTCGTCGGAATCACCCACGCCGACGCCCGCGATGCTGCCGTGCTGATGCGCGGCCCGCCTTTGGCATTTGCGGGCGCGTCCACCTCGACGCCCAGCCACGCCGCGTCGCGGCACACGCGCTCGCGGATCACTGCCGCGTTCTCTCCGATCCCCGCCGTGAATACGATTGCGTCCAGGCCGCCCAGTGCGGCGGCAAGCGAGCCCAGCTCGCGCCCGATGCGGTAGACGTAGATGTCGATTGCAAGCTTCGCACGTGGATCGTCACTCGCCAGAAGCGCGCGCATGTCGCTCGACAGCCCGGAGACGCCAAGAAGACCCGACTTGTTGTAGAGCAACTCCCGCACCGCACGAGGCTCCATCCCCTTCTGCTCGATCAGGAACAGAACGACGCCGGGATCCAGCGCGCCGCAGCGCGTGCCCATCGGCAGTCCCTCCACCGCCGTAAAGCCCATCGTGCTCGCAACACTTCTGCCCCCTGCCATTGCGCACATGCTCGAGCCGTTGCCGAGATGGCACACGACCGTCTTGCCGGCCGCGGCGCGCGCATCGACCTTGGGCAGTACCGACGCGATGTATTCGTACGACAATCCGTGGAAGCCGTAGCGCCGCACGCCGGCCTCGGTCAACTCCTGCGGCAGCGCGAACATCTGAGCCACGTCGGGCGCCGTGGTATGAAACGCGGTATCGAAGCAGGCGACCTGGGGAAGCTCCGGGCGCTGCTTCTGCAGCAGCCGCACCGGCGTCAGGTTGTGCGGCTGATGCAGCGGCGCGAGCGGGCTCAGCTCTTCAAGCTCAGCCAATATGGCGGCATCGATGCGCACCGGGCCTTTGTGCTTGACGCCCCCGTGCGTGACGCGGTGACCGACGGCAATCAGCTCGTGTGTGCCGCGGTAGCCGCGAAGGAACTGCGCCAGATGTTCGAGCGCCTGGTCGTGGCCCAGACGTGTCCCTGCGTCCCAGCGTTTCTCGGCGACCGTCTCCCCGCTCGCGTCTCGCGCCATGAAACGCGGCGCGGTATGCAGGCCTTCGACCTGGCCCTTGACGAGCGGCGAGAGTTCAGCGCCGGCAAGCTCGAACGCGGAGAACTTGATGCTCGAGGAGCCGGCGTTCAATACGAGGACGGCGTCCGCCATCACTCACCCCACTGCGCGCTCCGCGTGCTCGTGCCGCGCGTTCGCCATGATCGTCGCCACGGCGCATGACGCGAGCCGAGTGATGAGCGAATCGGCCCGGCTGGTGAGAATGATGGGCACGCGCGCGCCAAGCACGATTCCGGCTGCATCGGCGCCGGCGAGAAAGGTCAGGCTCTTGGCGAGCATGTTCCCCGCCTCGAGGTCGGGAACGAGCAGGACGTTGGCACGGCCCGCGACAGGGGAGTCAATCTTCTTGATGCGCGCCGCCTCGGGATTGATCGCGTTGTCGAGCGCCAGGGGACCGTCGAGGATCGCGCCGGTGATTTGATGGCGGTCTGCCATTTTGCAGAGCGCGGCCGCTTCGACGGTGGAAGGCACCTTGGGGTTCACGGTTTCCATCGCCGATAGAATTGCAACACGCACCTCGCGGTCGGTGAGGTCGTGGCACATGTCTATCGCATTTTGAAGGATGTCCACCTTCTCCTCGAGGGTCGGTGCGATGTTGATCGCGGCATCCGTGATGACGATCGGCTCGGGGTGCGACGGAACATCCATGATGAAGCAGTGACTGACCCGCCGCGCGGTGCGCAGCCCCGTTTCGCGCCGGACGACGGCGCCCATGAGCTCGTCCGTGTGAAGGCTGCCTTTCATGAGTGCTTCCGCGCGCCCTTGCCGCACGACCTCGACGGCTTTTTGCGCCGACTCCTGGCTGAAGGCGGCGTCGATCACCTCGTATTTCGAGAGATCCAGCCCAGCTTCGGCGGCGACGCTCCTGATGCGCTTTTCCGGACCGACCAGGATGGGCGCGATGAGGCCGGCCTGCGCCGCGTCGAGCGCGCCGCGCAGCGAGGATTCATCGCACGGATGCGCCACCGCAGTCGGTGTTGCCTGCAGCGACTTGCAGCGCTCGATGATCCTGCGGTACTTCTCGTGGTCCTGCACGTTGCGTGCACCGATTTCTCTTGCGGCTTGCTTCGTTTTCATGACATCCCCCTCAACTGCTGCCTGAAACCGCCGCGAGACGAGGACCGCCGGCGACGCCAAGCACTTTCCGTATCCGCGCCAGCATCGCGAACTGCTCCGGAGTCGGCCGCTGAGCCTGGACACGCTCATCACCAAGCAAGCGCTCGAGAAAAGTCAGTAAGCGCTCACGGTCAGCCGGGTCTGCCAGGAGGTCAGGCAACGTCTCGACGGCCTGATCCGGCTCATATTTAACGATGAGCTCCTGTCGGCCGCGGATGCGGCGTGCTTCGTCGCGCTCGATTTGCGGCAACAGATCGTGATAATCCTGTTCCAGCTCGCGCTTGAGCTCGAGGCGGGCAAGTGGCAGTGGCTCACCCTTGCGCGCCAGCAAATGCGCGACGCGCGTCAACGCTTCCGCGTAGCCGCCGTCGCTGATCGCCGCGAGCGCCTCCTTCACCACCGGCAGCTCGCGCGGATCAGGGGCCGCCGTCTCGGCATGTTCTTCGGCCTCGCGCTTGTCGGCCAGATAGAGCGAAAACATGTTCCCGTAAACGAGGAAAAACGCCGCTTCACTGAATGCGTCGCGCAGATCCCTGTAGTAGTCGAGCGATGCGCTGATGATCTCGGATCCCAGACGCTCCTGCCGGCGCAGAGGGTGTTCGGCGCCCAGCGCCTTGCGCTGCGACCGCACCCAGGCCGCTGCCGGCTCGAGCCATTGCATCCATGGGTTCTGGTCCGACACCCCCCAGCGTGAGGCACGCAGCGGGTGCAGCTCGCGCCCGAGCTTGGCGGCATAGTCGTTCGACAGCGCCTGCACCAGCGGCTGCGCGAACAGCTCATAGGCCCTCTGGTTGAAATCGGACACCGCTTCGACTGCCTCGAACGGTTTCTCGTCGGCGCGCTTGAAGCGATTGAGACGCGAAACGACGTCCTCGAGGGTGCGCTCCACGAGTGACACATCGTATTCGGGTTTGCCGTCGGCACCGCGCTGTTCCGAGATCTGCATCCCGTAGAGCCCGGGCGGCAGCGACTCGATCGATTTCATCACCGAGACGATCTGCGCGTGCTCCTTCTTGGCGACGCGGCCGGAGACGAAAATGCCAAGATGGCCAATGTCCTCGTGCAACAGACCGACGATGACCTGCCCGCGCGCCTTGATCTCGTCCGTGGAACCGTAGACGTCGGCGACCCAGTTGAAGGCCTGTTGCGGCGGCGTGATGTTGTCGCCCATCGAGGCAAACAGGATGATCGGCGATTTGATCTCGCGCAGGTCGAAGGACCGGCCGTCCCGAGTCCGGGTCTCACCCGACCAGAGCTTGTTGCCAACGAACAGGTTCTGGGTGATCCATTCGATCTCTTCGCGGTTCATCAGGTAGAAACCACCCCACCAGCGCTCGAAATCGAGAAAACGCGGACCTTCACTGTCCACATTGGCGAACAGGTTGTAGTACTTGTTCCAAAAAGTATTCGCTGGATTGAGGTTCTCGAAGTTCTGCACCAGATGCGCGCCGTCGAACACGCCGTTGCCGATGTCCGCTGAAAATGACGCAAGCCAGGTGCCGCCAAGCAGGCCGCCCGAGTAACGCATCGGGTTGTCGCCCTCGCCCTCGCTCCATGCGCCGCCCCAATACGACATCGGCGCGCCGTTGATGACGACAGGGCCCGCGTCCTCCGGGCTGGCAGTGGCCAGCATCATCGCCGCCCAGCCGCCCTGGCAGTTGCCCACGATCGCCGGTTTGGGACTGTCGGGATGCAGTTCGTGAACCTTGCGCACGAAGCGCTGCTCCGCCGCGCACACGTCGAGCATGGTCTGGCCTGGCTCGGGCTCCGGGAAGAAGATCACGAAATAGACTGGATGGCCTTCGCGCAGCGCGGCCCCCACCTGCGAGTCATCCTTGAACCCGCCGATGCCGGGTCCATGTCCGGCGCGCGGGTCGATGATGATGTACGGGCGGCGTTTCGGATCGATCGTCACGCCCTCGGGCGGGACGATGCGTACCAGCGCGTAGTTCGCGGCCCGCTCGAAGCGGCGCGCATCCATGAGAATCTCGTATTCAAAGTGCAGCACCGGCGGCGTGCCTGCCGCTTCGTGCCGAACATATTCATTGCCGCGCTGGCGCAGCGTGTCCCAGAAGAGCACCGAGCGCTGCGCAAGGTCGGTCGAATAGCCGACCCAGTTTGTCCACAGATCCCACGGCGTGGCGGGCTGCGCCATCAGTTTGTCGGTATGCCCTTCGATCGCCTTGCCCACACGTTCCTTGAAGCGCTCTTGGGCAAGTTGCTGCCGCCGTTGAAAGAGCCGGCTGACTTTCGCCGCGATATCCTGGGTTCTCGAGAGTTGCTTTCCGATGTCGGTCATCGCAAGTGCCTTTGAAGGAGAAAATTCGGGAGCCCGAATGTGTTATGGTGCACTGCGACATTATTATATCATCGTAAAAACAAATAGTTAACGATATAGATTTTACTTTGCAACATGCTGATTTTAGGTGTGATTTGCTTTGAGGACGACCCAGCCACCACCGAGGCCGATTCCCGGGCAGTTCGCAAACCGGTCTCCCGGAATGCTTGGGCCAGCGTGTGGTCTAAAATCGACGTTGCAGGGTTTTGCTTCCCAATGATCGCGATCACCATCAACGGCGAGCCGCGCCAGTTCGCCGCCCCCTTAAGCTGTCAGCAGCTGATCGATCGGCTCGAGCTCGCGGGCAAGCGCGTCGCACTCGAGCGCAACGGCGAAATCGTGCCGCGCAGCCGTTTCGGCGACCAGCAGCTTGCCGATGGCGACCGGCTGGAGATCGTCGTGGCGGTGGGTGGCGGCTAAGGTCTGATACTGCGTGACCAACTGACCGGTGACGAGTGACGAGCAGTCATCTCGAAAACCCAAAACATAGCCGCCGATGAACGCCGATAGACGCCGATAAGAAAGAAATGTGTTGATTTATTCGGGGTTGCCGTCTGCGTTTATTTGCGGTTCCGATTTATGATTCACGATTCACGTTTTTTGGCGAGTGCCGACAATGAAACCTCATGAAAATCTCGACCCGCTGGTCATCGGCGGCAAGTCCTATGCCTCACGCTTGCTGCTGGGAACGGGTAAATACAAGGACTTCGCGGAGACACGGGCCGCCGTCGACGCAAGCGGAGCGCAGATCATCACGGTGGCCATCCGCCGCACCAATATCGGTCAGGACCCCAAGCAGCCCAGCCTGCTCGAGTTCATTCCCCCGTCCAAATACACGCTTTTGCCGAACACCGCGGGGTGCTACACCGCCGATGACGCCGTGCGCACGCTACGGCTCGCGCGTGAGCTTCTTGATGGGCACGAACTGGTCAAACTGGAAGTCCTGGGCGATCCGCAGTCGCTCTATCCCAACGTCGTCGACACGCTCGCCGCCGCGAAGACGCTCGTCAAGGACGGCTTCAAGGTCATGGTCTACACCTCTGACGATCCGATCGTCGCAAAGCAGCTCGAGGAAATCGGCTGCGTCGCGGTCATGCCGCTTGCATCGCTGATCGGTTCCGGCATGGGAATTCTCAATCCCTGGAACCTGCAGATCATCATCGACAGAGTCAAGGTGCCCGTGCTGGTCGATGCGGGTGTCGGCACCGCCTCGGACGCTGCCATTGCCATGGAGCTGGGGTGCGACGGCGTTCTGATGAACACGGCGGTCGCGGTGGCGAAGGACCCGGTGCTGATGGCATCGGCGATGCGCAAGGCGGTCGAAGCCGGGCGCGAGGCGTTTCGCGCGGGCCGCATGCCCAAGAAGCTTTACTCGGCCGCGCCGAGCTCACCGACAACCGGGCTCATCACCCCCGCGCCGAAGGCCTAACCCCTTCGGGTTCACGTTCAAGGTTCAAGGTTCAAGGTTCAAGGTTCAAGGTTCAAGGTTCAAGGTTCAAGGTTCAAGGTTCAAGGTTCAAGGTTCAAGGTTCAAGGTTCAAG
>Ga0209536_100001614_pt1 | contig 37009 bp, 31 predicted proteins | sample DeeMarSeWOR28_12_FD_187461 | JGI IMG/M metagenome (GOLD analysis project Ga0209536, IMG submission 187461) | Marine sediment microbial communities from White Oak River estuary, North Carolina - WOR-2-8_12 (SPAdes) (version 2) | ecosystem: Environmental > Aquatic > Marine > Intertidal zone >... | reverse complement strand
AAAGAATTTGAGGGATTTAGTGTTGGTAAGAAAGAAGATAAACTGGGAATCCGCGCTTCCAGCACCTGTGAATTAATACTGGAAGGGTGTAAAGTACCAAAAGAGCAGGTCCTGGGTGAGATCGGCAAGGGGTATAAAGTGGCCATTGAAACACTGAATGAAGGCCGGATCGGGATTGGCGCGCAAATGGTGGGACTGGCACAGGGGGCGTTCGAATACGGCCTGAATTATTCGAAAGAACGTGAACAATTCGGAAAACCGATTTCCAGTTTTCAGGGATTGCAGTTTCAGCTGGCGCAGGCCGCTACCGAACTCGAGGCTGCCCGTTTAATGGTCTATAACGCAGCCCGTATGAAGGATGCCGGGATGACGTTTATTAAGGAGGCTGCCATGGCCAAACTGTACTCGTCTCAACTGGCTCAGAAGATTACGTCATTGATCGTTGAGGTGCTCGGCGGAAATGGATTCACCCGGGAATATCCGGTAGAAAAATTTTATCGTGATTCCAAAATCGGCACGATTTACGAAGGTACCTCCAATATGCAGCTGCAGACAATCGCCAAAGTGCTGCTCAAAGGATGATATTACATCCGGGCCGCGATAAACACGAAAAGCGAATCACCGACATGCGCCTTGTTGATGATTTCGATATCCGGTTGAAAAGAGGTTTGTAGCTGACCAAAAGGCGGCTCGTAATTATTCGCCATCCACTCTTTTCCATAGCTCGCCCAGCGAATGGCATCCAACCGTGCAGCCTTTTCTGCCATATGTTCCGGAATGGTGGCGCCGGACTCCGGGTGATGCAGCCTGGCAATACCCATGGTGACAAATATCCGGTGTTCCGGCAGGTAGGCCTTTTCACAATATAGCCGGCGCAACGCGCTATCATCCTGCTGGATCTTGATCAATTCCTGTGCCTCATAGATCGATACAAGGTAGTCATTACTCAATGAAGGCAACGAGCTTCCAGGCAAAGCCGCTTCATTGTTCTTTTGGGTTATGGTCTCAGTTTCAGTCTCGTTTTTCTGACAACAGATCAGTACCAGCAGAAAGCTGCATATCAGACCAATGCGAACAATCTTCATAAATCCTCCCCTGAAAATCAACATGGATCAGCTATAATCTAACTGTTATTTTGTTGAATTGCCACTGATCCGGCATTCGTCCAGTTAATTACCGGAGCAGAACAGACCTTTCAAAATGTAGGTTAGACGGGGTATAAACGCGACGGAACCTCCGGCTGGTATATGCAAATCGGCTGATATCTATGCTGGATAGCCAGTTCGTTTACCGGTATGAATACCTGCCTTTTCTAACTGCAGCCCTGTAATCCGGGGACCGGTAAATCATTGAGCTCGGATACATCTGTAGCATGACTATAAAATCTTTTTTTTGAATGCTATCGATATTCTATGTAAAATCCGGTGTATTTAAAGCATTCAAAAAAACCTGGTTCTCATATGATACTTCGTTGTATCTGCCTCCTAATAGTGTTATTGTATATTTTCCCTGCATGCACCCCTTCAGAGCCGGATATCATAACGCAAGTCACGGTTCTGCAGAAAGAGGGGGCATTTACCGGGGCTGAGGACCTGATCAAAACATATATCGACAAATACCCGGCGCTGGATTCACTGACCATACGCAGCCTCCATTTTGAGCTCGAACGGTGCAAAAGGATCCGGCTGGATTACAATCTCAGCGAGGCGGATTTATTAAACCAGTTGCAAAGCCGGCTGGACAATGTCTCCAAGGAGGAATTTGACCGGTGGCAGAAGGCGGGCTGGTTCGATATGCTCATCATCGATGGTGAAAAGCGGTTTGTTGCACCCAGTGTGAGCAATCTTTTATTCCGCCATCCAGAATTAAGGGAGCGGCAACAAAATTATAATCCTTCCAGTAATCTTGCCCGGGTAATTCAGACTCATGTGGAGCAGCTGACCGAATTGGCGGCGGTTCATCCGGATCCGGTGTTACTGCCACGTACCAGTCGGGTCAGACAGACGATTACGGTCAAGGCAGGGGAGGTGCCAGGCAGCGAGACAGTAAGATGCTGGCTGCCGTATCCGTCAGTTTTTGAAACCCAGGGTGCTGTAAAATTCACTACCGCAAATCATAATCCTTTGTGGGTCGCTTCTCCAGGAAGCCCGATCCGGTCGGTATATTTTGAGGACCGGATGCCGGTGGAGGAATCCCTTGAATTTACTATCGCGTACGAATACACCGCTTATGCTTTTTATCAGCAGGTAGATCCGGCACGTATCCAGCTGTTCGATGAAAGCGAAGACGTGTACCGGTTTTATACCAGGGAGGAATATCCCCATGAGGTTTTCAGTGATGAAATGCGTCAATTGAGCCTTGCGATCACCGGTCAGGAACAAAATCCGTATCTGAAGGGGAAGCAAATCTATGATTGGATCGCCGATAACATTGCCTACAGCTATGCACGCGAATATTCAACTCTCCGTAATATCAGTGCATACTGTTTAGAAAACAAGTATGGAGATTGCGGACAGGAGGCGATCCTGTTTATCACTCTTTGCCGGATCGCCGGGATCCCGGCCCGGTGGCAGTCGGGATTCATGACTTTTCCGGGAGATGTGGGAATGCATGACTGGGCGGAAATCTATATCAAACCCTATGGCTGGCTGCCGGTGGATCCGTATATGGGAATTTTCTTTACCTCGGTTACGGAGGATCTGGACCCGGTAACCCGCCGCGGATTGCGTGATTTTTATTATGGGAATATCGATCATTTTCGGCTGGTTGCCAACAAAGGCCATAATCAGGCTCTCTATCCGGAAAAAATGCATATTCGTTCTGAAACAGTGGATTTTCAGCGGGGCGAGGTGGAATGGTCCGGCGAAAACCTGTATTTTAACCAATGGAAGTGGTCGATCGACATTGCCGATGCCGGTGAAAAATAATCGGGATCAGGATAGAACATGTACGTTTACAGCCCGGTCACCTTTGATATCAGAACGTATATCGAATTTTACGGTCTGGCCTTCAAATAGCCGGTTACCTTTTACGCTGACGTGCAGGTCGCTGACATGCACGAAAAGGTCGTCGTCATCATCGGTAGTTATGAAACCATATCCCTTACCCGTATCCCATAATTTTACAATACCGGTTTGCATATTTTTCCTTTCTGACAAACTGAAGTATAAAAATTTTCCGGTCATATGTCAATCTGAAGGCTATAGTATACTATGTTGACTATTTTTGAATGGATTTTCAGGGAGAATAGAATTTCAAGATTTTTAAATGCGATGAATATATCCAATATCATATCCTCCCACGTGTGGCTATTTGAATAAAAATGACTGAAAAGGAGAAGAATGCCATTGGTGAAGATTCCCCATATCGATAAGGCAAATGCCATGCAACTGGTACACATGCAGACACCACCCGAAATCCATAGGCTGCTTGATACGCCTTATAAGGTCCTGCAGGAGAAAATCACACAGTACCAGGAGAATGGATTCGTGAAAGTGGAGCAGGTTCTGTCGCCACGATTATTGGATCATGTGCGTAAAATTATCGGGGCAGCGGTTTTGTTACGGAAAGAGAGTGATCAACGTCGGCTGGCGGAAAAATCCCAATACGAACAGTCATTTCTTCAATGCGGATATCTGTGCTGGGAATTTTCAGCGGTAAAAGACATTGTGTTTTCCAGGAGACTTGCCGGAATTGCCCGTGATCTGATGGGTGTAAACAGTATTCGTCTGTGGCACGATCAGGCACTCTATAAAGAACCGGGCGGGCGGATAACCGATATGCATCAGGATATCAGTTACTGGCCGATGCACACCCCGAATACCACCACAATCTGGATCGCGCTTGATGATGTACCCGTAGAGAGAGGCTGTCTGTATTTTTTGCCCGGGACGCATCAGATCGGCCTCGAAGAGTATGTGGATATATTCAGGAGTCCGCACATACCTGAACGGCTGCGTGATATACCGCAAGTTGACCTGCCCTTGAAAGCAGGGGATGCCACGTTTCATTCCGGCCTTACCTTTCATGGTGCCCGCGCAAATCAGACAGATCGCATGCGCGAGGCAATGACCATTATTTATTTCGAAGATGGTACCAGATTTGACGCTTCAGATGCGCGGAATGCCACGCATAAGTCCTGCGATGGCCTGACAAATGGCGAAAAAATTGAAACGCGTTACACACCGGTACTGATCTGACGTTGTATGTTTATGTATCACAAAGTATTATACCACAGCTCTGATGGATCGGATATAACGGATTGAATGATGAAAACAAGCGGAAAAAACTTTCCCAGTATAAATCTGAATCTCAATGTTCGGGGGCTTCCCCAGTCCGCAACATTACGGATCAATGAGATCAGTGCACAACTGCGTGCCGAAGGTAAACATGTTTATAAACTGGGGCTGGGACAATCCCCTTTTCCGGTGCCTGCACCGGTGATCGAGGAATTAAAAGTCAATGCGCATCAAAAGGATTATCTGCCGGTAAATGGTCTGCCGCAGCTGTGCTATGCCGTTGCCGACCATCTTCGCCGCCTTCAGGGACTCGATTGTACGCGCGATGATGTGCTGATCGGGCCCGGTTCCAAAGAACTGATGTTCCTCCTGCAGCTGGTTTACTATGGTGATCTGGTAATTCCAACCCCCAGCTGGGTATCTTATGCACCGCAGGCACATATCATCGGACGTCACGTACGCTGGTTAAATACACGCCCGGAAAATCACTGGCTGCTGATGCCTGAAGAGCTCGAAAAATTATGCAGCAAAGATCCGGACCGGCCGCGGCTGGTGATACTAAATTATCCTTCCAATCCGACCGGGCGTACCTACACTCTTGAGGAATTGAAAACGCTGGCGAGGATCGCACGAAAATACCGGGTTATCCTGCTTTCGGATGAAATCTATGGGGAGTTGCACCATAAAGGTAAACATATATCGATTGCCAGGTTTTACCAGGAGGGAACTATAGTGAGTTCCGGTTTGAGTAAATGGTGCGGAGCCGGCGGCTGGCGCCTGGGAACCTTTACTTTTCCAAAATCCCTCGGCTGGCTGCGTGATGCCATGGCAGCTGTAGCCAGTGAAACCTACACTTCCACATCGGCGCCGATTCAGTATGCAGCCATCCGGGCCTTTCAGGGGGGGGCCGAGATCGAACATTATCTCTGGCTTTCAAGAAGGATTCTTTCTGCGCTGGGAAATTACATTCATCTGGCATTGTTCAGCGCCGGGGTCAAAATATCATCTCCGCAGGGGGCATTCTATCTGTTTCCTGATTTTGATCCTTTCCGGAAAAAACTCGCCCGAAGTAAGATTTATAACAGTGAGGAGTTATGCGCTGCTCTGTTACGTGAAACAGGGGTTGCCATTCTGCCCGGTTGTCATTTTGGTCGCCCGGATTCGGAACTCACGGCCCGACTGGCCTATGTTGATTTTGACGGCGCCCGCGCTATGGAAGCAGCCGATCACTATGACCGAGATAATCCGCTGGATGAAGAGTTTCTGGAAACCTATGCCCCTAATACACTGGCAGCAGTCGATCTGATCGTATCCTGGTTGCACCGGTATTTTAGCGGGTGAGGAGAAAGTAAGATTAAAGATCAAAGATTAAAGATTAAAGAATAAATGTTAACGGGAAAAAGGACACCCGGCAAGGTGTAATACTTTAGAATAAAGGTAACAAGGCTGATGATAATTGGAATTGGTTGATTTTATGAAGCAGATATTTGTATTCCCCCTTAATAAAGGGGGTTAGGGGGTTGTAATTATTTAGGTTAGGAGTCACAATCCCTTAGTCCCCTTTTGTAAGCGGAAATAAATCTGCTTTCTCATAACATTTAAGTTTGATACGGAAATAGATTGATAGCAGTCAGATAAACAGCCATATAGGACATAAAAAGTCGGATGAAGGCGGTATTTTGGGATGAAAAAAAATAAAAAAATCAGAGTTGCCATCCTGTTCGGCGGGAAATCTGCCGAGCATGAGGTTTCTCTGCAATCGGCAAAAAACGTGATCAATGCCATCGACCGGGAGAAATATGAAGTTATTCTGGTTGGTATCGATCATGATGGGCGCTGGCACCTGAACGAACAGTCGCAATTTTTACTGGATGATGACAATCCGACGAACATCCGGTTAAAAATCGGTGCCGGTAAACTGGCACTCGTTCCCGGTGAGGAGAACCGTCAGGTCGTGAATGTTACGGATTTCAAGTCAATCGGCTCGATCGATATTGTATTTCCGCTGTTACACGGTCCGTTTGGTGAGGACGGCACTATCCAGGGATTGCTCAAACTTGCTGATATTCCCTTTGTGGGTTCGGGTGTTATGGCTTCGGCCGCGGCCATGGATAAAGATTTTATGAAGCGTATATTGGCACAGGCAGGCTTACCCCAGGCACGTTTCCTCTCATGGCGATTTCATGAGCGGGAAAGTCTGTCGTATGAAATGATCAGAGAGCAGATCGGAATCCCATGTTTTGTCAAGCCGGCAAATCTTGGTTCTTCGGTCGGTATATCAAAAGTGCATTATGAATCAGAATTTTTTCCTGCGGTCGACCAGGCTTTTTTATATGACAATAAGATAATTATCGAGGAATATATTGAAGGTCGGGAACTGGAATGTTCCGTTCTCGGCAATGAGAACCCGATAGCCTCCTTACCCGGTGAAGTTATCGCCCAACATGAATTCTATGATTATGACGCCAAGTATATCGATAGTGAGGGGGCACGGTTTGAAATTCCCGCAAATATAAGTCCCGATATTCAGAAAAATATCCAAAGACTTGCTATCGAGGCTTTTAACGTACTGGGATGTGCGGGGATGGCACGGGTCGATTTTTTTCTGAGAGGGAATAAAGAAGTCCTGATCAATGAAGTAAATACCATTCCAGGATTCACCCGGATCAGCATGTATCCCAAAATGTGGGATGCCAGCGGAATATCCTATAAAGAATTGATCGATCGCCTGATCCAGCTGGGCCTTGCACAATATCAAAGTGATAAGCGGATCAGAAGTGAATTCAGACCGCTGAAAAAATAATTCTTTATGGAAGTCATTCTGGGTGTAATTGTCGTATTAGCAGCCTATTTTATCAAAGGTCTGAGTGGTTTTGGTCCGGCTCTGGTCATGGTCCCGTTTTTGTCGCTCATTTTTGACCCGCCGACCGCTATCAGTGTGACCGCACTTTTAGACTTCCTGGCAGGCGCCTTCCTCCTTCCATCAGTAAGAAAATCAATGCAATGGAAACTTGTCGTACAGATTTTCGGAGTGCTGGCCATTGGTGCAATTTTAGGGACATACCTGCTCGGCACGATACCGGTCATATGGTTAAAAAAAATCATCGGCCTTTCCATCCTGGTCTTCGCCGTTCTGATTGTCATTCAGAGCAACGGCAACACCCGGCAAACCAGTGCAGGTCAGGAATCAACCTGGCGATATCCGGTCGGTTTTCTGAGTGGGTTTCTGGGAGGATTGCTGGGAATATCGGGACCCCCGCTCATCATATACATGAAAATGCGCCATCCCAAATCATTTTTCAGAACCCAGTTGATCGGGATCTTTTTTCTAGGTACCGGCTGGCGCTTCTTCCTGTACCAGATCAACCGGATTGAAATGCAACTGTCCCTCCTGGTTTTAGGGATATTTATTGCTGTGATGGTTGTCGGCTTGATAATCGGTAGCAGGATCCATGTCAGAGTTTCCGAGATGCTTTTCAACCGGATTGTCGCCGTTCTGATTACTATTCCGGCAATCAATCTAATTATTTAATTGAATATATATCCCGGGTTTAAAAATCGCTGCTGTTTTTTGGCCTGACCTGTTTTACGGCGTTTCTTTTTCCTGCGACGAAAGTTAACGGGACCATCAAAATTTTCCTGCTTTACAAAGAGTCAATATCGTTCACGGCGAAGAGGAATTATTTTATTTTGAAATTTGTTTTGCATGCATAAAGGAGAAAAAGCATGAAGTTTTTTATGTATGTTGTCGCTGGAATGTTTTTTTTGTCCTGTCTACAGCCGCTCATGGCCCAGAGTTGTACCGCACCGGAATGCCGGCAATTTGATTTTTGGATCGGTGAATGGGAATTAAGCTGGACAGACAAAGAGGGTAATCCGGTAACAGGTAAAAATACGATAAAAGCCATTCTTGACAGCTGTGTGATTCAAGAGGAATTTACCGGACCCTCCTTCCGTGGTATGAGTGTATCGGTGTATAATTTACGTGAATCAATCTGGCAGCAGACCTGGGTAGATAACAACGGCGGTTATCTGGATTTTACCGGAGGATTTACCGACGGCAAAATGGTATTCTCGCGAACGGCGGATTTGCCAAATGGCCAACGATTACAGCGGATGACCTGGTATAACATCACAACTGACAGTCTGGATTGGGATTGGGAAATATCGGATGACAATGGTGTGACGTGGAATTTGGCCTGGAGAATTCATTACCGGCGGGAATCTGATTAAGATTCTGATTTTTCGTCTTTTTTCAACGCTTCTCTATAAACCGCAAGAGCCCGTTTACGGGCAATTGAATGTTCAATCATGGGTTCAGGGTAGTCAGGTGTATCGAATTCCGGAACCCACCTGCGTATATACTGATATTCCGGATCAAATTTTTTTGTCTGGATATAAGGGTTAAAAACCCTGAAATAAGGTGCCGCATCACAACCACAACCGGCGGCCCACTGCCAGTTGCCGTTATTGGCGGCAAGATCGTAATCCATCAGTTTCAATGCGAAATATCGTTCTCCTTTGCGCCAGTCGATTAATAGATGTTTGGTTAAGAAACTGGCTGTGATCATCCGAACACGATTGTGCATATAGCCGGTTGTATTTAGCTCGCGCATTCCGGCATCGACGATCGGGTATCCGGTTGTTCCATCACACCAGCGCCTGAAGTCCTTCTCGTTGTTTTTCCAGGGGATTGACTCGTAGTTCGCATTAAAAGGCCTTTCGACCACATGTGGAAAATTTGCCAGAATCATCATAAAAAATTCGCGCCAGATCAATTCACTCAACCAGGTTTCATTCAGGGACAATCCTTTCTCCACCTGACGGCGGATGCTGACGGTTCCGAACCGCAAATGGACGCTTATTTTTGACGTTCCATCGATACCCGGAAAATCCCGCTGGCGGTCGTAGAGACGTAAAATATCCTCCGAAACATCGGTCGGCGGTATCTCGACCGCCGTCTTTTCGAAACCCATATCCTGCAGCGTGGGTATGCGTTCAGGATTTTGTTGAAGCAGATGGTCGAGCAGCGCTTGAGAGGGATACGGTGCCAGGTCACCGGCATGGAGGTTTTCCTGCCAGGCTTTTCGATATGGGGTGAAGACGGTATAGGGTTTACCGCTTTGGTTGATTATTTCATTTTTTTCAAAAATCACCTGATCCTTATATGTCCTGAAATCAATCCCATGTTCTTGCAGCAGAATTTTAATCTCACTATCCCTTTGCAGTGCGTAGGGTTCATAATCATGATTGACATAAACAAGCTTGATATCATATGCCCTGACCAATGATTTAAAAATCTCCACCGGCCGGCCGTAGCGGATGTCCAGACCGCATTTTAGTTTGTTAAGTTGCCGGTTCATCTCTTCCAGGGTCTGGTGAATGAAGGTAATCCTGGAATCATGGCGCGGCAGCGGATCCAGAATATTTTTGTCGAAAATGAAGACAGGTAAGACCGGTAAACCGGAACTCAGGGCGTGGTACAGTCCACAGTTATCCTCGAACCGCAGATCCCTGCGGAACCAGAATATGTTAACCGGTTGTTTCTCAGTCATCATGATCTATACCTCATATGATTAACAATATGCCGGGCCATATTACGAAAAATTAAAAAATGGGCCGGAGCCATCATATACCAGTACACATAGCCAAACCAGCCGGACGGCTTGAACAGCGCAGTTTGTCGAAACAGGCAGGTATTATCGCTGTTTTCCTGGACCCGAAATTCCAGCCAGGCTGTTCCCGGTACTTTCATTTCGGCGCGCAGGCGGAGCATAACACCCGGTGTGAATTGTTCAACCCGCCAAAAATCAAGCGCATCACCGACACGCAGATCAGAAGGATGCCGCCGGCCACGGCGCATACCGACGCCACCGATCAGGCGATCGATGATACCACGCACCCGCCAGGCCCAATTCGCATAATACCAGCCATTTTCACCGCCTATGCGCTGTATCCGGTTGAATATTTCTACACAGGAGCACCGGCACCGAATGACCTGATTATCACTTAAAAGTTTCTCTCCTTCTCCCGGATAGGGCACCGATTTACCGGATGAAGCACCAGTCCAACTGGACTCTATATTTTTTTGTCCTTCTTTTTCCAGTGCATCCTGAACTGCAGCGCGAAACGGTGTTTTCTCGAAGACAATCAATTTATCGATACGCTGGTCGCGACATATGGTGTCATTACGCAGACCCTCCACAAGGGGGAAGGCTATACCCATCGGTACGCTTGTCACAATATTAAGCCAATAGGCAGAAAGGCGTGGGGTCAGGACCGGCACATCGACTATGATGATTTTACGCCGCATGATTTCAGCGACCTGTTCAATCATTTGCCGATAGGTAAGAATCTCAAGACCGCCGATATCAAATATTTTTCCTCCGGTCTCGGGATGCTCGAGAGCACCAGTCAGATAATGCAGAACATCGCGGATGGCAATTGGCTGGCATTTAGACTGAACCCAGCGGGGCGTAATCATGACCGGTAGCTTGCGGGCGAGATCCCTGATAATAGCAAAGGATGCACTGCCTGATCCAATAATGATCGAGGCTCGCAGTTCGGTAACCGGAATCCCACTCTTGGCGAGGATCTCACCGACTTCCTGCCGGCTGCGCAGATGCTCAGATAGGGCCTCCGTATCCGAGGATAAGCCACCGAGATATATAATGCGTTTCAGGCCGATTTTTTTTGCGGCCTGGGCAAAATTCCGGGCCGATTGTTGATCTATGGATCTGAAATCAGCTGAACCACCCATGGCATGTATCAGATAAAACGCAGCATTCATACCATTCATGGCATGCAACAGGGAATCCGGTTCGAGTGTGTTGCCAAAAACCACTTCAGCACGCTGCCAGCCCCGGCCTTTTAAGGCTTCGGGATTACGTGCGAGACAGCGGACGGTATATCCCCGGTCGAGCAGACGGGGTACCAGCCGGGAGCCGACATAGCCACTTGCCCCGGCTACCAGAATATTTTTCATCCAAGCAATTCCTGAATTTTACTACTTCGATAGGCAAATATTCGATGCACCCTTTTGGCAACAAACAGGCGGTTAACCAGTGGGCGCAAAATACCGGCCCGGAAGTTATAAACCACTGTATCAAACATCATTGTTCCATGATCCTTTTTTTCAAACCGGTGCTCATGCACCCATAGTGTGTATGGTCCGGAAACTTGTGCGTCCACAAATCTGAGCGGCGGCTGCCATGCGGAAATCTCGGTCTTCCAGTTGATGGGTATGCCGTAGAGCTGAAGACGATAATCTATACATGTCCCCTGGTGCATATCAATCGGAACCGGTGTTACAATTCTGAAATGAAGCCAGGGGGGCGTAATCTGTTCAAGATTTTCCGCCTGACTGAAGAAATCAAAAACCCGGTCAATAGATTGCGGAATAAATTGTTCGATATGAAACCGATAATCTTTCATGTATAATACTACAGATCAATTCTCCGGAATATTCCAAATAACTTTGTATCTCATCCGCTTTCAGGAGAATTCTATACAGGTGTTCTTTACTTAAGAATGTTGATTGATAGAAATTGTCTGCTGTCATTTTAAGTTTTAGTCGTACCCATTGATATCTATTCAAATTAGTATATTTTTTTCAAATAAAGCGAATCTTTTTTGTGTTTCATACTTTAAATTTAATATAATCATTTTAAGAGAGTTACCAATGAGCGGTGTGGTAAAAATACCTATCTTTCCTCTCGGTGTTGTTTTGATGCCCCTGGGAATACTACCCCTTCATATATTCGAGGAACGATACAAACAAATGATTGCAGAGTGTCTTTCCGGGAACAGACAGTTTGGCGTGGTATATTTAGAAAACAAGCATTTGCACAAAATCGGATGTACGGCTCATATTGAAAAAGTCATTAAACGATACGAAAATGGCCGGCTGGATATTCTGACAAGTGGTCAGAAAAGATTCAGGATCCTCGATATTGCGGAGGATAAACCGTATCTGGAATCAAATATAGAGTATTTTGACGACGAAATCACCCTGGATAGTCTTGAGATGACCGACCTGGCACGTCATGGTATCAAATTACTCAGGCAGATTGAGCAAATCACTGAGATCAGTGAGGGCCTGGAAAGGGTAAAAACCCTTGATCTTAAGGTAATCTCATTTTTACTGGCCGGTTCCCACGGACTGACTCTGGCTGAAAAACAGGAACTGCTGGAAATTGAAAATACCGAAGAACGTTTAACCAGGAGTGTCGACATGTTAAAGTCAGCAGTAGACCGGGCAAAACTGATTCGTCAGATTCGTAATATCCGAACCGACACCCTGATGGTGCATGGTTTTTCCCGCAATTAATAAGCGGCCGGACAGATAAAAGGGTATCTCCGCAATCGTTATCGTAATACAGACTCCGGTTGGATAAATCCGGACGCGGACAGTTGAACACCTTTCATTATCCAGCGGCTGACCATGATCAGGCAAAGATACCTTTTACCGGTACGCTGTAGACCGGTTCCTCCTGCAGACGTTCGGTCTTTAAGATTTCATTCACCGCAAGTATGGCAGATGCGGTCGATGCCTCCATCAACATAGCAGGAATGGGAAGTTTTACCCAGTCACCGGCCATGTATAATCCTTCGATACCACTTTTATGCGTCGGTCTGTTTTGAAACAGATTTGTATGAAAAGCGGTAAAATCTTCACGCACCTGCAGATTTTCATGTAGAATCGTCATACCTTTAATTTCCGGAAAATAAGCCTCAAACTCGTTCAATAACTGATCCCTGATTTCCTTAGGATCATCAAAACCGTAGGGTAGTGCGTAACAGTGCAGCTCATATATACCGCCACCGTTTTTTTCAAACCAGCGGCGTGATGATTCTTCCATCTGGTGATAGATCGTGATAGAATCCAAAATTTTAAGCGCGTCGGTAAAAATAAAGAACGGCAGGTCGCCGGCAAGATTGTGATCGGTCCAAATTCGCAGTACAGCGTATTTTTGTGATATTTTCTGGCCGGATATCTTTTCGGCAAAGGAGTTATGATTTTTACGGATAAATTCTGAACCGGAAATTATTTTTTGTGTACCGGGAATATCAGTCGCCAGTATGGTATAATCGAATTCCTGTTTGTTGATTACCCATTTCTGTTTCTTCCGGCCGAGATTGGCCACAGGGCTGTTCAAGTGCAACACGGCATCGAATCCTTTGAGGTAATTCTTCGCCGGCTCCCAGAGACTATCGGCAAAATCGTCATCGAGCACATCGTATATCAGACCGTGATTATTGCTTAAGAAATAAAAGTGGAAACTTTTAATCAGCTCGGCCATGGAAATATATTGTGGTTCCGCAAAGAAAGCACGTGAAAAGGTGGTAAACATCAACCTCATGGCAGGGGGTAGATTGGCTGCGTCGGCATAATCTTTGAAAGTTGTGCTGTCATACCGTTCGAATGTGTGCTCCCGGTCATATTGCAGCAGAGCCATCATTTTATCCAGCTTTAATTTTCCGATCATATCGGAAAGACGGTATACTCCGGTTTTGCGCAGGGATAATAAATTCAAGACAGGCATCGTTTCAATACCCATGAAGCTGAAGTTGCCGAGTGATTGTGTCAGAATCAGGTAATCGTTTATCGGTTTCAGATTTTTAAGGGCATTGATTTTTCCGAGGATCCGCCGCAGGTTATAGTATTGACGGAAAAATGCATGAAATCCATGCTCTACATTGGTTTCAAACCCATCCGTAAATTTCACAGGCCAGGATCCCAACTTGCCGCCCAGAAAGTTGTCTCGCTCGAAGAGTTCTACCCGGAAGCCCCTTTCCGCCAGAATGATCGCAGCGGATACGCCGGCCAGGCCACCACCGATTACGGCTACCCGCTTGGTCTTCGCCAACGTCATCGGCTGGTGCTGATCAATCGGATTGATCAGCTGTTCAAAGGCGCCGAGTTTGTCTTTAACAAATTTTTCGACTAAAAATTTCATGCGATCTCACCCCAGTTTTTTCATAAAGTATATTTGTCCCGCATCCGGGACCGATCTTCCGTCAGGGTTTACGTGCGATAAAAGTACGCAGGATCGGGCGACGCCAGCTGGGCAACGGTTCTATACGCACATCGATAAAACCGGTATCTTTCAGCAGCTTTGAAAAATCATCCGGTGACAAAAAGTCCAGAACACTTTTGATCAGATAGCGGAATATGCGCGAAGAACCGGTAAGCATGGTGGAAACAGGTATGATTAAACCGAATCCTATTAACCGCCAGTACATTCGTGACCATAAGTTTGGTATCAGAGAATATTCATGAAAGGCAATTACCCCGCCCGCCCGCAGCATGCGATGGAGGTTTAAAAGACAGGTGTGATAGTCTGGCATATTACGGATGCCATATGCCATAAAGATTGCATCGAACGTATTGTCGGGATAATCGAGTTCCATTATATTCTGGTTCCTGAACTCCAACTGCCGGCCGGGATAAAGGGGCAGGACATGCGCAATTGCCTGATTGAGCATCTCCTCCGAAAAGTCGATTCCGAGTACTTTTCCCCGCGGTACATTTTCAAGGCAGGCAATGGTGGATTTACCGGTACCGCAACAGAGATCGGCAATGAACTCATCACCCTGCAATTGCATCCGCTGCACACTCAACGCCAAATCGCCGGCGTATCCCTGACTCAGAAAGGTGGCAAGATTATACCGCCGTGCAATCTTGTTAAATTCTTTTGGTACCTGTATTTTGTCATGGAGCAGTATATTGGCTGAGGACATTTACTGCTCGGCTTTCTGCTTTTTACGCCAGTATTTGCGGAAAGCAAGCGAAATCTCATCCCCTTTTACACTGACTTCATGAATTCGTCCCTTTGCATGTTGATACATTTCGAGCTGCGATGTTAAAAATGCGATATCTTCCTTAACAATTTTGGCCGATTTCCGCCGCATAAACATGCGTGCAAATGCGGGAAATTTCGGAAAGATGTTTTTCCAGAGCGTGATCTGCATCATCATCACATTTTTCTCATCGACTGCGTAAATGTTTTCAAGAATGAGCAGCGTGCGCTCTTTAAAGCGCAATTCCAGCCGGGAGATACTCGGGTAGTAAAAGCGATAGAACGTATTGATGTACGGCTCCCTGCCGAAATAGATCTTTTCGCCCCGATTGCCCACATTTGCCCGGCGATAATTGCCTTCAAGGCCGTCTTCGACGATGCGCAGATTGAAGTCAGCCGGGAAATCGGTTATCTGGCCCATAAAGGAGCGGATAGAATTGCGATGGACGAATGCGATATGATAGGGATCGATCAGGCTTTCGGCGGTCGATTCCAGATCAGCCTCCAGTATGTAACTATCGTACGTAAAATCCCAAACGTTCATCTCGGGTATGTCAGGAGGATTTACATTTTCGGCAAGTCCGGGATCGCCCATATATATCCAGATCCAGCGGTTGAATTCTTTTAAAGGATAAGATTTGATCCGTGCGGTCTTCGGTATTTTTGCCTCCTCCGACTGGGATGGTATTCTGACACAATCTCCGTTACAGTCATATTCCCAGCCGTGATATCCGCAAACAACCGTATTATCATTCAGGTAACCAAGCGATAGACGTACATTGCGGTGACAGCAGCGATCTTCGAGTGCAACGGGTTTTCCGGATCTGTCCCGGAATAAAATCATGTTTTTGCCGAGAATTCTGCGGCTTGTTATGGCATGCCCCAGCTCATTTACCGGGCATACCAGGTACCAGTAATTTTTGATCATGGTTATCCCTGAAGTTTATGATGCGCAATCAAAAATTACCTAAAAGTGCACCAAAAGACAATGCCTTAGTCCGTAGAACTTCACCGGTTACGATTGTGATCTTTTTAGGGGTGGGGACGAATACACGGCCGAGGAAAGGATTGTAATCGCGCAGTTCAATTTTTTTAAGTATGCCGCGGTATATTTTACTGGCGGAATAAATGGCAAACTGTGCATCACGATCCAGCATTTTAATACCGGCGTCGGCTTCATCATAATATTGGTGCGCGCGGTCAACCTGGAATTTCATCAGATTGTGCATACCTTCGGTCATTCGCTCCTTAAAAATATCATCGATATCGACACCGAATTGGCGCACCTCTTCCAATGGCAGATATACGCGACCCATATTTTTATCTTCCTTTATGTCACGCAGAATATTGGTTAATTGCATGGCAACACCCAGTTTCTCGGCATGCACCATGGCCTCAGGATTATTATAACCCAGCAGCGGAGTCATCATTAAACCAACGACCCCAGCCACACGATAGGCAAATAAATACAATTCATCAAAATTTTGATAACGTTGTTTTTCAATATCCATTAACACGCCCTTGATCAGCTCAAGTGCATAGTCCTTTTTAATGTCATAGTGCCTGGCTACAGCCAGAAAGGGCTTGAGTATCGGATGTTCCGATTCCCCGGTGCGATAACCGATCGTGAGTTCCCGTCTGAGATAGTTGAGCTCCTGTTTGATCTCCGCGGTGGTGCGTTCACGGGGATTGTCGATCAGATTATCGACGTAACGACAGAAACCGTACAGGGCGAATGTGGCCCAGCGTTTTTCTCTGGGCAGCATCGCAGCTGAAAAATAAAAACTTTTGGCATGATGCGCAGTCAGCGCACGGGCGTATTTGAACTGTGCCCGGTTTGAATCATTCATGAAATTCATGATGATATTTCCTCATATTGATTTACGTGATTGGCCGGCGAATGGCTAAAATCCTGCAAAATCACCTTTTCAGTGGCTTCGGCAGTTAACAGTACACCGGGAAGGCCCGCACCCGGATGGGTTCCGGCGCCGACAAAATAAAGATTTGAAACATCGGAACTGCGGTTATGGGGCCGGAAGTAAGCTGTCTGGGTGAGTTTAGGCTCAATGCCCCAGGGACTGCCGAGAAATGAGTTTCTCCGCTCCTGAAAATCTTCCGGAGTGAAGATCTCCAGCACTTCCGTATTCTTTCGTAAATCGGTCAGGCCGAAATCATTCTCGAGAAAGGCCATTATCCGATCGGCATATGGTTGCGCCATTTTCTGCCAGTCAATTTTACCCGAAAGATTGCTCACCGGAATGAGTACATACATGCTTTCCGAGCCGTCCGGTGCCATTGACGGATCCGTCCGGGTAGGCGCATGCAGGTACATGGAAAAATCCTCCGGTAAAATCTTATGATCAAAAATATCTTTGACCAGTGCCTTATATCTTTCAGACAGGATCAGTGTGTGATGCAGCAGCTGGGGATATTGTCTCTTACTGCCGATATAGAGCAGAAAGGCGCTCATGGAAATGCCCGTACGCTTAATTTTCCGGTCGGTCCATTTTTTCCTGGATTGTGCGTTGATCAGATCCTTATAGGTGTGTATCACATCCGCGTTTGAAACAACCAGATCAGCCCGGTATAACTGATCATCTACGACAACGCCGGTGGCCCGGCCATTTTCAACCCTGATCTCCGAAATCTCGCTATCGGTTTCAATCTTTCCGCCCAATTCGATAACGAGACGTTCCAGTGCCTGAACCAGGGAGTACATCCCGCCTCTGGTGAACCATACGCCACCGGCTTTTTCGAGATAGGGAATCATCAAATAAACGCCCGGTGAGCGAAACGGATTTCCCCCGATAAATAATGGATGGAATGAAAACATGAACCGGTGATACGGGTGTTCAAAATACCGTTTGACAAAGGCATGGGTCGGCAGCAAAGCCTTGAGTTTCGCAGCCCTGGGAAGAAAATCAAACATGGTTTTGAAGGACATAAAAGGCGTCGAACCAAGCCCGTCGGTGATCACCGCATCATATATCTTGCGGCAATCATTCATAAAACGGTCATAGTTGCGGGAATCCCCGGTATGATACCTGGCCATTTGTACTTTCATATCCTCGCTGCTGCCCGAGTAATCGATAAAATTGCCATCGTGAAAATATATACGATAAAAGGGCTCCAGTTTGATCAGATCGATATAATCTTCCATACGTCGTCCGGCCGCTTTAAATACACCGGCAATAATATCCGGTGCCGTCACCAGCGATGGCCCCATGTCGAACGTATACCCGCTTTTCTTGAGCTGAGCGGCATGACCTCCGACGCGGGGATTTTTTTCCATCAGCGTAACCTCAAAGCCTTTGGCCTGCAGTCTTGCTGCGATACCCAATCCCCCAAATCCTGAACCGATCACGATTGCTTTTGGCATTTTTTTACTTTCATATATGCGTTAACATTACCAGCCTGGCAAATCTGCTCTGCCTTAATTTTATAAAGATTGATGTATTTAAGAATAAGAGTGCAATACCATATCCGAAATCTTCAACAGGAATAGTAATGATTCGCCACCCCAGCTGATACGTTTCACCGTACAGAACCACCGGCCGGGCGGTAAGATATCCGTTAAAGACTAATGTGAAGAAAACGATCAATCCGAGGTAAATATAAAACCTTCTGGAAAGCAGCAGATCCGTTCTTAAAAATTGATCGGCAAAGACAGCGATTCCGATAAAAATAAGAACCAGCCCGGTATACTCTAATCCCCGGCTGAATATCAGAACACCGGCAGCAGGCAGCAGATATAAATATGGCCGGAGTCTTCTCATACCCTCAAATGTCCGGTCTCTGGCGTATAACGTGATCATTTCCCAGCTAAAGAGACAGGCAAATGGCACCGTAATGAAGAACAACCATTCCTCGACCGGCAGACCGCTGATATATGTACCGGTGACATAACTGGCGTTGAAGGTCCAGTGCCGGCCGGTAACCAGCGCATCCCAGATAATGTAAGGGATACCGACCAGGATGATCGATCCTGCAGCCGGCAGCCATTTGTCCACAAAATAGAACGAACGAAAAAAGCCAAATAACAGCGGCCCGCTGATAACCAACAAATTAAATATCAGATATTCGTACTGCACATTTCTTCCAATCTGATTGACTATCTCTCAATACACATATAACAACCCAAAAAATACCCATATTATTCCCGAATGAGCGAATTGAGCGTTATTTATATTTTAATTAATGTTTTTGTTCGAAGCCTGAGAATAAAGCCCTGTATAATCAACAAAAATACGGGCAAATTAATTTCAGAAATAACCGGATTTTTAATTCTTATCGGTAGTACTGGTTCAAAAACCGGGCCGCAGATATTCCCGACAGGGCAGCTCCTTCAATCTGCGGTCCGGCGAATGCATCACCCGCAAATACCAACGGAGCCGGTTCAGGTACGGCGTAGAAGCGATCGTCATATACTATCCGCGGTTGGCTGTACAGCCAGCGTTTGACCTGACTGTCGCCATATTTACCCGCAAGCCAGCCGGCGGCTGTATATAAAATGTTCTGAGCGATCCATTTGTCATCCATCTCCCAGTACTTGCGGCTAAACTCCGGACCGGCGTGTATCGTGACTGCAGTCCTGCGGGGAGAGATGCCTTTCATACGGTTATCGGCGATCCAGATCAGTGGTTCACCGGAAAGGCGCAATCCCCCCGGGGATTCTAAAATATTTTCTGAATTCATAGTCACCAACATTGCGAGACAGCGGTCATACTGAATGGAATGCAATTCGTGCTCGATGATTTCCTGTCGCTCGAGTCCCGCGGTCCGGATCAATGCGAGAGATTGCGGGACGGGTGGGGTGAGTATGATAGCATCGGTTTCGTAACTGTTTTCTTTATCGGTCAGAATTTGCCATTTATGATGTTTCAATGACAGGAACAGGGCACGCTCACCAAGCCGCAGGTCCAGATCTCTGGAAAGATATTTTGCTATACCGGCCATCCCTGAGGATCCAATATAATGTGTAAATCCTTCAGATTTTTCCGGCGGAGCACCCGTAAACCATTCCCGGACAACGCCGGCTTTTTGCAGGATATCGATCTGTGCCCTGAAGATGTCGGATCTGACGGTGATGTATTGTGCACCATGGTCAAAAATACCGCCTTTGAATCGCCGTGTCGCCATTCGTCCCCCGACCCCTCTGGATTTCTCGAGGACAGTTACGTTTATGCCTGTTTCAGAGAGAGTACGCGCAGCCATAAGCCCGGAAATACCGGCGCCGATGATCAGGCAGTGCTTCATTTGAGAAGGTCCCGGCTGACGGCCAGAATTTCAACAGAATTACCTTCGCTGTCCTGGATATAAGTGGACCGTGTGCCATCGCGATGGGTTTTCAAGGTGCCGAAGGCATCAGCATCGGATCTAAAAAATCCCAGGTGTGGTGGATGCTGGGCAGGTAAGACAAAAGCAAGTTTTATATTTCCGAATCTGAGCATGGCCCAGGTGTCATCCTGATATATTAATTCGCAGGTAAAGCGGGTTTTATACCATTCTACCACCCGGGTGATATTTTTGACGGGAATGGCAATATGATCGATTATATCGTGTGTATCCATGTTGTTCCTTTTGATATGTTCTGTTGTTCTCTGTCTTTAACTCTGCGGCACCGCCTGAGCACCTGCATATTGAATCCGCTGATATTATGATTTCTCTTACTCTTTTTTTGGTATAAGAAATCCCGCTCTGCTGTCACAGCCCTCTATATCTCTACGGATTCAATCCCCTGTTTTTGCGATCGTAATGCATTTTTGCCAGTAGAATAGATTTTAATCTTTCATCTTTCATCTTTGATCTTTCATCTTTCATTTTTATTCTCTCTTATCACTTACAATCTACCCAAATAGAACCGGAAAGTATCCTCAAGATCCGGAAACTGGAAGTTAAAACCAGTTTCCTGCAATTTTAACGGCAAAACATGTGCACCATGCAGGAACAGCGCTTCTCCCATCTCTCCCAGCATGGCTTTGATAAGCGGAGCAGGTATTTTAAAAAAGACCGGACGCCGCAGCACTTTGCCAAGCTTCCGGAAGAATATACCACTGCTTACCTGCTCGGGAGCAACCACATTTACCGGACCTTCAATACTATCGGTATAAATCGTATGATATATGGCGGCGATGGCATCATCCACCGCAATCCAGGGAAAATACTGGCTGCCGCTGCCCGGTACAGTTCCCAGCCCGGACAAGAAGAAAGGCCGTAACCTGGCCAATATATCGTGTCGTCCGCCCAGGATAACACCGAAGCGCAGATTTACAGTTCTGATATGACGCCCGGTTGATCGCCGGGAGGCCTGCTCCCATTCCGACACCACGCTGCTCAGAAAGCCTGATCCCGGTGCTGACTTTTCAGTCAGCTGCTCATCGAACCTGTTGCCGTAATAGCCGGTAGCGGAGGCCACAATGAAAAGACGGGGTGGCCGGGTTAGCTTACCGATCGTTTGTGCCAGCAGATTGGTGGCAGACACCCTGCTCTCCAGAATCTTTTGTTTCTTTTTCTTGGTCCAGTATCCGGAGCCGATATTTTCACCCGCTAAATTTATAATGACATCATAGTCCTCGAGCAGATCGGGATTCAGCCTGCCGGTATCCGGTGACCACGAGGGGCTTTGCCGGTTATTGCCACGGACGAGACGTGTAACCCGATGACCGCCGGTCGACAGAAATGATATCAATTCAGTACCCAGCATACCGCTGCTTCCGGCGATCAAAAATTTTAGTGCACCGTTTTCAGAATATTTATTGTGCAGTTCAAGATCACTGGCGGTTCGGCGGTGACGAAATTGAAAAAGCCGCTGCAGTTTGATCCTGAAAACCGGATCGGTGATTTTTTCGGTCAAAAAACCAAGCGGCCAGGTGTAATTTATATGTTCTTCAAGAATACAACGATCCTCACCAATATCAGTAAACCGGTGAACGTGATCCCATGCGTGAAACGGCCCGGAAACCTGACGGTCACAAAATTGCTGGTCCTGCCGGTAATGATGATGTTCCAGTGTCCAGCGCAGCCCGAGGGGCGGAACAACAGGTATTTTTAAGACGACATTTGCGCCGTCCCGGATGTGCCCATCATGCGCGACTAATTTTACCGGCATGAACGGTGGATTCAGCCGGTCAAAGGCGCCCAAACCTTCGTGCCAGCTAAAAAGTTGCTTTGCGGGTACGCTAAATTCAGATTTAAACTTAAATTCGGGCATTTTCCTCAGCTACTTTTTGGAGAAACCAGCAGTTTTTAAGATTTCATTAACCATCGTCAATTAAATATCATCTGCCTTGTCAGCCTGTCTGTGGAGTTTTTATGTACGCGGTCATTTATTTAAGGCTGCCATGGAGATGGCACGCCATGCCGCTGTGTGCAGTGTGCCTGGTGTTTGTCACCGATGATCGGCTACTTTTATCCTGGATCTTTTGTCTGTCACTTCATCCTTAAATTTTTCCCAAACCTGATCTGAAATCTTCCATATTTGACACTCTTCCACCGGAATAATCATCCCGGTCCTGAAAAGACTTAAAATTCCGCACTGATACCGATGGAAGGAAGAATTCCGATCTCACCTTCGGTAATTACCTTATCCTGCCAGGTATCATAGCGAGGCCGATTTTTAACTTTATAATTGAGTACGTTCTGAACATCAAGAAATACAACCAAACGCCAGCCGGTGAAATTAAAGTAACGGTCAACCCTCAGATCCCATACACCCTGCGCATCCAGACGTTGTGACAGATATTCCTCCGGCAGGTTCTGGATAAATCCGGGATTTCCGGAATTTTCAGATGGCCGGTAAACAGGTGTATACGGAACCCCGGTAAAGAACCGATATTTGGAACTGATCTCCCAGTTATCTCCGAATTTATATCCGCCGGACAGGTTGATGATGACCCGTTGATCATACTGATTCGGATAGGTAAGGCCATTCCCGGCCGTCAGATCGCTTTTACTGTAGGCAAAACTGATCTGTCCGTAACATGGAACGGCTGAGAATTTCTTTTGCAACAGCCATTCAAAACCATAAGCCGATCCAAAAGCATCGGAGACCATCGGGAAATATCCGAACGACTGAAAATCGTCCTCCACACCCCCATAGCCGGTCCCTGTGTTTGTGATTACCAGGTAATCATTCAGACCGGGTTGCGTCCCGGTAGGCAGGTCGCGATAGGTCTTATGAAAAACCTCGACTGACATCCGGAGATCTTCCTGCAGGAGGTAATCGATTCCGATAATATTCATGAAATTACGTAAAGCCCTCAGATTTCGGTTGGCTTCATTGACCATCCACACGTAGGATGGAGATTGATGATAAAGGCCCGTGCTGACCTTCAGGCTTAAATCAGCCATTGGTGTATATTTAAGGGTAAATCGCGGTGATAGATAAACGGGATCATTCAGAAAAGTGTAATAATCGGCTCGCAGGCCGGCATTCAGCGAGAACCTTTCGAAGACGGCCCAGTCGGCTTCAATAAAAGCTGAAAATTTGGTTGCCTGCTCCTGTACATCAAAATACTGGGGTATCCCGCTGGCTTCGACCGGGATCCGGTTGCCACTCCGGTCATAAATCGTATCAGCGAATGCTGTATTATTCTGAATGCCGACGAACTTTGCCGTTAGACCACCCAGCAGTCCTACTCCTTTCGAAATGGCCCAGAATCGCTTTGCTTTAATACCGTATTCCGATTCGACGGCGTCGCTGCGGAAATATTCCACCTCATTCTCGTCAATCTGGCTGAAGGCATAGTCATAATAATTGGCATTGATTGTCAGGTCATAATACCCATCACCAACGATTCGCCGGTAGTTGACCCCGGTTATATACTGATTCTGGGTATTATCCATGATACCGGCGTTGGTAACCCGGTTCTCTTCACTGCTCTGGTCCCGATCCACACGGTCCAGGGCTGCCAGGCCAAGAACGAATAATCTGTCACGCGGGGACAGATCGTATTGCATCGAAAAATTAAAATCGGTGTAAACCGGGATAAAGGGCAGTCCTGCCGCCCGGAAAATCAGATCCAGATAACTCTGTCTGGCTGAAAAGATAAAAGCGCCATCCTTACTGACCGGACCTTCAATATTCAGACCAAACTGGGTAGCCGATATGAGCAGTTTCGAACCGATGCGATCCATTCGGCCGGATCTGAGATCGAGAGCCAGCGTGGAGGACATTTTATCCCCGTAGCGGGCGGAGAACCCACCCGTTGAAAAGGTCACATTATCGACAAAATCGAGGTTGATAAAGCTAAGACTTCCGCTGCTTGTTCCCTGTGTTCCAAAATGATTGATGTTGGGCACTTCAATACTGTTAATAATGAACAGATTTTCGGAAGGGCCGCCGCCGCGGACCAGCAGATCATTCCGACCCCCGGTGGTGTTGATCGCTACCCCCGGAAGGGTTGATACCGTGCGTACCACATCTTCGAATCCACCCGGAAACCGGCGTATTTCCTCCCTTGACAGGCCGACGGTACTGGGCTGGGTCATGGTTTCTTCCACAAAATATCCGGCAGTTACTGTAATCTTTTCGGCTTCAAGGTATTGTTCCATCAGCCTGACATTTAGCATGACCGGTTTGACATCAGTGACGATTATATCGGTTACTTTTTGAGTGCCATAACCGATATAATTGAACTCCAGACGATAGGTACCGGTCTGAAGCCTGTCAATGCTGAAGTAGCCGTCCAGATCGGTTGCGGCACCGCGATCTGAGTCAAGGACCAGGACATTTACCCCGGCGAGCGGTTCACTTGTCTGTGCATCAACGACCTTACCCTCGATGATACCGCCGTTCTGGGCCATGAGGGTTGAAACGCAAAACAAAGTACTATATACATATTTGGTGATCCACATGACTTTAATCCTTCCGATTCCCCGGCTATTTCAGAATCTACAAACAATTTGCCTAAACGAAAACAAAAACCACCAATGATCCGTCTTTTTTATAAAGGAAACGGGCCTCGCGACGGTATCTAAGAAAATATTTATGGTAATACTCATATTTCTCATCGGTCAACAAGCTCATCATCAATTTTGACTGATCGCGTATCCCTTGGTCCGTGCATAACGGGATAACCGGCTGCGCAGCAGCGAACGACCGCGATGCAGGCGGGACATAATGGTTCCCACCGGCACATTGAGCATCCGCGATATTTCCTGGTATGAAAATCCTTCGATATCGCAGAGCAGGACAACCAGTCTGAAATAATAGGGCAGTTTCTCCAGCGCCGTCTTTACCTCATCCTCGAAGTGGCTGTCGGAAAATCCGGGCTGCATGGCATCCAGCTGCGTGGGTTCGAAAACTTCGTTCTGATACAAATGAAAGTCCTCGAGTTCATCATAGCTGACCTTTTGCGGTCGTCGTACCATCTTACGGTATGCAGTGATATAGGTATTGACCATGATCTTAAAAATCCAGGCGCGGAAGTTTGTATTGCGTTCATACTGCCCGAACGCCTTATAGGATTTATAGAAGGTCTCCTGCAGGAGATCCTCCGCTTCGAGCTGGTCTCTGGTCAGACGATACGCGGTATTCTCCAAAGACCGTAGGTGCGGTGTGATCAGTTCGTTAAACTCGCGATGGGTTGAGTTCAGACTCATCATGGCAATATTCCTTTCATTTTATGTACAAATCGAATAATTCGAGCGTTTTGAGCGTTATCATGGATACAATTTAAAAAATAAAAAATAAATGTCAAGAAAAAACGCTCAATTCGCTCGAATTTTTTGTAAATCGTGGATCTTGTATTTAAATTAAATCATATCGCAGGAGGTTAAATGACCAAAAACGTCAATTTTTTAAACAGTCAGGAAGCAGCACATGTGCTTGGTGTGAATGTATCATCGATCAAGCGCTGGACGGATTCAGGCAAATTGGAATGCATCCAGACTGCGGGCGGGCACCGTAAATTTCTTATGACCCATCTAACAAAGTTTATTGAAGAACATGCCAGGCGTACTTCCCGGGCTAATATTTTTGAAATTGAATGCGAATCGGATGTTGAAATCAGCTATCACATCCTGAAAGGTGATTTTGAGACATTGATCGAATACGTGGTTGAAAAAGCCAGGTTGAGTGACCGTTTTGCGGTTCAAAAGGTATTTAACGGTCTTTACCTGGGGCATTATCCCCTGCATATGATCTATGACCATCTGGTAACACCGGTCCTGCAGCAGATCGGGACACTCTGGATGAGTAACAATCTGTCGATCATCGAAGAACATATTGCCGCTCAGGCGATCCGTGATGCGCTCAGTCGTCTGCAGGGCATTATCCGGCTCCCGGACAAAAAAGAAGGAAAGGCGGTTTTTTTGAATCTCTCCACCGAATTGCATGATATCAGTTTGAAAATGGTTGAAAACATCATGGAAGTGCGCGGTTTTCAAACCTTTTTCAGTGGCCAGATGACCCCGTTGATCCAGATCGAACAGATCTTCGAAAAAGTTAAACCCGACCGGCTTTATATCTCGAGCACATACGTGGGAGACCGCGAAGCTACCCAGGATGAGGCAGACCAGTTGTTCGATATCTGCCGGGAGTACGGTGCGCGCGTCTATATCGGAGGACGTGGATGGGATACCCTTATATATGACCATCCGGCGGTCGAGATCAGACTGTATACGTTTGAAGAGGTCAGTCGGACCTAGGAAAGATTAAAGATCAAAGATTAAAGATCAAAAAAATGCGGCCGGCATCAAATCAATTATCCAGAATGCCGTGTCTGATCTTTAAGAAGTGCTATTTTGTTATCATCAAGACAAACGTTACCGTGTGACCCCGACAGGATCTCCGGAATAACGCATACTTTATACCCCGGACTTCAACCAAAAGATATTCAGTGGATAATCAGAAAGTAATAACAGTGAGTTGAAATCAAATTTTGGATTCCATTCCGGTTTACTTTTTTGTGCCCCTGTGTGTTCTCTGCGTGTACTTCGTGTAGACGGTGACCGGTGCATGAGCTTTAAGTTCAGTCCGAACATAAAGATCTGCGGATCGGTAGCGATTTTGGAATAAATTCCAGCCTAATGAGTTGGAATGCTTGATGAAGCATTGTAAATTTTAGGCCGAAATTTTCGAGAGCAATCCATGTCCAGAAAAAATACCATTTTTGTTAAAGGAGCCCGCGAACACAACCTTCAGAACATTGATGTCGAGCTCCCGCGCGACAAATTTGTGGTCATAACAGGCCTGTCAGGATCTGGAAAATCAAGTCTTGCCTTCGATACCATCTATGCGGAAGGCCAGCGCAGGTACGTTGAATCACTGAGTGCCTATGCCCGCCAGTTTCTTGGTCTGATGGAAAAGCCCGATGTCGATTATATCGAAGGACTATCTCCCGCCGTCTCAATTGAACAAAAAACCACGCACAGGAATCCCCGTTCAACGGTTGGTACGGTTACCGAAATCTATGATTATCTCCGGCTCTTATTCTCCCGTATAGGCCATCCGCACTGTTACAGTTGCGGAAGGCCGATCGAAAAACAGACCGTGCAGCAGATCGTGGACGCGATTTTGAACATGCCCAAAGAAACCCGCATTCAGATCATGGCACCGGTAATTCGGGGGCGCAAAGGAGAGTACCGCGAGGTCTTCAACCAGTTCAGAAAGGAAGGTTATGTCCGGGTGCGGGTTGACGGCAAGATGCTCGCTCTGGATAGTGATATAAATCTGGATAAGAATAAAAAACACGACCTGGATCTTGTGGTGGATCGTCTGGTTGTCGGCGACGATATCCGGCAGCGTTTGACCGACTCCATTGAACTGTCACTCAAGCAGGCCGGCGGTCTGGTGGTGATCAATGATCCGGACAGCGGTGCGGATACCCTGTATTCGGAACACTTCGCCTGTGTCCACTGCAATATTTCGTATGAAGATCTCGCGCCGCGCATGTTTTCATTTAACAGCCCGTATGGGGCCTGCCCGGCCTGCGACGGCCTGGGTACGCTGACCAGGATAGATCCCAAACTGCTCGTGCAGGATGAAGGCCTTTCCATCAAGCAGGGCGCCTTACTTCCGCTGGGAGAACGCCAGCGTCAGGAGGGCTGGAATTATGAGCTGCTGCGCAGTGTGGCCTCTGAAATGGGTTTCAGCCTGAATACTCCGTGGAAGGATCTGACCGATGAACAGCGTGACGTTATTCTGTATGGGACGGGCGGCAAGAAAGTAAAGATGGTTTACCGCCGGCAGACTACCTATGTCGAATGGATGAGCAAATACGAGGGTATCATCAATAATCTTAACCGCCGTTACCGGCAGACAAGTTCGCAGTATATCCGGGACTGGATCGAAGGATTTATGAACAATGTTCCCTGCAGCGAATGCAATGGTGCCCGTTTGCGTAAAGAGTCCCTGTCGGTCACGATTGATGGTAAAAATATTCAACAGGTCACCTCGATGTCAATCAGGGAGGTACAAAACTTTTTTAAAACCATTGAATTGAATGATACAGAAAAGCAGATCGCCCATCAGATTCTGAAGGAAGTGCGCGAACGTCTGGGATTCCTGGTCAATGTTGGTCTGGATTACCTGTCACTGGAACGGTCAGCAGGAACGCTCTCCGGTGGCGAGGCTCAGCGTATCCGTCTCGCCACCCAAATCGGTGCCCAGCTGGTAGGCGTGTTGTACATTTTGGACGAGCCAAGTATCGGATTGCATCAGCGGGACAATCTCAGACTGATCGAAACCCTGCACAAACTTCGCGATCTTGGCAATACGGTGCTTGTTGTGGAGCATGACCGTGAAACAATCGAAAACTCAGACTATGTGGTTGACCTCGGCCCCAGAGCCGGAAATCATGGCGGGAAACTGGTATACAGCGGCACGCCGGCGGATATTTTGAAATCGGAACAGTCCATCACCGGTGCCTATCTTGCGGGCAGGAAGTGCATCCCCACACCGAAAGCAAGAAGGTCCGGCAACGGTAAATATCTGATCGTTAAAGGTGCCCGGGGAAATAATCTGAAACAGGTGTCCACCGCTTTTCCGCTGGGTACCTTTATCTGTATCACCGGTGTATCAGGATCGGGAAAAAGTTCCCTGATCAACGAAACGCTCTATGCGGCGCTGGCCCGCCATTTTTATAAATCCAAAATCCTGCCGCTGGAATATGATAATCTGGAAGGGCTCGAACACATCGATAAAGTAATTGATATCGATCAGTCGCCGATCGGCAGGACACCGCGTTCGAATCCAGCGACGTATACCGGTCTGTTCACGCCGATTCGCGATCTTTTTGCACGTCTGCCGGAATCCAAACTGCGCGGTTATAAACCCGGAAGATACAGCTTCAATGTCAAAGGCGGCCGCTGCGAAATGTGTGAAGGAGATGGCATTAAAAAGATCGAAATGCATTTCCTGCCGGATGTCTATGTACAGTGTGAAGTCTGCAAGGGGAAACGTTACAACCGGGAAACACTGGAAATTACCTATAAGGGGAAGAATATTGCCGACATTCTGGAAATGACGGTTGATGAAGCGCTGGTGTTTCTGCAAAATATCCCCCAGATCAAACGCCGTCTGGAAACGCTGGCCGAAGTCGGCCTGGGATATATTCATCTCGGGCAACCGGCCACAACTTTATCCGGCGGTGAAGCACAGCGGGTGAAACTGGCCACGGAACTCTCCAAGGTCGGTACCGGCAAAACATTTTATATCCTCGATGAACCGACCACCGGTCTGCACTTCGAAGATATCAATATGCTGCTGAAAGTGCTGAACAAACTGGTTGAGCGGGGCAATACGGTGGTCATTATCGAGCACAATATGGATGTGATCAAAACGGCTGACTGGATCATCGATCTGGGTCCGGAAGGGGGTGACAAAGGGGGGCGCATCATTGCCACCGGAACGCCCGAGGAAATTGCACAAATCAGGAAGTCATACACCGGCCGGTTTCTGGCTGAGGAATTACGGGTAAATCCGTGCGCTCAGCCGTGAACCCAAGACGGGTAATAGTACATCTGATGGTATATGGAGATATTGCGGTATGTGAGTACGCAGGAGTTGGGCCAGGGTGCACAGTGAGGTGGTGGTACAGGTAGTGAGGATAGCATTGTGCGCGCTGACACAGGGCAATGCCCTGTGTTCGGTTCGGTATATGATTCCCCTTCGGGGAATGGGGCCTTTGAGTTCCCTTTGCAGCTACGCCTGGTGTCCGAAGTGGAATATAATTTGCAGAGATAACAGCTGTGGTCGATAACTTCCCTGAAAGGGAAGTATATAAAAAAACAGGGCGTAGCCCTGACCGGCAACATCGGTCTGATGCCTAATTCCCTGAAAGGGAATAAGATATCCGGTGCATCATCAACGGAGATATCGGATATTCACACACACCTGCGCGAAAAATGGCCCAGAGTCTGTCAAAAATATATTTGCATATTGTATTTGGCACAAAATATCGCCGTAGACTGATAAAACCTGAGATTGAAGATGATTTGTATAAGTATATGGCCGGTATTTTAAGAAATATGGATTGCACGGCAATCAAAATAGGGGGTGTTTCCGACCATATTCATATACTAAACATTATGTCGCGTACAATATCGGTAAGTAAAATGATCGGCATATTGAAAAAAGATTCTTCGAAATGGCTGAAGACAAAAGGGGAAGAATTTAAAAATTTCCATTGGCAGGACGGATATGGTGTTTTTTCAATCAGCCAGCGGGAATTAGATAGAGTAAAATTGTATATTGAAAATCAACATAAACACCATCAGATAAAACAGTTTAAAGTTGAGTACCGTGAATTTCTAAAGGCATTTCAAGTTGAATTTGATGAACGCTATGTATGGGATTGATTAAGATGAGATCCCCCCAAATTGTCTTAAGATTTTGCTGATTTTTTACGCAGGGTTACATTGCATGCACCAGGTACACCTTTCCCTGCAGGCGGTGATACCCTGTATTAAGGGGTGGATTATTGCATATATAGTGAGGTGGCCTGTGACAGCGGGGGGTGGCCTATATTTGCACAGGATATTGCTTTGTACCTCACTCATATAGAGTGACAGTTACCAGCACTACGAGCACAGGGCAATGCCCTGTGTTTAGAAGTGATTCCCCTTTGGGGAATCACTATTGATAATATATATAAAGTGTATTTTCAGGTACTGATTTAATAAGCAAGTTTTATATCTGCTTATAAAAGCACAACGAAGTAATTATTCTCTGTTTGCTTTCGTGGTTTTTGTTAAATTTCCTGCGCTGAATCTAAGGAGTAATGCATGAAACACACGGCGCTTTATCAAAAACACCTGCAGCATAACGCCAAAATGGTCGAATTTGCCGGATATGACATGCCGATTCAATACCGCAGCATCCGTGAAGAGCACCGACGGGTGCGCACCACGGTCGGGATGTTTGATGTCTCCCATATGGGCGAGATCGAAATCAGGGGTTCGAAGGCACTTGATATGGTACAGAAGATCACCATCAATGATGCCGCCAACCTGGCCGTGGGACAGGTGCAGTACAGTGCCATGTGCTATGCGGAAGGTGGTATTGTGGATGACCTGCTGGTTTACCGGTTTGCCGACTATTTTTTACTGGTAGTGAATGCTGCCAATAAGGACAAAGATCTGGATTGGATCCTGAAAAATAAAATTGATAATTGTGAGGTAACCGATACGAGCGACCGGATCACCCAGCTGGCGGTACAGGGGAAAAAGGCGCAGGATACACTCCAGCCGCTTACACCCCTGGATCTGGCCGGGATTGCATATTACTGGTTCACAGAAGGACAACTGGCCGGTGTGCCGATGCTGATATCACGCACCGGTTATACCGGCGAACCGGGTTTTGAGCTGTATTTTGAAAATCAGTATGCCGAAAAAGTCTGGGATGCAGTAATGGCTGCCGGAAAGGCGTTTGAAATCGAACCGATTGGATTGGGTGCCCGTGATTCACTCCGGCTGGAGAAAAAAATGTGTCTGTACGGCAATGATATTGATGCCACGACCAATCCGCTGGAAGCAGGCCTGGCCTGGATCACCAAGCTGGACAAGGGGCCGTTTATCGGTAAGGAGGCATTACTTACCATAAAAGAAGCGGGGCTGCGTCGTAAACTGGTGGCATTCACGCTGCAGACCAGCGGGTTTCCACGTCATGGCTATGATATATATGCGTCCGGAAACAGGGTCGGTCATGTGACCAGCGGAACAGTCTCACCGATGCTGGAAAAGGGCATCGGACTGGGCTATGTCGATACTGCCTATGCACATATCGGAACAAAGATTGATATAAAAATCCGCGACCGGATGATTCCTGCAGAGATTATTAAACCGCCTTTCGTGTAAACACAGTAAACGGTAAGCAGTGGGGCTTGCGCGGCAGGCAGCAAACAGAATACAGAAGTCAGTCAATAGTATAATTTTGCAACTATACTGTCATGCCGTGGGCATCTTCCGTCGTGAACAGTTGCAACATGACAGACCGTCTTAAGTCATCATACTGTGCAGTGAGATAGTCATACTGCCTCCTGCCTACTGCAATCTGGCACCTGCCTGCTGTAATTGCCTTTTTGCCTCAATATTCGTATATTTTTAAGATATTTAAGCGTAGAAAAAATAGTAAGTAAGCATGAAAAAACGCACCCGGCAGGCTGACAAAAATTACACCCGTGAAGCACTCAGTATCATATTCATCGGCCTGGGCATCATTCTGATTCTGGCGATCGTTTCCTATGATCGGACCGACAATCCGAATCTCGATATCCTGAATAATTCAATCAAAATCAAAAACTGGCTGGGTCCCCTGGGAGCGGCTATCGCTGACCCGTTGATGAATTTTACCCTCGGTTATCCGATCCTCGTTCTCCCGATCCTGATCATATTCACGGCCGTTCAGGCTTACCGGAATATTGCCCTGCAGGTTTATATCAGACCTATCCTGATCCTGCTCGTTTGGGCAGTTCTGATTTCAATTCTGCTTGCGATACCGGAGGCATTTGAAACGGGCGGACATATAAAAGAATATTTTCCCAGCGGACTGGTTGGCGGCCTGATCGCAGATAATCTGGTGCTGTATGTCGGGAAGCTCGGATCCGTTCTGCTCCTGTTGATCTCGGTGACCGCCATGGCGGTCCTCAGTCTGCGCCTGGATATCAATACAATCAGCAGTTTTCTTTCCGATATGGCAAATCAGATTCTCAGTTCGGTGGAAGAGACATACAAAGAATGGCGGCAGGTCCGGTATCAGCGAAGGATGGAACGGATCAAGGCGCGTGAATTGAAAAAGCAGGAATCTGCGGCAGAGAAAATCCGGGTGCAGCCGGAACCGCACGAACCAGAAGTCGTACATGCCACCAGGACCGGCAGGCAGGCGATTGCAGAGGAGCCGCAAACAGCGGCGCCTCCGCCAAAAATCAGAACGACCCTTGATGAGATCCTGCAGCATGCGGATGAAACACAGATCGACACGCAGGTGATAAGAAGGGCGGCGGATAAAGTGCCGGAGGAGCCGGATCAGGCGGGTATAGATGAAATGGAATTTGAGGTGCAGGAGGAGGCCAGGATCGAGGAAGTGGATTACGACCGGCTGGTAAAAGAAAGTGTCGCAAAGTATCAGTATCCGTCGGTCGATCTGCTGGTGGACCAGCCGACCGAAGATACCACGGTTACCCACGAGGAGCTCAAAGCCAACGCAGCCCTGCTGGAGTCGAAATTGCTTGATTTCGGTCTGGAGGCCAAGGTTATCCGGGTAACCGCCGGTCCGGTAATCACGCTTTACGAACTGCAACCGGCACCCGGGGTGAAAGTCAGCCAGATCGTCAGTCTTGCCAATGATGTGGCCCTGGCGATGGAAGCACGCGGGATACGAATGGTTGCTCCGATTCCGGGTAAGGCTGCCATCGGTATCGAAATTCCCAACCGCAACCCGCAGACGGTATATCTGAAGCCCCTGATCCGATCCGAAACCTATGCCCAGACCAGATACAGACTACCTCTGGCGCTGGGCAAAACGATAAATGGTGAGGTTTACTGTGCTGATCTGGCCAAAATGCCGCATTTGCTGATGGCCGGTTCCACCGGTTCAGGCAAGAGTGTCGGGATCAATACGATCATCGCATCCCTGCTGTACAAGATAGATCCGGGAAAAGTCAAGTTTGTCATGATTGATCCGAAAAAGATCGAATTATCGGTGTACCGGCCTCTATCCGAACATTATCTCGCGTGGCGCCCGGATCTGGATGAAGAAGTGATTACCAAACCCTCCAATGCGGTCAGTATCCTGAACACACTGGTGCTTGAAATGGAATCCCGTTATGACAAGCTGGCCCATCTGGGGGTGCGCAATATCGAGGATTACAACGAGCGGATAAGAACCGGCGGACCGCGGATCAGGGAAGAAAAACTCCAGCAACTCCCCTATATCGTGGTGATCATCGACGAACTGGCCGATCTGATGATGATCGCGGCCAAGGAGGTGGAAGCCCCGATTGCCCGACTGACCCAGATGGCCCGGGCGGTGGGCATTCATCTGATCCTGGCGACACAAAGACCCTCGGTGGATGTGATCACGGGGGTGATCAAGGCCAATTTTCCGGCGCGTATTGCGTATATGGTGACTACACGTCCTGATTCCAAGACCATTCTGGACATGAACGGGGCAGAGCAACTGCTGGGCAACGGGGATATGCTCTATCAGCCGCCGGGGGAGCCAAGGCCCATCCGTTTGCAGAATGCGCTGATCACGACCGATGAAGTCGAACGGATCATCAATCACATCCGGAAACAGCCGAAATTTCCCCATTACAGCCTTCCCCAGCCAACGGCCGCACCAGGCGGAACTTTTAACGGATTCGAGGGTACAGGAAGTGATGAGTTATATGAAGAGGCCAAACGGATCGTCGTTCAGCACCAGCAGGGATCAATATCCCTGCTGCAGCGTCGTCTAAAAATCGGATACTCGCGGGCGGCACGTCTGATCGACGAAATGGAAGAAGAAGGTATCGTCGGCCCGGCTGACGGCAGCAAACCCCGCCAGGTTTACTATCAGCCGGAGGATCTGTAAACGGGGTTTTAGACTGGATAACAGGATTTACATAATCAAGATATTTTTCACGAAGGAACATGAAGATCCGAAAGAACCACGAAGTTTTTTCAGGGATTTAGAACAGCCGGTTATTGATGGAGTTAGATACTTCGTGTAAGATATGATTTACCGGACAATCCAGTGATCCGTCCGGAAAATAAGAATGGTATAATTAAAAGGAAACGGAAGTGAAGAAGATAATCATTTTAATGGTCGCGGGATTGGTTTCTCTGTCAAACGGTGCCGATGTTAAGAAGATCGTCCAGGAAATTCAGAAACGGTACGAAGGAATCGAATATCTGTCTGCCACGTTCATCCAGACCGAAGAGTTTAAACTCACCGGTTCACGCAATGAAACCAGAGGCAATATTTATGTAAAGGACGGGGTACAGTACCGCCTGGAAACCGATGACCAGATTATCGTCACCGACGGCAAGTCCGTGTGGACATATTCACCGTTCAACAGTCAGGTGCTGATTGACCGGGTGAAAGAAGGGGATGGATCCCTTTTGCCGCGCGATCTGCTATTCAAATATCCGCGGGATTATATGGCCACACTGATCGACGAACAGACGATCGACGGCAGGCGCTATTATGTATTGAAACTCGACCCAAAGGAGGGGGTTTACGGTTATATCAAGACGATGAAAATCTGGGTGGATACCAAATCCTACCTGATATCCAACATTGAATACGAGGATTTCAATGAAAATATCTCCGGGTTTGAAGTCCAGCAGGTCGATACCCGGACTGAACTGCCCGATGAATTATTCCGCTTTGAAATTAAAGAGGGAATGGAAGTTGTCGATTTACGGATGTAAACGGCAATAGTAGAATGATCGATCTGCATTCCCATTTCCTGCCCGGAGTTGACGACGGTGCCGGTGACATCGACGTGGCCCGTACAATGATCCGGCAGGCTGCTTCTGTCGGCATCACGCGCCTGCTTGCCACGCCCCATATCAATGAACACACCACGCCTGATGCCATCCGGCAAATCCGTGAGAGATTCGGGGACATCCGGAAAGAGATCGAAAACGAAGGACTTCGGCTACGCATCGATCTCGCCGCAGAGATCCGTTTCGATCCGGCATTATTCGACTGGCTGTCCCACGGCTGGCTCATGATCGGCAGGGAAAAGCGGTACATGATCATTGAATTGCCTATTCAGGGATTACCGATAAACTTATCCGATCATCTGTTCACTATTCGGACGAAGGGAATAATCCCGATCATCGCCCATCCGGAGCGTAATATTGTGTTCCAGAATCAGTGGCAAAAACTATTTGAGCAGCTGGCGCGGGATTGTATTATTCAGGTCAACGCGGGAAGTATCCTTGGGCAATTCGGTCCCGGAGCCCGGCAGCTCGCATTTGTGCTCTTGCGCCGGCAAAAGGCGCACCTTGTCTGTTCCGATGCGCACGAAGCACGGAAACGGAATTATATGGTCCTGCAGCGGGCATATAGCGAGGTTCAGCGGGAATTCGGTGCAGCAGCCGCGGATGTACTTTTTTTTGATAATCCGCACCGGATTCTTGAAGGCGGCGAACTTACTGCTATGCCGTCCGCCCCCGACAAGAAAGGATTAAAATCGCTTATAAAAAAGTACTTAAAGGTCGGCAACTGATTACGCACCTGGTCAAGCTTATTGAACCGGGGTGTAACGATTGTTAAATTCTCTTCTTATTTAATAAAGGATTATTCCGGTATACATACAAATTGAGGGACATACAGCAGGCAGCCACGATAACAGGATTCACGGACGGAACAAATAATTGATCCTGTTCATTCTGTTATCCTGTCGACGTAATAATACGTTATTTTAACACATGTTATAGAGAGGACCGAATATTGTTTGACGAAGAATTCGAAGAGGAGCGCCAGCTGACCGTTCAGGATTATCTGCGCATCCTCTACCGCGGCCGGTGGTATAT
>Ga0209536_100001613_pt1 | contig 37020 bp, 34 predicted proteins | sample DeeMarSeWOR28_12_FD_187461 | JGI IMG/M metagenome (GOLD analysis project Ga0209536, IMG submission 187461) | Marine sediment microbial communities from White Oak River estuary, North Carolina - WOR-2-8_12 (SPAdes) (version 2) | ecosystem: Environmental > Aquatic > Marine > Intertidal zone >... | reverse complement strand
CCCGCCGATGGGCTCCGTTCACCCTCACCCGTCCGGCCGGAGAGCTTCTGTACGGCTGTCTCTCGTTGCGCGAGCGGGCGGAGCGGGCTCTTGGGCTCGAGTGCACGGCCCACGTGAGCCGCACGGTACTCGTCGGGTTCGACGAGCCCGGCGCCGCCCCGGCGATCGCCCCGCGCGACCTCTCCCCCGATGGCCCGCTCGTGCTCCTTTCCAGCCGAGCCGCGCTCGAGTCGGCGCCCGTGCAGCTTCCGACGGGTCCGGCGACCCTGATCGTCGACCGCAGAGTGGCGGGCTGGATCCTGCCCGACCGGGAGAGCCTGGCCTCCGAGCGGTGGTTGAAGGATCCGGCCTCCGCATCGCTCGGCGGGGAGCGGGTCGAGCTGCCCGGACGGTGGCTGGAGCACCCGTGGGACCTGATGGCCGGGAACGAGGAACGGGTCGCCAGGGACATCGAGGAGCTGTGGCCGGTCGACGCCAGCGCGCCCGGCGCCCTCAGGGTCGGCGACCACCGCCTGTCTCTCGGGGAGGGCGCGGTGGTGGAGCCGGGCGTCCACCTGGATCTTCGGGACGGCCCCATCCGTCTGGCCGAGGGAGCCCGCGTCGAAGGCCCCGCCCGTCTGACCGGCCCGCTCTACGTGGGCCCCGGATCCACCGTGCTGGGAGGAACCGTCGGGACCTCGTCGATCGGACCCGTATCCCTCGTTCGCGGCGAGGTCGCCGCGTCGATCCTGCTCGGGTATGTCAACAAGGCCCACGATGGGCACCTGGGGCACGCGATCGTGGGGCGCTGGGTGAATCTGGGCGCGTTCACCACGAACTCCGATCTCAAGAACAACTACCGTTCCGTGCGCGTGTGGACCCCGGAAGGAGAGAAGGACACCGGCATGCTGAAGGTCGGCTGCTTCTTCGGAGACCACGTGAAGACCGGCATCGGTACCGTCATCAACACGGGCTCCGTCATCGGCGCCGGCAGCAACGTGTACGGGGGCCTGATGCCTCCGACGGTCGTGCCGCCGTTCAGCTGGGGTGCCGGTTCCGACTATCGCGACCATCGGCTCGACAAGTTCATGGAGACGGCAGAGGCGGTGATGGCCCGGCGTGGGCAGGAGCTGACGCCCGGGGTGACCGAGATCCTCCGCGTCGCCTGGACCGAGACCGCGGGCCGGCGAGCCGAGTAGGAGTGGGCGGGGCGTGAAGGTCGCAGTCCTGGGAAGCGGAAGCGGCGGTAATTCAACCCTCGTACAGGGTGGCAACACGCGCGTCCTCGTCGACGCCGGGTTCAGTGCCCGGTCGGTCGCCGAGCGTCTGGCGGTGCTCGACATCGCTCCCGACTCGATCCGGGCGATCGTCGTCACCCACGAGCACGGGGATCACACGAGCGGGGTGGGTGTCTTCGCCAGGAGGCACGGGACACCGGTCTACATGACCGATCGCACGCGAGAGGCCTGTGCCCGCCTCCTCAAAGGCTCCGAGGAGATCCAGTCCTACGGCCCCGGGCGCCCCTTCCTCATCGGCGATCTGCGGATCGAGCCCTTCCTCACCGTGCACGACGCGGCCGATCCCGTCGGCGTGGCCGTCGTCGACGAATGCACGGGCCTGCGGCTCGGCATCGCGACCGATCTCGGACGCCCGACCGTGCAGATCCGGCACGCCCTTTCGGGGTGCGATTTCCTGGTGCTGGAAGCCAACCACGACGAGGTGATGCTCCACACGAGCCGCTACCCGTCGTCGGTGAAGCGGCGCATCGCCTCGAGCCACGGACACCTGTCCAACCAGGCGGCGGCCCGCCTCGCCACGGAGCTTCTCCACCCCCGTCTCGCCGGGGTGGTGCTCGCACACCTGTCCCGGGAATGCAACCGCCCGGACCTCGCGAAGCAGGTCGTCGGGGAAGCCCTCGAGCGCGCGGGATGGCAGGGCCATCTGGATGTCGCCGTGCAGCATCGCCCCACCCCCCTCATGGACGTCGAGGAGCTCCGGTACCGGAGCGGCCCGAGCCAGCTGAGCCTGCTCTAGCCCCCGGGAGGCCCCGGACGAAGCCGATTCGGAGTCGTCCGGTCGAGCTCGGCATGAGCCTCGCGAAGCCGTCCGTCGGCGACGGACAGCGTGCTCGCGACCACCTGCCGGAGCGCGGTGCACCCCCGCGTCTCCAGGGACTGGATCGAGCTGAGAAGTCGGTCCGCAGCATCGATCGTCAGATCCCTGTGGCGATACTCGTGAACGCGAATCGCCCTCTCGATCTCGCCCCACCGAGCCCGTTCGTCGTCGGGGCGGTCCTCGACCCCATCCCAGCGGGGCAGCGTGACGACGATGTCCACGAAGACCTTCACCGCGCCGGGGCGGCAGCTTCCCCCGCTCGCCCGCGCCACCCACTCGGGACGGATGTGGTACCGGGTGAGCCCCTGGGACAGCGGAGCGCCGGGGCCCTGGACCCGCATCTGATTCATGGCGGCCACCACCTCTGAGAAGGTCCCTCCCGGCACGTCGTAGTACTCGACGACCGCGTCGACGTGGAGCCCGTCCCGTGGCTCCTGCGCCGACGCCGCTGGCCCGAGCAGGAGCAGCCCGAGCGCGGCGAGGCAGGCGACCATCCTGCCTACAGGCCGAGAAGCCTCAGGAAGTCGTTGGAGAGGGCCCAAAGCATGATCCCGACGATGATCAGGAAGCCGACGTTGCTCCACTTCAGGCGCTGCTCGATCGAGAGCGCCCGCCCGCCCCGAATGGCCTCGATGGCGAGGAACACCAGATGGCCCCCGTCGAGGACAGGGATCGGCAGGAGATTCAGGACCGCCAGGTTGACGCTGAACAGTGCCATGAAACGCAGAAAGGTGTCCAGGCCGGCCGCCGCCGCCTGCCCGGAGGCCTCCCCGATGGTCACGATGCTGCCGACCGAGCGAGGCGAGATGTCGAACGTCACCAGCCGACGCAGGAAATCGAGAATGAGCAGTGTCGTGCCGACGGTCTCGTCCCAGCCCGTGCGCATCGCCCGAGCCAGTGAGACCTCGCTGTACACGATGTTCGGCAGCGGGGCGCTCACACCGATCTTGCCCACGTACGCGACCGAGCCGTCGGCATGCTCCACCCGCTCCTCGCCGAGCGTGACGTTCCGAAAGATCTCGCTCCCGTCCCGCTCGATGGTGATCGCCACGCGCTGGCCGGGGCGGGATTCGATCTGCTCGACGAACATCCACCAGTGCTGCACCGGCACGCCGTCCACCGCCACGAATCGGTCGCCCACCTCGATGTCGGCCCGTGCGGCAGGGCTTCCGGGCTCGACGAATCCCGCTCCCGCCTCACGCCAGAAACCGAGCGCGGTCGCCAGGGAGAGGCGCTCCTCCTCCGAGACCGGCACGCGGATGTCGACGCTGCGCGAAGGCTCCACCAGCTCGATGGTGAGCGAGGTTCCGGGCTCCCCGTCGTAGAGGCGCTGCTGCACGTCGTCCCAGTACTCGACCGGGACTCCCCCGATGCGGACGACCCGGCTTCCCGGCTCGACCGTTCCCAGGTCCTCCGTTCCGGGCGGTAGCGCCCCCGCTTCGACCGCTCCGATGCGCGTGGATTCGATGTGCTGAACGCCGTAACGGGCCGCCAGGAACGTGTAGACCCCCAGGGCGAAGACCATGTTCATGATCACGCCCGCCGAGATCACCAGCGTCCGCGCCCATACCGGCTTCTGATCGAAATCCCGGGGGCTCGGCTCGCGCTTCGGCATGGAGGACTCGCCCGCCGGACCACCCTCGATCCGGTCCATGACCTCGTCGTCCATCCCACCCATCTTGACGTACCCGCCCAGCGGAATGGCGCTCAGGACGTACTCCGTCTCGCCGCGCTGGAATCCGAACAGCTTCGGCCCGAGCCCGATCGAGAAGCGCTGCACTTCGATGCCCACGGCCTTGGCGGCCCAGAAATGCCCCAGCTCGTGCACGAAGATGAGCACGCCCAGCACGATGACGGTGGCCAGAACTGTCATGAAGTCGTCCCAATATTCGCGTCCCCGAGGGCCGCGGCCGCTTCGGCCGCGACGACCCGGGCCGCCGCATCCGCGGCAGTCACGTCGTCCATTTCGGTGAGTTCCGAGACCCCGATGCGGTCCATGGCCGTGCCGACCACTTCTGGAATCTCGGGAAAACGGATCCTTCCTTCCAGAAATGCCTGCACCGCGACCTCGTTGGCGGCGTTGTACACCGCCGGGGCGCATCCGCTCCGCCGCCCGGCCTCGACGCCCAGCGCGAACATCGGAAAGGCCTCGTGATCGATGTCCTCGAACGTGAGCGGCGATGCTCGGACCGGATCGTACGTTCGCAGGGACTCATCCGAGACGCGCACGGGGTAGTTGAGCGCATACAGGATCGGGAGCTCCATCGTCGGAAACCCCAGCTGCGCCAGCACCGACCCGTCGACGAACTCGACGAAGGAGTGGATGATGGACTGCGGGTGGACCACGGCCTCGATGGCGTCGTACCCGAGCCCGTAGAGAAAATGCGCTTCGATGACTTCGAGCGCCTTGTTGGCCAGCGTCGCCGAGTCGATCGTGATCTTCGCCCCCATGTCCCACGTGGGGTGGCGAAGGGCCTCGGACGCGACCACCTGGTCGAGCTCCGGGGCGGAGCGACCCCGGAAGGGTCCTCCCGACGCCGTCAGGACGAGGCGGTGCACGGCATCGGCGCCATGGCCTTCCAGGCATTGCAGGATGGCGCTGTGCTCGGAGTCGATGGGTACGATCTCACCCCCGCCCCGCCTCGCGCTGGCCAGGACGATGGGTCCGCCCGCGACCAGGGACTCCTTGTTCGCGAGCGCCAGCCGGTGCCCGGCCTCTAGCGTGGCCACGGTCGGCTCGAGGCCCGCCGCCCCCACGAGCGCGTTGAGCACGACATCCACGTCCGATCGCGACACGACGTCGAGCAACGCCCCCCGCCCACTGCTCCACTCGGTCCGGCCGGTCGACTCGGGGAGCGGCACGGACGCGTCGCAGACGACCGCGGTATCGGGTCGGAACCGCTCCACCTGTTCGGCCAGTCGTTCCACGCGCCGGTTCGCCGCGAGAGCCACGATCTCGAAGCGGCCGGGGTGGCGCGAGACCACCTCGAGCGCGCTTCGCCCGATCGACCCCGTCGATCCGAGGATCGCGACCCGGATCACCGGCTCCAGCTCCCGGTCGGGCATGTCACCACGCGCCCGCCGCGGTCACGAGAACGAGGTAGGCCACCGGGATCGTGAAGATCAGGGAATCGATCCTGTCCATCACGCCGCCGTGACCGGGAAAGACCGCCCCTGAATCCTTGACGCCGGCCTCGCGCTTCAGAAGGGACTCGACGAGGTCGCCCAGCACGGCAGCCACCCCGAGGACAGCGCCGGACGCCACCAGCGGAAGCAAGCCACCCACGTCGAGACCCGGGAGCATTCGGACGGCTACTCCGTACCAGAGCGCCGCCGCCGCGGCGGCCCCCAGCACACCACCCCAGAAGCCGACCCAGCTCTTGTTCGGGCTGATCCCGGGAGCCAGCCTCGCGCGCCCCCGACCCCACGCGGACCCGGCGAAGTAGGCGGCCGCGTCGCCCATCCACGTCGCGGCCAGCGGAAGGGCCAGCACGACGAGGCCGGCCATCGGATCCTGCGGTTCCGACCAGGCAAGACGGTCGGGGAGATGATGGAGGAGAGGGGCAAACGACAGGGGGAGCCCAACGTACAGCGCGCCTGTCACGGTGGTGGAGGCCGCGCCGAGAGGGTGGCCGTCCGGACCGCGAAGGACCATGACCGCGAGGAGCGAAGCCACGGTGGCCAGTCCGACGAGCCCCAGCGCGTAGGGCGCCATGGCCTGGAACGTCGACCATCCTTGCGCAAGCAGGACGAGGGACGCGGCGAGGGGAACGCCGATCCACTCCACGGGCTCGACCTGCTTCTGCCGCGCGAAGCGATAACACTCGTGTGCCGCCCACCCCGACATCACTGCCAGAGGCACCCCGAGAAACCAGCCTCCCAGGTACACCAGGCCGAGCACGGCGGGAATCCCCACCGCTGCGACCGCGACCCGCCTGCCGAGCTCGCTCACCGGCGCCCCTGGACCGCCGACGTCACGACGCCGACACGCGCCCGAAGCGGCGCTCTCGGCGCTGATAGTCGAGAATGGCCTCGAAGAGGTCCTCCCGGTCGAAGTCCGGCCAGAGCACGCTGCTCACGTGAAGCTCCGTGTAGGCCAGCTGCCAGAGCATGAAGTTGCTGATGCGACGCTCGCCGGAGGTGCGAATGAGCAGGTCGGGATCGGGCAGCCCGCGCGTGAACAGGGCGTCCGCGAAGGACTCCTCGTCGATCTGCCCAGGTGCGAGGCCACCGGCTCGGACCTGCTCGGCCAGCCTTCTCACCGCCCGCAGGATCTCCTCGCGGCCCCCGTAGGAGATCATGAGGTTCAGCCTCAGATTCGTCCCGCCTCGCGTGCCCTCGACGATCGACTCGACCGCGGAGCGTGTCGAAGCGTCGACGCGGTCGAGCTCGCCGAGCACGTGCACCTCCACGCCCTGTCGGCAGAGCTCGGCCCGCTCCTTCCGCGCGTAGATCTCCAGAAGTCCCATGAGGGCCGAGACCTCCTCGGCCGGGCGCCGCCAATTCTCGGTGGAAAACGCGAAGAGCGTGAGGATCTCGACACCGGCCTCGATCGCCCCCTTCACGGTCTCGCGGACGGCGCTCATCCCTTCACGGTGCCCCAGGTGCCGGGGAAGCCCACGCTCACGCGCCCAGCGCCCGTTGCCGTCCATGATGACGGCCACGTGCCGGGGCACGGGCCCATTGACTCGTATGCGCTGAAGCCGTTCGGACATCGTCGAGGAAGGCGAGGCGGCCGGGGTCACCCCCTAGATGGCCATGACCTCTTCTTCCTTGTGCTTGAGCAGGTCGTCGACCTTGTCGGTGTACTCGTGCGTGAGCTTCTCGAGCGCGTCTTCGCGGCGACGCCCCTCGTCTTCACCGATCTCGTGCTCCTTGACCAGCGCGTGGATCTCGTCGCGCACGAGCCGACGCGCGTGCCGAATGGAGATCTTGCCCTCTTCCGCCATCTTGTGGAGGAGCTTCACGAACTCCTTGCGGCGCTCTTCGTTGAGTGGCGGGATCGGAACCCGAATCACGTTTCCGTCGTTCGCCGGGTTGAAGCCGAGATCCGCACTCTGGATCGCGCGCTCGATATCTCCGATGAGTGACTTGTCGAAGGGCTGAACCACGATCAGGCTCGGCTCGGGCGTGCTCACCGTCGCGACCTGATTGACCGGCATCTTGGATCCGTAGGCATCGACCCGAACGGTGTCGAGAAGCGCCGGTGTGGCCTTGCCCGTTCGTACGGTCGCGAATTCGCGCCGCACGGCGTCCAGGGCGTCTTCCATGCGTTTCTTGGCGTCTTCAACCGTGGGCATGTCGGCCTCCGGGTCCTTGGGTTTCTACGATACTAACGTGCCGACCGGCTCCCCACGAATCGCGTTCGCGACGGCACCCCGATCTCGCAGGTTGAGCACGATGATGGGCAGATGATTCTCCTTGCAGAGCGCTACCGCGGCCGCGTCCATCACACCCAGCTCCCTCCGGACGACCTCCTGGAAGGTGATTTCCGGAATGAACTCGGCATCGGGGTGCTTCGCCGGATCCGCCGTGTAGACGCCCTGAACCTTGGTGGCCTTGATGACCACGTCGGATTCCATCTCGATCGCGCGCAGGACTGCTGCCGTGTCGGTGGAGAAATACGGGTTCCCCGTACCGGCCGCGAAGAGGACCACCCGGCCCTTTTCCATGTGCCGAACGGCTCGTCTCCGGATGTAGGGCTCCGCGATCTGCGCCATTCGAATCGCAGTCATGACCCGCGTCTCGACGCCCTTCGTCTCGAGCAGGTCCTGGACCGCGAGCGCGTTGATGACCGTGCCGAGCATGCCCATGTAGTCGGCCTGCACGCGATCCATCCCTTCCTGGGAAGCGATTGCGCCGCGGACGATGTTCCCACCGCCGATCACGATCCCGAGCGACACGCCCATCTCGACCAGCGACCGGATCTCGTCCGTGAGGACGTCGACCACGGCGGGCTCGATACCGAACCCCCGCTCGCCCGCCAGCGCCTCTCCGGACAGCTTGAGCAGGACCCTCCGGTAGCGCAGCTCCGTATCCTCGCTCATCGATTCCCCTCCGGCCTCGTGTACCACGGCGTGCCCGCCCGGTCGCGGCAGTGATCGATCAGCGCTCGCCCACCTTCATGCGCGCGAAGCGAGCCACCTCGATCTTCTCGCCTACGGTGGACGAGACCTCGGTGATGAGGTCTTCGATCGTCTTGTCCGGGTCCTTGACGAAGGGCTGAGCCAGCAGCGTGCTCTCCTTGAAGAACTTCTGGAGCCTGCCCTCCACGATCTTCTCGGCGATCTCCGGGGGCTTCCCCTCCTCCTTGGCCTGCTCGAGGTAGACCGCCCGCTCACGCTCGACCGTCTCCGCGTCGATCTGGTCCGGCGACACGGAGAGCGGATTCGTCGAAGCGATGTGCATGGCCAGGTCGCGCGCGAGCTGCTTGAAATCGTCGGTGTTCGCGACGAAGTCCGTCTCGCAGTTCACCTCGACGATGACCGCGGTCTTGTTGTCGAAGTGGATGTAGCTCCCGATCGTGCCCTCGTTGGCCGATTTCTCGGCGCGCTTGGCGGCCCGGGCCGCACCCTTGGCACGCAGGAGGTCCACGGCCTTCTCGAAGTCCCCCTCCGTCTCGGTCAGGGCCTTCTTGCAGTCCATCATCCCCGCGCCGGTCATGTCGCGGAGCCTCTTCACGTCTTTAGCGCTGATCATCGTCGCTTCACTCATCGTGATCTCTCGTTCTCGTCGCCCGGTCGAAGCCGGGTTGTGAAAAGAGGCGGCCGGACCATCGGACCCGCGCCGCCTCTGGCGACCCGGGGCCGCCGCTCCGGGTCCTCGAATCCCGAAAACCGAATCGGGCGCGGGGCTGTCGCCCCGCCCTACTTCTCGTCCTCGGACGCGGTCGCCGACTCCGCGGTTTCTTCGCCCGCCTCGGGCTTCTTCGATTCGACCGCCGCAGGTGCCTCGTCGGCCTCCGAAGCCTCCGCTCCCTCGGCGTCCGAATCGCTCGCCGCCTCCGCCTCGTCGTCCTTGCGGTGCGCCGCGATCACCTCGGGGCGCGGACGGCGCTTGCGCCGCGGGCGGCGACGCTTGGGCGCTTCCTTCTCCGTCGTCTCGCCCGTCTCGGTCGAGTACGTCGTCGCCTCGAGCTCGTCGATCCGGCGCCGCTCGTCTTCCGGTACTTCCTTGCGAGCCTCACCGATGGTGTCGGCCATCGCAGTCGCGATGAGCGTGACCGACCGGATCGCGTCGTCGTTGCCGGGAATCGGATAGTTGATCTGATCGGGATCCGCGTTCGTGTCGGTGATCGCGATCACGGGGATTCCCAGCTTCGACGCTTCCTTGACGGCGATCGACTCGCGTCGCGCGTCGACGACGAAGATGGCCCCGGGCAGGCGACCCATGTCCTTCACGCCCGCCAGGTACTTCTCGAGCTTCAGGCGCTCACGGTCGAGCATCAGGCGCTCTTTCTTCGTGTAGAACTCGAACGCGTTCTCTTCCGATCCGCGCTCGAGCTCCTTGAGGCGGCGAATCTGCTGCCGGATCGTCTGGAAGTTGGTGAGCATGCCCCCGAGCCACCGCTCGGTCACCCAGTACGAGCCGGAGCGCTGGGCTTCCTGCTCGACCACGGTGCGCAGCTGCTTCTTGGTGCAGACGAACAGGATCCGCTCTCCGCGGAGCACCACCTCCCGGACCGCCTGCTGCGCCACCTTGAGGCGATCCAGCGTCTTGCGCAGGTCGATGATGTGGATGCCGTTGCGCTCCGTGAAGATGAAGGGCTTCATCTTCGGATTCCAACGACGAGTCTGATGGCCGAAGTGCACTCCGGCCTCGAGCAGCTGATCGAGACGAACGTCTGACATGTTCTCTACTCTCGTGGGGCCGATGTACGCCCCGGTCAGGATGTGACCACGCCCGAAGGAGTGGCCGATGCAATTCGTGTGTGAGACTACCGCTTCGAGAACTGGAAGCGCTTCCGAGCCTTCGGCCGGCCCGGCTTCTTGCGCTCGACCTGACGCGCGTCGCGCGTCAGCATGCCCTTCTCGCGGAGCGGAGCCCTGAGCTCCTCGTCGTGCTCGACGAGCGCCCTGGCCAGGCCCATTCGGACCGCGTCCGACTGGCCCGTGAGGCCGCCACCGTTCACGCGAATCGTGACGTCGAAGTCGGTCTCGAGCCCCGCGACCTTCAGCGGCTCCTCGATGCGGATCTGATGCGTCGGGCGCGGAAAGTAGTCGGCCATCGTCCGGCCGTTCACACTCCACGTTCCGTTACCGGGACGAAGGACCACGCGCGCGATCGAGCGCTTGCGACGCCCGACCGTCTGGATCTGGTTCTTCACTTCACCTGCCATGTCGCTGTCGTCCCTCGTCAGATTTCCATGGGCTCGGGCTGCTGCCCCTGGTGGGGATGCTCCGCGCCCGCGTACACCTTCAGCTTCTTCCGAAGCGTGCGGCCGAGTGCGTTCTTGGGCAGCATGCCCTTCACGGCCAGCTCGATCACCCGCTCGGGATGCGTCTCGATCATCCGCCGGAAGGGGATGAGCTTGTCACCGCCCATGTAGCCGGAGTGGCGGAAATAGGTCTTTTGATCCGCCTTCTTGCCCGTCAGCCGGACCTTCTCGGCGTTGATGACGACGACGTTGTCGCCGGTGTCCATGTGCGGCGTGAACGTGGGCTTGTGCTTGCCCCGGATCAGCCGCGCGACCTCGGTTGCAAGCCTCCCGAGGGGCTTGTCGGTCGCGTCGACGAGCCACCAGTGGTGCTCGATGTCGCCGGCTTTCGGTGTATAGGTTCTCATGCCCGGATTCGACCAGAAGGCGCTTCTTGAAAAGAGCTATCAAAGCTATCCGAGAAGAAAAAACGCGTCAACGGCCGATCGGCCTTGTGCCGCGGGGGATCTGACGCCGCCCCGAGCCGGCGGCGCGTCTCGGATCAGCGATACGTCTCGAGGAAGCGCGCGCGCGATGCGTGGCGCAGGCGCACCAGCGCCTTTTCCTTGATCTGACGGACACGCTCGCGCGTGATACCGAGGATCTCGCCGATCTCCTCGAGCGTCATCGGGTCCTGCTCGTCCAGGCCGAAGTACAGCCGGAGGATCTTCGCCTCCCTCTCCTTCAACGTGGAGAGCGCCTCCTCGATCGTGGCCTTGAGCGCGTGTTCGAACGCCTCGTCCTCGGGTCCGGGCGAATACTGGTCCGGGAGATAGTCGAGCAGACGGTTGTCCTCGCCGGGCGTCATCGGAGCGTCAAGCGAGAGATGCGAGTGGGAGATCGCCAGCGTGCGCTCGATCTCCTCCTTCGAGACGTCCAGCTCCTCGGCGATCTCGTCGACGGTGGGCTCACGCCCGAGCTCCTGGAGGAGGGTGGAGCTTCTCCGCCCGATCCGGTACAGGGCGCCGGCCCGGTTGAGCGGCACCCGCACGATCCGGCTCTGCTCGGCCAGCGCCTGAAGGATGGCCTGCCGGATCCACCAGACCGCGTAGCTGATGAACTTGATGCCCTTCGTCTCGTCGAATTTGTGCGCTGCCCGGATCAGCCCGAGGTTGCCCTCGTTGATCAGGTCCGACAGCGGCACGCCCTGATTCTGGTACTTCTTCGCGACGGAGACGACGAAGCGCAGGTTGGATCGGACCAGCTTGTTGAGCGCTTCCTCCTCACCCTTGCGGATGAGCTTCGCGAGGCGCGCTTCTTCGGCCCGGTCGATGAGCGGGTACTGACTGATTTCCTTCAGATACTGGTCCAGCGAGCCTTCCTTGGAGGAAGCTCTGCGGGAAGAGAAGGTCATCTCGTTGCGCGATGGCGGAGGGAAGGGATGGCGCAGACGGTTACCGGTCCAGCGACGCTCCGTTTAGGATCTCAAGGATCGACCGATCGCGCAATGCCCCGGCGGTGCCGAGGGAGTCCTCAGCGGATGACCGTGCCCAGGCGGCCCCAACGCACCCGTGGCAGCATGGCCAGGGAGGGGGCCGACGCGAGGTCGTGGGAGTAGTACACGAGCCATGGGCGCCCGCGGATCTGATTCCGCGTGACGAAGCCCCAGTACCGCGAGTCTTCGCTGTTGTCCCGATTGTCCCCCAGCACGAAGAATCGACCGGCGGGCACGACGATGGGGCCCCAGTTGTCACGGGTCGGGTAGTACTCGGGCGGCAGGGACGCGATCAGGTGATGCGACTGCCACTCCATGTCGGGGTGGACCGCGTCTCCTCTCCCGTCGACATGCCGCGCGTACGGCTCGTAGACCGGTGCGCCGTTCAGGTAGAGGTCCTTGTCACGCATCTCCAGCGTGTCGCCCGGCACACCCACCAGACGCTTCACGTAATTCTTGTCGGGCTCGTGCGGCGGGTGGAAGACGATCACATCACCACGCTTCGGCTCTGCGAAGGACGGGAGCGTGACGTCCAGTCCCGGTAGCCGGGCACCGTAGACGGCCTTGTTGACCAGCAGGAAGTCACCGACGAGCAGCGTGCCTTCCATCGACGAGGTCGGGATCTTGAAGGCCTCGATGACCGACGTGCGCAGGAAGAGGAACAGCGCGAACGCGATCGCGATCGACTTGAGCCAGTCGGTGAGTCCTTCGGAGAAGCGATCGAGGCGCGAGCGCCGTCCGGAGCTCAGCATCTCGGCCACGACCCCATGGTCATGCTCGCGTTCCAGCAACTCCGTCCTCGCTTATCGAGCGTCCCGAAAACGCGTCCCGCCGGCCGCGCTCTTCCCCACCCTGCCCCCGCGAGGGCCTCGAAGTCAATACACGACCCCCAGGCCCCCGTTCCGGTCACCCTTCCCGGACCAGTCCGAACTTCTCGATCTTCTTGTAAAGGTTCGACCGCGGCATGTCGATTCGCCGCGCGGTCTCCGCCACGTTCCAGTCGTTCTCGCGGAGCTTCTGCAGGATATACGCTCGTTCGGCGCCGTCCTTGAAATCGGCGAAGCTGTCCGTCGACAGCAACTCCCCGCCGAGCCCCCCGCCACTGGATCGGCCCGTGGCCAGCAGTTCGACGTCCTCGACCCGCACGGAGTCACCCCCGGCCAGGATGAGCAGCCGCTCCACCGTGTTTCGCAGCTCGCGAACGTTGCCCGGCCAGCTGTACGACTGCAGCCGCTCGATCGCCGCGGTCTCGAAGCTCTTGGGTGACATTCCTTCGCGCTTCGTCATCGTGTCCGTGAAGTGCTGGACGAGCATCGGGATATCGTCACGGCGCTCGCGAAGCGGCGGCATCTCGATCGGCACGACGTTCAGCCGGTAGAAGAGGTCCTCCCGGAAGTTCCCATCGTCGATCTGACGCTCGAGGTCCTGATTGGTGGCCGCAACCACTCTAACGTCCACCTCGATCGCCTTCGACCCTCCGACACGCGTGACCACCCCCTGCTCCAGAGCGCGCAGAACCTTGGCCTGGGCATCCTTCGACATGTCCCCGATCTCGTCGAGAAACAGGGTGCCGGTGTCGGCCTGCTCGAACTTACCCGCGCGGTCCGCCACGGCGCCCGTGAACGAGCCCTTGATATGTCCGAACAGGGCCGACTCGATGAGCTCGGAGGGAATCGCCGCGCAATTGACCTCGATGAAGGGGCAGCCGGCCCGCGGCGACAGGCGGTGGATCGCACGCGCGACCAGCTCCTTTCCCGTGCCGTTCTCGCCGGTGATGAGCACGCGCGCGTCCGTGGGGGCCACCCTCTCGATTCGCTCGAGCACCTGCCGGATCGGGTAGGACGTCCCGACAATCTCGTAGCGGCTCTCGACCTGGCTTCGCAGGTCCGCCATGCTCTGGGTCAGGCCTCGGAGCTCGAGGGCCCTCCGGAGCGTGACCAGAAGGCGATCCGTGTCCAGGGGCTTCTGGAGAAAGTCGTATGCGCCACGGCGTGTCGCCTCGACCGCGGTATCGATCGTGCCGTGCCCCGAGATCATGATCACGAGGACACTAGGGTCGTCCTCCCGGAGCCGTTCGAGCACGTCCAGACCGTCCAGGCCCGGCATCTTCACGTCGAGGAAGATGACGTCTGGACGGAACTCCCTGGCTGCCTCGATGCCGCCGATGCCGTCCTCCGCCGCACGGACCTCGTGTCCCTCGTATTCGAAGACCTGAACGAGCGCCGTGCGTATGCCGCGTTCGTCGTCGACTACGAGCAATCGTGCCATCGAGTCCCTCGCTGCAAGCGATTCTGTACGCCGGGAAGCCTACGGGTCGTCACTGCCATCTACCAGCTGTGCGGCCATTGGTTCGACGCGCTCGATCCGCACCACGCCCCCGTGCACGACGATGCGCCCATGCTCCAGCGGCCATGGCGCCCGAAATGCGGGGGCTTCCGCCCGACGGGCCCGACCGTCACCCTTGGGGCCGACGACTTCCGCGGGCCCCTCCCCTTCTACTCGCCCACCCGACGCCGTCACGAGAAGACGAACGAGCCGTCGCGGAAGTGCCAGGCCCTGCACCGAAGCGTGTTCCACACGATAATCGACGTACGACGCCGACGGGCGAACGAGCCGGCCCCTCAACTCGACGTCGACGACGGACGGCAGGTCCTTCAGGGACTCCGTGAGGTAGCGGCCCGACGGTAGCAGGGCGGGAGACACGAGGGCGCGCACCCGGATCTCGTCGTCGACCACGTGCACCAGCGGCTCACGCACGCCGGCCGGCATCAGGCCCGGAACCGCGTGCCGGAGCAGCGCAGTGAGCTCCGAGGATTCGAGCTCCAGCACCGTGTCGCCCTCCCCCGTACGGAACAGCTGCAGGCGGTCGACCAGACGCGCCGCGACGTCCGGGCCGGCGTCGATCGGCATCCCCTCTGCGGTCTCGCGACTCGCTCGATCGGACTCCGTCCAGGGGCGCCAGCCCGTGGGGCCGAGCGCCAGGCCGAGCCCGATCCCGAGCATCGCCAGCACGACCCCACCGAGCACGCCCCTTCGCCCCAGCGGCTCCCCGGTGGAGCCCTCTCGACCCACGTTCATCCGGACGACAGCCTGGAGCTGGCCCGCACGGTGTATCGAGGCCCCTCGCGAGACAGCTGACTGCGGATGAGGTCCAGCGTATGCACACGAACCTCCCCCTCGAACTCGAGCGCCGCCAGCTGTCGATCGAGTCCACGAAAGACCCCCGCTCCTCCCGAGGAGCCCGCCCTGCCCAGGGTCACATGAGGGTGGAAGGATCTGGTCTCCGGCTCGAAGCCGACCTCGCCCATGGCCCATTCGAGATCCTGCTTCATGCACCGGAACTCGGGCGTCGCCTCGACTCCCAGCCAGAGCACGCGCGGCCTGCGAACGGTGGGGAACGCCCCGAAGCCACTCAACTTCGCGGTGAAGGACCGGTTGGTGGACGCCACCTTCGCGAGCGCCTCCTCGATCGACGGGGTCCGCTCGCGCCGCACCTCCCCGAGAAACTTCAGCGTGATGTGATAGTTCTCGGGGTCGATCCACCGAACCGGAATCCCCTCGTCGCGCAGCGACCGGATGGCGCGATCGATCCGTCCACGCAGCTTCTTCGGGAGATTGATGCCAATGAAGAGGCGCATGGATCGCCGCGGAAACGAAGAAGACGGGTCGGGATGCGGAAAGCCGGCAATCCCTTTCGCAACCTAGCGATGCGCGCGGAGGCCGCGCCACACCGGACGGCCTCCCCGCCGCCGGCCCAACCGTACGCCATTGCGCTCCGCCGAGCGCCTCAGCCGGGCCCCGCCGTCGTCTCCGGCCCCGCAGGCGTCCGCCGGGACAGTGTCTCCCGGCTCAGATTCACGCGTTTCGTGGGGTACGCAAGAGTGATGTCCTCGTGCTCGTCGAAGGCGTCGAGGATCCTCTCCCACAGCTCGCTGCCTGTTCCCCGGCGTTCTCGGGGCTCGCAAAGGTACCGTAGCGTGAGCAGCACCCCGCTGTCCTCGACCGACACGTACACGACGGGCGTCAGCTTTCGGTACCGGATCAGGAAACGTTCCTCCTGGCCGGGGGTCGGTCTGTGGGCTTCCCTCGTGATGTCGACGGTGTGGTCCGCGGCGATCTCCTCCAGCATGCCCTTCGCCTTCCGCCAGTCGCTCTCGAAGGTGACCATCACCGGAAGCTCGTTCCACAGGTACGGGAATCCGGCGACATAGTTGGCGAGAGGCTCGGTGAACACCTTCGCGTTCGGCACGTGGATGAGGCGTCCCGTGCTCTGTTCCGCGCCCACCCAATTCCCGACCTCCATGATGGTGAACTGGAACAGGCTCCGATCGACGACGTCGCCGGCGTGGGGCCCGATCTGGATCCGATCCCCGAGGTCGAACGGTCGCCGCCAGAGGATGAAGAGCCATCCCGCGAGCCCGGCGACCAGATCCTTGAGGGCGATCGCGAGTCCCGCCGAGAGGAGACCGAGGAACGTGCCCATCGACGGGATCGCGGTGAACCAGATCTGCGTCAGCAGGAGCGCGGCCACGACGAACGCCGAGGTGGCCGAGCTCTTCGCCCATCGGTAGCGGAGCTCGGAGTCCGAGACCCTTCGGTGCACCAGGACCAGGATGCCGCGCCGGGCGACGAAGACGAGGATCAGCACCAGCGCGGACAGGATCAGATTCGTCTGCGTATCGGGCGTCACGCCGGGAATCAGGGTGAGCCCCTCTTCCGTGCCGGACGGCACCTGCGCCATTAGCCTCATTGCGATCCGCTCGGAGCCGCTCCCACGCGCGCCCCCGGGGGCGGACGGCGCGCAGCGGTCTCGGTGGTGATGACGACGACCGACCCGAGGATGATGGCCGCCGCGAGGATCGAACGAAAGCCCAGGGGCTCGTCCGCCAGCGCCCAGCCGAGGAGCATGGCCACGACCGGATTCACGTAGGCGTAGGTACCGGCACGTACCGGCTCGACAACGGTCAGCAGCCAGATATAGGCCGCGTACCCCACGATCGCCCCGAACGTGATGAGGTAGACCAGCGCCAGCCACGAGCGGAGCGAAACGGCGCCCGGGGAGAAATCGGCCAGCTCCCCCGCCAACAGGGCGAGCACGCCCAGCACGACCGACCCGGCGAGCATCTGCGTGGCCACGCGCATCCTGGGCCGGGGCGGGTCCACCGCGTACCGCGACACGAGGGAGCCCGCGGCCCAGGAGGCCGCGGCACAGAGCGCGAGCCCTGCCCCGACCAGCTCACTTCGCCCCCCTTCCCCGACGCCCGGAGAGCCGGCCAGCAGCGCAACGCCTCCGAATCCGATCACGAGCCCCCCGATCGTCCGGGCGGTCGGGCGCACCCTCGACCCCAGAAGGGCGTCGAGGACGACGAGCCAGAGCGGGACCGTGGCGACAAGCAGTGCGACGAGTCCGGACGGCACCCACTGCTCCGCCACCACCACCGCCCCGTTTCCCCCGGCCAGAAGCAGGGTCCCCGACAAGGCTCCGTCCCGCCACTGCCGGGCCGTCGGGTGCGGCGATCCCCTCCCGCGCGCCCAGGCGTAGAGGAGGACGCCCGCGACCAGAAAGCGGAACGAGGCCATCCCCAGCGGCGGCATGGTCTCGATCGCGAACCGAATCGCCAGATACGTCGACCCCCAGATCACGTACACCGCGGCGAATGCGGCGACCAGCCGAGCCGTGGTCACGTCGGTCGCGCCCGGCGGGGCCCTGCCGTCGAGGCTGGCGTGGGTCGACATGCACGCAAAGCTCGCGAGCGCGGGCCCGGGCAGGAAGAGAGGTTCCGACCGTCCCTGGCGGACTCACGGCATCGCGCGAAGGACCCGGTACTGCAGCGCCTCGGCCACGTGTCGCTCGAGAAGTCGGGAGGTGCCCTCCAGGTCGGCGATCGTTCGCGCCACCCGCAGGACCCGGTCTCGGCCCCGAAGGGAGAGGCGGCCCGGACCGCTCCACCCCGTGATCAGCCGCTCCGCGTCGTCACCGGGGCGGCACCAGACGCCGATCTGGGCACGCCTCATCTGGCCGTTGGCGAAGACGGCGGGAAGCGCTCGGAACCTCTCCCCCTGCCGTCGCCGGGCGTCTCGGACCCGCGCCGCGACCCGCGCGCTGGGCTCGCCCCGGGCCCCCGGGCCCGGTCTGAGCGGCGGAGGCGGCATCTCGACCACGAGGTCGATCCGGTCCATGAGCGGACCGGAGATGCGATGCCGGTAGCGTGCGACCGTAGCCGGGTCGCAGAGGCAGCGATCGGTTCCGTCACCGAGGAAGCCGCACGGACAGGGGTTCATCGCGGCGACGAGGATGAACCGCGCGGGGAAGCGGACCGCACCGCCGGCCCGTGCGAGCGTCACCGTCCCCTCCTCGAGCGGCTGACGGAGGACTTCGACCACGTCGCGCCGAAACTCGGGCAGCTCGTCGAGGAAGAGCACCCCATGGTGGGCGAGGCTCATCTCACCCGGTCGAATCGGCGAGCCCCCTCCGACCAGTCCGGCGTAGCTCACCGAGTGATGGGGGGCGCGGAACGGTCGCCGTGGGAGCTCCTCCTCCTCTCGTGCCAAGCCTGCCACGGAGCGGACGCACGCCACCTCGAGCGCCTCCTCGGACTCCAGGGGAGGCAGGATGCCCGGAAGCCGGCGCGCCAGCATCGTCTTGCCCACGCCCGGAGGCCCGACCATCAGCAGGTTGTGCGCGCCGGCGGCCGCGATCTCCAGCGCGCGACGAGCCAGGACCTGCCCCTCGACGTCGACGAGGTCGTGCTCCGCGTCGGAGCGTGGGCTCGGCACCGGCACCTCCGCGACAGGCGGACCACACGGCAGCCCCGGGTCCGGGGCACGACCCGCGGCGCCCGTCCCGCCCAGAAGCACGGCTACGTCCCCGAGCGACGGGGCGGAGAGAACCTCGACGCCCGACACCAGCCCCGCTTCCCCCGCGCTTTCCGCCGGAATCACGAGCCTGCGCCCGGTATCCCGCGCGAGGAGCGCCGCGGGGATGATTCCCGGCACGGACCGCAGGCTGCCGTCCAGGCCCAGCTCACCCATGAAGAGGGTCCGCCGGAGCGCCGTGGCAGGGACATGCTCCGCTGCCGCCAGGATCCCCACCGCGATGGGAAGATCGAACCCCGTCCCTTCCTTGCGCACGTCGGCCGGAGCCAGGTTGACCGTGATCCGGCGTGTCGGCAGGCCGAAACCCGAGGTCCGCAGCGCCGCCCCGACGCGCTCCCTCCCCTCCCTCACCGCGCTCTGGGCGAGCCCCACCACGGTGAACGAGGGCAGGCCCGAGGCGAGGCTGACCTCGACGCGGAGGGTCAACGCGTCGATGCCGCGCACGGTGCAGGATTCCACATGAGCCAGCATGGATGAGTATCGAGTGCGCCGCCGGACACCCGAATGGGGCCTTGGGCCGGCACGACAGGACCCGTGCCCGGCTCGCCGACCGGGCTGCGGGACTTCCCCCTCCTTTCGCTTGTGCACCATGCGCACGGCCGGTACGATGCCCCTCGCTTTTTCACGACGAACGCCGACGGAGCGCGCGCATGAAGGTCGCCGTGGTCAAGGAAACCCTTCCGGGTGAAGCGAGAGTCGCCCTCGTTCCCCAGGGCGTGAAGGCGCTGACCAAAGCCGGACTCGACGTCCATGTGGAATCGGGTGCCGGCTCCTCGGCCGGAGCCTCGGACGAGGAGTACCGGGAAGCGGGCGCGACGGTCGCCTCCTCCGCCGCAGAGGCGCTGCGGGGGGCGGGCCTGGTCCTCCACGTGAACCCGCCGGACCCCGACCTGCTCGAGTCCATGGGAGAAGGCACGGTGCTCGTCTCCTTCCTGAATCCGCTGGGTGACCCTCTCCTGTCGCGATCCCTGGCCGAGCGGAACATCACGAGTATCTCGATGGAGATGGTGCCCAGGATCACCCGGGCCCAGTCCATGGACGCCCTGTCGTCGCAGGCTACGGTCGCGGGCTACAAGGCGGTCCTCATCGCCGCCGGCGAGCTGCCGAAGTTTCTGCCCATGTTCACCACCGCCGCGGGCACCATCCGCCCGGCCAAGGCTCTGGTGCTCGGGGCCGGCGTGGCGGGCCTCCAGGCCATCGCGACCGCACGCCGACTCGGGGCCGTCGTGGAAGCCTTCGATGTTCGCCCCGCGGTGAAGGAGCAGGTGGAGAGCCTGGGTGCGACTTTCCTCGAGGCTTCGGAGGAGGTCACGGCCGAAGGTGAAGGTGGGTACGCGGCCGAGCTGTCGGAGGACCAGCACCAGAAGGAGCTCGAGCTGATTGCCGGCGCGATCGCGGGGGCCGACATCGTGATCACGACCGCGCAGATTCCGGGCCGTCCGGCCCCGCTCCTGGTCACGGACGAGATGCTCGTGTCCATGAGACCCGGCTCGGTCGTGGTCGATCTCGCGTCCGAGAGCGGCGGAAACTGCTCGGCCACCAAGGCGGGAGAGCACGTCGTGGCGCACGGGGTCCAGGTGATCGGGCCGGTGAACATCCCGTCCTCGATCCCGGTCCACGCAAGCCAGATGTATTCGAAGAACGTCGTTACGCTCGTGCAGGAATTCCTCGACGAGGAAGGTGGACTGGCCCTGGACTTCGAGAACGACGTGATCGGGCCGGCTACCGTCACCCATGCGGGCGAGATTCGGAACGAGCGCGTGCGCGACGTCGTCGCTACAAACACCGGAGGAGAGTCCTGATGGGCGAGTTGATGATCGGCCTCTACGTCTTCGTGCTCGCGACCCTCACGGGTCGAGAGGTGATCACGAAGGTCCCGCCGACGTTGCACACCCCGCTCATGTCGGGAGCGAACGCGATCTCCGGCATCGCGATCGTGGGAGCCATCGTCGTCGCGGGCCGTGCCGAGGGGGCCCTTCAGACCGGGCTCGGTATCGCCGCGATCGCGATGGCGATGATCAACGTGGTCGGTGGCTTCATGGTCACCGATCGTATGCTCGGCATGTTCCGGAAGCGATAGGGGCGCGACGATGAACCTGGATCACCCCCTGATCGAAGTCGCCTACCTCCTCTCGGCGACGCTTTTCGTCGTCGGTCTCAAGCGGCTCCAGTCTCCCGCGACCGCCCGCGCCGGTAACGCCCTGGCGTCGCTCGCGATGCTGATCGCGATCATCGCCACCGTCGTCGATGCCGAGATACTGACGTGGAACGGCATCCTCGTGGGAGTCGTGCTCGGCAGTCTGATCGGCGCGGTCGCCGCGCGACGTGTCGAGATGACCGACATGCCACAGCTCGTGGGCATCTTCAACGGATTCGGTGGAGGGGCGTCCGCGCTCGTCGCCATCGCCGAATTCACCGGGAATCCTGCCGTGGGACTGGGCAGCACCGGGATCACGATCATGCTCGGCTCCCTGATCGGAGCCGTGACCTTCACCGGCTCCTTCATCGCCTTCGCGAAGCTGCAGGGCCTGATGACGGGCAACCCGATCACCTTCCCGGGGCAGAACGCCTTCAATGCGGTCGTCTTCCTGGCCGTGCTGACCCTCGCGGCGACCGCGATGGGCGTCGGTGGCCTCGCGGCTCCGACGATGACGCTGTTCTGGGCGTTCCTGGCGGGAGCCCTCGTGCTGGGGGTGCTGGTCGTCATCCCCATCGGCGGCGCCGACATGCCGGTGGTGATCTCGCTGCTGAACTCCTATTCGGGCCTCGCGGCGAGCGCAGCGGGGTTCGTCATCGGCAACATGGTCCTGATCATCTCGGGCGCCCTCGTCGGCGCGGCGGGACTCATCCTCACGATGCTCATGTGCAAGGGGATGAACCGCTCGCTGGCCAACGTCGCGTTCGGAGGCTTCGGAGGGGAGGTCGCGGGCGTCGACCGGTCGCAGATCGGCAAGAGGCCCGTCCGCCGTGCCGACGCGGAGGCCGTGGCGGCCGAGCTCGGCTACGTCAACTCGGTCATCGTCGTGCCGGGGTACGGGCTCGCCGTCGCCCAGGCGCAGCACGAGCTGCGTAAGGTCGGTGACCTCCTGGAGGAGCGCGGCGTCGACGTGCGCTACGCCATCCATCCCGTCGCGGGGCGCATGCCCGGCCACATGAACGTGCTCCTCGCGGAGGCCGACGTGAGCTACGACAAGCTCTTCGACCTCGACGAGATCAACGACGACTTCCCGAACACCGACGCCGTGCTGATCGTGGGGGCCAACGACGTGGTCAACCCGGCAGCTCGGGACCCGAGCTCCATCATCGCCGGGATGCCGATTCTCGACGTCGACCGCGCACGTCGCGTGATCGTGATGAAGCGTTCCCTCTCGCCCGGGTTCGCCGGAATCGACAACGACCTCTTCTATCTCGAGAACACCCTCATGTTCTTCGGCGACGCGAAGGACTCGATGTCCGATCTCGTACGCGAGGTCCGGGAGCTCGCTTGAGATCACTGCAGGTGATCTGGGCGGCCCTCGTAGGGACCGTCCTCCTCTACACCCTGGTCGCTTTCTGGGCCATGACGTCCGGCATCGTGGACTTCTCCGTCTTCGATCCGGGCATCATGCCCTACGTGGCCGGCGCTGCCCTGCTCCTCATGCTGGGAGGAACCGTCGTGCGGCGAGTGATGGTCCGCCGCATCGATCCCGAGGGCGATCCGAATGCCCGTCTCGCCGCCTACATGAACGCGTCGGTCCTGGGCCTGGCCGTGACCGAGGCGGGCGGGATGGTCCTGCTGACCCTGGGAGTGCTGGCGGGGTCTCCGACCTGGGTGCTCGCAGGCGGTCTCGCTGCCGCGCTCCTGATGGCCACCGTACGGCCGAGCGCGAAAGACCTGAGACCGGAGTAACCGGCGAGGCTCACTCGAAGTCTGCCACCCGGGGGTGCTCCGCCCGTGCCGCCTCCTCGAGGAGCCTCCAGACACGCGCGACATGCTCCTCCCTCGTCTTGAGATTGCCGATGGCGACCCGCAGAACCGTCCGCCCGTCGAGCGCGGTGTGCGTCAGGAAGGCCCCGCCGGACTGATTGACCCGCTCCATGATCCGGAGGTTCATCGCGTCCAGATCCTCGACTCCGATCCCGGAAGGGGCGTAGCGCAACGTGACGAGCCCGAGATGCACCGGGGCGACGACGACCCACGATTCGGAAGCCCGCACGGACGCCTCCAGCACCCGGGCCAGCCTCATGTGCTCCCGAATCCGCTCGACGATTCCCTCCCGTCCGAAGTAGCGAAGGACGAACCAGAGCTTGAGGGCCCGGAATCGACGGCCCAGAGATACTCCGTAGTCCATGAGGCTCCGCGCCTCGGACTGCTCTCGAGACGTGAGGTATTCGGGCACGATCGAGAAGGCCCGCACGAGCGTCTCCGGCCGTCGGCAGTAGAGGGCGGAGCAGTCGATGGGAGTGAAGAGCCACTTGTGCGGATTCACCACGATCGAGTCGGCCCGTTCCCACCCCGCCAGCAGGGGTCGGCATTCCGGCACGATCGACGCGGGCCCGCCGTACGCCGCATCCACGTGCAGCCAGACCCCGAATTCCTCCGCCACGTCCGCGATCGCCGTCGTGGGATCGATCGAAGCGGACGAGGTGGTGCCGGCGGTAGCCACGATGGCCACCGGCTTCACGCCGGCTGCCATATCCTCCTCCACCGCTTGTCGCAACGCGTCGACGTCCATGCGGAACTCCGCATCACTCGCGACGGCACGGTACCCGTCCTGACCCAGGCCGAGCGTGAGGACCGCCTTCTCGATCGAGGAGTGTGCCTGATCCGAGGCGTAGATTCGACCGGGCGCACTCCCGAACAGGCCCGAGGCGTGAGCCTCGGGATACGCGACTTCGCGTGCTGCCGCGAGTGCGTAGAGCGACGATGAGGACGCGGTGTCGTTGATGACCCCCTCGAACCCGTCGGGCAGGCCCAGGAGGATCCTCAGCCAGTCCATGGTGACGTCCTCGAGCTCCGTCGCCGCCGGAGCGCTCCGCCAGACCATCGCGTTGACGTTGAGGGCCGCCGCGAGGAGCTCGCCCAGGATGCCGGGCCCGGAGGCCGTGATCGAGTAGTAGCCGAAGAACGCCGGATGATTCCAGTGCGTCAGCGCGGGAACCACGAGCTCCCGGAAGTCCTCCAGCACCCGCTCCATCGGCTCGCCGTGCTCCGGGGCGTGCCCCGGCAGCGCACCTTCCAGATCGCCGGGCCGCATGTCCGGGAAGACCGGGCGGTGTTCGAGCGTGGCGAGGTATTCGGTGATCCAGTCTGCCGCCTCGTGCGCGAAGCGGCGGAACTCCTCCGGCGGCATATCGCCGAAGGGCGGCCTCGCATCGGGAACGTGGCTCACCCGGATCGTTCGGACTCGGCCCTCGCGGCGTGCTCGAGGATATCGTCCACCTCGAAAGAGATCTGCTCGAGCTGGCTTCGAGCCTCGGACAGCGCTTCGTCTCTCGACCGCGTGTCCCTCTCCCCCTCGGACTCGAAGAACTCGAAGAAGAGAGCATCCGTATGCCCTACGCTCGCATGCGTGACCGCCCGGTCGAGCGCGCGATTCATGCGGAGAATCTCGCGCAGCGAGAGTCGAACAGATCCGCCCGCGGGCGGATCCCGGTACAGGTCCCGAATGACGAGCTCGCGGAGCACGTGAAGCTCCTCGATGACCTCGCCGGCGGCGAGGCCGCGCCGGGCGGCGATGGCCCCGAACAGCGCGGAGGCACGATCCCAGAGGGGCTGGATCTGGTCCCGGTGGGGCCCCAGCATGAGCGGCAGGAGCTCGACGATGAGCTCGGCGAAACGCTCGACGAGAGGGCCGCTCTCATCCTCCCCCAGGTGGCCTCGCCTGCGAATCTCCTCGACCCACCGCTCCGTCAGCGAGGGGACCAGCCGAGTCAGCCAGCGCGTGAGCGCCTTGGGCCCCAGCCGGCGATGCGTGATGTCGACGGACGGAGCCCGGCTCGCACCCGAGCGAAACGACCTCGTGTGGATCATCGCGCGGCTGCAACTCCTGGATGGGAGGTGGGGGGACAGTTCCAAAGTAATGCCAAGGGGCTCGTGCGCCGGAGGATTTCCTTCGGCCGGCCGCGGCCCGCCCCCACCTACGCGGCGGCCGGGCCTTCCTCTTCCGACCAGATCCGAAGCTCGACGGTGACGACGGTTCCCCGGCCCACCTCCGACTCTACAGATACCGTGCCACCCCAGGCCCTGACGACGCGCTGCACGATCGCGAGACCGAGACCCGTTCCCTTGGAGCGCGTGGAGAACTGGGGCTCGAAGATGCGCGGCAGCACTTCGGGCGGGATGCCCGCCCCGTCGTCGGCGACCGTCAGCTCCACCGACTCCTCTTCCAGACGGCGCGCCCCGATGGTCACCCTCGTTCCCTTCTGCCCCGCCAGGCGAGCGTTCTCGAGGAGGTTCACGAGTACCTCCTTGAGCTCGGCCGTACGGGCCACGACCGGCGGCAGGGCGCGCTCCACGTCCTGCTCGAACCGGACCCTCGCCGCGGAGCTCCCGTAGAGCGCCATGACCTCGTCCACGACGTCCCCCAACGACACGGGAGCGAGTGGGGCCAGCCGCCCTCCAGGAGCTCCGAAGCGCGAGAAGGACTGGGCGATCTCGGCGAGCCGGTCGATCTCACCGAGCATCGCGTCCACGTTCTTTACCAGGATTCCGTCGAAATCGGGATGCTGGTCGTGCCAGGCCCGACGCACATGCTGGATGCTCAGCTTGATCGGGGTCAACGGGTTCTTGACCTCGTGGGCCACCTGGCGGGCCATCTCTCCCCAGGCGAGGACCCGCTCCGCCCTCAGCTCGTCCGTCACGTCGTCGAGCGCGACCACCGCGCCACGTCGGGTGCCCAGGGTGCCCAGGCGCCGGGCGCGGACCCGGACCCGGCGCTCCGCGATTTGAATGTCGGAGTCGGCTTCCTCGGCGTTGCCGCGGAGATAGCCACCCAACCACTCGCCCAGAGCCTCACCCAGCTCCCCGGATTCGGGCAGGGGCTCCCCCACCTTCACCTCCGTCCCGAGCAGCTCCTCCGCCCTCGGGTTCACCAGTGTCACGAGGCCGGCCGGGTCGAGCGCCACCATCCCCACGGCGGCCTCGTCCATGATGAGCTGCGTCCTCCGAGACGTACGGACGAGCTGTCTTCGGGCCCGCCGTACTCGCCCCACCATGCGGTTGAAGGCTCGGAACACCGCACCGAACTCGTCCTGTCGATGGGACGGAAGGCGCATCCCCAGGTCCCCGGACCCGACGCTTTCGGAGGCGATCTGGAGGGCCTGGATCGGGCGGGTCAGCGCCTGCCCCGCCGCCATCGCGAGCCCGAGCGAAAGCCCACCACCGAGCAGCATCGCGAACGCGAGCAGCTCGATGAGGGCCGTCGTCTGGAGGGCGCTGGTGCCGGCCTGGAGCGGGATCTGCGCCGCCAGAAGATCGCCGTCGGGAAGCCGGCGGTAGGCCGTTCCGTACTCCCAGCGACCGACCGACGTCTGGCGGAACTGTCGCACCGCGTCGAAGCCCTGCAGCTCCTCGTGCACGTCGAACGGCGCCCAACCCTCGTACAGGCCGAGCTCGACGAGCTCTTCGACCGACCCTTCGCGCAGCGCGCCGTCCCGGTACTCGAGGAGCTCTGCTCCGACCTGACTCGCCAGGCGCTGCATCTGCCCGCCGAGCGCCCGGTACCACCCGGCCGCATCCTCGACGACCCGCTCCGCAATGACCTGGGCCGAGCGCCGCGACGCCTGCACCAGCGTCTGGTAGGCCAGCGTGCCGAATATCGCGTTGGCCAGCGCGAAGAAGCCGAACAGAGCCAGCGTCACCCGGCCCCGGAACGAGATCGGCAGCCCCCAGACCCTCAAGTCCGCCCGCTCCCGCTCGCCCTGGAGTGATCGTCCGAGGAGCATGGCCGTGAGCAGCAGCGCGAGATTGAGCGCCGTGAGCAGGGTCGCCCGAGCGACGCGAAGGGTGACGCCGGGTAGCTCCACGTCGTAGATCGCGTGGTATCGCGTTCCATTCGAGTAGGAGAGTCCCGTGTCCACCTGCCACCCGTCGTCGGTCTTCTGCCGGGCGATCCCTCGAGAAAGCTCCGCGTCGTCCGGGACGGGGACGACCGAGAGTGCCTCCAGCCCCAGCTCGCCGGTGCTCCGGACCAGGGGCCCGAGACCGGCCCTTCCGGAGCTGACCGGGAACGGAGGCACCACCGCGACGACCATGCGGCCATCCCGAAGCGACGCCGTGAGGATGTAGCGCGCGTCGTCCTCGTCGAGCTGCACCAGGCGAGCCCCTCCCACCGTCCTGCCCTCCGCCACGATCTGCTGGTACGGCTGCGGCTCACCCTCCGCCACCGCGATCCTGAGCCCTTCCCCCGGCGAGCCGTCGCGCCGCTCCACCTGCAGCCGCACGGGCTGCCCGAGCGCCGAGAGCCCACTCCGCCGCCACCCTTCGTAGAGGATGGTCACATCCTCGGCCCCTGCCACGTCGAGCGAATCGGCCAGCCGCGCGAACGCGAAGAGTCCGAGCTCGACGTCCGGGTCTTCGACCGCGGCGATGCGAGCGAGCGTGCGCTCCCCACGTTCCAGGCGTGCGTCGACCGAGAGACCCCACGTGATCGGGATGGCGGCAGAGCTCGCCAGCGCGATCGCGAGCGCCCACCCGCCGACGGGCCTTCTCCACCCCTCGAACGCGCGCAGCCCGAGGGCGCCGAGCGCCATCGGCACGCTCCACAACGCCGTCACTGCCGGGGGCACCGCTCCCTCTCGAGCCGCGACCGCCCCCACCACCGCTGCGAGCCCGACCGCGACCCCGACCGAGGACGGGAGACTCCAGCGCACGGTGGCGCCCGGCGTGGTGGCCGCGAAGGCGAGACCGGCCACGATCGCGAGCGCCGCGGTGCCGGCGAGCTGGTACGCCCACCACTCGAGCCGCCCTTGCGAAAGGGTGCCCTCTCCCAGACCCAGCCCGAGCACGTGGAGGATCAGCGGAAAGGCCACCGCCACGATCGCCCCGCCCGCGGCCGGGCTCAGCACGCGCCGCAGGCGGGGCACGAACGGGAGGGCGGCGAACAGGAAGACCGCGACGAGCGCGACGCGGCCGAGGGTCCACCGGGGCGACGCCAGGTGGTACGCCGACGTGTCGAAGAGGCCACGCAGCGTCCCGGCGAACTCGGCGGGAAGGAGGACCGCCCCGGACACGAGCGTGAGCGCGGCCGCATACCGCTCCACCGGGCCGAGCGGCCCACCGATCGCCAGCAGGAGCCAGGCGAGGCCGGCGAGCGCGAAAACGCCCGCACTCCAGCGGGCCCGGATCGATCTTGCGCGCTCGACCGTTCCGGGAAGATCGAGCACCACGGATAGCAGCCGGTCGTCGTCGAGCGCGAGATCCCAGACGGCCTCGGCGAAACCCGGGTCCTCCTCCGTGATCCGGATCCGCTCCCCGGTCTCGCGGAAGAAGCTCGTGGCGAGGTCCCCCATCTCGGCCTCGAGACCCGCCGGAAGAGAGGCCCGAAGCAGGTAGGCGGCCGCGGCGACGCTGCCGTCCGGGCCCCGGGACGTCAGATAGAGGTACCCGAAGAGCGGAAGGTCCCGGTACGATTGCCTCCGCTCCCCGCGCTGGACCTCCTCGGGGACCTTTCCACGGTGCGTCCCATCCCATACGACCAGAGTTCCCTCCGCGTCGTAGAGCGCGAGCGCCGAGACTCCGTACCGCGAGCGAATCTCCCGCACGACCGCGGGATCGAGCGGAGCTTCGGGATCGCTCGTCCACCTCTCGATGAGGGCATCCGCGGCAGCTTCGCCGGCGAGCTGGCGCCGGTCCAGCTCACTACTCAGGAGATCCCCGATCCGGTCGACGCGGCGCGACCAGTAGCGGTCCCAGTCGTCCAGGACGAGGGAGACCTGGCGCTCGCCCGCGAATCCGACGAGGATGGCGAGCGTGAGGAGGGCCAGACCCGCGGCCCGCGCGCGACCGTCGCGAACCGTGTCGGGAAGGAGGACGGCACCCACGACGCCGAGCGTGGCTACGGTGAGCGGCCAGGTGGTCGCGCCGGCCGCCCACGTCCACAACGCCACCACGGCCAGCCACGGTCCGGCCCGAGCCAGCACCGTGCTTCGCGCTCGAAAGGAGGTCGCGCTGAGTGTCATACGCCGTCGATGAGCTCCCATGGCCCGAGGTCGGGCGCCTCCTCGAGGAGGACCCTCGGCTGATTTTCCCCGTCGGCGCGCTGGAGCAGCACGGACCACACCTCCCCTGCGGCACCAACAACAGGCTCGCGGGTCACGTAGCGAAGGCGGTTTCCGAACGGCTCGGCATCCTTCGGGCGCCGACGTTCTCCTACGGCGTCGCGGTAGGTGGAGGTCCGTTCCCAGGACCGGCCGGACTCAGGCGCAAGACGTTTCACCGGGCGGTGAACGAGCTCCTCGCACGCTGGCAGGACGATGGTGTGCGACACTTCGTCGTCATCACCGCGCACCGATTCGAGCCGAACCTCGAGGCACTTCTCATGACACCGTCGGTGCTCGCGTCGAAGTCCGTCTACGACCTCTATCAGATCGACGTCTCCGATATTCTCGAGTCAGACCCCGAGTTCGAGCACGCCGGCGAACTGGAAACGTCGCTCATGCTGCACCTCGCGCCCGAGGTCGTGCGGTTGGGCGAAGCCCGCGACTTCATGCCGCGCGGCCCGGCACTTCGAAAGTACACCCGGCGAAGGGTGCCGACACCCCCGCTCGAGTCGGGCGGTGTCCTCGGCGCGCCGTCGCTCGCCTCGCCGGCGAAGGGCGCCCGGATCTTCGCTCGATGGGTCGACGCGATCGCGGAGGCGGTCGAGAGCGAGGGGCTTGGGCAGGAAGCCCGGTCGAACTGGATCACCCGGATCGTGTAGGACCTGCATGAACCGACTCCTCGCCTTCGCTCTCTCGTGCCTCTTCGCCTCGGCCACCAGCGTCGCGGCTCAGGGCGTGATCGTGGATCAGGGACGCTTCGAGATCCGGGTGGGGGGGCGACCCGCAGGGTCGGAGGAGTTCGTCATCCGAAGGGCGGGACTCGGGAGCGGCGACGCGCTCTTCGCCAACGGCACCGTGTCGTTGACCTCGCCCGACCGCCAGGAGATCCGCCCACTGCTCCGCGTCCAGCCGCTCAGCGGGGCGGCCGAGGAGTATCAGGTCACGGTTCAGGGCGCCGAAGCCACCGAGATCCGACTCGGCCGCGCCGGACGGCGATACGTGGCGACGATACGCTCCGAAGCCGGTGCCGAGGACCGGGAATTCCAGGCTCGCCCGGAGACGCGGATTCTCGATCAGGGCGTCGCCCACCACTACTACTTCGTGCGCAGTGAGCGCGAGGGTCGGGAGATCTCCGTCCTCGAGCCCCGCAGCCGCCGCCAGTTCACGCTCGTCGCAGGGGCCGCGACGACCGAGGACCTCCGACTGGGCCCGAACATCGTCACCGCGCGGCGCGTCTCCTTCACCGGGCAGGGCACGGCCGAGCGGGTGGTCTGGTTCGACCGGCAGGGGCGCGTCCTGCGGGTGGAGATTCCCTCCGAGGGGTACGTGGCCCAGCGCTCGGACCTCGTGGGATGAGGGGTTAGCTTTCCCCCTTCATCCGGGCGCGCGGTCCGACCGCCCGGCTCGGCTTTGAACAAGGTATCGGCGACGTCCGTACTCCTTTTTGTCACGGCCCGGGGGAGAGGACAGGCCGAAACCGTGCGCGAACCACCGCCGTACGGCTCGACACCCCCCTTCCCGTGCTCGACCCGTCCGTAAACGGGAGGTCCGCAGAGGATGAATATCCGCTTGCCCGCGGTGGCACTCGTCATGCTGGTCGCCGCCCCACCGGTGGAAGCCTGGCAGGAGGTGCCCGCTTCCCTGTCGCTCCAGCAGGCGATCGAGATCGCGCGGACGACGAACCCCGGGTTTCTCCAGACCCGCAACGACGAGGCGCTGGCGGACTGGGACGTGCGCCAGTCGTGGGGTCAGCTCATGCCCACGGCCAGCGCGTCGGGCGGTCTCTCCTGGCAGGGCTCGGGCGAACAGCAGTTCGGCACGCTCACGCTCGGTGACCTCGGCTTCACGAATCAGCCGTCGTTCTACGGTTCGAGCTACGGCCTGTCGCTCGGCTACCAGCTCGATTGGGCCACCATCAACGGTCCCAAGCTCGCCAAGGCGCAGCGGACGGCCACGATGGACGGGATCGGCGTCGCGGAAGCCGACCTGATCGCGCGCGTCACGACGGCCTACATCGACATCCTCCGCCAGGAGGACGCGGTCCGCATCGCGGAGCAGCAGCTGGAGAATGCGCAGTTCAACCTGCGGCTCGCGGAAGGCCAGCTCGAGGTCGGGCAGGTCACGCCGATCGACGTAGGCCAGGCGGAAGTACAGGTCGGCCGTGCCCAGGTCACCCTGCTCCAGGCTCGCAACGGGGCCACGACGTCGCGCATGCGACTCCTGCAGCTGCTGGGGCTGGGCGTGGATCAGACGTTCGAGACGAGCACCGCCTTCGAATTCAGCCTGCCGGAGTGGGACCTCGACGGTCTCACGGAGATGGCCCTCGGCGGAAACCCCGAGCTCCTCCGGCGCCGCTCGTCCACCGACGCAGCGGACGTGAACGTCAGCTCCGCCTGGTCGGCCTACCTTCCGACGCTGTCCCTCTTCAGCGGCTGGAGCGGCTTCACGCGAGAAGCCAGCAATGTCGACTTCCAGATCGCGCAGGCGCAGGCGGGCGTCGCGAACTCGATCAACCAGTGCGTGCGGACGAACGACCTCTATTCGCGCCTGGCCGATCCGCTCCCACCCCTCGATTGCGGGAGCATCGCGTTCACGGATCAGCAGCGCCGGCAGATCGAGGCCGCCAACGACCAGTTTCCCCTCGACTTCGTCCAGTCACCCTTCCGGGTCTCGATGACGGTGAGCATCCCGATCTTCACGGGGCTGAGCCGTCAGCGGAACCTCGAGGCGGCGAAGCTGCAGCGTGACGACCTCCAGCAGCAGGTCCGCGAGCAGGAGCTCGCGGTCCGCGCGGACCTCGCCATCGGTCTGGAGAACGCCCGGACCCTGTACGAGAGTGCCCTCCTCGAAGACCGGAACCGTGAGCTCGCGGAGCAGCAGCTGAACCTCGCTCGCGAGCGGTACCAGCTGGGGGCGATCACCTTCGTCGAGCTCGTGGACGCTCAGACGGTCTTCGTCCAGGCCGACGCGGACCGCACGAGGGCCCTCTTCCTGTATCACGATTCCGTCACCACCCTCGAGGCGCTCGTCGGCGCCTCCCTCCGATAAGGCGCGTCATGGAGACACGAACGAAAGTCGCTATCGGCGTCGTTGTGGTCGCGGTTCTCGGGCTCGCGGCGTTCCTTTCGGTCCGCCGCAACTCGGACCGCGGCGTCGAGGTCAGGGCGGAGGTGATCGAGCGCCGCGACCTCGTCGAGATCATCACGGCGAGCGGGAACATCCGCGCGAGGCGTACCGTGGACATCAGCTCGGACGTGTCGGCTCGTGTCGCGGAGCTCCTGGTCGACGAGGGCGACGACGTCGTGGCCGGCCAGACGCTCCTGCGCCTCGAGCCGGACCAGTATCAGGCGGCGGTCAGCCGCGCCGAGGCCTCGCTCGCGCAGTCCGAGGCGCAGCAGGCCCAGCAGCGGGCCAACCTCGTCCAGGCTCAGCGGGACCTGGACCGCCTCGTGCAGCTGCGGTCCCGAGACTCCCTCCTGGTGAGCAGACAGCAGCTCGATGACGCGCAGACTCGCGTGGAGGTGCAGAGCGCCCTGCTCGAAGCGGCGAGCTTCGGGGTCTCACAGGCGCGCGCAGGGCTAGACGAATCCCAGGATCGGCTGTCGAGGACGATCTTCACGGCGCCCATGTCCGGCAAGGTCACGCGACTCAACGTGGAAGAGGGCGAGACCGTCATCATCGGCACGATGAACAACCCCGGAAGCCTGGTGCTCACGATCTCGGATCTCTCGGTGATCGAGGTGGTGCTCCAGGTCGACGAAACCGAGGTCTCCGAGATCTCGATCGGTGACAGCGCGTCGATCCGGATCGACGCGTTTCCCGACAGGCAGTTCGCCGGCACGGTGACGGAGATCGGAAACTCGGCGATCAATCCACCGTCGCAGCAGCAGGGCAACCAGCAGGCGGCCATCGACTTCGAAGTCGTCCTCACCCTCGCGGCCAGTGATGCGCCACTCCGCCCCGACCTGTCCGCAACCGCCGACATCGTGATCGAAAGCCGCGCGGACGTGCTGGCCGTTCCGATCATCGCGCTCACGGTGAGGGATGCCCGAGATCTCGAGGAGTCCGAGGACGACGAGGCGGCCGCCCCGGAGACTCCGGCCGACGACGAGGCTGCGGGCCCCGGGGCCACCGACATCGAGGGCGTCTTCGTGGTCAGCGACGGGACGGTGACGTTCACGGCGGTCGAGATCGGGATCGCCGGAACGGAACACTTCGAGGTCCTCTCGGGCCTCGCCGCCGGCGACTCGGTCGTGGCAGGTCCGTACCAGCGGATCCGGCAGCTCCGGAATGGAGACCGCATACGGGTGGAGGAGCGCGATACGTCCGACGATGACGGCGAGGAGAGGTAGGACGGGTGCACGTCTGGGAAGGAGTGGCGCTGGCGTTTCAGCAGTTGAGAACCGAGAAGCTGAAGTCGTTCTTCAGTCTTCTCGGCGTGATTCTCGGCGTCACCTTCCTGATCGTCGTGGTGACCGTCGTCGAGGGGCTGGACCGGTACGTCCGGGAGGACTTCACGTCCCAGATCTTCGGCGTGAACACGGTCACGCTTCGCCGATGGCAGTCCGTGAACGTCAACATGACGCGGGAGCAACGGCGCGAGCGCCAGCGAAGACCGCGCCTCCGCATCGCCGACGCCGACGCGATCCGGTCGCAGCTCACGCTGCCGGCGCGAGTCGCGGTGGAAAGTGAGACCTCCAGCAGCGTCGTGGGAGACAACGGGCTCACCGCCACCGGTGTGCGTGTCACCGGTGCCTCGCCAGAGGTCTTCGCCATTCGCGACTACCAGGTTGCCCGCGGACGCCTCTTCTCTCCTCAGGAGGCCGAGGCGGGCACCCCCGTGGTCGTGATCGGCGCCGAAACGGCGAACCGGCTCTACGAAGGCCTGGACCCGGTCGGCCGATCCCTGCGCGTGCGTGGATTCCCCTACCGCATCATCGGCGTGCTCGAAGAGGAGGGCACGCTCTTCGGCCAGTCGCTGGACAACCTCGTCATCGCCCCGGCCAGGTCGCCGATTCGGGCCATCACCGCCCCCCGCGGCTACGTCGACACGATCATCATCCAGGCCGTCAACCCTGATCAGCTTCGGGACGTCCAGCTCGAAGTCGAGGGCATCATGCGCGTCCGCCGGCAGCTCCGACCGACCGAGGACCCGGACTTCGCACTCGAGACGGCGGACGAGGCGATCAGCTTCTGGGACAACATCTCCCGGATCCTCTTCACGGCCCTGCCCATGCTCGTCTCGATCTCCCTGGTGGTCGGGGGCATCGTGATCATGAACATCATGCTGGTGTCGGTGATGGAGCGGACTCGTGAGATCGGGGTCCGCAAGGCCCTCGGAGCCCGGCGCCGAGATATCCTCGTCCAGGTCCTGATCGAGTCTGCTACGCTCTCCACGATCGGGGCCTCGTTCGGCGTGCTGGCCGGAATCGGTATCGCGAAGTTCGTCGCCAGCGTCTCGGTGATGCCGGCCGCCGTGGCACCGCGCTGGATCGCGCTGGGCGTCATGCTAGGCATGACCGTCGGCGTCATCGCCGGCGTCTACCCGGCGGCGAGGGCCTCGAAGCTCGATCCCGTGGATGCGCTCCGCTATGAGTGACGACCGTGGCGTGACAGGAAGCGACCCCGTGCCTTCGCACGGTCTGAGTCGTCCGGACGACCGGGGCGCGACGGGGCTCTCGGCGCTTACGGAGGGCTCCCGCATCGCTTGGGATGCCATTCGGGCCAATCGGGTCCGGTCGATTCTGACGGTTCTCGGCGTGGCGGTGGGCGTCTCGGTGGTGGTGGCGATCGGAGCGCTCATGACCGGCCTGCGCGAGAGCGTGATGCAGGCGTTCGAGGCTGCCGGGCCGAACAACTTCGTCGTCACCCGCTTCGACTTCACGGCGATCCGCGTCGACGACGGGAACAACCGGCCTCCGTGGTGGGGAAAGCCGATTATCGAGCCGGAGGAGGCCCGCAGGCTCGCCGCGTTGCCGACGATCCAGGACGCGCTCTACGACCTCAACCAGTTTCAGGTCGATCTGGAGTTCGAAGACCGGCAGATGGAGGACGTGCTCACGAGTGCGGCGTCGGCCGGGTGGTCTGCATACCAGGTCGGTGACTTCGTCGTGGGCCGGGACTTCACCCCAGCCGAGGTACAGCAGAATCGGGCGGTCATCGTCCTTTCCACGGGGCTCGCAGAGGAGCTCTTCGGACAGCGGGACCCCATCGGTCGGCGTGTACGGGCCTCGAACCCCTTCCGGGGGACCCAGGAGCCCTTCACCGTCATCGGCGTCTACGAGCCAGAGGAGAACATCTTCTCGACCGCCTTTCGGAACTGGGCGATCGTCCCCTGGACCGCTGCGGTACGCCGTCTCCGGCAGAGCCAGTTCCAGGCACAGATTCTCGTGGTCCCCGAAGACTCTGTCTCCGCGACTCGGGCGCAGGACGACGTCATTGCCGCGATGCGCAGCATGAGGGGGCTCGGTCCCCGGGAAGAGAACAACTTCAATCTGATGTCGTCGGCACAGATCGCGGACATGTTCAATCAGCTCACCGCCGTGTTCTTCCTGGTCATCCTGCTGCTCGCCTCGGCCGGACTGCTGGTGGGGGGCGTCGGCGTCATCGGCATCATGCTCATCTCCGTTACGGAACGGACCCGGGAGATCGGCGTTCGCAAGGCGATCGGCGCCACCCGGAGAGAGATCCTCTGGCAGTTTCTCGTGGAGGCCTCCGCGCTCACCTGCGGCGGCGCCGCCGTAGGGCTCCTGATCGGGTGGGGCATCGCGCGGATCGTGGCCAATCTGACCCCGCTGCCGGCGCTGATCCCCGTGTGGGCCGTCGGCGCCGCCTTGGGAATGGCGGCCGTCACGGGTATGCTGTTCGGGCTCCTTCCCGCCTACCGCGCCAGCCGGCTCGAGCCCGTGGTCGCGCTTCGCTTCGAGTAGCCGATGTCAGAGAACCGCGAGCAGCTCGACCTCCTCGCCATCATGGCACACCCGGATGACGCCGAGCTTCTCTGCGGGGGCACGCTCATCAAGAGCGCCGGCCGCGGCAAGCGCGTCGGGATCCTCGATCTCACGGCAGGCGAGATGGGCAGCTCGGGCTCGGTCCAGATCCGGGCACGCGAGGCAGCCACGGCGGCCCGGGAGATGGGCCTTGCGGTGCGGGTCTGCGCCGAGCTGCCCGACGCCTGTCTGGAGAACGATCACCGGAGTCGCCTCGTGGTCAGCACGCACCTCCGTGCCCTGAGGCCGGGCGTCGTGATCACGCACTGGAAGGCGGGGCGTCACCGGGATCACCGGGTTGCCTCGGAGCTGGTGCGCGACGCGTGCTTCCTGAGCGGCCTCCGGAAGCTCGACGCGCCAGGCGAGGCGTTTCGACCCCGAAAGCTGCTCTACGCGACGGCGTTTCGAGAAGACGCCGAGCCGCCCGACTTCGTGGTCGACATCACGGACCAGATGGAGCGAAAGCTCGATGCCATCGCCCGGTTCACGTCCCAGTTCGAAGGCGTCACGCAGGCCGGTGAGGTCTTCCCGGCGGGCGAGCGTCCGCTGCTGGAGCAGATCCGGGCCAAGATGGCCCACTACGGCTCGCTGATTCGCGTCCGGTACGGGGAGCCGTTCCGGGTGGATGAGGCCCTCGAAGTGGACGACGTTTCGGAGCTCGCCGGCTCCACCTTCTGACCGCCCTGCCCGAACGGGCTACGGCGGCGGGGTCACGACACCCTCAGGCGACTCGACAGGATACCTCGAGCAGCACTCGACGCCACGACGGCACCTCGGAGCCCCGCACGCGCAGCAGGCGCGCCCGCGCCACGCCCCCCCGCGAGAGCCAGGGCCAAAAGGACAGGTTGCGAAAAGACCAGCCCTTTGCTCTGTTTCAGATTGCCCTCCATCTGTTCCGGATAGACCAGCAAATTCCTTATAAGACCGGTCATCCGATGGAGCATGAAGTCCACGAGGATGGTGCTGTC
>Ga0209536_100001611_pt1 | contig 37056 bp, 41 predicted proteins | sample DeeMarSeWOR28_12_FD_187461 | JGI IMG/M metagenome (GOLD analysis project Ga0209536, IMG submission 187461) | Marine sediment microbial communities from White Oak River estuary, North Carolina - WOR-2-8_12 (SPAdes) (version 2) | ecosystem: Environmental > Aquatic > Marine > Intertidal zone >... | reverse complement strand
GCGCAAAATATTTTGGATGTGCAAACGCAATATGTAATCTTTAAAATTTGAGATTAGCTTTTATATGCCTCCGAGGCTTCCTGATACAGGAGACTTTCCTGCCCAAGATACCGGGGTGAGAAATGGAAAATGCTAAACTGCTTGGCACCGGCCCTGGCAGCCAAATCACCGGCTTGCCGGGCCGTGAGATGGTACTTTTGCGTTGCAATCTTACGGTCTTTGTCCAGAAACGCCGCTTCAATGAAGAGATGATCGGCATCTTTGGCAAGGGAGATTATCTTTTCCTCATTTGATGTGTTCGAAACGACGTCGGCGATATATGCAATTTTTTGACCCGGGGTGATCAGCGCTATCTGTTTTGCGAGCTCGCCCAATACAAACCGCTGTTTTTTTAATCTGTCTCTGCCGAATTTGACTTCGAATTCGGAGCCAACATCTTTTTGATCATATAATGCTTGTTTAAACTCGTTGAGCCAGGGTCCCGGCTCCAGCCCTAAGTTTTCCAGCCCGTCTTTTTTGATATTAATGTGGAATTGTTCTTTTAGGGCAAGCCCTAAACAGGGAATGGAATGATCAAGCATGACGGCGGATACGTGGAAGGCCGGCTCTTCGTAAAGAACTCCATTAAAGGGACCTTTGACTGTCTTTTGGGTGGGAAGAAATTTATTCTGACACGTATACGCTCTGCTGATTACATAATCCGGATAAACCTCGGTCAAGTAAAGGCACAATTTATAGTTGAAATTGTTTACTAGATTCCATGCATATCCGGCGAGTTTGCCTTCGGCATTTTTTAGAAACCCCTCGGGACCATATAAATAAAGCTGTTTTTCTCGTCCCAGAAAAAATCGCAGTAGCCGGTCGAAACCGATGAAATGATCCATGTGGGTGTGGGTAATAAACACATGGCTGATTTTGAGAATATCTTTGTGGGAAAGCGAATATATATCTCCAGCGTCAAATAGAATCGCTCGATTTTCGAAAAGAAACGGAACGTATAAACCGGGGTCCTCAAATGGTCCGTTAATTAACCTGGGATGAAAGCGAGGGCGCATTATAAGGGAAGGATTTTTTTAACTTGCTGGTGAATGGATAGATATATGTCTTCGTCTGATCCAAAAATATCGACCACATCTTTGTGCAAAATGAGTTGTTCAATCACAAATGCGGTCACATAAAGGCTGACTATGTGAGGTTGGGGAACCAAATTGCGAATCGGTGCGATTTGGTAATCGATATCGAATTCCTCAGCACGGGTCAGCTTTTCTAAACATCTTTTTATTTGTTCCTCGAGGCTATTTTTGTTGGTGGTTTCGACAAGATTGCCCTCAATAAGCTTCATGGCAATGGCATTGGCAAGGCGTTCAAGGCGTTCGCTTACGGCGCTAATTGCCAATCGACGGGCATGTCCTTTTGAAGATTCGATTTTAGACAGGATACTTGATTCGCGTGTGCTTGGCCGGAAAATCTTAGGCATGGCATATCACCTTCTCTTTATGATGGATCTAAAGGTTGAATGCATTTGGATTGCAAGGATATATTAATGTTAAGCTGAGCGGAATGCAAGCAAAATATTTTGGATATAAAACCTAACCCGGATAAACCGGAAAAGTTAAATCTGAAACATCTTCTATTATCAATTGGGCCGTTTTTGCGGCGTTCCAGCGATTCCAGCGAAGCTTGAAGGCGATCCGCTCAAATGAATCCTTAAAGTGCAACCCGGTATCGACATTAAAATGAATGGCATGCACGCCTTGGTTTGATGCATCGAACGTCTGCTTTAAAACCATCCGGCGGTGGTTATGGCCGACAACTTGAGAAGATACAACGCTCACATTTCTGGCCATAAATATCGGTTCGGAGTTTCCCGTTCCAAAAGGCGCCAAGGATTCGAGCTCATCAATCAGCCGTTCTGAAATATCCCTGAAGTCAAGTTCACCATCAATATAGAGCGTTGGCATCAAATTTTGCGTTTCTATCAATTCTCCCACCGCATCTTCAAAGTGTTTTTTGAACAGCTCCAGATTCTCGATTTTTACCTTGAGACCAGCGGCCATTGAATGTCCCCCGAAATTTTCCAGTGTACTTTCGCAAGCCAACAACCTTTGATACAGATCAATTTCCGGTATGCTTCGCGCTGAGCCTTTGCCAAACTGGTCCTTAACTGCAACAAGTACCACCGGACGATAATATTTTTCGACCATGCGGGAGGCCACGATTCCAAGCACTCCTTCATGCCATTGCCGGTTCCACAGGACCAGGCTATTTGTTTTTAACAAATCTGGGTTCTTTTTTAAGCCAGCAAGGATGTCGTCAATTATCCGTTTCTCGAGATCCTGTCGTTTTTGGTTCAAAGTATTCAGTGAGTTGGCAATTTGCCTGGCTTGGTTGACGTCTTTTGTCGTTAATAAATCAACGGCAATGGAAGCATGCACCATTCGGCCGGCGGCGTTAAGTCGCGGTGCCAATCGAAAGGCGATATCATCGGCATCGGCTGCATTTTTCGAAATTCCAGCTACCTCCATCAACGCTTGAATACCGGGATGGTGACAGGATTTGATCAATTCAAGACCGATTTTTGAAAAAATTCGATTCTCGTAGACCAGGGGCACCATGTCGGCAATGGTTCCTAAGGCTACGAGATCACAATAATTTTTCAAATTGGGTTCTGACCGACAATCCCAAAACCGCCGGTCTCGCAAATATTTTCGCAGACAAATCAATAGGCAAAATGCAACCCCAACACCGGCAAGGTGATCCAAATCGGCGATGCAATCATGGCGCTTTGGATTGATGACCGCAAGTGCCGGAGGTATTTTCTCGGCAATATTATGATGATCGGTGATGATTACATCAACACCCGAAGCCCGGGCTTTGGCAACCGCTTCAAAACTTGCAGATCCGTTATCTGCCGTAATAACAAGACTCGTATTGTCGGATAGAACATCGTTGGTTATATGTTGGGTGTGAAGGCCGTATCCTTCGTTGATCCGGTGAGGAATATAGTACGATACATTTGCACCGATGTATCGAAAAAAATCCAGCAGGATAGCGGTTGCGGTAACACCGTCAACATCGTAATCGCCGAATATGAGTATTTTTTCGTTTGCTTTGATGGCATCATAGATACGATGCACGGCTCTATCCATGTCTTTGAGTGTAAACGGCGAGCGCATGTTTTTTAAAGAGACATTCAAAAAACCTGAAGCTTCTGGTTCATTAAGGATATGACGATTTATGAGGACGGCGGCTGTGATGGGATGGCACTTTAAGGTTTTGCTCATTTGCATGATGGTTTCGGGATCGGGATGCCGTATTTGCCATTGCTTTTTCATTAATGCGCCCTATATCTTATACTACAAAATTGAACAACCAAAAAAATCGCTGATTTACCGATGCCAAAGGTTCAATTGGGACTGTATTGAAAATATCAAGGTCATGGTTATTGTAATTAAAGCGTCTGACCAAAGCATATATACGTGTTTAATAAAGGGTTAAGATGTTCTGAATTGACCGGCATACCGAACGCAAAACAAATAGACCCTGAAAACGTATTGACCGGCATCTTCGATGCTTTGTCCGCCCGGTTGAGATGGAGAAAGCAATTGGTTTTGGAGACAACAAAAAGATATTATCGTGTTGATCGCAGCCAAATCGCCTTTTTAAGATTTATCTTTGAAGCTTATGATGGTATAGCTGTCGTGACAACAGTTGATCCGCAAAAGGGTATCATTGAGGTTCACATTCCTCCCGGTTGTGAAAATGATGCTGATTTCATTTTGCACGATCTTAAAAAGGATATTATGATTGAACCCACGAACATTTTTATAAAGTGAGCAAACATCTTGATGAATGCCAAATTGCTGTACATCAATACCATCGGTTGCCAAATGAACGTTTATGACTCCGAGCAAATTGCCGCTCACATGGCACACCTGGGGTATCAGCAGACATCATCTCTGCAGGCAGCCGATCTGATTATTGTAAATACCTGCACCATCCGAAAAAAGGCGGAGCAGAAAGCGTATAGCTTTGTCGGCCGGCTGGCACGCTTGAAACGAAAAAAAAGCAATCTCATCATCGGTATCGGCGGATGTGTCGCCCAGCAGGAAGGTGATAAAATTCTGGATCGTTTACCGTTTGTCGATATCGTTTTCGGGACTCAAGCGATTCATCGCTTACCACAAATAATTCGACAAGTTCAAAAAAAACGCTGCCGGATTGTCGACGTTGAAATGGCAGCGGACACCCAAGCGCCGGAATCCATCATCGGTCCTTATCGTGAAACATCCGTGTCGCGCTTTGTTACCATTATGAGAGGCTGCGACAACTATTGCTCTTATTGTGTGGTCCCGTTTGTACGCGGAAGAGAAACCAGTCGCCAACCGGATAAAATAATACAAGAAATTCGAACGCTCATTGACAACGGCGTAAAAGAGGTAACCTTACTGGGACAGAACGTAAACAGCTATGGCAAAAAGGAAGGCTTATGCACGTTTCCCGATTTGTTGGCACGCATCGATGAGGTCGAAGGTCTTTTACGCCTCCGGTTTACAACCTCTCATCCAAAGGACCTCAAGGGGAATCTCATCCGTTCATTTAAAGTTCTAAATAAACTGTGTCATCATATCCATTTGCCGGTGCAATCAGGCTCAAACAAGATCTTAAAGCAGATGAATCGTAAATATACCCGTGAGCTGTACCTTGACAAAGTGTTGAAACTGCGGGATACTTGTTGTGATATTGCCGTTACATCGGATATTATTGTCGGTTTTCCCGGAGAAACTGAAGCCGATTTTGAAAGCACTCTGAATTTAATAAAAACGGTGGAATATGATGGCTTATTTGCTTTTCAATATTCAGATCGGCCCAATTCACCGTCTGTGCATTTACCGGATAAAGTTTCGGATTCTCAAAAGATAGAAAGACTGCAAATCCTGCTTGCCGTGCAGGATGAGATAACCAGAAAGAAAAATCAGGCGTTGGTAGGATCCATTCAACAGATCCTTGTCGAAGGCTTCAGTAAAAAGGAAATTTCCAGTAAACCGGCAAATGGGCGGCGGCCCGCACAGTGGACGGGTCGCACCTCCACCAACAAGATCGTAAACTTCTATCATGATCATAACGCACAGGATTCCGGGCAAGCTTATTTGGGTAAATTAATCGATGTTCGAATAGAAAAAGCATTTTCTCATTCACTGTGGGGAAAACCCTTAGCCGGTGCATCCACAGCCAAAAGGGTGAAAGGAGTTGAATGTTATGCTGCATAAGGTGAGTATAGCTGGTCTAACGATGGATCCGGCCTCCAATACGCCAATTATAATTCTGAAGTCAGAGGAAGATGACCAGGCAATTCCGATATGGATCGGATTGCTGGAAGCCACATCGATTGCCTCCGCCCTTCAAAATATAAAATATGAGCGTCCCATGACCCACGATCTCTTTAAAAATTTCACAGATATGATGGAAATCTCGATTGCCAAGGTTGAAGTGTGTGATTTAAAGGACAATACCTTCTACGCCAGAATATATTTCGTATCCAAAGGTAAAAATTTTGATATGGATGCCCGTCCTAGCGATGCCATTGCCTTGGCATTGCGCTACAATGCGCCGATTTTCGTGGATGATGCCGTGATGAAAATGTCGAAGATGCCTGAAGGTGAAATGGAAATTATGGATACCAGCGAGGAAGGCAAAAAACTGGCTGACTATCTTGAAAGCCTTAATCCTGAAGATTTTGGCAAATTCAAGGTCTAACGCGGTCGTTGAGGCTTTGATCTCAGATATATTCTTATCCTAACTCGAATATTATATAATATTTTTTCCAAAAATCCCCACCAAAAATTTCCATACAAGTAAGATAAGCGCCATAGTATTAAATTTGGCGCTTTTTTTCTTTTCAAAAATAATCAAAATGAGAAGTTTTCAGCAGATTTTATTAGAAAAAATAATTGTTGATAACTTGTTCATAACCACCAATCTGTCTAATATGCTTAACAAAATTTTTTATTCATATAAGCATCTGATTTTAAGAGTATTATTTCACTATGATAGATATTTTCTTAAGATTTCAAGTCGATATAAATTGTTCATAACTTCTGTAGTCCAAAAATAAAAACCCGCGCTAATCCGGTTTGACAACCGACGCCTATGTCGCAATATAGCTCTATTTTCAATTTTCGATACGTTTGAATGGTCGAAAAGAGTTGCAGTCGATGAATTCTATAAATTTCTATATATTGTGCCTTTTAACAATTATCCCACAACATATTGTTGACATCGGTCAAATAATTCGATAAATTAGATACGATTCTCAATGCGTGTTCATCTATAATTTTTTTGAAGAGGGCTTTATGTGCTCAATTTTAGTTATTGATGACGAAAAGGGAATTTTAAGTGTTATTCAAGAAGTACTAACCCAATTTGGTCATCGAGTAGAAATTGCTGAAGATGGATCCGAAGGAATTCAAAAATTAGAGGATGGCAGCTTTGACATAGTCATCACCGACATGCGCATGCCAGGTATTGACGGCGCGGGTGTTGTTAAATATATTCGAAATTCTCAAAAAAAATCGATTCTTGTGATCGGTATATCCGGAACCCCGTGGTTTTTACAAAATGAGGGCTTTGATGTTATTTTACCGAAACCCTTCCCGCTCGAAGAGCTGATTGACTCAGTTTCCCGCTTGACAAAAATTCCAACCCGGACAGCCGCCGGTAAATAGACTCTTTTCTTTACATAACATGAATTTCACCATCAATACGTAAACTTGCCATTTTCATAAATAACGGTTTTATTGCCCGCCTGAAGATAGGCCGTAACTCTCTTTTTTTCGGTATTTACAAAATCCCAGTGTAAAGCTGAATCATTAAAACCCAGTTTTTTCTTCATATCCTTGGTTAATTTTTTTGGATCTTGCTTAAATGTGTTTGTATAGGAAGCCCCTAGCGCCACATGGCAATTCCCGTATTTTCCGCCATAGTTTTCATCAAAAAGGGTATTGGCCATAAATCGATCAATTCGGGAGAATCGTTTATCCGTCAGTGAAAATTCGCCGAGTTTGTTGGCCCCTTGATCCATTGCAAGTTGTTTTCTGACAAAATCTTCACCTTCTTGAGCTCCAATCTTTATTGCCTGGCCGTTCAGAAATTCGATTCTCACGCCTCTAACGTAATTTCCGCTTCGGAATGAGGGTTGATCCGCGAAAAATATCCCCTGGGTTCCACGCCAGTCGGGGGAAAAAAATAACTCAAAACTTGGGATATTGCGACCGGATATGCCCACCCATTTTCGATGGTCTCCGGGAGTTATTTTCAGATCGATATTATCAGATTCGACGTGGTAATGGCGAACTTTCATATTATTGAGCCATTGTTTTATGGATTGAGCGTTTTTGAATATCTGTTGCCATTGGGAAACCGGCGATGTTTTATTTAAAAAGCACGCTTTAACAATTTGGTGACTATATTCCTCAAAAGACAGGCCGGCATGCTTTGCTAAGGCGGTGGTCGGGAAAACACATAAGGTCCAGCTATAGGCACCTTGTGCTTCACTTTTGTTGAGAATATCCCGCAATTTTTTTTGAGCGATGGTGGCTTTTCCGATTTTACGGGGATCAATATCACGCAGATGGATCAATGACTCCGGCGCGTATAGAGTAATACTTCCGTTTAATTTCTGAGCGAGCGTCCTTTCGCCGGGGGCCAAAAACACCAACTGCTTGCTTGTGGACAGTGAATAAAAATTATGTTCCATAGTTGGTGTTGTTAGCAAGCGAAATATCGGATTCATTCCCACCTTCAAAATTTTTGCCTGGAGAATCTCCGCCAGCCTTATGGCGGGTATGTTATAGCGAATAAGCACAATGTCGTCTTTTTGGTATCTGGCTTTCCTGGCAGTTTTAAGTCCCCACAGAATTACATCTGCATATCTGTCCAATTGTCTTTCAGTGAGCATTTCGGATGCTCCTTGTTTGTTAGATGTCAGAAGTCAGAATATATCGATTTTGAATTTTGGATTGCGAATTTCGGATTGAAAATGCATAGAGCAGAAAGCGTGCCGTTTAAAGCAGCAATGATTTACTCTCAGCTATTTACTTTGTTTCAATAGGCTCTAAGCATTTTTTGCATAGAGAGTCGAGCATCTATCATCCAGTATCCAGTGGTCAGTATCAAGTTCAATGCTCATCTTTCAAAAAAAGATGATGATATTCCGCATCTGTTAAATATTTCTTCAGAATCCGATTGATCAAATTATATATATCTAAAAGCTCATTATCCGTGATACGGGTTATCATCTTTGCCATGAGTTTATCATCGGAAAACTTTTGAAGATAATAAATGACGGTGTTTTCATCTGTTTTTCTGTCGGCGCCGAATCCCACTAGTCCCCTATATGTCTCAACAAAATTATGCGAATGAATCCCCATTTTCCTGCCCATCAATGTAAAATAAATTCAAATCAAATTAATTGCTTACAAGATTAGCCATTACAATTGGGCACCATAAAGCAAAAACCAATATCGGTCAATAACTGAAAATTTGTTTTGGAGTGATAACTTGACAGGTTTTCGGTAACAAAATACAAGCACTATTTGAATTGATAATCTGTCCGGTAAAAGAATTAGATGTCGAATTGATTCAAGCACCATCAAGCACTGCTCGAATGGTTGAGGCCAATTCACTATTAACCACCGGTTTCATAACAAATTTCTGAATTCCAATTGAGAGGGCCTTTTCTTCGGTGATGGTTTCATTAAAGCCTGTGCAAAGAATTATCGGGATATCGGGATTGATGCCGATCAGTTTTTGAGCAAGTCGATCTCCGGTAATATGCGGCATTGTCATATCCGTTATCACCAAGTCGAAATCGTCGGGGTGCCCGGTAAACTCATTTAAAGCCTCTTGGCTGTCGGTGAAAGCAGTAACCGTGTAGCCGAGATGTTCTAGCATCTGCTGCACCAGAGCAACAATTGGCTCTTCGTCATCCACCAATAGAATATGTTCGTTGCCTCCGGCTGCCTCGGAAAATGAGGTCGTTTTGGTTTCCTCGTCTATTTCATCGATCAGGGGCAAGAAAACATGAAAGGTGCTTCCCTTTCCGGGTGTGCTGCTTACGGTAATATCGCCCCCATGATTTTTTACAATTCCGTGGATGACCGACAAACCCAAACCCGCGCCTTGTCCAGGTGCTTTAGTTGTATAATACGGCTCGAAGATCCGATTCAATATCGCCGGTTCCATTCCACCGCCTTCATCTTTAACCGTTAATTGCAAGTACCTCCCCGGCGTTAATCCTGTTATTTCAATCGCTTCCTCATAGTTGATATCCGCTTCGGCCAAACGTACTTCCAACTTCCCCCCGGTCTCCTGCATGGCTTGATAAGCATTGGTACATAGATTCATGATAATCTGATGGATCTGAATGGCATCTCCAGAAATTGCACCGCAATTTTCATTCAACTCATGCACAATCTCGATGGTTGCGGGGATAGAGGCCCGTAAAAGCTTAAGGGCTTCTTTAACGATGTATTGAATCTTTATGGGCTTGCATTCATGACCGCTTTGGCGGCTAAAGGTAAGTATTTGCTGAACCAAGTCTTTTGCGCGATTGGCCGATTTAAGAATTTCTTCTAAATTTTTGCGGGCCGAACTGTCTTCCGGGACTTCATCCATGGTCAACTCGGTGTAGCCGACAATGGGAAAAAGAATATTATTGAAATCATGGGCAATACCACCGGCCAATGTTCCAATAGCCTGTATTTTCAAAACCTCTTGCAGCTGTCTTTCGGATTGAGCCAGCGCTTTGGTGCGTTCCTCTACCTTTTTTTCGAGAATGATATTTTGGCTGCGCAACAGCGAGTAAAATTCTAAGCTCTCCACTGCGTTGGCCGTATTCAATAGGATAATGGATAAAAGTGTAAGCGAAGTATCAGGAATTTTCTGATTTTTGGATGGTAATAACGCCACGAACATGCCTCGGATTCTCGAATAGGTGGCAATAACATGTAAGATAAATTTTCGCTTGTGATCTCTGGATGAGATGGATATTCCCCTTTTTTCGCGGATAGCCCAGGCAAATAAACCCATGTCAATCATATGTTCGACTTCGTTTTCAATAAATTTTCTTAGACCGGCCTCACTGCATAAGGTTAATTTAAAATCAGAGACCTCTTGATCGACAAGATAAAAAGAAGTTGCGTCAAAGGGAATAAGGTGGCCGATTCGCTTTGCGGCTTCCTGCAAAATATGTTCTGGTCCGTGACCTTTGTTGATATTTTCTTGAAAATCTCCAAGCGACAACGCCATTTCCAACACATTTTGGATGAATCGCCGATGGTTTTCCAGGTGTTCAATACGAGCCAATAGTTTTTCGGGATCCATATTTACAATCGTGTTCATATCGTCGTTAATTGTTTAAAATTGCTTCAAGTGAATTAAATTGATGAATTGCCTGCTTAAACACGACTTCAAAGCAGCTTGCTGATAAATCTAACTCCTCCCACGCTTCATAATTTAACGGTGGGACAAATCGCTCACCACTGCTTCCCATACCCAATGCGTTTACCATAATGTCTGCCAGATGAACGATAGTGGCGGGGACCGGGTTTTGCGATTCTGAGGGGCTGTGATGATAAACTACATTGTTTTCTGAGGCAATAGGCAGTTTCCAGTGTTGCATGAGATACTGAACGATATGGGCATGGTTACATCCCAAATATTCATCCTCTTGCTGATAAAGCAATTTTTCGGACTTTCGGCAGTTGTTTAACATAGTTAAAGAATCTTCCGGGAAATATGTATATAGAAGCACGCGACCAAGATCATGCAAAAGTCCAGATACAAATAACTGTTCAGTCTGCGGTAAATTTTTATGGGCGGCCAATATACGTGAAATGATAGCGCAGGCAATACTATGCCTTAAAAAGGAATACATATTAATGATTTCTTTGGGTATCTTTTTGAAAATAGTAATTACACCGATGGCCAGGGCCAGTCCGCAAATTTCTTTCGTCCCGATGATTGTTACCGCCTTGGATACTTTATCTATTTTTGAGGGATGACCATAAAGTGCTGAATTGACAATTTTCAGCAGGGTAGCGGTTAAACTGGGGCTGTTGTTAATGACATTAGCAATATCTTCAGCTGAGGAAAGTGGATTTGAAGTCACTTCATTTAAATCAGAAACAATAGAAGGAATTTCCGGGAGACTTATTTTCTTTTTGCTCAACTTTTTTAACAAATCATTGTCGAAAGCAAGTCTTGTGGGACCAGTTGGTTTTATAATAGATTCGGTTTCGTCTTCAGGAATGTCATTTTGACTTCTATATTCAACAGACAATCGAAAAATTTCTTTTATCGCAGGATGATCCAAATCCACATGCACGAAAATAGGTTTGGTTTTTTCTTCTGTTTTTTCAATCAGCTCAGGATCGACAGAAAGCTCAGGTTCTTCTTTAATGCCGATATCACCAACAACATGGACCTCTGTTACTCCCCAAATTTTAAATATTCGGATATGGGACCGGCCGATGCGTTTTCCCTTTCCCAACAGTAGCCTGCCGTTTAGGTCCCTGACTTCCTCGGCTAAGATCATACCCGGCTTTAATTTATGTGTATATATAATACCCATTGTGTCTGCCGCAGGATCTTTTCTGAAGACAACTATTCGTGTCGTATAGCCAGCAAAATTGATTTGCAAATAGAGGTCTCGGGCTACGGTGCTTTCATAAATATCCTGCAGATGGATGCGATGATTCTTATATTAACCTGTCATCGTCTAAAATAAGGCTAAACTTGAGAAAAATTACGAAATAAATATCTGGAATCATTGCAGTTGATAGAGAAAAATGGGACCGTTTCGGGCTGCTAGTGCTCACAATACGGTAAGGCGGCAAAGGGGGAAAAATTGAATTTACGAGTTATTTTTGCACGCGTATTGATTATTAATAATCTGGTAAGATATTGAAATTTCTAGTATTATGATGAATTTAGATTGATACTGTTGGGTAACCTCAGCTCGGTTTTACCTGATCCGCCAATTTCTTAATGGCTGCCATGTATTCTGATAAACCGCGCATAAAAATGTCATTATGGTTTGCCCCGGGGATTTTCAGAAAGGTTTTTTCGTTAGCCGAACAGGTATCATAAAGTGCCTGGCCGTCGGCGAACGGAATTATATGATCAAATTCGGCATGAATAATTAGGGTGGGCTTTTTGAACCGGCTAATTTTGTCAAGGTTGCCAAATCCCTTTTCTTCTTTGAATCCTATCGCCTCCAGATTGATTCTCAATAGTCTCAATAATGGACCGGCATGCGCAAATCCGCTTTCAACAATCAAACCATTCACTTGGTCTTGGTAATGAGCTGCTAATTCAAGCACCGAAGCGCTCCCTAAAGACCGTCCCATCAGAATAAGAGGACCGGGATAATTATGTTGGTGTAACCAGGTTTTAACATAATCAAAAATAATATGACAATCCCGCATCATACCGGTAACAGTGGGTTTTCCTGTTGATCGGCCGTATCCCCGGTAATCTGCGGCTAAGAGATTGATACCCAATTGGTTGTACATGGGCCCTAAGTCATCGTAATCCGATACAATTTCACCATTCCCGTGAAAAAAAAGAAGATTGCAGCCTGATTTTTCCGCCATGTGAAAACGGGCACCGATGACGACATCTTCTTCAACCGCAATCAAATGATCTCTTTCTGTAGAAATCAATTGATCCGGATCTGAGGATGAAAAACCTGAAGATTGTGGTTCGGGTCTGGGATGAAATAGAAAAACAAGCACCTCCGGTCGATCCAACACCGAATAGTCAATTTTTGAAATGTCGATCAATTGACCTTCTCCTTATCTAAAACTCACAATGTTTCCGGGTGCGAAGCTTATCTGTTGCGGATTTCAACTCATCTGTGAATTTGTCAAATTGAACCATGTCTGGGTGTTTACTTTAAATTTCGCACCGGCAAAACGCGGCAGCCCTTGTTCTCATGCAAATCAATGGCAAATGCATTTCCGACATTGAAATTAAAAGCCAGCGGAGAACCCAACGCAGTTTCCGAGGACCAGACGATGATACAGCTCAGTCTTATTTGCGGTACCATTTTGGCTCGATGGCCGCAATCGGTTTGATACCCATCGTAATTGGTGCCTTCCACATATAGGGTTTGTAATTCATCGAGGGTAGGCAATCGCCAATTATCATATTTTCGGGAAATGCTATTTGAAAAGTCACTTTTGGACCAGTCTTGTGCCTGCTTCCAGAGGATATCGAATTGATTATCAGTTTTTGCCCACATGAGGTTGAATTTTCGATCCGTTACCGTACCATCTCCGTTATCAATAAAGCGGTCATCAGCCTCAGTCGGGATGACGTTAAAAACAAGACAGATAACAAATAAAATAACAGGATATGATACTTGTTTTGAGCTGGTTTTTCTCATTTCACAAAGGTCCGCTATTGTTTGCTTCAGGATAATATGTAATTTGTATTATTATAACGTTATATTATACGGAAGAAAACCGAATTTTCTATAAACTTTGGGATTCCCAACTTTTTTAAATTGACTAAATATTCAGCTATTTTTCAGATGGGTATCAATGTATTTAACCGCCCAGGCCGCGATAAGCGAGCCGACATATTGGGAGTCGTTTGGATTTGTCAGCAGGTGATCTGATTGATCCAGCGATATAAAGCTTTTTGGATGCCGCGCGGCTTGAAAGATCTGAGCGGCATTTTCGATACCGACAACCTCGTCGATGGGGGAGTGGAAAATCAAAAGGGCTTTATTTAATTTCCGGAGGGTTTCCTGCATATTGACAAAATTCAACTCATCGAGAAACTGCTTTTTGATTCTGAAGGTTCTTCCGGCCAAACAGACCTCGGCTTCTCCCTGATGTTCTATTTTTTCTTTCGTACTACCCAGTGCATTTCGGACATGGCCGGGGTCTGCCGGTGCGGCGATGACCACCACTGCCTGTGATGATGGAATCGCAGACGCCGCCTGGAGCACTGCAGCGCCGCCAAATGAATGCCCGATTAAGATCTTGGGTGCTTCAAAATTAGACTTCATAAACTGCGCTGCGGCAACAAGGTCGCCGACGTTTGACGAAAAGTTGGTATCGGCAAAATCACCTTCACTCTCGCCAAGTCCAGTAAAATCAAATCGAAATACGGCGATCCCTTCGCGAGTCAGGGCACGACTAATATGGGCGATGGCCTTAAGATTTTTTGAACAGGTAAAGCAATGGGCGAAAAGCGCATATGCCAATGGGTTCCCATCTAGTGGTAGATCCAAACGGGCTGAAAGCTTTTGGCCGGTTTTATTGGTAAACTCAAGTTTTTTAAATTGCATTGTTACTCCTTTTTTGGTCTCTGGTCGCTGGTCGCTGGCTCCTGGTCTCTGATTACTGGCTCCTGGTTGCTGGTTAATAAAGCAAAGGACCGATTGCATGGCGCATAGAGTATATTCAAAATTCCGCAATCAAAAAACCTTTGTCATCTGTAATCCACAATAGCAGGCGGAGTTAATGTTCGATCCTCCAATAGTTTTAATGCAGCGTCGAGCACGGCATGCTGTTTTTCCGGATCATTGGGAGTGTCCATCGGATAGCCATGAGGGAAGGGGACCCATAAGGCACGCGGAGGCCTTACCTTTTCGGCCACCATGCGCAGCAATTGTATCGTTACGGTTGAAATTCCGCGATGTTCTAGTTCGGCTGCCACCAAGCCCACGGCCTGGTTGCACATCGGTCAAACCGGTACAAGGATCACAATGTCCACCTTATCATCCAACAATCGCTGCACGGCTTCCGGGGCGGTTCTTTTTCTTAATCGCCCTGGAGCTGTGATCGATCCCATGAAAGACAAATGGCGGTGATTCATTTGTCCAATACGCCCCGATCCTTGCAGTTCCCGCAATCTGTCGATCGGAAAAGCAAGATTCGGGTCCTCACGCATTCCTGTATGGTTGAATATTTTACTGCGGTGGGATTCGACCAGCGTTGGGACATCAACATCCGATGGTATATCGCGAAAACTGGTATCGCCACCTCGAATAGAATCATCAAACGGTTTTTGTTCGGGTGCGACAAACCCGGCACTGCAAACAAGAGCTACGTTACATTGCCGAAGAGGTTTTTCCAAAGGTGTCCAGGGCACCGGATCGATGCGGCGCCACGGGTAGGTTTTCAGGAACAAGCGATATTTGAACGAGAATTCACTGAGATCGCCCATTATTATCCATTTAATTTCTTGTGATTTAATTTGACTTGAGCTATAAAATTTGCTCAATACTGTCGGGTACTTCCAACACCGATGCATATTACTGATTTACAACCGACCACTGACCACAGACAACGGACACAATTGAGTTTCACTCAATTGAGGTATAAATATGTCATCTACCACTTATCTATAAGGCAATTCAATGCGCGCGTCCAGATCAAATTTCAAACATAGATCCAGTTTTGTTTTTACACTCGATTAGTTACTTTTGAGTGGTCAAATATTGAACAAGATTCATAAATTTGATCGCTTGACAATTATCTTTTGCTTCTATAAACATAAAATCACGTCAGTGTAAAAACATCTAGCAATGGTCGTTCAAACCCACAACCCCAGTAACAAAAAGAAAGGAGGATAAGCTATGAAAATAGTAAATAGTAGGGTTCTGCTGATTTTGCTGGTTGCGGTCTTGCTTATATTGCCCGGCAAATTGACCTTGGCTGAGGAACCTATTACAATTGGCGCACCGCTTTCCACGGCATTTCTTTATGGATGGGATGCTGAAAGGGCCATTACCTTGGCTGTTGAGGAAATAAATGCCGCCGGGGGCGTAAAGGTAGGGGGTACAAAGCGTCCTTTTAAAGTTGAAGTCATTGACACCAGAGATCTGGAGCCGGGAGTGCCGGTTAGTGAGGCCCTTCTGGCAGTGGAAAAGCTCATTTTAGAAAAAAAGGCCGACTTTATTATGGGCGGACCGGTGCGTTCCGAAGCGGGCCTGGCCGCCATGGATTTGTTGTCTAAATATAAAAAGATTTCCATTTTGACAACCGGTGTGTTGACGCCTGCCTACCACGCACGCGTAGCCAAAGACTACGATAAATACAAGTATCTGTTTCGAATTACCGGTGAGGCCTTGTGGATTGCAAAGGGCGAGCAAATACCCGCCTTGTTAAAAATAGGAGAGAAATTCGGCCTCAATAGGGTATATATTATGATCCAGGATGTGGCCCATGCGCGCGCCTTTGGCAATATCTTTGCCAAGGTAATGGCCGAGAAAGGCTGGACCGTCATTGGAAAGCCTGAGATATATCCGACAGGTGCCACCGATTTTTCCATGGGCCTTTTGAAAGCACGTCGAGAAAAGGCCCAGGTTATCATCATATGCATGGATATGCCGGAGAGTTCCATTCTCCTCAAGCAATGGTATGACATGAAGCTCCCGGCACTTCCATTCGGTTCCATTATCGCCGCAGCCGAGCAACCGGGTTTCTGGAAAGCATCCGAGGGAAAGGGTGAATATGCCCTGGCAAATGTGGTCAATGCCGGCAATGCACCGTCGAATGCGTCCGATTGGACTATGAAGTTTTATGATGCGTATGCAAAGCGATGGGGTGTAGACCCCGAAGGGTATGGTACGTCCAGCAGTTACATGGCCGTTTATGTTCTGAAGGATGCTATTGAAAAGGCCGGCACCCTGGATTCCGATGCTGTTGTAACAGCCCTGGAAAAGACCGATATGATGGGAGTCTATGGTCGCATCAAATTCGACCCCAAAAGCCACCAGGTCGTACCCAGCCTGGATCCGAATGAAGGTGCGGTGGGTACGATTTTCCAGTGGCAGGCCGGCAAACGAGTGGTGGTGTTTCCGGATAGTATCGCCATGGGAGAAATCAAACTGCCACCTTGGATGAAATAATCTGACGGCTAACAGGTCTTAAAAGACCTGTTAGCCTATTTCTCAAAATGGAGTTGAAGAAACCCACAGTATAGACTTTTTTTGAGGTTTTTGGCGTCAGGCTTCAGTGTTCAGAAGACAGATGTCAGACGACAGAAGACAGATGGTTAAAACTGGAAGATGAAGTATTTTATCTGACTTCTGTTTTCTGTTCTCTGTTCTCTGTTTACATGACACCTGAACAATAGCCTGCGCAATTAGCCGTTAGGCGCTTCAACTGCTTCGCAGCTGCTTCTTCTTAGTGCAGTATCGGAAGGGGCCTATACCATACCATGGATATACTTCTTGAAATCCTCATTTATGGTTCCATCCACAGCATTACGTTGGCCCTGATGGCCCTGGGATTCGCTTTGGTATATGGCACCAGCCGGGTACCCAATTTCGCCCATGGCGCGCTGTACATCGTGACCGGATTTATTGCCTGGAGTTTTTTAAAAGCGATGCACTTAAACTATCTTCTCAGTATAGTGCTGGCTATTATCATAACGGGTGTGATTGGCGCCATGATTTACCAGTTTATCCTGATTCGCGTGCGGGGAATGGCCATTTCCGAAATCATTGCTTCTTATGCCATCGGATTGGCCATTCTGGAAGGATTCCGCTGGGGCGGATTTAAGGGAATGACCTATACGCTGCCCACGTTCATTCAAGGAAGTATTTTCATCGCCGGAGTGCCGGTGGATCTCCATCGCATCGTGGTTCTGATCTGTGGGGCAGCATTGGTTGGTTTCCTTTGGCTTTTTACGCATTTTACACGGATCGGTCTGGCATTGCGCGGGATGGCACAGGATGAGCGTGCTGCGCTGATGCTGGGGATCGATTCCGATCGCATGGCGGTGGTGGCTATGGTCTTGGGGTCCATGCTGGCCGGACTGGCAGCAGCGCTTTTGCTACCGCTGGGCAACATTGTCGTGGAAACCGGCTATAATGTATTAATTTTAGCTATTGCCGTCTGCATTGTCGGCGGCCTGGGCAGCTGGATGGGAGCGGTGCTGGCGGCGTTACTGATTGGTTTTACCCAAATTTTGACAGAAGTCTATTTGGGAACCCATTTCAAGATGGTTGTGGCACTACTGGCGATCATTATTACGCTTATCTTGAGACCTTCAGGACTCTTCGGACGCCAGAAGGAGTTGGAAGAACGCGTATGACAGCGAATCCTGAGCAGCGCCGCAAGGAGAGATTGGATCGAGGGATCAAAGTCCGATCCGACGGGATTTATGCCCTCATGTCGTGGCGAGAGCTATGCTATTTAGTCCTTCCCAGACTTGTCCTAATCGTTGGAATGCTGATTCTGCCTCTCGTAGTGCCCATATACTGGCAGAAGGTGGTTTCCTATGTCTGCATTTACGCCCTATTGACCCTGAGTTTTGATTTTCTGGCACACTTTGTGGGATTAGTTTCATTGGGAGGAGCTTTTTTCATCGGGATAGGCAGTTATCTTGCCGCCATTCTTAACACCTCGTTTGGGCTGCCACCTCTGTTGACGATTCCCGCTGCCACGATACTCGGAGCATTTATCTGTACGCTACTTTTAATTCCCTGTCTTCCCTTAAGAGGGGTTTATTTTGCCATCGTCACACTGATGTATCCGCTGCTCTTGATACGGGTGATCGAAGCGCTGGATATCTTCGGTGGCACCGATGGGATTGTAGGCGTAACCAGTTTTACCAATCATTATTTTATCATCATTATGGTGCTTCTTTTCCTATTTGGTTTGCGCAGATTGGTCAACCAGGATCTTGGGTTGGTCTTAAGGGCTGTTAAAGACAATGACCAGGCCGTAAGAGCATCGGGGATGAGTATTACCTATTATAAAACTATCGCGGTGTTTATCGGCTCGGCCATGGGTTGTTTGGGTGGTGCCTATCTGGCACATATTTACATGTGGGCCGGATTGTCATCGTTTGCGCTGGATTTCTCCATTCTTCCGATTGCCGCAACGGTCATCGGCGGTGCCGGTACGCTGGTCGGCCCGGTACTTGGAGCATTTATTCTGGTGCCCCTTTCAGAATGGTTAAGGGATTTCGGGACCCTACGCATCGTCATTTATGCTGTGATATTGCTTCTTTTTATCGTTATTCGCAGTGAAGGGCTTATGGTCTACAGTCAACGCAAATATCATCAATTTGAAAAATGGATCAAAGTATGAGCGCGACACCGATTCTGCAAGTCAATCAGGTAACCAAAAGCTTTGGGGGTATTTTTGCGTTAAACGAGGTGAGCTTCGATCTGCATGAAGGTGAAATTCTCGGTATCATCGGGCCCAACGGCTCCGGTAAAACCACCCTGGTAAACTGTATTACCGGTTTTATCGAACTGACCTCGGGTGAAGTCCTGTTTCGGGGAAAAGTTATCTCCGGAAAACCCGCCCATAAGATCGCGGACATGGGAATTACGCGAACCTTTCAGATCATGCGCCCCTATTACAGCCTGCCGGCTTATAAAAATTTAGTGATTCCTCTTTTTGCACCACGCGCAAAACGCACCGGTGGCTGGAGGGGCGGCGGTAAATTGGGGGATCGCAATACCGTCAGTATTGATATTTTAGAAGAAATGGGATTTGAACGCGAATCATTTGTGCCTTACAAAATGGCGTCGAATCTACCCACCGGCTATCTGAAACGCCTTGAGCTTGCGCGCTGTCTGGCCTTAAGTCCGGAAATCATTATCTGTGATGAAGTGTTCTCCGGACTGAGCATGAGTGAGATTGCCAGCATGGTCCCATTAATGGAGCGCCTACAAATGGAAGGCATTACCCTGATTATGATCGAACACCGCCTGAGGGAGTTGTTCAGAGTGGCCAATCGAATTATGGTATTGAATTTCGGAGAAAAACTCATGGAAGGCACGGCCGAAGAAGTCATGGCGGATGAAAAGGTCAAAGAAGCCTATTTCGGCTCCGAAGAGGTTGAGGAGGTAATGGAGCATGCTTGAAGCCAGTGCGCTGATGGTCTTTTACGAAAACATGTTGGCCTTGAACAACGTCCGCATCACGTGTGATGCACATCAAATCGTCGGCGTATTTGGGGCCAACAGCGCGGGGAAATCCACTTTGATGTACACGCTATCCGGTATCATGGAGGATATCCGCAAAAAAGAGGAAATGGCCGGTGGTGAACGCATCAGTGTGCTGGGCAGCATACAGTATTTTGGCGAAGAAATCATGGAAATGAAACCCAGCCGGCGGGCGAAAAAAGGAATTATCCTCTGCCCCGAAAGACGCAGAATTTTCAAAGAATGCAACGTGTTAGAAAATCTGCGTATTGGTGGTTATTTGGCGTCTCCTTCTCAGGCAAAAGAGACCTTGGAATATGTTTTCAAGGTATTTCCGGCTTTGGAAAAGCTTAAGAAACGGATTGGCGGCTTCCTAAGCGGCGGCGAGCAGCAAATGCTGGCCATCGGCCGGGCGCTGATGGCGCAACCGAAACTGTTGCTCCTGGATGAACCGTTGCTGGGTTTAAGCCCATTGATTCAAGCCGTTTTAGTACGGGCTACAAAAGAAATTCGTGATGAAAAGAAAATTTCCATTATTGTCACCGAGCAGTATGCCCGACCTGTATTGCCGATTGTCGATTATGCATTTATTCTGGAAAACGGGGCTGCAGTGCTGGAAGGAACCCACGAAGAAATGATGAATAACCCGGATGTCAGGTCGGCCTATTTTGGAATCTAAAATGAGCAAAAACGCAGAGACATTAGAAAATGAGCTGACGTTTACGCGCTTTGATCAGATGAGTGAACGCTATCCGGATAAAACCGCAGTCATTTATCTTGGCGAACACTTCTCGTTTTCGCAATTGCGGGACTTGAGCGAACGCTTTGCAGGCGCCCTGGATCATTTGGGTATCCAAAAAGGCGACCGGGTTATGATCTACATTGCCAACTGCATTCAATGGATCATCGCCTTTTTAGGTATTCAGAGAATTGGGGCCGTGATTGTTCCTGTGTCACCGATTTACACGTCCCATGAGCTTGACTATATGATCAACGACTCCGGGGCTGAAACGATCATCTGTCAGGATACAAATTACTGTTACGCCAAAGAGGTGTTTGCCGGTTCCGGACTCAAACGCATTATCGTTACCAATTTAGTGGATTTGCTGCCATTTTGGAAACGATATTTCGGCATCCTCTTTGATAAAATTCCCAACGGCAAGGTCGACTGGGGTGAGGGGGTTCATTCTTTCACGACGCTTCTGAAACGTCCGCCGTTGAAAGCCCAGGTCGAACTGGACCCTTACAATGACCTTTCTTACATTCTGTATACCGGTGGTACGACCGGCTTCCCCAAGGGGGTTCCGGGAAATCATATCGGAATGGTTTCCTATGTGAATGATGTTACAGACGATGTGGCCGGAAACCATCTAAAGGAAGGACAAGATGTCTATATAGCGGTCAATCCGCTTTTTCATATTATGGCATTAGGCTTGTTTATGTCTTTGGGGCTGAATAAAGGCAATTCCACGGCCCTTATGCCGGTGCCTCAGATTGACGCCATTCTTGAAACGATTCAGCGGTATCGCGTGCGCTGGTTTCTTGGAGTTCCGGCCCTATATCGGATGGTGTTGGAAAATGACCGTCTGGATCAATATGATCTCAGTACGCTGAGATATTGTTACTGTGGCGGAGATGTGTTGCCTCTTGAGGTATTCAATCGTTGGAAGGAACGATTTGGTATTCCTATTTATCAGGTTTACGGTTCCACAGAAGCCGGCCATGTTACTTACAGCCGAATTAATGAAGATCCTAAACCCACAACTTTAGGGCTTCCCCTGGAGAGCAGGGAATGCATCGTAGTAGACCCCGAGACACTCGAACCCGTCCCGACGGGTGAAATCGGTGAACTGCTGGTGACATCACCCTACACGGTAAAAGAATACTGGAATAAGCCGGAGGAGACCGAACGTTCCTATGTGGAAATCGATGGCAAGATGTATTACCGGATGAGTGACTATGTTCAACAAGATTTAGATGGTGAGTTCGTTTATGTGGAGCGTTCAGCGGATATCATCAAACATAAAGCCTATCGGATTTCTGCATCCGAGGTAGAGGCGGTACTTCAAGACCATCCAACAGTTATCGGAGCCTGTGTGGTCGGTGTTCCTGATGAAAAGGTGGGTGAACGAGTTAAAGCCATCGTGGTGTTGAAAGAAGACGCACGAGGAGTAGGAGGTACAGAGCTACTCAAATGGTGTCGAGAGAGATTGGCTCCGTATAAAGTTCCCGGCTATATTGAATTCAGGGATATGCTGCCCAAATCGAAAGTCGGAAAACTGCTCCGGCGGGAAATCCGGGACGAGGAGAGTCGACGTATATATAAAGAAGAAAGTAGGTCATAGGTGTTCACAGGTTTACAGGTTCAAGGATCATGTCCAATTTGAACCATTGATTCACGGATCCTGAACCTTTGAACGCCTCAAAAAAAACCCCGAACGGTGAACCTTGCAGTCTGAACGGCCTAAGGAGTGTATCTTTCTTTATGAACCTTTGGTTCCTTTCGCGGCGGTGCCTTTATCTCTTCCCTAGGCTTACCAATTGGGATCACACCGGCAATTTCCAACTTTTCTGGAATATCTAATATAGTTTTCACCTTATCGGGTGCGAAGAAGGTAAACCACAGAGAGCCCAATCCCAGATCCGCTGCGGCCAGCATCATGTTTTGTACACATGCGGAAACAGCCTGCAACGCTCCATGTGGTTGACTGAAAAAACTTCCTAATCCGCCCTTGGATGGATCGAATACGATGACAATATAAACGGGTGCTTCATCTAAAAAGTCCATGCCGTATTTATTCACCCAGCCCGGACCATCACTGTCGATAACCGTCTGTTTAGCATCTTCAGCAGCTTTTATTATCTGTCCCTGAATTTTCTTGTCAGTGACAATGACATATTCCCAGGGCTGGAGATTAAGCGGGCTGGGTGCCCATTGACCGGCATCTAGAATAGAAGAAATTTGTTCTTCCGAGACTTCGGACGTTTCAAATGAACGACAGCTCCTCCTGGTTTTCACCAATTCTTTGAATTCCATGGCTTTTCCTCCTTTTGCAATATTTTGTACGATCGACCAGGCAAATCATACGATCGTGATTTTTGGGTACACGTTCACCACTAAACAAACTGGTCTTGTCCCGATCTCCACTGCCGGTATAGACTTTCATCATCTCTAAAGTGATTTAAGCGCTTCAATCGTATGGCGCGGCTCCGGTCGAACAGTATAATCCGGATCAACCTCTGCGTAACGTATCACCGAGTTCCGGTCAATAATGAATCTGGCCGGCATCGGCAATGTCCAGGAATCATCTCCATTGTGTTTGGCCACATCGATACCAAAATTCAGATAGAGTTTTTTCAAGTCTTCCGGAAAGGCATAGACGAGACCATATGTTTTGGCAACCTTATTTCCCGGATCACTCAACAGATCAAAGGACAGATGTTTCTGGTCAATTAATTCGCGGCTAAACTCAGCAAGTTGCGGAGAGATGGCCACAAGTTTTGCACCCAGGGAAGTTATTTCTCCGAAAGCCTCCTGAAGAGCCTCCAGCTCCAAATTACAGTAAGGTCACCACTTGCCCCGGTAAAAGCACAAAACAAGAGAACCGTCAGCGAGCAGATCCTTCAATCGGATGACGTTTTCTTCCGCGTTTAATAATTCAAAAACCGGTGCCGTGTTTCCGATTTTTAAAACACCCTCCATAATGCCCGAAGCTTTGAGATCATCGGTTGACCGATGCATGATTTCCAGTGCTTCTTTGGGTGCCTTTGCTTCGAAATTTGCCTTTAATTTTGATAGCTTCTCTTGCAATGACATGATATTTCTCCTCTTGTCCTCTTGAATTTTTTTATCTTGAAAAGACTTCAATCAAAGCGTGAAGTTAATTCTCTGCTCTTGGTGTCGGTGCGTTTCACGCTCACTGACTCAGAATTTTCAAACGATTGTCTTTGGACCAATATCAATTTGTCTTATTTTCGTTCGAGGTTTTACAACTTATGTACTGCTTCACACAAGTCAATAGCATGGACAAATTTTGATGGGATAGATAGGCTGGACAAGAAGAGGAAATGTAGACACATTCGTTGAATGTTTTACGATTCCAAAATCATTTTCATTGTCACCGCGTCGATATTTCCGCCACTAATAATAACGCCGATACGGCCTGTAGGCTTGATCGCGCCGCTTAAAAGTGCGGCCACCCCAAGGGCTCCCGACGGTTCCACCACCAGCTTCATGCGATAAAATAAGAACTTTACCGCTTCAATGATGGCTGCCTCTGACACGGTTTTCATGTCATCGACGAAATCCAGAACCAGTGGAAATGTAATTTTTCCCAAAGAGGGTGTTCGAGTCCCGTCGGCGATGGTCGGTGGATTGTTCACCGTGTGCAGGGTGCGTGAGTGAAATGATTTAGTTGCATCATCGGCCAACTCCGGCTCGATGCCTATAACTTGGCAATTGGAATTAATTCCTTTACCGGCAATGGCACAACCACTTAATAATCCGCCACCACCGCAGGGCACCAGAACCGCATCAAGACGTTTGACCTCTTCAAAAAGCTCTAAGGCGGCCGTGCCTTGACCGGCGACGATATCTTCGTGATCATATGGCGGAATCAACGTATACCCGTGGGTGTTTTTGAGATCCTCGGATATTTTCTCGCGAGTTGTCTCTTCAGGATCATATTCTATTATCGTTGCACCATATACTTCAGTGGCATTACGTTTAATCACCGGCGCATCATTTGGCATAACTACTGTGGTTTGTATTCCTAATAGACGACCGACGAGGGCAACTGCCTGGGCATGGTTGCCCGAAGAATGGGTAATAACACCACGCTTTCGTTGTTTAGCCGATAATTGAGACATGGCATTGTATGCCCCCCGAAATTTGAATGCACCGACCCGCTGGTAATTTTCGCATTTTAAAAATATCTCAGCGCCAACCTTTTGATTCAGTGTGCGCGAGGTCATCACCGGCGTTTTGTTTGCTTGGTCCCGCAGTCTCTCGCTGGCAGCTAACACGCGTTCAAACATTTGATTTCTCGGTTCGATCATTGTTACCACTCCTCCGGTGGTAATTCTCGCCAGGGATACCTGTCATATTTTACCACCACCCAGTAAAGCTTGCCCGAATGCCGCCAGGGATCCAAAACGAGTCCATTCTCAAAAGGCTGGCCATTGGTGGTAATAACCACGGTATTGTGTTCACGTAAATCGCTTCCCCGATAGGCAACGCCCCAGCGAAGTTGATAACTCTTTAATTGTAGCGTGTTCAGACGGGTCATAAGATCTTCGGTCCAGTGGTAACAGAGTCCGCGATCTCGCAGCCCCATTTGGATAAACAAATTATGGAGAATCGGCGGACGAACCAAACCATATTCTTTGGCGAGAATGGCTGACGCGTGCAGCGCCGTTTCGGCCACTCGTCTGGCCTCAGCCTCATCGGAATTATGGTTTAATGCGGCAAGATCATGGACAAGGGCATTGACCCTATCCCAATCAAGGGTAACTGAATTTATGTCGGCTGGATAGTTGGAATTGCTTGGATCGGTCAAAGTTCGATTTGAACTTGCACAATTGATTACAGAAAGCAGCAGGCAGACAAAACAAATATATTTCAGACTTCTCAACATTCTGATTTGAGCCTCAAGAAATATTTTTAAGTTCTGTGTTTCACCTTACCATCCCGATCTCAGGCCGGGGTGGTCGTTAACTCCCTCAGATCCGGATGCCTATTTCATACAACTCTTGGGTGATAATCCCCTCCCATCCGCGGTTAGCCTTGGGATTGGCCGGGCTTGGATGCGTGATGGTGCCGATAATTACGTCGAGATCGGATAACGCAATGCGTGCACGATCCGCCGCAAATTGGCCAACACCAATGACATAATCCGGCTTCAGCCATTCAATGGTTTGACGAAGCGCTTGATCACAGACCGCCAGAAGCGGTTTGCGATCCGAAGCACGAAGTTGGTTGGGGGTTCTATTGCGTCCATCGGCCTCAATAAAGAGCAGGGGGCAATAATTGCCTACGAAAAAACGAGAAAAAAATCGTTCGGGTGTCTTAAATTTTTTTTGCGCCCATCCCCAAAGCCGTTTTCCACTGACTTCACGTCTGGTGCAGGCAAATCCCATGACGGGGCGTTTTGGATGCTCATTCGCCGGGGCGGTTACCGTGGCTTTAATACCCATCCACTGGGAAACCGCGTTGATTTCGCCGAATGGAACGCCCGTTTGCGCCATGCCCCAGGGGCCAGGATTCATCCCCACCAGCACCACCTCTTTAGGAGGCTTTGCAAATCGTTTCACATACAACTTAAAGGGCTTTAAGGCATACGCTAACGGATTGTACACATGGGTTATTGGAGGGCCAAATTGTAATAACCGCACTTCCTTTATTAGCTGATCTGCAATCGTAATCAGATCCATCTCAATCTAACCATTATATACTATATACCGTTTTTCAAATTATTTTGATAGGCCATTTTCATCTTACTAAGATTATTATTTAGCGTCTCAGAATGTTTTTGCTTTAGTGTGGTTGTAAAGATAATCGAAGGCCTGCCAACAGCAACAGTATTCCTATTATTTGAACGATATGAAAAATACCGTTATGGTCAAATTCAAAAATCATTTTGAATGAAACATTTTTGGTGGCCTGAATGCTTGAGGCGATGATACTAACGAAAATGCCGACAGCCATGATCAACGAACCGTTTAATTGTCCCGTCAAAGCCAACCAGCTGTAGGCACCCCAGGCGAAAAATAGCGCCAAAGCTTCATAGGCGATAAAAATAAAAAAGATGCCGGGAAAAATACGTGTGATGAAATAAAACCCAACTGCCATCACCACCATCCACGGCAGTATTTTGCTAGCAACAGCCAGCCCCCACGCATCATAGGCAACGCCGATAACAAACACGGAAACGGCCACCCCTAACCCTAAATTTAGCAGATTCCAAATCCGTTGACGCATCGCTTCGGTCAACTCCAAACCGTGGGCGAGGGCGCCGAGCAATCCGGAGAGGGCGATGAACCCGAAGGCCCAGGACCAGGTATTGATCTTCCAAACCTCAGCTGATTTAAGCCATTGCAGGTACCAGATTGCGCCCGCCGCCGCCACAGCAAGAAGAATATCAGTAACTGCGGTGGTTTTTTCGGTAGGACTTTTGGTGATGTTCAATTTGGTTATCTACCAAATGTTTTTTCCATTTTTGGCGGCAGCCTTTTTCGGTCAGGCAATAATTCGGCGGGCTGTCCGGCCCGCATAGAAAGGAACCGTCCATGCGTTCAAGATAGCCTTTTTCAACAAGGTCTTCCAATTCATCTTTTTTGCCCAGGTGGTTGCCGGGATAATATACACCTTTTTTCATTTTGTCCAAGATCTGATTCTTCAACTGAACTTTCTTTGGCATATGAAATTTTTACCCGTATTTCTCAAACCGAATGATTGCCAAAACTCGATTAGTCTAAACGTTGTTGTTTTTAAATTGTGGAATTTAGATTACATATGGTAAATATACAGCGGATCACTATGCAACGATCCGCAGGGCCGCAATATTTTGCTGGCAATAAGACCGGGTAAGGAAAAATTACACGACGCCACGACAGTGCCGGGTTTCAAATCCGATATGAACTTTTTCGATAAGCGTTGCATAACGTCCGGATAAAGATAACAAAACACAACATCTGCTGCGGAAAGATTCTCCTGCCAAAAATTTTTTCGTTTTATTTTTATATTTCTATTACCCATGCAAAGCAGGCGAGCTTTGAGATAAGCCATCCAATTTACTTCATATCCTATGGTTTTAACCCCATAGCGTTTGCTTGCCATTCTTAGCACGCGCCCGTCTCCGCAGCCCAAATCAACCAGTAGTTGTCCGGAATTCATTGTTACGGCATCCATAAAGGCAGCTACTCTCACACGGGAGGTGGAGACATATAGAGCGCCCTGGGTAATGGGTAAAACCAGCGCTGTGGATAAAACATAGCTGATTTTAAGCGCAAATAGGCCTCCGGCCAAAATAAAGAAAATCCATATCCAGGTCGGCATTGTATTCGTTTTATCAGGATCCCTTGCTAGTTTGAATGACTGTTAACCCGATGGTATCCAGCACACACCGCAAATTAATGCATCATGATAGTGCCTCGAAATTGATTCACCAAATCATCTCTCCGTTTATCAGCCTCTGCTTAAAATCCGCGTTCTTTTTCGAGATTGTAACAAAATCTTTATATCAGGCCGCATTGTTTGCGGTCAGATAAACACCTCAATTTTTTAGGGGGATTAGTAGGCGGGATGTTTCATGCGAAATATAAAAATTTCGACGATACTTAAATAATCGGGATACAATTAGACGTCAAGACATTTTTAGAAAAATGCTCACAATTCGTTAAATAAATGATGATATTTGGCTATCCCTGTATGTCCTGCCAAGGCACCTTGGCGAAGTTCCTTAACCATAAATACTTCTGGCGCAACATCATATTCAGATGTAATTGAATATTGCTTTAACGGTACAAAGCCAAATCGGGGATAGAATCGGGGATGTCCCAAGACAACTACCGCCGGATGCCCTTGAGATAAGCACTCTTGCAGGCCTGCTTCAACAAGCTTTGAGCCGATACCCTTACGTTGGTGCTCGGGTAAGACGGCCATTGGTCCGAGGCCCGCGACGGGAAAGTTTGAAGTATTCGATTCAATTACCACAGGACTGAATAAAATATGCCCGACGATTGTATTTTTCAGTACGGCGACATGTGATAGCAATATAACGCCTTCATCACGCAGGGCATCGACCAGCCCCGCTTCAGCATTCGTACCAAATGCTGCCGTATTGACTTTGCGAATCTCAGGAATATCTTGCGCTATTTCATGACGTATGATGATATTCATATCTATATGGCTGATTCACTAAGCAGGGATATGGGTTGTCGTTACCTCCGCTAATAAACGCCCTTCATTGCCGGTGACCCGTGTGCGCACTACAATTACGCGCTTTCCTCGACGGACAATACGGGCTTCTGCCCGAATTTCACCTTCGCGTTGGTTTCCCAGCAATGTCGTATGAAGATCAACGGCCAGAGGAAAGCCCTTCCCATCTTCGCCGATTTCGGTTTTTCCAATTGCCATGACGGTGGCGGTGACATCCGCCATCCATAACATCGCACCCGCCTGAACCGTGCCGAAGGGATTACGTATTCCTTCGTTAACCGGCATTCTGCTTGTCACACAGTCGTCTTTACGTTCTTCAATAAAGAATTCAATATTGCCGATGCGTCTGGATCTATTGATATGCTCTTGAAAACTTGCCATTCTTCTCACCATATAAGTAAATTTATCCAAATCAATTGGCGTTTTTGCACGTAGTTGTTCTGCATGAGTTCAGCGGTTAAAAACAATCTCAGCTAACGTATTTCTCTATTTTTTTAACAAATCCATCAGCTTTGGCAATTCGCCGTCAATCATGCGATATGCGTGATCTTTGCTTGGAAACTTACCTTCTTTAACCTCATTAATGTAGCTTTCGAATGACTTTGTCATTTCTCCGGCCACATTGCCATAGCGTTTAACAAATTTGGGCGTGAAGGCTTGAAAATGACCGACCAAATCGGAGACAATCATCACTTGACCGTCGGCATGAATGCCGGCGCCAATTGAATAAATCGGAATGGGCAGTTCGTCGCGGATGATTTTGGTTACCTCCGGAGGCACCGCTTCGATCAGTATTGAAAATGCCCCAGCCTCATAAATAATTCGGGCATCTTCGACGACTGCCATCGCTGTCTCAGCGGTGCGACCTTGGGCTTTGAAACCGCCTAAGGCATTTGACGATTGGGGCGTTAACCCCAGGTGACCCATCACCAGCATCCCACTGTCGGCAATAGCGCGCACCACTTCCGCTACCCGCTGACCGCCCTCCAATTTAACGGCATCCATATTGGCTTCTTTATGGAATCGGATGGCGTTATAGACAGCCTCCTCTGTGCTGATTTGATAAGACCCAAAGGGCATATCCCCAATCACAAAGGTGTTCGGTGCCGCGCGACGCACCGCCTCACAATGGTAGATACACTGCTCCATGGTCACCGGAATCGTGCCGTCGTAACCGTAAATACACATGCCGAGACTGTCGCCTACAAGTATCATATCCATACCGGCCTGTTCCGCCAGCTGAGCCGTAATAAAGTCATAGGCCGTTATCCAGACGACCTGCTCCTTATTTTCTTTCATCTTTTGCAGTTCGATAACGCTAAGTTTTTTCTTGGCCATATTCCTTCTCCTTTCTCTTGATGATTTTTAACATACTGCATCACAGATTATATAGATGAAAAAAACTTTTTCATTGTCGCTTCTCTGGGGTATGCTTCTGCACAAGATATATTTATCGTCGTATGGATCAGCTTTTGGACATCGGGTAAATCATCAGGCGTAAATTTTCTTATATTATATATTTTCCCGCTAACAGCGATTTAAAAATCTCCTTTACTAATAGAAGACCGTGCGCGTCCTATGTCGGGGTATTCTCTTGTAATGCGGCTGCTGGCCTCGATTCCAAAGCAAAAAATCGAGTCCTAACGACGTCACAAAGTGCCCAGCTTTTCGCAATTCTTCTTTTAACAACTCTACGGCATGCACCGCACAGGCTCTTATTTCAATTTCTTCATGTGAACCCGTCGGGATGAGCTTTCCCGCGTCAATGCGATTCAAGAGGGTTTTCTCATAAAATAAGATTTCGTCAACTCTCAAAACATGTGGAACAAGGTTATCTGCAAAAATGGTTAGACGATCAAGATCATTGAAATGTCCCGGGCCGGTTCCATTAAAGGCTAATGATAAATCCGCAGCGGTAAGCTGGGCTCGTTTATAGAACGGTACCTTAAGGTTATCGTATGATTCAACATCTTTGAAATACGGCATTTTAATGAGCAATTGAACAAGTCGATCAGCAGATGAGCTTGCAGACTCAACAAGGTTGACAAAACTTCCATTAAAATTTTCGAGCAAATATCGTCCAAGATCGTTCAAAGCAGTGGTAAAAAGCTGCATGAGCTCATTGACGGGCCGGTTGTTCAAATCCTGGTTGAATATCTTAGCACAATCTTCAATAGTCATACTTCGCAATTCATTTGCTGAAATCGGACCGTGTTTTTTAAAATAATCGTTCAGTGATGAAGCAACCGTGAAATAGCCGGACATATCAGGGCGTTTGTGCAAATGCGGAAAATAGCCTGATCCAAAATTTATACTATCTAAAGTTACGATAAAGGCGATAGTATCATTGCCGCGGTCAAGATAGTGGCTCTGGGGATCAAGTTCGGGATATACAGCCTCTTGTACTGGAAGTGAAGAGGCATAGTGGGGGATAAGATCGTAATTAATGCGGACATGGATTGCTTTTTCAGCAACCGCTTGGCAGGCAGTGCGCACATCTTCGATAATGTTTGATTTCATGTTAACTCTTTGAAAGGATATTTGGGTCAGGCTTCGTATTGTTAATTATTCATGCCCTATAAATTGAATTAAATAACAAGGGCGGCCATATCCCTGCCAAAAAGCCCGATGCGATCGCCTGATTTCACCGCAACATTTAAGTCCCAGTTAAACGGATTGCTGCGTACTTGTCGATATCCAATCCAGCGCGCCATACCGCTGCGTGCTGCCAGAAGTTTCCGATTGTGAAAAATACTGTAAATATCTTCAGAAGCAATTCCCGCACGGGCCAAAAGTGACTCTATGGTTTCGTCTGCTTGGGGGGATATTTTTATCACATCATCTTCAGCCGCATTTGTGTTCTTTGCATATCGGCGTAATTTACCGTATAGATGAATCTCAACCATAATTATCCTCCCTTCAACATCCACACCCACAATCGCAACCATGACCATGGGCGGTCAATTCTGCCATGGCTTTCACCACCTCTCTATTCTCGGCTGGAATTATTTTTTCGATTTTAACTTTCAGATATACATCTTTTCTTTCTTCGAGTAAATTCATGATAGGAGGGTGAAGGTGTTCGAAGAAAACCTGCACACTATCCTTTTGCACACGAAGTAAAATTTCATCGCCTTCTTCCTTATCGACCAGTTCGTACTCGAACGGTGTCATTCCTGTTGGGCCTATTCCGAAAAGGAATTCGAATTCTGGCTTGCTTAGCCTTAGATCCATGTGTTCTTTTGATTTTCCCGCTTCAAGCGAAAGATATATTTTTTTTAGATTTTCTACCTTGTTCATTATTATATTTTCCCTTCGTAAACATGTTAATCCAAATGCTTAGGGGGTTTGCCGATTTTGTCTCCCAATGCCCTTTCGCGATTGATGACAATTTGATCAGCAATTTCACTGACCGCATTTATTAACCACATTGCTGTCTGAGAGCCTGCCGTATAATTTGCTTCACCAAATGATTGCACGCGCCCCTGTTTTTGAAGATTATTGACCTGAGAAAATTCTTTCTTTGATTCCGGTTTGTAAACGGCATACGTTCTACCACCGAATTGGTTGACGATAGAAAAAACCGGTATGTCGCTGGGCCCGTCGGCAACATAAATCATATTTTGGAAGGGTACCCGTCGATCTTCGTCCGGGATTTTCGCATTGACATCGATATCCGGAATTTTGTTGGTACCTTTGTTAATTTCAAAAATCGCACGCGTTTTGGTGGTGTTATCCAGAGTATATGCAATTTGGGATATTGTTTTTTCATCCGCATGCATTTTGCTTGATTTTTTATCCAGATAGCCGGAAGGCGGCGGATTTTCCACAAACTCGCATCCCCAGACCCCATCGATAAAAGGTGCAATTTTACTGCCCAGGATCATTTGGCGTAATCCGGTTGAAACAATATAATGTTCAACATGAATATCATGCTGTTGGTATTTGGGGTTGTTTTTTATCAGATGTTTGACCTCATCGAAAAATCCCGGAAGCCCCTCGTAAAATTCTATCTTAGCGCCCAATTCTCTCAGCAGATTATTATTTATACCTTTAAAGATGCCTTCTCTGGCATACGTAACAAAGTGATTCAGATAAACGGTATCCGGCACAATCAGATTGAGGTCGTTTTTTTGATAATAATTTGGTAACTCATTGACCTCTTTCCAGAACTTTTTGGGATCTACCTGATAGTGCTCAAAAATCGGTGCTTGCATGTATCCGGGTATTAATGTTTTGTCAAAATCCCAAATACAAGCGATGATATTTTGGAGAAAAAGCTGTTGAGGCATTGTCTTTCCCTTTTCAGTATCGGTCAGGTGTTTTTGGTTTGATCGGTGATCTATGTATAATAAAATGTGTTAGGGATCAAATTGAATATTTTTTTATTAGACAGCATTTGATATATAAATTATTTACTTGAGCCTGATAATTTTTTTCCGCTCAGAGCTGATAAGAATGGATGTTCCTGTATCGACGCGTAAATTTCGTGTCTAAATGAAAACACAAAAGGTGTCAAAATGGTTGAAAACGTCATTATCATGGGAGCTGCCGGGAGAGACTTTCATAATTATAATGTCTATTTCAAAAATAATCCAAGATACAACGTCATCGCATTTACAGCGGCCCAAATTCCGGATATTGCCGGTCGACTTTATCCACCGGAGCTGGCTGGAAAATCTTACCCGGAAGGTATTCCGATCTATCCTGAAGACCGGCTGGCCGAACTTATCCGCAAGCACAAAGCGGATCTGGTCGCATTTTCTTATAGTGATGTTCCCCATGTAAATGTGATGCACAAAGCCTCGTTGGCCATGGCTGAAGGAGCTGATTTTATTTTGATAGGAGCTACTTATACGATGCTGAAATCGGAAAAGCCGATTGTGGCTGTATGTGCCGTGCGAACCGGGTGCGGTAAATCACAGACCACCCGCAAGGTTTGTGAAATCATCAAAGGCATCGGTAAAAAGGTTGTTGTTGTTCGGCACCCTATGCCATACGGAGATCTAAGAAAACAGGTGGTCCAGCGGTATTCTGCCTATAAAGATTTTGAAAAGCATCAATGCACTATTGAGGAAAGAGAAGAATTCGAGCCGTTGGTCGAGCAGGGCATCGTGGTATATGCCGGAATCGATTACGGGCAAATCTTGCGGGAAGCCGAAAAAGAGGCCGATGTGATTATCTGGGACGGCGGCAACAATGATACGCCGTTTTACAAACCCGATTTGCATATCGTGCTGTTTGATCCCCATCGCGCCGGTCACGAATTACTGTATTTTCCGGGTGAAACCAACATGATAATGGCCGATATCGCGGTCATCAATAAAGTGGATTCGGCACCCATGCAGAAGGTTTGGCAGGTCAAAAACAACATCGAAACTCATGCTCCGGAGGCCAAAATCGTGCTGGCGGAATCTTCCGTTGTGGTCAGGGAGCCCGAGATGATTAAGGGCAAACGTGTTCTGGTTGTCGAAGACGGCCCGACGCTGACCCATGGAGAGATGCCGATTGGAGCCGGCTTTATCGCTACGGAGACATTTAAAGCTTCTGAAATTGTGGATCCGCGCCCTTATGCCGAGGGATCTCTTAAAGAGATCTATACCAAATATCCGCATATCGGATCGGTACTGCCGGCTATGGGCTATACGCCGGATCAGATACAGGATCTGGAGCAAACCATAAACAAAACCGAATGCGATCTCGTGGTGTTTGCGACACCGATCCATTTGCCGCTGGTTTTGGATATTAAAAAGCCGAATTTACGCGTGCGCTACGAGTATAAAGATCACGGCAGTCCCACGCTAGGGGAACTGATTCTTGACCGCTTTCAAAAATAATAAATGGAAAAAAAAGTGGAAAAGCAGACATTATTGGTTGCATTAGGCGGAAACGCGCTCATTCGGAAAGGCGAGGAAGGTACTGTCGAGCAGCAATTTAAGAATTTATCCGTACCTATTCGCCAGATTGCAAGGCTTTCCCAAGTTTACAAAATCATCATCACCCACGGCAACGGACCCCAGGTCGGCAACCTTTTATTGCAGCAAGAGGGGTGTGATGCGGTGCCCAAATTACCGCTGGAAATATTAGTTGCTCAAACCCAGGGCCAAATCGGCTACATGATTGAGTCAACGCTGGACAATCAACTGATGGATTTGGGGATTCATTATACCCCGCTGGTCAGCTTGATTAGCTACGTTGTGGTGGATGAAAATGATCCTGCCTTTTCCGATCCGTCCAAACCGATTGGTCCGGTTTACACACGCAAAAAGGATGCGCCATCCGGGTATCCGATTAAAGAAACGGCTAAAGGCTATCGACGCGTCGTCGTATCGCCGAAACCGGTAACCATCGTTGAAAAACGCGAGATCAAAAAACTCATCGATCAGAATTTTATTGTGATATGCTGCGGCGGCGGAGGCATCCCTGTCATCCGGGAGGGCCGAGCGTTTTCCGGTGTGGATGCGGTCATCGATAAGGATCTGGCCAGTGCAAAACTGGCCGAGGAAGTCGGCGTGGATATCTTTTTAATTGCCACCGATGTTACCGGCGTTGCTTTAAATTATGGTAAAGCTGATCAACAATTTTTGCGCAGCATGGCCTTAAAAGAGGCCGAACAATATCTGAAAGAAGGTCAATTTCCCTCCGGTTCCATGGGTCCCAAGATAGAGGCTGCCATGCAATTTGTGCGTCACAGTGGCAAGAGAGCCGTAATTACTTCCATCGAACAAATCCAACCGGCGGTGGAAGGAGAAGCCGGTACGGAAATCCGAAGGTAGGTGCACCATTAATGAATTGTAACCAAACAGTTGAAGTAAGAATGCGATATCAATTTTTAAAATAACCTGGAGCCAAATTAAAAATGGAATCCGTGCTGATTTGCTTCTACAAAATTAGTTCACTGGCTTTCTGTATAACTACATAAACGAATTGTAGAACAGCAAGGGGGTATCGTGAAGAAACTTAAAATAGTTGCAATTATAGTCCTGCTAATCACTTTATTCGGCGTCGGCGTATTTTTGATTGTAGGACCGGGAATGCTTGAAAAATCCATGAATAAAGTTCTGAAGCACCCGCCATATAAAATCAGTCAAGCCGCCCAAAAGAAGCATGATGGGCTTATTATCATGGACTGGCACAGCGATTCCTTGCTCTGGAACCGAAATCTTTTGAAACGCTGCAATTACGGTCACATGGATATTCCCCGGCTCGCGGAAGGCAATGTTGCGTTACAGATGTTCACAGTCGTCACCAAATCTCCGAAAGGACAGAACTACGAATCAAACACCGCAGATTCCGATAATATAACAATGCTGGCAATCGCCCAATTGTGGCCACCTGCCACCTGGTCCAGTCTTTATGAGCGCGCCCTTTATCAATCGCGCCGCCTGCACGATTGCGCTTCCAAAGAACCGGAGCGCTTAAAAATTATTCGGAGACAAAGTGATTTAATCAAAGCACTCGAGACGCGCTCGAAAACAAAGTCAAATGGACCGGGAAATATTGTTCTCGGTCTTTTAGGGATCGAAGGTTGCCATTGTCTGGAAGGCAAATTAGAGAATGTAAAAGGGCTTTACGATGCCGGCTATCGGATGATCAGCCTGCATCATTTTTTTGACAATGAACTCGGTGGCTCCCTTCATGGCATCAGCCGCAACGGATTGACCGAATTTGGCCGGCAGGTGGTACGTGAGCTGGAAAGGCTCGAGATTATCATTGATGTGGCCCACTCCTCGCCGGCAGTGCTCGATGATGTTTTAAAGATCGCCACACGCCCGGTGGTTGTATCTCATACCGGTATGTATGGCATTTGTAAGACCGAACGCAATTATTCCGATGAACAAATGCAGCGGATTGCAGAAAAAGGCGGCCTTATCTGTATCGGTTACTGGGAGGGTGCTGTTTGCGATATCAGTCCGGTCGGAATCGTAAAATCGCTGCGCTATGCCATCGATCTCGTTGGTGAAGATCACGTTGCACTGGGTTCGGATTTTGACGGCACTACCACGACAGCTTTTGACACCTCCGAACTATCCATTTTAACCCAAAATATGATGGATCATGGTTTCTCGGACAGCGAGATTACGAAAGTGATGGGGGGCAATTCAGTAAGGTTTCTGAGTTCCTATCTGCCAAAATAATCTTCGGTTTTCTG
>Ga0209536_100001610_pt1 | contig 37088 bp, 32 predicted proteins | sample DeeMarSeWOR28_12_FD_187461 | JGI IMG/M metagenome (GOLD analysis project Ga0209536, IMG submission 187461) | Marine sediment microbial communities from White Oak River estuary, North Carolina - WOR-2-8_12 (SPAdes) (version 2) | ecosystem: Environmental > Aquatic > Marine > Intertidal zone >... | reverse complement strand
GTACACCTCGTGGTTACGTCTTTGCTGGTGCTGCTCGTGGCCAAGATCGTCAGTGGCTTCGAGGTCGAAAACTGGGGTTCCGCCCTCATGGTGGCCCTGGTGCTGGGCCTCATCAACGCCTTCGTCCGGCCGCTGATGGTGTTCTTGACGTTACCCATCACCGTCTTGACCCTCGGGCTGTTCCTGCTGGTCATCAACGCGGCGATGCTCTGGCTAGCGGCTTCCATCGTTCCGGGCGTCAAGGTGAAAGGCTTCGGCCCCGCCTTCCTGGGTGCGCTGCTGCTCAGCGTCTTCGGTATCTTGGTCAGCTGGATCCCCGGCCTGGGCTAGCCGGACGGTCTGGGCTTTCCACGGCAAGAAGCCCCGGTGTGTTCGACCGGGGTTTCTTGTTGGGTTAGGGGCGGTAGGCGCGGATCTCGCCTGGCCCGACGCCGGGGTCTTCTACCATAGATAGCGCCGCCTTGATCAGAGCCTCCTGACTCGCACGATCGCCTGGCTCGCCGAGCAGCGCGCCGAAGGGCCGATCGACCAACAGGGTGCGTGGCGCGAGAATGCGCTCGGCCACCTTCCGAAGGTTCATGATGCAGACCGAGGAGATACCCTCCGACTCCGCTAGCCGCGCCACCAGACCGACGGTCCGGTTGCAAGTGGGTCAAGTCGGCGTGAGCAGTACCACGTCGACACCCTCACTCTTGAGCCGCTGGACAACTTGCGGGGCATAGACGGTCTCGAGTTTCCGGGTCAGTGGTATGTATCCCATAAAGGAGTAGTGGGTGGCCGCCAGCGACCCGATGGCTCCTTCGTCTACCAGATCACGGCACAGCGGAATCGGGAACAGCACGTTGATGTCGCGCTTAGGCAGCTCGTGATCGTAGTGAGGGTGATAGATCTCCAGCCGCTGGAATTCCGTGTCGACCGGGATCTCTCGGAAGCTCGCGTCGCCCAACTTGCCGGTCTTGAACGGCTCGCCGCCGGGTGGGACGAATCCGCCCGTGGTCACCAGCGCCAAGCGCGAACCCGAGATCGGCTTCTCCTGCCCGCATAGGTTGGGTCGGGCCCGCTGCGGCCCGATGCCCAACGCGAGCCAGGCCTTGCCATGAAGGTTGAGATTGCGCTCGCGATCAACCACTCGACGTCACCGCACCGCTACGACGGGTGTTCGACTACGGGAGTAGTGCCGCGTGCAGGGGGTCGGCCGGGGGACCCTCCGAGCGGACACTTGGAGCGCCCCGGCCCAGTCTCGGTCACGATCCGACGCAGCGCGACATGAAGCGAGAGGGTCCCCCGGGCGGCTCCAATGCCTAGGCGTCATCGTCACCGTAACCGACCACTAGTGCGGGCCCGATCGGTCGCCCTCGGAAGGTGCCACATCCTTCACGACGTTCGCCGGCTCCATCCGTGCCAGCTTCCCGAGGTTCCCAATGATGCGCCGGAGCAGAGCCAGCACCATCGCAGAAACGCCGATGAGGCCGATCGCATCCAGCGCGGTCATATCTATGTGCTTGACCTCGAACGTCGGTTCGAAGCCCAACGCCAACGCTGCGCCACCGAGTATGAGAACGACGCGAACCTCCGTGGGCCCTATGTACGCATACCCGAACTGGAACGACTTCATCACAAAGGTCTCGAGGTACACGTTGATCGACATCAGGTAGTAGGCGATGAGCATCGCCAGCCCGACTGACAGCAATAGGTAAGGCGAGAAGCCGAGTCCGATGCAGACGAATGCTACTGCGAACATGTCTACGATGTGATCGAGGTAATAGCCGTATCGCGGACGTTCGATACGCCGCACTCGCGCCAGGGTACCGTCCAAGCTGTCGCCGACCCAGTTGACGATCCACAGCAGGTTGGCCAGCCACAAGTAGTCCGTGCTGTAGCCAGACGATGCATAGCAGATCCCGATGCCCGCCGCCGACACGATTCCCAGCACAGTCATGTGATCGGGAAGAACCCACTTGGGCAAGGCCGCGGCCATCCGCGGCAGGGCCCATTTCTCGAAGCTGCGAAGCAGATACTGCGGCTCGCGAGTATGCTCAGCGTCCGACATGTTCGGTCTCCCGTCGCTTGTGACTGTGTTCGTTGAGTAATGGTCGCAAAAACCGGCCGGTAAGGCTTGCCTTCACCTTCGCTATCTCTTCCGGTGTGCCCGCCGCCACAACCTCACCGCCTCGATCTCCACCCTCGGGCCCAAGGTCGATGACCCAGTCCGCCGTCTTGATCACATCGAGCTGATGCTCGATCACGACAACGGTATTGCCACGTTCGGCCAGGCGATGAAGCACGTCGAGCAGCAGGCGGATATCCTCGAAGTGGAGGCCCGTGGTTGGTTCGTCCAGGATGTAGAGGGTTCGACCTGTCTGCACCTTCGACAGCTCCGTGGCCAGCTTCACCCGCTGCGCCTCGCCGCCCGACAGCGTGGTGGAGCTCTGGCCCAACGTGATGTAGCCAAGCCCCACGTCATGCAGTGTCTGCAGCTTCCGTCTGACGGTGGGGATCGGCTCGAAGAACTCCAGAGCCTCCTCCACGGTCATCGCCAACACGTCGGCGATACTCTTGCCCTTGTAGAAGACCTCCAGCGTTTCACGATTGTAGCGGCGCCCGCGGCACACTTCACAGGGGACGTATACGTCGGGCAGAAAATGCATCTCGATCTTCACCAAGCCGTCCCCCCGGCATGCTTCGCAGCGACCGCCTTTAACATTGAAGCTGAACCGGCCCGGCGAATACCCACGCATGCGTGATTCCGGCAACTGAGCGAAGAGCTGACGTATCGGCGTGAAGACGCCCGTATAAGTGGCGGGATTGGAGCGGGGCGTGCGCCCGATGGGAGATTGATCGACATCGATCACTTTGTCGATGTGCTCGAGGCCTTCGAACGAGTCGTGTGCTCCAGGAATCAGGCGCGAGCGGTACAATCGGCGCGCCAGCTCGCGGTAGAGAATCTCCTCCACAAGAGTCGACTTGCCCGACCCCGAGACTCCAGTCACACAGATGAAACATCCGAGTGGAAAGTCGATGTCTAGGCTCTTGAGGTTGAACTGGCGAGCGCCACGCACGGCCAGGCTCGCCCCCGTGCCCGAACGACGTGACCTCGGGACGTCGATCCTGCGATCGCCCCGCAGATAAGCGCCCGTCAGCGAATCGGATGACGCGAGCACATCGTCTAGCTCGCCTTCCACTACGACCGCACCACCAGCTCGGCCCGCACCCGGGCCAAGGTCAATGATGTGGTCGGCCCGGCGGATCGTCGCCTCGTCATGCTCGACCACGATCACGGTATTGCCGACGTCGCGAAGCGCCTCCAGCGTCTCGAGTAAGCGATCGTTGTCTCGCTGATGCAGACCGATGGAAGGCTCGTCCAGTATGTAGAGAACGCCGACCAGCTTCGAACCGATCTGCGTGGCCAGGCGTATACGCTGAGCTTCACCGCCCGATAGGCTCTCGGCGCTGCGCCCCAGAGTCAGATAGCCGACCCCCACATCCGAGAGAAAGTCCAGACGCTCGAGGATCTGCTTGAGGATCGGCCCGGCCACGCTGTCTTCAGATTGGGCTCGACGGCCGTTTCTCTTGCCCGCTGAACCCTCGAAGAAGCTCCGGGCTTTGTCTCCGGTCATCTCCACCACTTCTCCGATAGACTTTCCGTCGAACGTCACCGCCAGGGCCTCGGGTCGCAGTCGGCTACCGCCGCAATCGGCGCACGTCGCCGTCGACATGAACTCAGCGAGCCGGGCATGTAGCTTCTCGCTTGTCGTCTCACGGTAGCGCCGCTCAAGGCGAGCGATGGCGCCCTCCCACTCGAGGTCATCCGAACCGAGGAGCAATTCGTTCCTCATAGCGCCCGGGAGCTCGTCCCACGACGTATTCGGATGTACGTCGTACTTCCGAGCGAGGGGCTCGATGACCCGCTTCCGTAGAAAGCCGATGGGCGAGCCCCATGGAATGAGCACACCCTCCAACAACGATAGCTGGCCATCGGCGAGCATGAGATCGGGATTCGCCACCTTGCGCGTTCCTAAACCGCCGCAGGCCGAGCACGCACCGTAAGGGGAATTGAACGAGAACTGGCGCGGCTCGAGTTCGGGAAGGTTGATGCCGCAATCCGGGCACGCGAATCGTTCGCTGAACAGATGGCTCTCGAGCTTACCACCCCTTCGGTATCGATCCACCTGCACCATGCCATCGGCGGTTCTCAGGGCGAGCTCGATGGAATCGGTCAGCCGCGCACGGTCTTCACTCCGTACGGCCAATCGATCGATGACGATGGCAATGTCGTGGTTCGCATGACGCTTCAGCTTCGGAGGATCGTCCAGATCGACCGTCTCGCCGTCAACCCGGGCGCGCACGAAACCGTCTCTGCGGGCGCGCTCAAAGAGGTCCTTGAACTCGCCCTTGCGGCCTCGAACCATCGGCGCCAGGACCTCGATACGCGTCTTCTGAGGCCATCGGAGCACTCCCTCGGCGACCTGTTCCGGCGTTTGCCGTCGGACTGGCTTGCCACAACTCGGACAATGCGGTATGCCCTTACGGGCCCAGAGCAACCGCAGGTAATCATAGATCTCGGTGATCGTCCCAACGGTCGAGCGCGGGTTCCGGCCGGCGGTCTTCTGCTCGATGGAGATCGCAGGTGAAAGGCCCTCGATACCGTCTACATCCGGCTTTTCCATGAGGCCCAAGAACTGCCGAGCATAAGCCGAGAGTGATTCGACGTAACGTCGCTGTCCTTCAGCATAGATAGTGTCGAAGGCGAGGCTCGACTTACCCGATCCCGAGAGCCCGGTAATCACTGTGAGCTCGTTCCGGGGAATTCGAACGTCGATGTTCTTCAAGTTGTGCTCGCGGGCACCGCGAACGATCAGGAACTCGTCGTGCATGACTCTATCGTGACCCTCTACTCGCCCGGTACGACCAGTCTGAGGGCGCCGGGTCGCACGGTGGCCACGAACGGCGTGGTGGAGCTGAGGCGCTCTCCGTCGATCTGAACCGTGAGCGGCGGATCCGCCTCCACTCTCACTTCGCGTCCTCGGTAATACCGTAGTCGCCGGTCCCGTGCCATTCGGCCTGTTATGATAGACGTAATCGCCGAAATGAAGTCGAAGGTAGTCTCGACAGCCAAGACGCAGACGTCGAGGAGGCCATCATCCGGTTTCCCGTCCGGTATCAGGTCTACCGGTCGCCGCAGCAGCGGAGCTGTGAGGCCAGGCATGTTGGCCACCTCGATTCCGATACCGGCGCATGTAACCTCATGGCCGTCAACGGTGATCCGCAAACTGGATGGCTTCGGAGAGAACGCGGCCGCCGCCGCGGCGTAAACGTAGGCCAGGTACCCCAGCCGTCTCTTTATCGACGAGTCGGGTCGAACGACATCAGCATCGAAGCCGGCGCCGGCGATACACGTGAACGGCCGCCCGTCGATCATTCCCACATCGATCTTTCTCACACGACCATTCAACGCCACATCGATCGACCTGGAAATACCCTTGGGCAACCTCATATTGGCCGCCAATTGATTCCCCGTACCCACCGGAAGCAAAGCTAAGGATGCTTCGGTATCGACAAGTGCCGAGACCACCTCGAGTACCGTACCGTCACCGCCCGCAGCAAGAAACCGGGTGTAGCCGTCTGCCAGAGCTTCTCCAGCAAGCTCCTCGGCATGGCCACCGCTCTCCGTATAGGCGTAACCGAAATCGATTTGGCGCTGCGCTAGAAGGGCTTCCACCCGGCGGCGAAGTCGCTCCGGGTGTCGCGACCCCGCCGCCGGGTTATGGATCACGAACAGTCTGGCCTTCTCGGTTGCGCCCATGAAGTAGTCTGCCCTAGCGGCCGCCGGATCCAAACTCCCGCTCCAACTCCTCCAGCCGCGCGATTCGCTCCTCCGTCGGTGGATGGGTGCGGAACAGTCCGGCTAGCCCGCCGCGCCGTAAAGGATTCACGATGCAAACATGAGCGGCTGATGGGTTCACGTCCATCGGAATGCGTCGCGCATAGTTCTCGAGGCTTTCTAGCGCCTTCGCCAACCCCCGCGGCGTACCAGCTATCTGCGCGCCAACTCGATCAGCCCGGTATTCCATCTGGCGGCTGATGGCCATCTGCACCAACACGGCCGCGAGTGGCCCCAGGACCAACATGGCAATAGCCGCTATCGGATTACGATCCCGATCACCGAAGAACAGAGCAAACCGAGCCAGCATCATGATCGCGCCGGCCATCGTTGCGGCCATCGTATTGGTGAACATGTCCCGGTTCTTGATATGAGCGAGCTCGTGAGCCGTCACACCCGCTAACTCGTCCGCTGACATCGCGCCGAGGATTCCCTGCGTATAACAAACAACCGCGTGCTCTGGGTTGCGGCCTGTCGCGAATGCGTTGGGTTGCTGGCTAGGCGCGATGGCCACGGCGGGCATGGGAAGCCCGGCCCGCTGCCTCAGGCCGTCGACCATCGCGTGAAGACCCGGGTTCTCCTCGGCCGTAATCACCCTCGCGCGGTAGGCGCGAAGCACCGCTTTGTCACTGAACCAGTACATCCCGAAATTGAACAGGCCCACCAGCATGAAGGCTGGGAGCATCGCGTTTGGTCCGCCCAACGCGTAGGCGACAGCTACCGCCAATGCCGTCAGCGCCGCCATGAGTCCAAATATCTTCGCGTAGTTTCCCATACAAAACCTCGAAAAACAGATGACGTCCGCTCTTCCTCTCCCGCCAACCCGCTCTGTGCTGAACCTTGCAACCTACACCCGGTCGGGCCCAGCGATCCACCCTCACCGGGATAGACGGGAATTCAGCTGGCAAGGCTTGTGGACTGATAACCTAGTAGGACCACCCGTAGAAGAGGAAGACGCCGATCGACTGCTCCAGAGACTGTCCCGGCCCACCGTAGTAGAGAACACCCTCGCGGCCGAAGCGTGGCTCGGTGACACCGCGAACGGTCAGATTGTCATCCAACCGCCAGTCCAGGCGCACGGTCGGGCGCACCGCCCCGACCAGGTGCTGGGCGACGCTCACGAAGACGGTCGGCGCCAGATACCAACCCACCTCAACCTGCGTGGCTGTCAGGGCCGGACCGACACCGCTCCGATACTCGCCCTCTGCTCCGGACGGCGTCACGCGGCTGACATCGATGTAGGCGATCCCTACTTCTCCGACGAGAAGCGAGCTTAACGCATACCCCAGGAACGCCTGCGGCACACCAGCCGTGACATCGTCGATCAAGTTTCTCTGTTCGCTGGTCCGGGTCAGCTCGTAAGACGGGCGACCGAACAGCAGGTAGGAGAGCAAGTCAGACTCAGGGATCCTTGGCTGATATTCAGAATCCAGCGTCAGTTCCATATCTTCGAGCGTTCCGCCTACCAACAACTGAATTTCGATCGGCTGCTTCTGAGTCTGGACGGTGTAGAGAGCGGTGATCTGAAGGCTGGGATTAACGCCGGGTGTGCCGGCAAAGTCGATTGTTCCCTCCGCGACCTCGAAGCGCTTGTTGAACAGCCGATAATCGCCGCGAATCGCCTGCAGCGTCCCGATGAACCTCCAATACTCCTGTCTGGGCCTCATCTCCACCCTGAGATCGCCGCCGATCTCCACGTTCATCTCCGCGGAACGCAACCAGGTACCCTGCAACACGTTCAGATCGAGATCCATCGTCAGGTTATCGAGGAAAGGACTGACTTGCGGACGCCCCCGTTCCTCGATCTCGCCGAGCAGCGTGAATCCCTCCTCGAAGATATCAACGATCTCTCTCTGGCGTCCGACCTCTTCCACATAGAGCACGCCGCTCACCACGGACAGGCGGCCATCGACGATCGGCGCGTTGAACATGCCTCGTAGTCGCGCGTTGCCGGACACCACAGCGAAGGCATCGAGTTGATCGTAGACCGGCAATGCTAAGGCATCGAACGTGAGATCGAACTCGGGATTGCCCAGCGTCACAAAGGTAATGGTCCCTCGCACGGTACCCTGCCCCTCTCGACCACTTCGGATACCGACATCCATCAGCTCCAGGACATTGCCCTGGAACCGTAGCGGCCCCTCTATCCCCTCGTACAGAATGCCACTCCACAACACCCGGAAGGAGCCGTTGGACAGGGCGATCGGCCCCGCCAGGTCCAATTGGCTCGGCGTGCCTCGGACATTGACGGTCCCTTGCGCCCGACCCTGCGGATCGGCGATCTCGTCGGTGATCAACGTGGCAAGCGTCAGAGGTACGCTGTCGCCTTCGAGCGTTAGCTGAATCTCACGTTCCGCCAGAGCGAAGCCCAGTCCTGGAAGGGAGAGATCGAACGGCAGGGTGCCATGAAGCCGGAACATTCGAGCATCGCCGTGCCAGGCCGAGACATCGACGGTCGCGTTTCCCCCTTGATATTCAACGCTTCCACGCAGAGAGGAGAAATCCACACCGACGAGTCGGCCATCGACGAGCTCGAAGTCGCCCCTCAGGATCGGGTCCCGGGCTCGACCGGAAAGCTCAGCGCTGGCCTCAAGCATGCCCGCGACATCCACGCTGTCTGTCCAGAGGACGGCGATCTCGGCGAGGTTCGCGCCCTCCACTTCGGTCCGGAACCGGGCGGGACCCGTCGCCGGGATCGTCCCGCCGACTCTGAGGCGACCCGAGGCACTGACGACGGAGCCGTCGGTAACAGCCTTCGCACCGGACGCGTCGATGCGCATCGTGATTGGCTCTTCCAGAGTCCAAGTCATGGTCCTCAGTTGCACCGTCAACGAGTCGAGCCCTATCGACCGTACGTCCTCTCGGCGGGTCGAGTACATGCGCCCGGACACCGCGGCGCCCTCTTTGGCAAGCGAGAACTCGGCGATCGACAGGCTGTCGTCATGTTGCGCCGCCAGGGTGAGGACATCGAATCCCAACTCCCCAAAGCGAACGTCCCTCGCCTCTACATCACCACGTACGCTTAGTCGACCTTCGGACTCGCCCAAATCGAGTCCCCCGATGTGGAACGTGTCGGCAACAATGTCGCGATAGGAGAGACTTCGCCCGTCGACTGTCCCCCGCAGGGCCAGCTTACCCGGCTCACCCGCAATCCACCCGCTCACCCGTGCCGAGCCTTCCACTCGAGCGACCTCAGATCGAGGCGGGGACGCAGCGGCATCCAGCGCGAGAGTCGGAGCGGCCAGAGCCTCCAGCGTCGGGAAGAACCAAGGGTTGAGAGCGCCCAGGCTATCCGCGAACAGCTCAAAGCGCAGACTGTCAGACTCCGCGGCCAGAAGGCTCATCGAACCGGAGGCACCCAGCTCTCCGAACTCCCCACGTACCACGGTAGTGTCGATGAGGAGGCGACCATCGGCGATACGCAGAGTCGCCACCGCGGAGTCGAACCCAACGCCTCCCACGAAAGAGGCAAAGACATCGGCTCGGCCTTCGGCCTGCAACTCCGGAAGCGTCGCTCCCTGGGCCTCGAATTGGACCCGGAAGTCTAGGTCAGACGCCGGCAGGCCTTCTCGGAACTCAGGCAGCGACATCCGCCATCCTTGAATCTCCCCTCGGTATCGCGGTGGATCGGCCGCCAATTGGAGGTTGCCACTGGCTCTAAGCGAGTCTCCCGAACCCTCGAGATCCGCCGCGACGGCGAGGTCATCGAACGCGCCCACAGCTCTGAACTCGCCCGTATACTCGCCACGGAACGGAATGGCGGGGAAATATTCGGACAGTGTCGTAAGGGAGAACGGATTACCGGCGACGCTCACATCGAGGTGAACCGGCGAAGTCGAGTTCGCCGTTATCGTCCCGTCGCCGAACAGATGCGTGGGCACTAAACCGCGATCACGCTGCTCGATCTCGAAGTCGAAAGCGAGCCCCTCAGCCAGCGGCCCATCGAGCCAGGCACGCCCCTCCACCTCGCCCCGCACTGTCAGGCCGGGGACAACAGCGCGTACGAGGTCCAGTTGGACGGTGTCGAACTGCACGTCCAGGTTCCCGGCACCGAATCCGCCGGCGCCGGCCATAACTGTCCCTACCGCGATCACGTGGGACGGTGCTATCAGGCTGTCGGGCTCGATGATGACGTCGGCGTCGACCTGGAGATCCGAGAGGTGGCCATCCAGCGCCACCCGGCCGGTCAGCGTCGCCGTGAGGGGCGCCTGCCATCCGGTGAACGACTCTAGGAGTGTGGAGTTCAGCCGTTCGACGTCCAGGTCGACTTCGTCGAAGCTAAGACCGTCCGGCCGATCGCGACGAGTCATCGCGAAACGACCGGAGAGGTCGGCATCAGGCGAGTTCCAGCGAGCGTTCTCGGCTTCCAACGTGAAGCCGTCGCGCAAGGTCTGGAAGCGCAAGTCCAGAGTGGCCACGCCCGGCGGCAACCATGGCAAGAGCCACGCGACGTCCTGGGTCGTCACTGGGTTGCCACTAAGCTCGAAGTCGTATTCGGGCTCCCCACGCAGAGTGACCCAGCCCCGGCCAAACAGGTCTGAATTCGGCAACAGAACCTGCCAGACCTGGAAGTGGAGCGTGTCTCTTCGGACCTCTACGTCCGTCCTCAGCTGCTCGATTTCCACCGACTCGCCGATGATCGTCGCGAGACAGCTGAATTGCGAGGCCTGGAAGAGGCGACCCAGGTCTTCCGGCGCCTCCACCCTCGCCATCGGGAGGCTGGCATTGAGACGTTCAACCCGCAGCACTCGCTGCCAGCCATCATCCGTACGCTCCAGGTGCCAGCGACTAGAATCGGGATCGGTTCCATCGGGATACCACGGCATACGAATCGTCACGTCGCCCGATCGTATCGCGACGTCCCGCAGCACGACCCTCGGACCATTCCCCTGCTCCTCGGTCGTGTCCGCGCTCGCATGGGGAGGTCCACGCCTACTGAAGACTTCGGTGAAGTTCCAGCCCTCGGGCGATGTGCTTAACTGAACGATCGGACCGACCAACTCGACGCGGGCCAGGGTCACGTTGCCCAATATGAAATCGGACCAGCGATAGTGGACCGTGACGGTATCAATGCGGGCGAATTCGCTTCCGTCCGGTTCGTAGATTCGCACACCTACCATACGAACATTTCGCAGCAAGTCACCCTCGAGAACGGCGTCGATCTCGACTTGCCCCTGGATAGCGGCGTTGATCTTCTGAAGCGCATATGAGCGCACACGCTCACGGCCCCAATCAGTCCGCGTGAGGCCCATGCCCGCCGCCATCGCCAGGAGAACCAGGGCTCCAACGATCGCAAGCGGTATACCGATCAGTCGCTCTTTCCAGGTCATCAGAACGCCTGTCCGATGGAAAAGTGCAGCTGGAGTCGACTCAAGAAACCCTGCAGTCCGCTGTCCTTATAAGGATTGTACTCGAAGAACTGCGGATTGCCGTTCTCGTCCACGAGCTGCACCATGACGATCCGGTCATCCTGTTCCACCAAAGTCACCATGGGGAGCTGTTCCGTGCCGCCTGTTGCGTACCCAATATCGAAGCGCAAGGGTCCCACCGGGCTTTGGTAGCGAACGCCGACTCCAGGAGACCACGCCCATACTTCGGCAGCGCTGATCTCGCCGCCGGTGTTCCAGACCTTTCCTACATCGAGGAACAGCACGCCGGTCCATCGCCGCGAAGCGAAGGGGAACCGCAGTTCGGCGTTCCCGACAACCACGTTTTCACCTCCGACCGGGCGAGGGAATGTTTGATCCGAGCGCAGCCCGACTGCTTCCGGATCGCAAATCCAAGTGTTCTCCGGTGTTATCAGGTTCGGATCGCAAGCTTCACCATTCTGGCCGCTCGTGAGGTTTGCCGAATCAGCAAGCAAAGTCTTCGGTCCCAGAAGATTCTGACCATACCCACGGACGGTATAGGCACCGCCCGCGTAGGTCCGCTTCAAGGGATGCGTCACCGGCTCTTGCGCCGATGAGATAGTCACCCCTTCAAGCCCAGAACCGATCGGGCGTACCAGACTGCCTCGTAGCCTCAGGGCTAGCACGTTTCGGTCGCCCAGCCTGTTGAACCATGTCACCTCGCCGGCTGCGCGGTAGTAAGCCCACTCTGATCCGGTAAAGCGAGAGGCGGTCTCACCCTCGAGCGTGAGCCGATAGCCTTTACTCGGGCTCAGAACCGCGTCAGTCCTGCTCTGGGCAAAGGTGAGAGCGATCCACGAGAGCCAACGAGGCTCCGAGAGCGTTCTTATGTCCACAGGATCGCAGATCCCGTAGTTCGCGCACCAGAGGAAGTCCGCGCTTCCCTCCTCCAAGCTATCTCGTCCTGGTCGCCAACTGGCGATCACGGCCGTCCCCGGCGACAGCTCGCGGCTGAATCGTACATTTGCACCGTAGCTGACGCGGGCATAGATGGCCGGCAGGCTCTGCCGCTCGGTGAACACACCAAGGTGCAGCCAGTTCTCCGTCCCTAAGAACCATGGCTGCTGGAAATCGGCCCGCAGCCGCCAGTTCACCTTGTTGTACGGGTTGGTACCCGCAACATCCTTCTCGATGTTCACGCCGGCCTGGCTACATGGGAACTGTTGCGCGAGCGCCGCTGCACCGATGTTGGATAGAACGCCGGTCAGTTCGAGTTGGCGAGTACCACCGAGGAAATTCCGGTGCGCCCAACCGGCCTCGACCTGAAAACACTCGGTCGTGGACACTCCGGCACCGACCTGTACTGCGCGCGGCTCGGCTTCGTTCACCTGGACGAGAATGTTGACAACCGAGTCCGAAGCCGACAAACCTGACACCGATGAATCCGGCGAGATGGCGACATAGTCGAACAACGCCATCGAATAGAGTTGGCGTTGACTCCTAAGAATCTCCTCCTGACTGTAGTTGTCACCCGGACTGAACGTAAGCAGCCGCTTCACATCTTCAGGGTCGACCTCCACGGTACCTTGTACCGCGATCGCACCGATCCGGGAGCGTGGTCCCAACTCAGCTCGCAGCACGACGACAGCCAGAAGCGAATCCTCGCTCGGAATTGTCCTTTCGACGAGGATTGCCGCTCCCGCCCACCCCCGGTTACGAAGGGCTCGCTCCATGTTGCCCTTGGAGGCCGAAAGGGCGACTTCGCTGTAAGCATCGCCGACCCCCAGCTGAACACCCTCCACGATCTGTCGAGAATCGGGGATACTATCCAGACCGTGTACCTCGATACTGTGTACGATGACCGGTTGCCCTTCATCGATGCGAAACGTCACATCAACAATGTTATTATCACGCACGACCGTCGTATCGATTTGCGCTTGTCGATAGCCTCGCCTGAAATAGAAGACGCGCAGCCTTGAGACATCGGTCCTGAGTTCTCGCGGGTCCAATCGCACCGTCCGCTTGAATGCACCGATGCCGACCCAACAAAAAGGAGCAAGAAAGACCGACTTGCAGCTGCTGGCGCGCGTTACGATGCCGCGCTTCAGTTCGTCATCGCTAAATGCTTCATTGCCATCGAACTCGACGCGGCGAATGACAGGAAGAGTATCGCGCGCGACCGCCTGCGCCTGCGCCTGCGCTACGGCAGGCAACGCGATGCTCACGCTGCATGTTAGGAGGACGAGAAACCGCACACTTCCACTACACACTGGCCCGTTAGCTCTCCGACCAGTCGGGCAGGCGAGCGCCAGACGAGTCAAAGGAGCTCGGAGACGCTGCCTGGGCCGCTGGAGCCGTCGAAATACTGTTTAGCACCACCTGGAAAATAGTGCTCGCTGATCGGCATGAACTTATTAAGATCGGCCATCCAGGCGTGATGCGCTACGCGAATAACACCGCCCTCGATACGGATCACGTTCAACGTGTTTCTTTGGCGTTCGCGTCCGCGCCCCCGCCTCGAGGTCGTCGTGCCGCACTGCACTATTACGATTCCGCGACGCTCCAGATCGCCGGGAAAAAAGTCGAGGGAGTTCCCTACATATGCACTGTGCATGTGTCCGGCGAGAATCAGGTTGACGTCCAGTTCGGTGAACCTCCGCAGCGCCCGACGCGCATACGGCATCACGTTTGTTCTCTCGAACCCCGGAGGCGGCGCCAGATGATGATGCGTGACCACGATCCGGACCAGCGAGGGATCAGCCTTCTCGAAGGCGCGACTGGCGAAGTCGAGCTGTGAGCGACGGATTCGGCCGTTGGTCAGGGTGAACCGTCGACTCGAGTTCAGTGCAACGATCACGAGCCCCGCCGTCTCCGTCACCGTATCAAGATCTTTCGAGATATAGTGTCTGTAGTTGTTGTAGGGCGTGAGAAAGCGCTCCCAAAATCGATAGAACGGAACATCGTGATTGCCCGGCGTAACGACCACCGGCGTATCGAGCTTCCCTATGAACTCGGCCGCCTGCCGAAACTGCTCCGCCCGAGCCCGCTGGGTGAAGTCTCCGGACACAACCACGACGTCCGGCCTCAGTTCACCGCTTTGCCGCAGAACGGCTTTGGCTACATCCGGGAGGAAAGGCTTCCCAAAGTGGAGGTCGGATATATGAAGTAGCGTCGTCACAGCATGGATGCCCCTGCGTAGCTCATGCCGCCCGCGACCTGGTAGGTTGCCTCGCGCGCCGCACCTGGCTGAAGGTCCAGGCACCGTAGCCGCCGATCACGATAAGCGCCAGGCTGATCAGCTGTGCCAGCGTGAACGGTCCGAGAAACCTGTCATCCTTGGCACGGAAGAACTCTATGAACATCCGCTCCATCCCCGCGAGCATCAGATACAACATGAACAGCCAACCGGCACGGAAGGGGTGCTTTCGCAGTCGCCAGAGCAATGCGAAGATCATGAAGGATATGACCACCTCGAATACCTGCGTGGGAAACACACGAAGAACTTCCCAATCCGGTACCGATTCGGGAATATCCACGCCGAAGTAGTCCCGCATGTTTCCCGCTGTGGATGGAGGCGATCCCTTGGGAAACGCCATCCCCACCCAACTCTCAGTCGGACGTCCGTAATCGTCACCGACGAGGAAGCAGCCGATGCGCCCGACGGCGTAGGCGAAGGGCACGCTTAGCGCCGCCACATCCGCCACGTTCCAGAACTGCAGCTTCTCACGTCGCAACATGTACGTTACACCGATGCTCCCGCCAAGGAGCCCACCATACCAGACCAAGCCGGCGCGGGAGAAGATCGTCTGGAAGGGTGCGCGAACCAGGAGAGGCCAGTTCAGAAACGCGTAGTAAAGCTTCGCCCCCACGATACCGCCGATCAGAGCGCCCATGAGCAGCGACCAGGCCACGTCCTTCCCGTACCCCGTTCGCTTGAACTCGAGGCTCGCCACCCAGCCGGCGGAGAGAAAGGACAGACCGAGCATTAGGCCAAAGCTGGTGAACTGGATTCCGCCAAACTCGAAGAGTATTGGGTACATGCTTACCGTTTCGTTCTAGGCCTCGAAGCCGTCGCCCCGTCGGGGACCAGCCCCATGTTCAGGCGACTCTCGACAGCGCGAGGTTCGCCTCGGCATTGAGATCAAGTCCGGCCTGCTCGCCGCGACTCAGATGAAAGTAGGCTGCCCGCGCCACCATAGCGGCATTATCCGTAGCCAGTCTCGGAGAAGGCACGAACACGAGATGACCGGGCGCCACGCGACTCCTTATGCTCTCCGCCAACGCCACGTTCCGGGCCACGCCCCCGCCCAGCACGATCCGATGACAACCCGTCGAACGCACCGCACGCAGCGTCTTGGCTGTGAGTTGCTCCACCGCGGCATATTGAAACGCCGCACTCAAGTGGGGAACCTCGGCCGCCAAGCGACCCTCCTCCTCCAATTCCCTCACCCGCATCAACACGGCGGTCTTCAAGCCGCTGAACGACATGTCGAAGTAGTCGTCACTGTCTGCGCTTTGCCCCGTTCGTACCATTGATATCGGTAAGGGGTGGCGACCCGGGTCACCCTCGCGCGCCAGGCGCTCGATTGCGGGGCCGCCCGGATAGCCCAAGCCAAGTAGCCGAGCCACTTTGTCGAACGCTTCGCCGGCTGCGTCATCGCGAGTCTCGCCCAACAGCACGTAACGTCCCCAATCCTGAACGTGGAGTAAGAGCGTGTGGCCGCCCGAGACGAGCAGCGCAACAAACGGCGGTTGAGCACGCTCATCCTCTAGGACCGAGGCGAAGATATGCGCCTCCATGTGGTGCACGCCGACGAACGGACGACCTAGCGCATATGCGGCGGCCTTAACCCAGTTGACACCGACGAGCAGAGACCCGATCAACCCGGGCCCCGCGGTGACGGCGAAGGCATCTACATCTTCCATGCCTATCCCGGCACTCTCCAACGCTTGCGCAACGACGCCGTCGATGACCTTGAGCTGAGCGCGCGAAGCGACTTCTGGGACGACCCCACCGAATCCGCCATGCATGTCCTGGGTAGCGATGACGTGACCGAGTAGTTCCGATTCACCACGGAGCACGGCTGCCGAGGTGTCGTCGCATGAGGTCTCGACCGCCAGAATGGTCGGGTCGATCATACCTGATCCGGGTGGTCGGCTCTCGGGGCGCACGCCTAGTTCGCGCTCTCCACTCGCTCAACGCGCGCTGAGTCCGGGTCGATCGTGACTCGCATGAATGGGCCCGGAGGCGAAAGAAGGATCGGCAACAGAGCGCCGAAGTCAGCCGCTCCAGTTATCTCGATAATCGGCGTCAGGGCCTCCGAGCGCACCGATTGTACAGCGCCCATCGGTCCGCTAATCCGCACATCCACCAGCGAAGGGTCGACTCTGACGTTTGACTGACCCGCACCTACGACGACTACGGGCACGCCGATGAAGACTTGTTCATCTCTTGGCTCCACCGCCACGGATACACGGACACTGGTCGAAGAAAGTTCCACCTGTCCCGTAGGATCGTCCAACTCGAGCGGCACCTCGACGCTGACCGACTCACGTAGCCGCTCGCGGTCGACCAGTCTTGTCACGACCGAGTCTATACTCGCCACAGCGGCTTCTGGTCCCGAGACCTGTACAGCGCCTGGCTCAGCTCGTATAGAGTCCGCTTGCGCGAAACCGTTCGCGAACGTCAGGTTCACCCTCGGCACGACCGACACCAGCTTCTCGATCCTCGGCTGAAAGTGCAGACGCAACACGCCCGGACGCACGCTTACCGCCCGAACGTCGATCAGTTCGCGGTTACCTCTGCCCTTCACCATGCTGGGTGTGAGAGCGACATCGATGCTGTCTGACTCCACACGGTCGATGGTGACCAGGATTTGGGGTCGCGAAACCGACAGCGCTGCCAGGTCGCCCGCCCGACCGGTGAAGAGGACCGATACCTCTTCTATCGATGGGTCGGTTCCCGTCAACACGAAGCCGGGGTCGGTCGCATAGACGACCAGCTCAGTCGGGATCGTTTGTTGCGCCACCGTGTCGGCACTCACGGCCACCCAAAGAAAGACCGAGATCAGGACCCCCGTCAGCATGTACAGCCAGTTTCGCTTGATATTCCTACGCCAGTCTTCCATCGTTACATCCTGAGCAACTCATCGATGAGTGCCTGGTTGCCGGGTGAATCCCAGTCGCTGGCACCGATCAGTCGCTTGGCAATGCGCCCCTGACGGTCGAGAACGAACGTCTCGGGGACGCCCACCGTCTGCAAGATGCGACCAATCCGTCCATCGGGATCGAGAAGAATCGGAAAATCCAATTCGAAGGCCTCGGCAAACTCTTCTACCTTCTCACGATAGCCCGGTCCCGCATCGATCGAAACGGCCAGCACGGTGAATCCGCGGTCCCGGTAACGGTCGTAGCTCGCCTGGATCGGAGGCATCTCCACACGACACGGCCCGCACCACGTCGCCCAGACGTTCAATAGCACGACTTCACCGAGATAATCGTCTAACGCGACCTCATCGCCGGCGAGGTTCGGCGCGCTGTACGCCGGCGCACGCTCACCCACCTCCACTCCCCTCGTTTCGAAGCGGAATGCCCTCGTGAGCGTCAACAACCCGAAGATCACCACAAGCATGGCCAGGCCACCGGCCAGCTTCAGTCGATTCATCCTTCTACCACCATCCTCTGTACGCGTCTCAAGTTCCTCGCACGCCCCCACCGGCTACCATCACTGACCCGCCGGCACCGTGTCCGTTGGCACCGTGCCCGCCGGCTCTTTCTCCTCCGGTGCGACCGCTACAGTCACCGCTATCCGGGTCGCTCGGTCGACGACTCTCCCCGCCCTCGGGTTCTGCCCGAGAACCGTGCCCGGCGCCGCCAGCGACTCCGAGTCCTCCCGCACCGTGCCAAGTCGCAAGCCGATCCTCTCCAATGTAGCGCGGGCTTCAGCCAGCGACCGCGTGATCAGGTCCGGCACCTCAACCGTGGGCGGACCCGCGCTCACAATGAGCTGGACTTGTCCGGGCAACTGCACCGGCGTGCCCGGCGCCGGCCTGGTGTCTACAACCTCGCCTACATCGGCTTCCGCATCCACCCACACCAGCTCACTCACGTAGCCCGCGCTGGCCAGAGCGATCTCTGCCTGCGAGTGACTCAAGCCGACGACGTCGGGTACTGGAGCGAGTTTGGGACCCAAGCTGACGCTGACTTTGACTGCCGATGTCGGGCTCGCCATCTGACCACCCAGCGGCTCCTGCGCCACCACAGTGCCGATCGCGGAGTTGTGATGGAGACCGGCCTCGACCTCATAGTCCAGATCGGCCCTCTCCAGCACCTGGCGGGCCTCTTCTTCGCTGAGTCCTACGAGTTCGGGCACGCGCCTCAGTCCCCCAGCCGGGTTGTGCGAGGGGAAAACGACGAAGACCGAGATCAGGTAGCCCACTAACAAGCCGAGGCCAGCAATGCCCACCACGGCAGCCGCGACATTGCCAGGCCTCAGCGGGACTCGCCCTGCCTCAGCATCCGGTCCGGGCTTGGGCGGCTCAGGCGGGACGATGTCGAAGTCTTGCGGCATACGCTCCATCCAGACCATGACGCTGGGGAAGCACTCTCAGCGATCCGTCTGATTTCATGAATTCGCCCGCCATCGCACCTGCCGGGGGCGCCTCGAGCTCGAACTCCGGCCACCTGTGCAGGAAAGCCTCCACCTGTTCCTCGTTCTCCTCCGATTCCAGCGAGCAGGTCGCATACACCAGCATCCCCCCCGGCGTCACTATGTGCGCCGCCGCATCGGCCAATTGTCTCTGCAGCTCGACGAGCCTACCGATATCGTCCTCCTGCACGCGCCAACGGCTATCCGGGTGCCGAGCCAGCGTTCCCGTCCCGCTACACGGCACATCGAGCAACACCGCACGGGCCTGCGCAAAAGGCGGACGAGTGGCATCGCCCCGAATGACATGGAGCCCCGACAGGCCAAGTCGCTCGCGGTTTTCCTGCAGCACCGCCAGCCTACCCGCAGCGATATCCGTGGCCCAGACGTGGTGCCCCCGCGCCGCCAGTAGCGACGCCTTGCCCCCAGGCGCCGCACAAAGATCGACCACCTCGCTGCCCGGGTCCAGGGCCATGTAATCGACGACCGCCGCGGCGGCGGGATCCTGAACCACCGCATCGACCAGAGCCAGTGCCCGCGATACGCTTCCAGCATCGACACGCAGGGAGGACCGGCCAGGTGCGACCGCCTCAGCTCGAACCGCGGCCGAGTGCAGCGTCTCCATAGCCTCGACTCGCGCCCCGGCCACACTCAGGTACACCGGAGGCTGCTTATTGTTGTACTCCACGAGTCGCCCGACATCCTCGATCGGCCAGCGGGCCATCCACCTTTCGGCCAACCACCCGGGGTGCGAGCCCCAGGTCGTCAGATGGCCCAGCGCATCTTCTTCGAGGAGCGGGAATTCGAACGAATCATACGACTCGCGGCTGAGCCGTCGCAGCACTGCGTTAGTCAGCGCCGCCGCGCCCTTTCCCTCCGCCCCTTTGCTCGCTTCCACCGCCTCTGACACAGCGGCGTAGGCCGGTACCCGATCGAGCTCCAGCAACTGGTAAGCTCCCAGTCGAAGGATGTCGACAACGTCGGCACTGAGGCGTTCGAGTCCGCCTTTCACCAGGCGACCGAGCACGAAGTCGAGCCGCGACCTCAGTCGGAGCACGCCATAGGCGAGCTCCTGAGCCAACCGCCGATCAGCCTCGTCCAATGAAGGGGCCACGCGCTCGAAGGCACGATCGGCAAACGCGCCCCGTCTCACGACGCGGAGTACGTCCAGTGCAGCTAACCGCGCCGGCGAGATCTCCACGGTTTTGGCCAGAGCCGGCCTCAGTCCAGCATTCCGGTTGTGGGGCTCGACGGAGCAGCCTGTTCGCGCTTCGGCATTCGGCCAGCCAGATAAGCTAAGCGTCCCGCCTCCGTGGCCTGTTTCATGGCCAGCGCCATCGCTACGGGGTCATCCGCAGCAGCGATGGCGGTATTCATCAGGATGCCGTCGACACCCTGTTCCATCGTCACGCATGCATCGGATGCGGTACCCACACCAGCGTCCACGATCACGGGGACGCCAAGTCGGCTCTTTATCAGACGGATATTGAACGGGTTCAGCAAACCCAGTCCACTGCCAATGGGCGACGCTAGGGGCATCACCGCGGACACGCCGACATCCTCCAGCTTCAACGCAGTGATCAGGTCTTCGTTGGTGTAGGCCAGCACCTTGAACCCTTCAGAAACCAATGTCCGCGCGGCCTGGAGCAGGCCCTCCACATCGGGTAGCAGGGTGTCCACATCCCCAATGACTTCGAGCTTGATCCAGTCCGTGAAACCGGCGGCTCGCCCAAGCTCCGCATACCGGACCGCCTCCTCAGCCGAATAACAACCAGCCGTGTTGGGCAGCAGCGACCATTTCTCCTGGTCGAGATGGTAGAGGACGCACTCCTCCTTCGTTCGGTCCAAGTCGACGCGCCGGACTGCCACGGTGACGATCTCGGTGCCGGCGGCCGTGATCGCCTCGACCATCACCTTATTGTCTTTGTATTTTCCCGTGCCCAGGATAAGCCGAGACCGGAACTGTCGTCCCGCTATTTCGAGCGGCTCATCGCGCGCCGCACGTCTGTCAGCAGTCACAGTCATCAGGTAGCGCCTCCCTCACTCAGAGATCGTCGCCTTAGCCCCCACCAACGAAGTGGACTAGCTCGATAGCGTCTCCTTCGTCGACGCCGACTTCCCCATAGTCTTCACGGCGGACGATCTTCCTGTTTCTTTCGACGACGACCAACCGTTCGTGAAGATCGAGGTGCGCCAGCAAACCGCTTATCGTAAGGCCTACCGGCACTCCGCGTTCTTCACCGTTTATCGTGATCGTGATCGTCGCTTCGCTCGATTTGCTCATACACTATTCATCTTCGGCTCGGTCGCTACCGGCAGGGCGGATCACCGCTGCATCGAGAGCGGACAGATACTCCCGCACGGCTGCAGCAGCGTCGTTCGCCTGCCATACACCGCTCAGAACCGCGACACCCCAGGCACCGCTCTGTACTACTTCCGCAACTCTTTCCGGAGTAATACCCCCGATCGCCATGATCGGTCGCCCCCCGAACGTCGCCCTCCTCAACTCGTCCAGGCCCAACGGCTCGCGGCCCGGGTGCGATCCTGTGGGATATATGTTCCCCAGCATCATCAGGTCGGTGCCCGCCCAGCGCGCCTCGTTCGCCGAGTGCACCGAACGGCCGATCCAGCAGGTTCGTCCGAGAAGCCTCCGCGCCACGTCCGCACCGACACTACGATGGCCGAGCTGCACACCGTCGGCCCGAACCACCATAGCAACGTCGATCCGATCGTTGATCCAGAGGCTCGACCCTGTTTCCGCCGTGATTCGTCTGAGGTGACGAGCCAGCTCAAAGAATCTCTCGCCCGTCAACCCATGGGCGCGCAACTGGAGAGCGCAATGCCAACGACCCTCAGCCAGCACGGCAGCGGCTCGCTCCATGAAGCCCGTCTCGGAGACCACAGCGTCATCGCTGACCAAATACAGCCGCGGGAGTGGCCGCGTCAGCTGAAGCGCTGACCCAGCGTTATCCCGCGCCCGCGTATCCACTCCGTGGTCTCCATTCGCCGTTTTCCCGCTGGCTGCACCTCGCCGATGCCTAATCTGCCAGACCCGGTGGACACTTCGAGGCCGGTCCGCGGGTCGGCCGCCAGCACTTCTCCGGGCTCACCTTCGGCTGCCGCTTCAATCGCCTTGGGATTGAAGATGCGCACGCGAAGACCGTTCAGCTCCGACCAGGCTCCTGGGCTCGGGTCGGTTCCGCGAACCCAGCGGCTCAATTCGGACGCCGAAAGCCTCCAGTCGAGGCGTGCATCCTCGGCCTTCAGCTTCGGCGCATACGTCGCAGCCTCGTCATCTTGCGGTACCTCGTCGGCCTCGCCCTTCTCGATGAGCGCGAGCGCTTCGAGAAGCGTCTCTGCTCCGAGACCGGCCAGCCGCTCTGTCAGCGCTCCAGCCGTAATATCACAGGGTAGCTCACAGCAGGCTTGGAGGATCATCGGCCCCGCATCGAGCGCCTCGACCATCCTCATGATGGTCACGCCGGTATCCGGGTGACCTCTTATGATGGCCCAGTTCACAGGTGCGGCGCCGCGTAGCTCTGGGAGCAGCGAGGCATGTACGTTGAACGAGCCCAGCGGCGGCGTATCCAGGACCTCCGCTCGGAGGATATGGCCGTAGGCGGCAACTACGGATATGTCTGCTTCCATCGCCCGCAGGGATTCCATAAACTCGTCCCCGCGTGGCCTCTCCGGCTGCAAGACCGTTATTCCTGCCTGCTCCGCGGCCGTCTTGACCGGTGGTGGTTGCAGCCTACGACCGCGACCGGCCGGTCTATCGGGCTGGGTGATGACTCCTACGACTTCTCGCTTTGCGTCCAGAAGGCCCTTCAACACGGTATGGGCAAACCAAGGGGTCCCCCAGAACAGGATTCTCACCGCTGAGCCGCCTCCTTGCGCGACTTCTTCCACTTGTTGAGAAGCATCCGGCGCTTGATCGGCGATAAGTGGTCGATGAACAGAACGCCGTCCACGTGATCGATCTCATGCTGAATACAGCGGGCAAGCAGATCGTTCGCCTCGATGCGAATCGGCCGGCCCTCCAGGTCCATCCCCTCCATGATGATACGCTGTGCTCGGTCCACCGCGCCGAAAAGGCCGGGCAAGCTGAGACAACCTTCATCTTCCCGCTCGGAGCCCTCTCGCTCCACGATGACAGGATTAACCACCGCTCTCGGACCGGAATCGCCGTCCCCGACGTCCATCACGAACAGCCGCTTCGAGATCCCTACCTGCGGCGCCGCGAGGCCGATGCCCTCCGCCGCGTACATGGTCTCGAACATGTCCTCAGCGAGCTGCCGCAACGCGTCATCATACTCCTCGACCTCATCCGCCGGCTGCCGCAGAACGGCGTCGCCGAGAATGCGAATCTCCAGTGTGCTTATTGCTCCTCCTCCGCCGCCGCCAGCTTGCGAGCCACCTTATCCCGCTCGACTACGACACGCGTATCTTCTCCGGTCTTGATGGTGAGCCGATCTTCCTTGATGTGGACGATCCTCCCGACTATGCCTCCGACGGTCGCCACATCATCGCCGCGCCTCAGGCTCTGGATCATCTCTGAATGCCGCTTCTGTTGCTGACGCTGCGGCCGTATGAGCAAGAAGTAGAAGATGCCGATGAACGCCGCGAGCATAATGAACGTACCCGCGGCACCTCCACCGCCCTGTTCGGCCGGCATGAATAGTAGTGCTAGCAACGTACTCACCTCTTTCCAAGTTCTGACTTCGATTCACAGCTAATCGGTAACCAGTCGCGCCGGCGCTAGTCGCCGCCCGTATATCGTTTCAGCCAATCGTCCGCCCACGAGTCAAGGCGACCGGCTGAAATGGCCGAGCGCGTTTGCCTCATCAAGTCCGCCAAGAAATGGAGGTTGTGTATCGAGACTACACGTAAACCCAACAGCTCTCCTGATACGAACAGGTGACGCACATAGGCGCGACTGTACTTCGCACAAGCCCAGCACCCGCACCCCGACTCGATAGGGGATCCGTCATCCTTCCAGGCCGCCAGCTTGACGTTCACCGGGCCCGTGGACGTAAAGGCCGTCCCGTTTCGGCCGTTGCGGGTCGGCGCCACACAGTCGAACAAATCGTAACCCAAGCGCACCGCTTCCAACAGGTCAACCGGATAGCCGACTCCCATCAAATAGCGAGCGCCTTCGGCCGGCAGCGCCGGCGTCATGCCCCGTAGCACCTCGTACATGACTTCCTTGGGCTCACCTACCGAGAGACCGCCGATACCGAGGCCCGGCCAATCACGGACCGCGACGGCCCTCTGCATCGACTCCAGCCGCAGGTCCAGGAACGTGCCGCCCTGGATCACCGGGAGCAGCAGCTGTGGCGGTCCGTGGCTCATCCGCTCGTCGAACCGATCCGCGCAACGCTCCAACCAGACGTGTGTTCGCTCGACCGCCTCTGCCGCCATCTCACGGTCCGCCTGTCCCGGCGGGCACTCATCGAAGGCCATGATGACATCGGCACCCAGAGCGTGCTCGATGTCCATGACCAGTTCGGGAGTTATGAAGTGTCGCGAGCCGTCAATGTGGCTCTGAAACCAGACGCCGTCGTCCGTCACCTCGTTAATCTTCGCCAGGGAAAAGACCTGATATCCGCCGGAGTCTGTGAGGATCGGTCTTTGCCAGTCCATAAAGGCGTGAAGACCACCCATGCGTTGGACGAGCTCATGTCCCGGGCGCAAATACAGGTGGTAGGCATTCGCCAGAACGATCTCGGCACCCAGCGCCTCCAACTCCTCCGGAGACACGCCCTTCACCGTGCCCTGTGTACCGACCGGCATGAAGGCGGGTGTCTTCACTTCACCGCGCGGTAGATACCATGTCCCCGCCCGAGCCGCACCATCCTGCGCATGTATCTGGAAGCGTCCCAGCCCTTCCCCTTCGCGGTCGGCGCTACTCTCCTCGGTTCCTTCTGCCAGACTCATATCACAACCATCGCGTCGCCGTATGAGTAAAACCGATAGCCTTCCTCCACGGCATGCTTGTAAGCCGCCATCGTCAACTCGTAGCCGGCGAAAGCGGCAACCAACATGAGCAGGGTCGATCGCGGCAAGTGGAAGTTCGTCACGATCCGATCGACCGCACGAAACTCGTGCCCGGGGCGAACGAACAGATCAGTGGCACCTTCGCCTGGCGTGATCAGACCGTCTGCACCAACCACTGTCTCCAACGCACGCACGGTCGTAGTCCCCACAGCCCAGATCGCGCCTCCGCCTTCGCGTGTTCTGTTGATCAAGTCGGCGGCCGCGGGCTCGATCCTGTATCGCTCGGTCTCCAGATGGTGCTCCGCCGGGTCAGCCGCCTCCACGGGTCTGAACGTGCCGGGCCCCACGTGGAGCGTCAGCCTGGCTATCTCGATACCGCGCGATAGAACCGCTCCCAGTACATCTTCGGTGAAATGCAGCCCGGCGGTAGGGGCGGCGATGCTGCCGCGCTCTCGGGCGTAGACGGTCTGGTAGCGCATCCGATCCGCCTCATCGTCCTCGCGCCGGATGTATGGAGGAAGCGGCACATGGCCGTAGCGGTATATCGCATCGAACGGTGGCATCGACGTGATGAGACGGACAATACGGGCGCCGTCCGCAGTGGAATCCTCGATCTCGAGGTCCAGATCCTCTCCGACGTTGACGAGGCGGCCCGGCTTGAGCTTGCCTCCCGGCCGCACCAGAGCTCGCCAGACATGCCCCTCGCCATCGACCCTATCGATCAACAAGACCTCCGCCGCGGCGCCGGTCGGCTTATGCCCTAGGAGGCGCGCCGGAAACACGCGGGTCTCGTTCAGCACGAGGACGTCGCCAGGCTCCATGAGTGCGGGGAGGCTCTTGAAGACTCGGTCTTCGATCGACGGATCGAGCCGCCGGACAACAAGCAGGCGACTCGCGTCTCGGGCCGGAAGGGGGTGTTGGGCGATTCGCCGCTCATCGAGGGCGTAGTCGAAATCTTCCGTGCGTACGCCGCTGGGTCGCTCGTCAGCCGCCCGAGCTGTTCCCGCGAAGTCGTCCAGGGAAGCTCGGTCAACCATCTCCGAACAACTGGCCCTGCTCGTTGCCAGTGCCCGGCGGCACATCGTATCCGAAACGGCGATACGCTTTCAGCGTCGCCATACGTCCGCGCGCCGTTCTCTGCAAAAGACCGTTCTGGATGAGATACGGCTCGTACACTTCCTCCAAAGTGTCGGGCTCCTCGCCCAGCGCCACCGCCAGGCTCGACAACCCGACGGGTCCACCGTCGAAATCCTCGATGATCAGGCGAAGCATTCGGGCGTCCATCTGCTCGAGTCCATACTCATCGACGTTGAGCATCTCCAGTGCCGCCTCGGCCGTCGAGCGCGTGACACGACCATCGGCCTTCACCTCGGCGTAATCGCGTACGCGACGGAGTAGACGGTTCGCGATACGCGGTGTCCCACGCGAGCGACGCGCGATTTCCTCCGCCCCGGTATCGTCGATTGCGACACCCATGATTCCCGCAGAGCGAAGAACGATCTGTCGCAATTCCTCGGTCGGGTAGTAGCCCAGCCGCTCGACCACACCGAATCGAGCACGCATCGGCGGCGTCAGCAAGCCGAAACGAGTCGTTGCACCGATCAGCGTAAAGCGCTCCAGCTTCATCGATATCGTCTGCGCTTTAGGCCCCTCGCCGAGCCTGATCTCGATGCGATAGTCTTCCATGCCCGGGTATAGGAACTCCTCGATTACCGGGCGTAGTCTGTGTATCTCGTCGATGAAGAGGACATCGCCTTCCTGGAGGCTGGTCAGCGAAGAGACGAGGTCGCCCGGCCTCTCCAAGGCGGGCCCGGACGTCGTCTTGATGTCGACGCCGAGCTCGTTCGCGATCAGCAACGCCAGTGTGGTCTTGCCAAGGCCCGGTGGTCCGTAGAAGAGCGTATGGTCCAGCGGCTCTTTGCGCCTGAGCGCCGCCTCTATGTAGATGCCCAGGCTCTCTTTGACCTTCGCCTGCCCCACGAACTCCGCCATGCGCTGCGGACGCAGGGCAGCCTCGCTCACCTTCTCGCCATCGAGTGCCTTGGGAGTCGTGATTTCTGTACTCATGACAACCCGGCCAACGCCTCCCTCACCAGACTCTCCACATCGTGCTCGGCCTCATCACGATCCCTCAGGACATTGCGAGCCGTGCTCTCGGCTTCGGCGCGGGTGTAGCCCAGCGCCATCAGAGCCGCAACGACCGATTCGACGACAGCGGCCTCGGGTTCGACCTCCACCACCGCCGCTACCATGTCGTCAAGCTTGTCGCCCAACTCCAGTGCGATCCGCTCCGCCTTCTTTTTCCCGACACCGCTGACCGTCTGCAACCGCCCTAGATCGCGGCCGCGGATCGCTTCGACAAGTTGCGTCGCGCTCATCGCGCTCAGCAAAGTCAGAGCCAGTCGCGGCCCAATACCGGAGGCCGATTTCAGCCGCAAGAAGAGCCGCCGCTCCAACTCGCTTTGAAAACCGAACAGGTCAAGTCCATCCTCGCGTGCCAGCAGAGCTGCATGCAGTTCGACTTCCTCGCCAATTTTCGGCAACGCCTCGAAGACCGACGCCGGGACCAGCAACTCATACGTCACGCCACCGCGAGTCCGGATCTCCGCTCGGTCGATATCCTTTTGAACCAAACTGCCGCGAACACGACTAATCAACGTGTTTCCTTCCCACTCCACCGCTCGCCACAGGACCAGCCTGAAATAGATGACACAGCGCCAGAGCCACGCCGTCTGCAGCGTCCGCCGGCGAGGGCGGCTCCGCCAGCGACAGGTGCTTCTGCACCATGAAAGCGACCTGATCCTTTCCGGCTCTACCCGAACCGACGACCGCGCTCTTCACCGCTGCCGGAGCGTACTCGGCCACCGGGACTCCGCGCATGGCCGCCGCCAAGATCACGGCACTGCGCGCGTGCCCGAGTATGACCGTCGTCCGCACGTTACGTCCATAGAAAACGCCCTCGACGCAGAGAACGTCGGGGCGCGTGCGCTCGATTACGGAGGATACCCCTTCGAAGAGCTCCAACAAACGTTCCGCCAGCGGCCGGCCCGCCGACGAACGGATGGCGCCGCACTCGACCAGCGTCGGACTACGGCCGGTCTCCTCCTCAACGACACCGTAGCCAGTAACCTGACTGCCGGGATCCACGCCCAGAACTATCATCGACCGATCCACCTGCCTACACTGAAACTCGGCCGGTAAGCATCGCGTCCGCTAGCTCGCGGCCAGCTGATCGGCGCACCGGCATCCGCCACCCACCTCACACAACCCGCTATTGACTTGCGCCGGCCAGCTCGGCCAGCAAGGCCTCGTCGATATCGAGGTTGGAGTATACGTTCTGAACGTCGTCGTGATCCTCAAGCGCCTCCAGCAAAGCTACCAGCTTTTCCGCATCGCGGCCTTCTACGTGCACGGTCGTCTTGGGGATCATGGCTAGGTGAGCCTGCATGATCTCGATCCCGCCACCGCGTAGCGCACCCTGAACGGCGTGGTAGCTGCTGGGATCCGTCGTCACCACGTAGGCGTCACCGTCCATCTCCAGATCATCTGCGCCCGCCTCCAGGGCAGCTTCGAGCGCCGCCTCTTCATCGTAACGGCTCGCATCGATTACCAACTGACCCCGACGCTCGAAGTTCCAGGCCACGGAGCCCGAACTGCCGAGATGGCCTCCGTGCCGCTCCAACAGCCTCCGCACCCCCGCCACCGTGCGATTGGTATTGTCGGTCACGGTGTGAACGAGTATGGCGACACCCGCGGGACCGTAGGCCTCGTACGTCACTTCCTCGAACGAGACGCCCGGCAGCGCTCCGGTTCCCCGGAGAACGGCCTTCTCAATATTGTCCTTGGGCATGTTGGCTGCCTTGGCGTTCTCTATCGCCGTGCGCAGCCAGGGATTCCCGTCGGGATCACCTCCGCCTTCACGAGCCGCCACCGTAATCTCGCGGATCAGCCTGCCGAACAGCTTGCCGCGCTTACTATCCTCGGCCGCTTTTTTTCGCTTGATCTGCGACCACTTACTGTGGCCAGCCATTCGCGCTTACCTCCGTATATGTGACTTCAACCGGCAATATAGGCGGGCCACCATGGCTGATCAATCAAGTGATTGGTCAGTAGTAAGTTAGCAAGTATAGTCGTGAACGATGATCGGCTCGATTCGTCCGGCCATCGACCGACCCACTACTAAACACCGATCTCTAATCACCGATCACTTCTTCTCCTCCTGCTCGCGGGCCTTGGCTTCCTCGATGATCTTCTCGGTTATGTTCGGCGGCACCTGCTCGTACGCGACGAACTTCATCTTGTAGCTGCCTCGGCCTTGACTGATGGAGCGGAGCGTCGACGAGTACTTGTACATCTCGGCCAGCGGTACCTGTGCCTTGACAACCTGCTTCTTGCCACGGGGTTCCATCCCGAGAATCTTCCCGCGCCGCTGGTTGAGATCACCCATCACATCGCCCATGTACTCGTCGGGCACGGCGATCTCGACCTCGTAGATCGGCTCGAGCAGGATGGGGCGCGCGCTCGGCGCCACGTTCTTGAAGGCGAGAGAGCCGGCGACCTTGAAGGCGATATCCGAAGAGTCTACGGAGTGGTGCGAGCCGTCATACACCTCGGCCTCAAAGTCGACGACGTTATAACCGGCCACGACCCCCCTGTGGGCCGCCTCCTGAACGCCCTTGTCCACCGAGGGAATGAACTTCCCCGGGATCACGCCACCCACGATCTTGTTCGTGAAGACGTATCCGCTTCCGGCCGGCAACGGCTTGAGTCGGACCCAACAATCGCCGAACTGGCCGCGGCCGCCCGTCTGCTTCTTGTAGCGACCCTGCCCTTCGGCCGTCTTGGTGAACGTCTCGCGGTAAGGGATGCGCGGCGGCTCCGTCTCCACCTCGACTCCATAGCGCCGCTTCAAGCGCTCGATCGCCAACTCAAGGTGTTGCTCGCCGAGCCCGCGCGCGATCGTCTGACCCAGCTCGGGATCGTAGGCAGAAGTGAACGTCGGGTCCTCTTCATGGATCTTGTGCAAGCCGGTGGAAACTTTGTCTTCCTCACCTCGCTTTGACGGTTTCACCGCTATCGCGATGTCGGCATCGGGAAAGTCGACGCCGGACAGCACCAGCTCCCTGTTCTCGGCCGCCAAGGTATCGCCCGTATGCGTGTCCCGTAGCTTGGCCACGACGCCAATGTCTCCGGCATGTAACTGAGTCACCTCTTCGCGATCTTTGCCCTGCGGCACACCCGGGTGACCCAGCTTCTCTGTAACGCCACGCGTCGTGTTCTTCGCCGCCGCTCCGGCGGTGATCGCACCGGAGAAGATTCTGAAGTAGGAGAGCTCGCCGACGTGGGGCTCCGAGGTGGTCTTGAACACGAGCGCGGCCAGCGGATCTCCGTCAGAGCATGCAACCTCCAATTCTTCACTACCCACCTGCGCAACCTCGCGCACCGCCTCCGCCGGGCTCGGCATGATCTCCACGATACGCTCCAAGAGACTGCGCGCTCCGAAGCCCTTCTCGGGAGAGGCGCAGACCACCGGATAGATCAGGCCGGCTTTCATCGCGGCCTTCAGCGCTTCCGCGGCCCTGGCCGCTTCGATGGTCTCCTTCTCGAAGTACTCTTCCATCAAAGCATCGTCGGTCGCGGCGATCGCTTCCACCAAATCCTGGTAGGCCGTCGCATAAGCGTCCTGCAACTCCTCCGGGACGTCTTCTTCCTTGTACTCGCCTTTCCGAGACTTGGCCGCGAAGATGCGCGCCTTTCCGGTGAGAAGATCGACGACTCCTCTGAAGTCCTCGCCGGACCCGATGGGTATCTCCAGCGGAACGGCATCCTTGGAGAACTCCTCGTGAATTTCGGACAGCGCCGACTCGAAATTCGCGTTCTCCTTGTCCATCATCGAGACGACGAAGATCCGCGGGATCCCGCGCCGCTGGCAATATTCCCAGACGTTCTCCGTGCCGACGAGCACGCCGGCCGTGGCGTCGACCAGAATCACCGCCCCGTCGGCCACCCGCACACCCGCGACGGCGTCGCCGGCGAAGTCGAGATATCCCGGTGTATCGATCATGTTGACCTTCGTGCCGCCCCAATCGACATGAGCAATGGCCGAGCTGACCGTAATCAGGTGGTCCTTCTCCTCTGGCGTGAAGTCCGTGATAGCCGTTCCCTCAGTGACCGAACCCTTGCGGTTGGTCGCTCCGGCCGAATAGCAGATCGCGTCTACCAGTGTGGTCTTTCCGGTGCTCCCGTGGCCAAGGAACACGACGTTGCGGATTGCGTCCGTAGTATAAGTCTTGGCTGCCAACTGCGGCCTCCCTGGGCTATTCTGGGTTGTCGTTGGGCCGGAATCGTATTTTCACGACCACAGCGAGTCAAGGACGGGCTGGAGCCTGGGACTGGATACTCAGTGACGCACTTCGTGGCTGGCCTGGCGACGGCGCGAATAGTCGTCCAGGAACCTGCGCTCCTCGGGGGTGAGCGAGTCCAAGCCGTCGGGGGACGCGGCTATCTTGTCGAGGAGAGCATTGACCACTTCGTTCAGCCGAATCTCCTCATCCTCTGACGCGGATCGGCCTTTCTGTCGGCCGCTGCCTTCGCCGCTGGCGCCTCCCGGGATGACCGAGAGCTTCCGTCTTTGCAGCCGCTTCTTCAGGCCGGCCAACCGCGTTTCGACCCTCCAACCCTGCTTCAAGTAGGCGTAGCCCACGACCAAGCCGCCCAAGTGGGCAAAGTGTGCGACACCGTCCGTCGCTCCGGAGAAAGCCGAGAAGAAGGAGATAGCACCCAGGATGAGGACCAGATACTTGGCCTTGATCGGGAAGATGGCGTAAATCCAGATGAGTGTGTCCGGCCAATTCAGTGCGTAGGCGAGCATGACGCCGTATACGGCCGCCGAGGCACCGACGATCGTGCCACCGCCGAACAGGAGCGTGAATAGTGCACCCGCGATCCCGCATATCGTGTAGTACTTGATGAACTCCCTGCCACCCCAACGCTCCTCGAGCGGCGGCGCGAAGAAGAACAGCATCAACATGTTGAAGAACACGTGAATGAAGCCAGCGTGCACGAACATGTAGGTGATGATCGTCCACGGCTCCCTCAGCACCTGGGATACGTTGAAACCCAAGTACTCGACGGCCCAGTCGAACGAGATGGCACCTGACCAAATGAGGACGAAGACCACGGCGTTGGCGATGAGTAATCGCTTCACCCACGGGGTCAGGCGATAGCCGAACTGTCCTATCCCACTTCGGTACATCGACCTCATTCTAATCCTTGGTTCTCCACATCGGGGTCGCACCCCTCTACCCTAACCCCCGCGGCCGCATCGGGTTCCTTTCAGCAACCTCTCGGTCAACCGCCATCTGGATGATGCGATCGCAAAGCTCAGCGAACGATATCCCCGCTGCCGACGCTGCCTTCGGGAGGAGGCTCGTCGCGGTCATCCCGGGCAGCGAGTTCGCCTCTAGGCACCACGGATTCTCGTTCACGTCCAGGCGAAAATCCACCCGGCTGTACGCGGAAAGCCTGAGGCTGCGATGGGCTCGCACCGCCAGCTCCTCCACCAAAGCGGTGGTCTCGACCGACAACCGGGCGGGGACCTCGTACTCGGACATCCCCTTCGTGTACTTGCACTCGTAGTCGTAGATCTCGTGGACAGGCTTGATTTCCACCGCCGGTAGTGCCCTGTCACCCAGTACCCCGACCGCCAACTCGCGGCCCGGGATGAAACGCTCGATGAGCGGCGGCCCGCTGAAACCCGAGGCTCGCTCCAGGGCTTCGCCCAGCGTGTCGGCGGACCTCACGACACTCACGCCCACCGTGGATCCTTCACGCGACGGCTTGACGACCACGGGATAGCCGCCCAACTGGCTCTCCACCGCTGAAGACTCCACCGGACCCACGAGCCAAGAGGGAGTCGGCACACCGTCGGCGAGGAATAGCTCCTTGGTGACAAGCTTGTCCATCGCCAACGCGCTACCCAGAGGCCCGCTCCCGGTGTAGGGCACACCCATCAGATCGAGAACCGCCTGCACCCGACCATCCTCACCTGAGCCGCCGTGGAGCGCGACGAAGATGGCTTCCGCTTCCCGAAGTTCGGCGGTCTCCCCCAGAGTTCGGGCCAACGGCCCCTGCGCCAGCCCGACTAGCTTCCCTTCTTCCGGCGGTTCACGGCCGATGCCTGAGGCCGAGCCACCCGACACGGCACTCCCGGGGATCAGCCGACCGTCCGCCGCATCGATGGCCAGCACCTCATGCCCGCGGTCACTGAGCGCCCGAACGATTTCACGACCCGTTGCCAACGACACATCCCGTTCCGGGCTCGTCCCCCCCATCAACACAGCGATCTTCACCGCCCTAACCCGCCTACTTTCACCGGTCAAGACCTATCAAATAGTGAACGACATCGAAGCGCGTGACGATTCCAGCTGGCTCTCCGTGCCGTCGGACGATGACAGCCGGCGGACCACTGACCAGCTCCTTCGTCACCGTCTCGAAATCAGCACCGGCCTCTACCATCGGCAGAGCCGGCTCCATCAGCTCTTCTACGGGCGCCTCGATCAGCTGCGGGTCCGCGACCAGCCGGGCCATCATCGTCGCCTCAGAGACGGAGCCCACACAATGATGGTCCTGGATGACGGGGAGCTGCGACACGTTGTTCTCCTCGATCAGCTGCAGCGCTTCCTGCACACGGGTGCCAGGTTGCACGCTGATCAACGCGGGGATTCGATCTGTTTTCTGAAGCAACAGCGACTCGATGCTCGGGCTCTCATCGACGAGGAGTCGATTCTCACGCATCCACTCGTCGCTGTACAGTTTCGACAAATACCGTTCCCCTGTATCACACAGTAGGCACACGACAAGGGCGTTAGGGTCGTCCAGCTCTTCGGCCAATTCGACCGCAGCGTGGGTGATCAGGCCAGTCGTCGTTCCGACGAAGAGTCCCTCCTCACGAGTCAAGCGCCTGGCCATCATGAACGAGTCCCGATCGCCGACGACCCGAAACTCATCAACCAAGTCGAAGTCCAGTGTCGTCGGAATCTTGTCGTTACCCGCTCCCTCTACCTTGTACGGCGCATAAGGACCGATCTCGCGTGTCCGGTGATAGTGCGAGTAGATCGAGCCCTCGGGGTCGGCGGTGAGTATCCTGACGGCTGGGTTTTGCTCCTTCAGGTAGCGCGCCACACCCGTCACTGTGCCACCGGTCCCAGCCGCCCCTACGAAGTGCGTCACTCGTCCGTCGGTCTGTATCCAGATCTCAGGGCCTGTCGTCTCGTAGTGGGCCTCGGGATTCGCCTCGTTATAGAACTGGCCTGCCATCACCGCATTGGGCGTTTCCTCCACGATACGGTGAGCCACGTTCAGATAATTCTCGGGGTGGTCTGGTGGAACCGCCGACGGCGTCGTAACGACTTCGGCGCCGAAGGCGCGCAGCAGTCGGATCTTCTCTTGACTGAACTTGTCCGGCATCGTGAAGATGCAACGGTAGCCCTTCACACAAGCGGCGACGGCGAGTCCGACCCCGGTGTTTCCGGCCGTGCCCTCGACGATCACACCCCCCGGCTTGAGAGTCCCTGCAGCCTCCGCGGCTTCGATCATGGCGATGCCGATCCGATCCTTCACCGAGCCACCCGGGTTCATGAACTCGGCCTTCCCATAAACAGGCGTTCTCGTGCGCCCGACCACCTTGTTCAGTTTGATGAGCGGCGTCCAGCCGATGGCGTCGATTACATTCTCGTACGGCCGCCTGTGCGGCGGCGATGTGTCTTCTAACATCACTCCCTGCCTTCCGGCGTGGTTGTCACCGATCCCTGCTGAAACCTTACAGGCAGCATGGCCCAGACCTCGACGGGCTCGTTCTCCTCCCGCGCGGGATGGAACATGAGCTGTCGTGCACCCCTCAAGGCGATTTGGTCCAGCTCATCGAAACCGCTCGACTGCTCGAGCTTCACCGAGTCCACCGTACCGGCAGCAGTAATGTGAACCCGGAGGACCACTTCACCCTCCACACCATCTCGCCACAGGTTGGCCGGGTAATGGAATGGCAGGTTCTCGTAGTCTTTAACCGCGGGCAGGCTCTGGCCGCTCCGCAGCCCACCGAGCAGCCCCTCCAGGCTCAGACGTTCACCGACCGCAGCGTACGCCACAGCCGCCGTCGCCACAGCCAACCCTAGTATCACCAGTCGCTTCACGAATCCTCGACCTGACGTTTGAGTTCGGACAACAGTACAAGAGCTTCGAGCGGTGTCATCGATTCGGGGACCAGCGACCTGAGACGTTCCACTACCGGGCTCTCCGGCGGCTGGAAGAGCGACAGCTGCGAGCGGTCCACCGACCCTGGCAATCGCCCGCGGCGGCCCAGCCCCCCTCCATCCACGCCTTCAAGGTCGCTAAGAATCTGCCGCGCCCGATCGATCACCTCATGCGGCAGACCGGCCAGGCGCGCGACCTGTACGCCATACGAACGATCGGCCCCACCCGGCTCTAGCCGCCGCAAGAACACTATCTCATCGCCGACCTCTTTGACCGCAACGTTATAGGCCGCCGCACCCGACAGCAGATCTGTGATCTGCGTCAACTCGTGATAGTGAGTCGCGAAGATCGTCTTGGCCCCAATACGCTCATGAATATGCTCGGTAACCGACCAGGCGATCGAAACACCGTCGTAGGTTGACGTTCCCCGGCCGATCTCATCCAAGAGAACCAAGCTACGTTCCGTGGCACCATTAAGAATCGCGGCAGTCTCGATCATCTCCACCATGAACGTGCTGTGACCCTGAGCCAGATTGTCCGACGCGCCGACCCGCGTGAACACTCTGTCCGTCACGCCGATCTCCGCTGCCTCGGCCGGCACGAACGATCCCATCTGCGCCAGCACGACGATTAAACCTACCTGTCTGAGAATCGTTGACTTGCCGGCCATGTTCGGGCCCGTCAAGATGATGACCCGCTCGTCGTCATCAAGCCGGATGCCGTTCGGCACGAACTGCTCCCGCGGCATCATACACTCGACGACCGGATGCCTTCCACCGCGGATCGCGATCCGATCATCATCGTCCACCAACGGCCGCACATAGCCGTTTCGATCGGCGACGTAAGACAAGGCAGCGAAGACATCGATGCGCGCCACACGGCCGGCCAGCTCCTGCACACGCTCAACCTCCGCAGCCACCGCATCTCTGACTTCGCGGAAGAGCGCCTGCTCCACGTCGCCGATACGCTCCTCGGCGCTCAGCACTTTCGACTCCCACTCCTTGAGCTCCGGAGTGATGAAGCGTTCGGCGTTCGTCAGCGTCTGCCTGCGCTCGTAGTCGTCGGGTACTTTGCCCAAGTTCGGCTTCGTCACTTCGATGTAGTAGCCGAACACCTTGTTGTAGCCGACTTTCAGCGAGGAGATGCCCGTTCGCTGGCGTTCCCGGCCCTGGAGCTCCGCAATCCACTCCACCGCACTGTCGCGGACCGACCGCAAATCGTCCAGTTCCTCCGAGTAGCCCGCCGTGATGATGCCGCCGTCAGCCAACGATAACGGAGCGTCAGGATCGATCGCACGATCGATCATGTCCGCCACATCCGCGACCGGGTCCAATCCGTCGATCACCTGTCGCAGCTCTCGACAGCTGGGGCTCTCCAATGCTGCGACCACGGCCGGAACCTGGCGGAGCGACCGGGCCAAGGCCAACAAGTCACGCGGAACGGCACGCCCCGCGCCAGCCTTCCCCGCCAGTCGCTCCAGATCGCGCACCGCGCCCAGCGCTTCACGCAGCTTCTTTCTAAGAGTACCGCCTTCAACAAGCTCCTCAACGGCGTCGAGGCGGTCACTTATGGCGTTCGCTTCAGCCAGCGGACGCAGCAGCCACGTGCGAATGAGCCGCGCGCCCATAGGTGTGAGAGTAGCGTCAATCACGTCCAGTAGGGCGCTGCCACCGGCATCAGGCGTCAGCGGTCGAACGACCTCAAGGTTGCGCCGCGTCATCTCGTCCATGTGCAGGACGGCGGCGCTGCGCTCTACCCGCGGTGTCCTCAGCTGAGCACCGCTACCGGACTGGATGTCGGCCAGATAAGCCAGTAGCGCTCCGCTGGCCTTCACGGCGGGCTCGTCGCCGGCCTCGGTCAGTCCCAGACTGGCCAGACTCTGCGGGTTCAGCCACACCCGCATCGCGTAGTCCTGGACACCCAGGATCGACGCCTTGCCGACCCCGTTCACCCGGGCCAGGGAATC
>Ga0209536_100001609_pt1 | contig 37093 bp, 29 predicted proteins | sample DeeMarSeWOR28_12_FD_187461 | JGI IMG/M metagenome (GOLD analysis project Ga0209536, IMG submission 187461) | Marine sediment microbial communities from White Oak River estuary, North Carolina - WOR-2-8_12 (SPAdes) (version 2) | ecosystem: Environmental > Aquatic > Marine > Intertidal zone >... | reverse complement strand
CCACTTATGCCCGTTTATCACATATTCATCGCCATCGCGGACGATGCGGGCCTCGATATTACGCGCATCGGATGAAGCCACCTTGGGTTCCGTCATGCAGAAGGCCGACCGGATTTCTCCGGCGAGCAATGGTTTGAGCCATTGGTTCTTTTGTTCCTCGGTACCGTATCTGACAAGCGTTTCCATGTTTCCGGTATCCGGGGCGGAGCAGTTAAAAACCTCGGGCGACCAGGGCACGCGGCCCATGATCTCACACAGAGGCGCATACTCATAATTGGTCAGGCCGGCACCATATTCACTTTCCGGAAGGAACAGGTTCCACAGTTTTTCGGATTTGGCTTTATCCTTGAGTTCCTCGATAAGGGGAATCACCTTCCAGCGCTCCCCCTCGCGGACCTGGCGATGAAATTCAGCCTCGTTGGGGTAGATGTGTTTGTCCATGAACGCGCCGAGGCGTTCCTGCAAATCTTTCACTTTGTTGGAAAATTCGAAAAGCATAAAGTGACCTCCTTGAGAGAATTTGAATTTTTAAAATTTGACTTTCGGCGCCTCCGCCTCGCCTTCGGGAAGCTCGTAATATTGAGCCGGTGAAACACCTGCCAGCATGGCGTAAAATCTTCCGAAAATAGTTCGGATATGCGTGTTGAGCATTTGCACGGATTCATTGTACCTTTTGCGTTCCACAGCAATTCGGTTTTCCGTGCCTTCGAGACTGTCCTGGAGCTTGAGAAACGATTGATTTGCTTTGAGGTCGGGATAGCGTTCCTGGAGAAGGAGCAGTCTGGACAGGGCGCTTTCAAGACGATTTGCGCCCTCGATCTGGCCTTTGACATCTTTTGCCTGAAAATACTTTGTGCGGGCTTCGGCAATATTTTCGAAAATTTCTTTTTCATGCCGGGCATAGCCTTTAACCGTTTCAACCAAATTCGGGATGAGGTCATAGCGCCTTTTGAGCTGGTTTTCCACCTGTGCCCATTTTCCCTTAACATTTTCATCCATGGCAATAACGTTGTTATAGCCGGCAATCAGTTTGCCACCGACCAGCAGAACCAAAACCACGATAACGCCCACGACAATGAGGCCAATTTTTAATCCTTTTGACATAGATCCTCCCGTTCAACACCGATTATTTTTCTAATTTATATCATCAGTTTTTTGGTCAGGGTCCCACAGACAATCTGCCCGAGTATCTCACCCTCATTTCAGAATAAAGTCAACACATATGAGGTTTGTGCCGCTGTCCTACCACCCGCCGGAGGCACCACCGCCGCCGAACCCGCCGCCACCGCCGAACCCGCCGCCGCCAAAACCCCCTGCCGATCCACCCCAATGGCTCCCGCGGCCACCCATGGACGAAAGCAAAAAAAACATTAAAAATAATTTCGGATTCTTGATAAATAAAAAAAGAACAACAATGAAGAATAGCAGGGAAAATATTTTGCCTAAAAATCCGGACGATTTTTGGCTTTTTCTTTTCAGTAAAGCTTTCTGATCGACGGGCATTGCAGAAATTTTGATCCCGGCATCATCTGCAATCGCTGCAACGATGGCCAGAGTGGCGGCATAAATTCCTTCTGAGTATTCGCCCTTCCTGAAATATGGTACCAGGTAATCGCGTCCGATACCGCCCACCAGGCTATCCGGCAGCACGCCTTCGAGTCCGTATCCGACTTCAAACCTGTATTTGCGATCCTGCAGGGCCACAACAAATAAAACACCATTGTCCTTGCCCTTTTGTCCCAGTTTCCATCTGTCATGTGCAATGGCAAGTGAAAATGTTTCGATGGCCTGGCCTTCAAGATTTTTAATTGTTAAAACGACTACCTGGGCAGTCGTTTTTTGCTCCAGTTCGGTCAGTAAACCATCGAGCCTTGTTTCAGCATCCGCGGCGATAATACTGGCAAGATCCACCACGTGCTTGCCGGGCTGGTCGGGGACGCTGACCGCATAAGACAGATCTGCCGCAAAGATGAACAAAATCAGGGCGAGGGAAAGAACGATGGATCTATTATTCAGCTGCATCGGTTATTTCCCCCAATTTTTCGATGGCGGCATAATAAGCTTCGAACAGGCTGTTAAGTTGCGCAATGGAGGGTTTTGATTTTTCTTTTTTTAAATTTAAAACCGTCTGAAAGGCCTCCGTGTCAACGCCGGTGACCTCTTCGAGGACGCTCAGTACTTCCCTGCTGGCGATGGGGGCTTTTTTACCGAGTAGGACGATGATACCTCTGAATAAGGGAATATATCCTGAAAAAGAGTCTGCAAAACCGGCTGTAATGATTTTTCGGTCTCCGGCAGATGATATGTATCCCTGCCTGAGGCCGATAAGTTTGACTTTCAATTCTCTTTCGCATTGATGGCGAAGGTCGGAGTGTTTAATTTCGATCTCTTGAAAGACATCCTCCCCCATAAGTGTATGATGCAGCAATTTGATATTCAAAAACTCGATAGCAAAGACATCCAGAGAGTTTTTGATGTAATTCGGGGTCATGATCAAGGGAGCGGCAATCCTTTTTTTCCCGTATTTTTTCCCCAATGGCGCCATAACTTCCAGAAATTTCAGATCCATTTTGTGAATAACGACGATCGAATTCACGTCCGATGTCTTTGGATCAAAATCCACAGTCAAGGCACTGCCCGTTATATGAATCGAATGTATCCGGCCTCCGTTATGCCGTGTCAGGTCGTCCATAAACGGCGCAAACCTTGCTGAAATCTGCCGATCTAAAGTCTGATCAATCATTTTGTCTCCACCCTGTTTCCCAGATGCGAAAATTTTCTACAAATTTAAATAATTGAGACGCATTTGGCGGCTTTCACGTGAAAATTGACAAATTTTTGACACTTTTTCTGACAACAATTGTCACTTTCGATCACGCAAAAATTTTGTCAGTTAGCATAACCGCTTGATATTAAATAAATTATAAAATATTCCGGCAAACTGGCACGATAGTTGTATAGGTAAATAGTCAATTTGTTGAAAAATGGCTTATGATGGGCCTGAAATTGGCCGATACTATTACCAGGTTGAGAAGTTTGGCGAAACAAAAAAATCAACAATTGGGAGTAAAGTGATAAAATGTTAGAAAAAGCCTCAGAAAATCACAATTTCGATTTCAACGTCGGATACCTCGTCAAGAGTCCTTGTAAAGGATGCGCAACAAGAGGAAGTTTCCCCGAATGCATGGATGAATGCGAAATCCTGGAGCAAATCCAGGTGGCTTTGTCCGATTCGATTTCATGTGCCAATAATTTTTCACCTGCTGAGACATTTGACGTCCCCATGCAGGTCCTCGAACAGATTTAACAACCCGACCATCGGTTCGCATATCCATTAAACAGGAAGGAAGCTTTGCATTCACGCATAAGCCGGTTCGCTCCAAGCAAGCCGGCTTTTGCGGATTGAAATTTTGATGCAAAATCCAAATGTTATCTATTGTACCGTTTTTCCCAATTATATTCCGCTCCGGTAACGATATCTTCCATACGGCGTATGCGGCGTTCGAGATTATCAAATCGACGTTTTAATCGTTGAGCCGCCCCATGCTTGGAATTTGCATAGCTGTCATAAAATTCTTGCTCGGCTTCTGTTTGAAGGGGGATGACCGGTTCAGGCTTCATCAGCAGGGCCGCCAGAATATATAATCCGATAACCGGGACAAAACTGGTAATGAGCATGAGCACCACGACAATGACGCGGGTCCAAAAAATTGAAAAATCGAAATATTCGGCGATGCCCCGGCATACTCCCAGAATGGCGCCATCGCGTGAACGGTAGAGTCCCCGTCGAGATAGTGCGTTGAATTGCCTCATTGCCGTTGCCCCTCCCGCTCCCGATCCAGTAGGATCGTCTCCAAAGCCTCTATTCTTTCTTCCATACGAGACAGCCCCTGATATATCTGTTGAATCATTTTAGCTTCTTCGGCCTGCTGGTGCTGATCTGTGCGGGAGAACCCGCCCCTGAAAAGCTTTATGGCCAAAAGAATGGTGCCAGGGATAAGGGCAAGCATGATCACGATGCTTCCGAACACAATGGCTACGATCACTATTTCTTTCATGGCTGATTTTTCCCCATCTGACGTGTCTTAAAGAATTGATCGGCGTTGTGATCTCATGTCTGCCAGATCCCGTCTGCAACACTGGAAGCTGTCAGACCGACAGATGCATATCCGGTCAACCTATTTCGATGGCGCCGATTTGTCGGTTTTCGAATCCGGTTTTTTTAATGCTTGTAATTCTTTTTCGATTTCCTCGTCAACAGACAATCGCTCTATTTTTTCTTCCAGATCGGTTTTTTTGCCGAAATTAACCAGATCAGCCTCGGCCTCCATTTGCTCGATCCGGTTTTCCAACTCATCAAATTTCACCATTGTCTCCGTGCTGTCAATGCGCCGGATTTCGTTTTGCGCCTGCCATTTTTTGCTGGCGTGAATATGGCGCTGTAAGAGTATACGCTGTTTGTCACGGGCCGATTTCAATTTTTCTTCCAGTTGCCGGATATCATCCTGGTATTGTGCGATGAGAACGTCATGTTCTGCAAGTTCATTTTCCAGAGCTTCCATGCGTCGGGTGTAACGGCGCTTCTCCACAAGCGCTTCCCGCGCCAGGTCATCCCTGCCTTTTTTCACTGCCAGTTCGGCTTTATCCTCCCAGTATCCTGCGCTGTTGCGCAAAGTTTCCGATTGGCGATGGATCTTTTTACTGCTGGCCATGGCTCCGGCACACGCGGCTTTGATTTCCACCAGGGTGTCCTCCATCTCCCGGATCATCAACTTGATCATTTTTTCAGGATCTTCCGCCCTGTCGAGCATCGCATTAATATTAGAGCTGATGATATCGCGAAATCTCGTAAAAATGCCCATTATGGCACCTCCAATTGTTAAGATTTTGGGTTTTGCATCAAACCTAGCATAAGGTGTGCCAAGTGTTAAAAATTTATAAATACCTGATAATAATGGAAAAATTAAATTTGACGCAAGCAACGCATTGTGGTAAAAAAGACTAATAACTGGCAAAAGATACTAATTTTGAGTGATGAATGCTATGGGATCTTCAAGCGGCAGACTGCAGGATCGATTCAGTGGCAAGACTCCGGTAGGGGCAGCCGATGTATTGGGCCAGTCAGAGGTTTTTTTGGATTTTCAGGAGCGGCTCTCGAGGGTGGCACCCATAGATCGCCCCGTGTTAATTCTGGGAGAGCGGGGAACCGGAAAAGAGCTGGCGGCTTCCCGTCTGCATTATCTCTCCGCCAGGTGGCAGGGCCCATTTGTGGCGCTTAATTGCGCGGCACTCTCATCATCTTTGATTGAATCCGAATTGTTCGGCTATGAAAAAGGTGCGTTTACCGGTGCGGAGCAGCGGCGCCTGGGTCGATTTGAGACTGCGGACGGCGGAACCCTTCTTTTGGACGAAATCGGAAACATTCCTTTGGAAGTGCAGGAAAAGATCCTGCGCGTCGTGGAATACAACACCTTCGAGCGGGTCGGCGGCTCGGCCAGCGTTGAGGTGGATGTCCGCATTATTGCTGCCACCAATGCTGATTTGAAGACCCTCGTGGAGGAGGACCGGTTCAAACAGGATTTGCTGGATCGACTTTCATTTGAGGTGCTTACTTTACCGCCTTTGCGTGAGCGCAAGGACGATATCCTTTTGCTTGCCAATCACTTTGCCGGGCGAATGGCGGTGGAATTGGGCTGGAAGGAAATTCCCCGGTTTAGTTCGCAAGCCGCCGAGGCGCTGGAAAGCTACCTATGGCCCGGCAATGTGCGTGAACTTAAAAACGTGGTGGAGCGTGCCGTCTATCGATCCGATGCTGTGACGATATCCGCTATTGTTTTTGACCCCTTTCATTCCGCCCATCAGATGAATCCGGAGAAATCCAAAAAGAAGAAGATTCATCCTGAAGTGGTTTCCGACGAACTGAATGATTTATTGTATAAACCGTTCAAAGAGGCCATTTGGCAGCTAAAGGCCCGAATGCTGGAAAACGCGCTCAAGCGGGCAGAATACAATCAAAAAAAGGCCGCAAGAATCCTGGGTCTGACCTATCATCAATTCCGGGGATTATACCGGCAGTATAAGAAAACACAGTCAGCAGCGGATCTGGATTAAAAAATCCGAAGGTTCAACGACATCACCTGCAATAACCCTATCCCGAAAGTTAAATCTTTCTGCCCAGAACAGCACTCTGATAATTTGCACTTTTTGTCGTTCCGGGTCCCAGGCAGTCACCGACCTGGCAAATCTCTAAATCAAGGCTTTTAATCTGTTCATAAAGCCGCTTATCCGCGCGGGTGCCGACTGCAACAATTACTTTTTTGGCCATGGCATCCAGCCCGCTTCCGATTTCAGGCAAGATTTCGACCACCGTGACCGCACAGCCATTTTCCGGTCCGGTTTTTTCATACTTGACGCTCACCTGGCTTTTATCTATAATCATTCACTACCGCCGGAAAAAATAGTGTTTTTAATATGTTATCAGTTAAGTCAATTATTGCGCCAACCGCCCGGCAGCACAAAGCATGCTGGCATGCCGATTGGCCTTTTTTTGTATTGCGTCTCGATCGGAACGCAAACCCGATGAAAGGATATTTGCATGTCTGAGGCGATCACCAGGATTAGCATTTTTTGGTCAGCAAACATTGTTGAAATCGCCATCGCTGCTGCCCTTGTGTTGGCCCTGCTGGCGGTGATTCTGTTGATCGTTTTTCTCGGCCGTAACCGCAAACTGGATGTCGGTCTATCAAAGCTCATTGAGAATTCTGCGGCGCTTCAAACCAAACAAGAGCGTCTCGAAGTTTCCGTGAAGGATGAAATTGCACGAAACCGCCAGGAAAGCACTCAAAACTCCCAGCAGGCCCGGCAGGAGCTGGGCAGCACCCTGAAATTGTCCAGTGATTCCCTCCAGCAGCGTCTGGCCGAAAATCTTCGTGTTCAAAAGGATCAGCTGGATTCGTTTTCGAAACAGCTGATGGCGATGACCTCACTGAATGAAGAAAAAATGGAGGCCATGCGCAAAACCATGGAAACGCAATTGCGGGCCATCCAGGAAGACAACAGCAAAAGACTCGAGCAGATGCGGGCCACAGTCGATGAGAGGCTGCAGTCCACTTTGGAGAAGCGTCTGGGGGATTCTTTCAAGCAGGTCAGCGAACGTCTCGAACAGGTTTATAAGGGATTGGGGGAGATGCGAACCCTGGCCACCGGGGTAGGCGATTTGAAAAAAGTACTGACCAACGTAAAAACCCGCGGAACATGGGGTGAAATTCGTTTGAGCCACATTCTGGAACAGATTCTGACCCCGGATCAGTATGATACCAATGTCGCCACCAAAAAGAACAGCAAAGAGCGCGTTGAATTTGCCATTAAATTACCGGGCCAGGATACGGACAGGGAAAGGGTCGTCTGGATGCCGATTGACTCCAAATTTCCTCAGGAAGACTACCAGCGTCTGCTGGACGCGCAGGAGGCCGCGGATAAAGAGCTGGCCGACAAATGCACCAAGCAGCTCGAAATACGGATCAAAGCTGAAGCCAAATCCATTCGCGAAAAATATATCGATCCACCCCACACCACCGATTTCGGCATCATGTTTTTGCCTGTCGAAGGCCTGTATGCCGAGGTATTGCGCCGGCCCGGCTTGTGCGATACGCTGCAGCGAGAGCACCGCATCGTTGTTACGGGTCCCACAACGCTGGCGGCCCTGTTGAACAGCCTTCAGATGGGCTTTAGAACCCTTGCCATTGAAAAACGCTCCAGTGAGGTGTGGGAGCTGCTGGGAGCGGTGAAAACAGAATTCGGCAGATTCGGGCAGGTACTTGCAAAAACCAAGAAGAAACTGCAGGAGGCCAGCAATACCATTGATAAAGCCGAAGTTCGCACCCGGGCCATCGAACGTAAGCTAAAGAAAGTGCAGCAAGTGCCTCAGCCGGGAGACGCGGCCCTATTCGATGAGGATCCGGTGGGTGACGAAATTGAACAAGTCGAGGACTGAGAATTTGAGCGGTGAGGCGATTCGCATTCGTTATTCTCATGATGTAATGCTGCCGCAGCTGACTCTGATGAAATTTATAAATCCAAACGTGTTGATTGCAGCCCGGCAGGACGCGGAGTTTGAATGTTCTGGTTGCCAATCCCATTTGAGTGGTTTAGATTAGACGGGCCTTGAGCTTTTGATGATGAAGCTGATCAGGAGAAAATGATGGCGATTTCCGGCTACTGGGCGGATAAATATGTTGAAAACCGCCGGTCGGCGCGTGCGGCGATGGATTCGATCAAACCCGGCCACCGGGTGTTCATCGGATCCTCCTGCGGTGAACCGCAGCACCTGGTGCGGGCGTTGTCCGATGCCTCAGTTGGTTTTAAAGACATTGAGATCAATCGTCTCTTAACCCTTGAAACCACTCCTTTGACTTTAATTGCCGACAAAACCAAAGACCAGAAACTGAATATCCGATCCTTTTACCTGGGATCCGCCAAGGCCTCGGGCATTGCGCGTGACAAAAGATTTATCACACCGATCAACCTTTCAGCCGTACCGCGCCTTTTCAAAAGCAGGCTGTTGCCCATCCATGTGGCCTTGATACAGGCATCCCCTCCGGACGATTTTGGCTGGATGAGCCTGGGGGTATCCGTCGACATCACGCTTGCCGCCGCGCTTTCGGCCGATCTGGTCATTGCCCAGGTAAATTCCCTGATGCCGCGGGTTTTAGGGCACAGCTTTATCCACGTTAACGATATCGATATATTCGTGGAACATGATGAACCGCTGTTAACCATCGGCCAGACGCCGGAATCGGATGCAGCCAATGATATCGGCCGCCTGATCGCACGTTTGATTGAAGATGGTTCGACCATTGAAATCGGTTTGGGAGCGACATCGCAGGCCACGCTCCTGGGTCTTTCAAATAAGAACGATCTGGGCATTCATACCCAGTATATGACCGATGATATTATGCGGCTGTTTTCAATCGGTGTAATTACCAACCGCGCAAAGGGTTTCAACGAGGGCAAGATGGTAGCCAGCAGTGCTATCGGGACCGCCGATTTATATGAATTTTTAAATGATAATCCGGCGATTGAATTCCATCCTTCCGATTATGTGAATGATGCGGCCATCATTGCGCGGCATAACAAAATGGTATCCATGAGTGTGGCCATGGCCATGGATCTGACCGGCCAGGTGGCGGCAGATGCACTACCCTATAATCATTTTTCCGGCATTAACGGAATGCTCGACTTTATGCGTGGCGCGGTTCACTCGCCCGGCGGCAAATCAATTCTGATGATACCGGCCACAAGGGCCGGCGGGAAAAAAAGCAATATCGTCCCCCTGCTGGATGACACTGCCGTCGTTGTACCGAGAGGTGATGTGCACTATGTCGTATCCGAGTATGGCGCCGTAAATTTATTCGGCAAAAGCCTCCAGGAGCGGGCGATGGCAATGATCAGCATCGCCCATCCTGATTTTCGTGATCAGCTTTTTTTTGAAGCCAAAAAAATGGGGCTTCTCAGTGCCGAACGAACCTTGTCCGAATCGATCCACGGCGTATACCCCATTCACCTGGAGGAAACAATCGAGGTCGATGGCGCACAGTTAACCGTGCGTCCCGCCAAGCCGGTTGATGAGCGCAGAATACAGGAGCACTTTTATAATCTTGATAAGCATGATGTCATCGCCAGATTTTTCCATGAAAAAACCAGTTTTGTCCATGACGAAGTCGAAGGTGTATCTCTGATTGACTATGTTAAAGATCTAACCATTGTCGCGGTAATCGGGGAATTTGGTTTCGGGACGGTGGTCGGTATCGGGGAATGTCTGCTCGATCCGGCAACGAATGTGGCCGAAGTGGCCTTTTCGATAAGCAAACCCTATCAAAAGAAGGGTTTGGGAAAAATTTTGCTTAAAAAACTGGCTTCAGCCGCCCGTGATAACGGAATAGCAGGTCTGATTGCCTATACCTCTCCTCAAAACAACGGCATGATCAAGCTTTTCAAAAGTTTGCCTTACCAGGTGGATTCGTTTTTTGATGGAGAGGTGTTAACTTTAAAATGCATGTTCGATCAGCCATTGTGATGATGATCGGACTTGAAACGGGCGGGGAATATTGGATTCATGATAACCGAGACTAAAGGCTTGATGCCTGGGATCAGCTGTTGCATGGAGCACAAAGCGAACAGCCGGTATGCTTTGCGTAATTTGCACTATTCACAAATCTTGATTCTTGATCTCTGAAGCGCACAGCCCGCAATGGGCAATAGGCAACATAAAAGGGGCAAGTGAAAACAGCAACCAACCGTGAGAGCAAATATAACTGCAAAGAGGGATGAGGGCGCAATGACCACACACCAGGTAAAATTTTTGCCGTATGACATACAGGTTGCCGTGGCCGACGGGGATACAATTATCCGGGCGGCCCTGGAAGCCGGGGTGCATGTCAATGCTTCCTGCGGCGGCGAGGGTGTTTGCGGAAAATGCCGGGTTATTATCGAAGAGGGTCGCATCGAGGGCGGAACATCGGAAAAACTAAGCCGCAAAGATCTTGACAAGGGCTATCGTTTGGCCTGTCAGGCAGCGGTCAAGAGCGACCTGGTGGTGCGTATCCCGGTCGAATCAGCCGTCGATGCCAGCGTGCTCAAAATGCAGGCTGCACCCCGGTGCACGGCGCACATACGGGAAATGGACTTTGAAGAGCTCAAAGAGAGGGGGCTGTTTGTTGCTCCCGTGGAAAAAATATACCTGGAGCTTCCCGAACCAACCTCCCAGGATAACCTTCCGGATATAACCCGGCTGATCAGCTACCTGGATCTTGAGCATAATGAACATCGCCTGGAAGTCGATCTTACGGTGATCAGCAAAATTCCGGATGTGATCAGACAGGACGATTTTAGGGTAACTGCCACCCTGGTGCGGCCGGTTCGTGATGTCGGCAAAACCCGCATCATTAATGTGCAGCCCGGAAACACCACCGCTAAAAGTTTTGCGATTGCCATGGATATCGGTACTACAACCATCTACGGGCAGGTCATCGACCTGATAACCGGCAAAGTGCTGGCCGAACACGGGGAATTTAACGGTCAAATCAGCTACGGTGAGGATGTAATATCCCGGATTGTTTATGCGGAAAAACCCGGCGGCCTGCAAAAGATACATGAGGTGGTTATCAAGACGATTAACGATGTATTGAAAAGGATCGTTAAACGATCCGCTGTCGATCCGGAAAACATTTCAACCATTACACTGGCCGGAAACACAACGATGACTCAGCTGATGCTGAAGGTAAATCCGCGCTACATCAGACGTTCGCCTTATGTTCCGGCAGCTACTTTATATCCTCCGCTAAAGGCCAAAGACATCGGTATGGAACTGGGCGATCATGTTACGGCGCTGGTTTATCCGGCTGTATCCAGTTATGTGGGTGGCGATATCGTGGCCGGCGTGATGGGATCCGGAATTTACCGCTCCAAGGTATTAACCCTTTATATGGATGTGGGCACCAATGCCGAAATCGTTATCGGCAATGAGGACTGGCTCGCCTGTGCAGCCTGCTCCGCGGGACCTGCTTTTGAGGGCGGAGGGCTCAAATTCGGCATGCGCGCCGCCAAAGGTGCAATCGAAGATTTTTCCATCGATCCGGTGACTCTGGAACCCATGATAATCACCATTGGCAATGTCCGGCCCAAGGGGATTTGCGGTTCCGGGTTGATCGCAATGGTGGCCACCCTGTTTGAAATGGGAATTATTAATAATCTCGGCAAATTCGATCGCGATCTAGACACGCCTCGCATCCGTGAAAATGAAGGGGTTTTTGAATATGTTTTGGCCTGGCAGGATGAAACCCAGATTGATCGTGATGTGACCCTGACTGAAATTGACATTGAAAATCTCATTCGCGCCAAGGGTGCCATCTACAGCGGATGCAGGACCCTGCTGACAGAAGTGGGGATGAATATCCGGGATATTGAGCACATCATTTTGGCCGGTGGTTTCGGCAGTTACGTGGATCTGGAAAAGGCCATGACCATCGGTTTGCTGCCGGAGCTGGATACGGATAAGGTGACATTTATCGGAAACGGCTCGCTCATGGGTGCCAGGATGAGCTCGCTGACCAATCGCATCCGCAAGGATGTGGTTGAGGTGACGAAAAAGATGACCAATTTCGAGCTATCGGATACGCCTTCGTATATGGACAATTATATTGCCGCCCTTTTTTTACCCCACACGGATTTGAATCAATTTCCAAATTTAAAAGCCCGCTTTGAGGCCCGTCGAATGCAGCAGAAGTGAATCTGATTTAATTAGAAATTTTTATTTAGTTCTGCTCGGCTCTTGACAAAGCTATCCGCTCCATATAAATGAAAATATTTGGCACTTTATACGGATTGACAGCCCCTATGCACGCGATCCAAGCGGTTTGATGTCATCCCGGAGGCCAGAACCCTTTCTTTTGTTTCGACTCATCCGAATTTGATTACCGGATTTAATCTACCGTCTGTAGATTGCTATAATAAAAAAAACTGTGAAAGGAGGTTTGATCAAAACGGGCAGATTTACGAACACCAGACGTATCATAACCTGCTGAGGCGAATTATTGACGACGCCTTGTCTAAGCAGAACAGCTTTATAAGCAAAAAGGCAAACAGATAAGGAGGTAACATTGGGTTTTGAATTATTTAAAGAATCTTACAACGGCGCCATAAAAGAAATAACTCTGGGAAAAGGGGCTAAGGCCGTTAGTGTCGGTGGAGAAAGCTGCTATCCGTTCTACCAGTTCGAAGGCGATATGCCCAACAAACCCAAAATTGCCATGGAAATCTGGGACAGCAAACCGGAGGAATGGCCGGAAGCCGCACTCAGCCCTTTCAAGGATGTTGTTTCGGATCCCGCCGCCTGGGCAAAAAAGTGTGTCGATGATTTTGGAGCGGAACTCATTGTCCTGCAGCTTAAAAGCACAGACCCCAACGGGCAGGATGCCTCAGCCGACGATGCCGCGGCTGTGGTCAAAAAAGTGCTTGCGGCCATCGACGTGCCATTGATTGTATGGGGGACGGCCAATGTGGAAAAGGATGAGGCAGTTCTGAAAAAAGTTGCCGAAGCATGTCAGGGGGAAAACCTGATAATCGGCCCGGTGGAGGACAAGAATCACAAAGGTATCGGTGCAGCCGCAATGGGATTCGGTCACACTGTGATTGCATCTTCACCGATTGATGTCAACCTTGCCAAACAGTGCAATATCCTGCTTGAGAATTTGGGTGTGCCCATGGATCGCATGATTATTGATCCGACCACGGGCGGTTTGGGCTACGGTCTGGAGTACTCTTATTCGGTTATGGAACGCCTGCGGATGGCAGCCCTGGCGCAGGGGGATGATAAATTACAGCTTCCGATTATCAACAACCTCGGCAATGAGGTCTGGAAGTGCAAGGAAGCTAAACAACCGGCTGCAGAAGCTCCCATTCTGGGGGATCCGGAAAGACGTGCCATCCTGATGGAAGCCACGGGGGCCGTAGCTTATCTGATGAGCGGTGCAGATATCCTGATCATGCGCCATCCCGAGTCCATTCGGCTTGTCAAATCCTATATTGACCTGGTTTATGAAGGTGGATCGGCGGCCGACGTCGCGCCGATTAAAAAGCAGCTGGATGATGTGGAGCTCGACCTGATCTCCATTTCTCCTGAACCGGATCTGACCATCGAAGAAGAAAAGGCCAAAAAGCCAGCCCCCGCAAAAAAGGCTGCTGCTCCTGCCCCGGAAAAGAAAGCCGAGCCGGTGGTCAAGAAAGAAGTTTCGCCAGAGCCGGAGAAAAAGGCGGCAAAGGCCCCCGAGCCTGAAGCAGCAGCTCAAGCTGAAGCGGCTAAGGAGCCTGAGGTAAGTGCCGAAGCGCAGGCCAAAGCCAAGGCCGAAGCGGAAGCGCAGGCCAAAGCAGATGCCGAGGCCAAAGCCAAAGCCGAGGCGGAAGCCAAAGCCAAGGCTGAAGCAGAGGCCAAGGCCAAAGCCGAGGCCAAGGCAAAAGCCGAGGCCGAGGCGGAAGCTAAAAAAGCTGCTGAACAAAAGGCCAAAGTAGAGGCTGAGCTGGAGGAAATCAGGATCAAACGTGCCAAGGAACGCGAGGCACTGGCCGCCAAGCGCGGATCTGAAGCCGCGGAAGCGGTCGCAAAGACGCCTGCGGCAATTCAAAAATCGATGGTTGACAAGCTGATCGATAATCTGAACTGGGTCCACAGAAGAGGTTAGTCGATTGCGTACCCCATGACATGTGCCTGTGGATTGTGAACACAAACTGATAAATAATCTATGAGGAGGAACCTCGTATGGCAGAAATAACTCAAAAAAAGGTAGAAAAAGTTGAAAAGGTCAAGAAAGTCGCCGATCCTGTAGCAGCAAGCATCGATCCGGCCAGTCAGCAGATGATCCGGCGTGCTCAGGAGCTGGGCATAGACACTATTTTCGATCGGGCCGTTACCATGAAACCCTGTAACATTGGAATTCAGGGAACCTGTTGTAAAAACTGCGCTATGGGTCCCTGCCGATTGCCGCTGCCCAAAGATGGAATAGAAGGTGAAGACAATCGCAAGGGCTTGTGCGGGGCTACGGCCAACACCATTGCAGCGCGTAATTTTGCCCGAATGGTGGCTGCTGGTGCTGCAGCGCACTCGGATCACGGTCGCTCGGTGGCAGAAGTCTTTCTCTCGGTTGCCAGAAATGAAACCGCTGATTACAAAATCAAAGATCCCAACAAGCTGCTGGCCATTGCCCCTCACTTTGGAGTGGATTGCAAGGTTGAGGTGGACGGCGAAGAGGTTGACCGAGATCTGAACGAGATCGCTGTCGAAGTGGCCGAAAAAGCCCTGGCGGAATGGGGCAAGGCGGAAGGCGAGCTTCTTTATCTGAAAAGAGCACCGCAGCCGCTTTACGAAAAATGGAAAAAACACGGCGTGTTGCCGCGCAATATCGACCGGGAAATCGTGGAAATCATGCATCGGACCCATATGGGCGTCGATCAGGATTACAAAAATATTGTCAAGCAGTGCACGCGCGCTTCATTGGCCGACGGCTGGGGCGGTTCCATGCTGGCCACCGACCTTCAAGATGTTCTTTTTGGAACCCCGTTTCCGCTTCAATCCGAAGCCAACCTCGGCATCATGAAACAAGACCATGTTAATATTCTCATTCACGGCCACGAGCCTGTGCTTTCCGAGATGATTGTGGCGGCGGCTCAATCAAAAGATATGTTGGAATACGCCCAGAAGAAGGGTGCCAAGGGTATTCAGCTCGGTGGTATCTGCTGCACCGGAAACGAAATCCTGCAACGCCACGGGGTTTCACCGGCAGGCACTTACCTGCAGCAAGAACTTGCAATTGTAACCGGCGCTTGTGATGCCATGGTGGTCGATATCCAGTGCATTTTCCAAAACCTGGCCAATGTGGCAAAATGCTTTCATACCAAATTGATTACCACCCATCCCATTGCCAGGATGGAACAGGACAACGTGGTGCATATCGAATTCGACGAGCATCACGCCATGGAAGATGCCCTTCGCATCGTCAAAATGGCCATCGACAATTTCCAAAACCGTGGCAGCGAAGTCATGATCCCGGCTCAAAAATCCCCGCAAATTGCCGGCTTCGGTGTTGAGTCCATCGAATATCATCTGGGAGGAACATTCCGCGGTACTTTCTACACCCTGAATGACAACATCATCAATGGCCGCATCCGTGGCATCGGCGGAGTGGTGGGCTGCAACAATGCCAGAACCCGTCACAACGAGGCCCATATCGCCGTTGTCAAGGAATTGATCAAAAACGATGTGATTGTCCTGACCACCGGCTGTAATGGAATCGCCTGTGCCATGGAAGGTCTGCTGACACCGGAATCCGCCAAGGTATTCTGCGGGCCCGGGCTTGCTGAAATATGTGAAACCGTCGGTATCCCGCCGGTGCTGTCCATGGGATCCTGTGTGGATAACAGCCGCATTCTGCTGGCCGCCACCGAAGTGGTCAAGGCCGGGGGCCTGGGCGCTGATATCTGTGATCTTCCGGCAGCCGGAAGCGCCCCGGAGTGGATGAGTGAAAAAGCCATCAGTATCGGCCAATATTTCGTAAGCTCCGGAGTTTACACCGTATTTGGGTATCATTTCCCCACGGTTGGCGCGCCGGTATTTCAAAATTATCTGTTCAACGAAATGGAGAAGCTATATGGTGGAATGTGGGATCTTGAAGCCGATCCTATCAAGCACGCCCGGAAGATGATCGCCCATATCGACAAGAAGCGAAAGGCACTCGGTATTGACAAGGCCCGGGAACGGGTATTGATGGATATGGCCAGTCGCCAGGCGCTCGAAGCATAATAAACTTGAATTTGGGATTCAGGGATACACCAGAAATCTCCACGAAGGAGGGAAAATATGTCAAAGTTAGTTGCATTTGCTGCCATTCAAGGTGGCTACAACGTTGTATCGCAAGTTGAAGGAGAGTATCAGAAGGCTCTGGATACTTTTGACGCGGACACCAAGATCGGGTTTCCCAACACCGCTTATTATCTGCCGGTGATTTATTCCCTGCTGGGAATCAAGGTTGAAACCCTGGAAGACATTCAAAAACCACTGGCAGTGACCCGCAAGCTTTTACCGCCCCACATCAAAGGTATGAATCATCTGCCTTATCTGGGGCCGTTGCTGGATGCCGGTATGGCCACGCTTTTTGCTTTTGAAATCCGAGAGGCCCTGCGCTATCTCAATGAACCTGATTTTTATCTGCACTCCGAAGACATTGATGAGGAAGCGGGCAAAATCTGGCTCGGGGCTGCGGATGACACCGTATTTCGCAAAAGAGGCGTCGAGTTCGTTGACGGCACCGCTCCCGGTTTTGCCGCCATCGTCGGTGCGGCGCCCAATACCGAAATCGCCAAGGAAATCGTGGAAGAATACCAGAAACGAAGTCTGTATATCTTTCTGGCAGCCGGCCACAACAACACATCTGTTGCCCAGCAGCTGCTGGAGGCCGGGGTTCAGATTGGCTGGAACACCCGGATCGTGCCTTTCGGGCCATATATCTCCTCGGCTATTTTTGCCCTGGGTTTTGCCAATCGTGCCGCGATGGCTTTTGGAAATGTTCAGCCCGGTGACTACAAAAAGATGCTGCTCTACAATAAAAACCGCATTTTTGCTTTTGTGAACGCCCTGGGCGAAGTTGGGACCGACTGGGCCGGTGCGGCAGCGGGTTGCGTCAACTGGGGTTTTCCGACCCTGGCCGACACCGATATTCCCGAGGTTTTGCCCACCGGTATTTGCACTTACGAGCATGTGGTGGCCAATGTGGCCCACAGTGAAATGGTGCAAAAATCCGTTGAGGTCCGGGGACTTAAGGTTACCGTTTCCACCATCGATATCCCCTGCTCCTTCGGGCCTGCCTATGAAGGCGAGCGGGTCAGAGGGGCCGATCTCTACGCTCAAACCGGCGGCGGCAAGACCCAGTGTACCGAGCTGGTCAAAATGGCGGAAATGAACGAGATTGAAGACGGAAAAATAGAAATCATCGGCCCCGATATCACGGATGTCAAAGAAGGCGAAACGTTTCCCCTCGGAATTTATGTCCAGGTTGCCGGCCGTGAGTTCCAGACCGATTTCGAGCCGATCATTGAACGCCAGATACATCACCTGATCAACTATATTCAGGGGGTCATGCACATTGGTCAAAGGGACATATCCTGGGTGCGCATCAGCAAGGCTGCTATCGAAAAGGGCTTCACCCTAAAAGACATCGGCGTTGTGCTGCATGCCAAGTTCCATCAGGATTTCCAGAAAATTACCGATAAGGTGCAGATCACGCTCTATACCGACAAAAAAGACGTTGATGAGCTGACCAAACGGGCACGGGCCGAATACAAGACCCGTGACGAGCGCGTTGAGACAATGACCGATGAAGATGTCGAAACCTATTACTCCTGCACGCTTTGCCAGTCTTTTGCCCCCAACCATGTCTGCACGGTCAGCCCCGAGCGGACCGGGCTCTGCGGTGCTTACAACTGGATGGACTGCAAGGCCTCTTTTGAAATCAACCCCACCGGTCCGAATCAACCGATTGAGAAAGGCGAATGCCTGGACCCGGTCCTGGGGCAGTGGAAAGGGGTCAACGAGTTTGTTTACAAGGCATCGAGGGGAGCCGTCACCCACTATAATTTCTATTCCATGGTGACGGATCCGATGACGACCTGCGGATGCTGTGAATGCATCGCCGCCATGCTGCCCTCCTGCAACGGTGTCATGACCGTGCACCGGGATTATGCCGGTGAAACACCCTGCGGTATGAAGTTTACGACGCTGGCCGGAGTCATGGGCGGCGGCGCCTCATCTCCGGGGTTTGTGGGCCATTCCAAGTTCAACATAACCCAGCGCAAGTTCATAGTCGGTGACGGCGGGCTGGAGCGCATGGTGTGGATGCCCAAGAGCCTCAAAGAGGAAATCAAAGAAAGGCTTATCAAGCGCGGTCAAGAGCTTGGCATGCCCGATCTTGTTGATCGTATCGCCGATGAAACCGTCGGTGTTACCGAAGAGGAGATTTTGCCTTTCCTCCAGGAGAAAAAGCATCCGGCCCTCGATATGGATCCAATTATCAAATGATAAAAAACAAGTTGCGGGATACGGTCGGCGCGGTTGAATGTGCGCACGGTCTTCAACCCGTAGCCCGCAGCTTGAAACACCCAACGCATACAGCGCATTACGAAATAAGGAGATAAATATGGCATTAACCGGTATTCAAATTTTTAAGCTCCTGCCGAAAACCAACTGCAAAGAATGCGGTGTCCCCACCTGTCTGGCTTTTGCGATGAACCTTGCATCCGGAAAAGCTGAACTGGATAGCTGCCCGTATGTATCGGATGAGGCCCGAGAGCAGCTCTCGGAAGCCTCGGCACCACCAATCCGCCCGGTTGCAATCGGAAAAGGGGTGAGGGCGGCGACCACCGGCGGCGAAACCGTTCAGTATCGGCATGAGAAAACATTTTATAATCCCACCCTGCTGGCAGCAATGGTCGGATCAGACATCGCTGAAGCGGATCTTGAAAACAAACTCAAGTTATGGAACGCATTCCAATTCGAGCGCGTCGGGCTGAATTTGAGACCCGAACTGGTCGCCCTGAAGGATGTCAGCGGTGATAAGGACGCATTTGCAAAGATCGCCAAGGCGGTCGCCGGGACCAGTGAATTTAACCTTGTTTTAATGAGCGAGAATGCAGATGTCATGAAGGCTGGAATCGAGGCCTGCGGATTCAAAAGACCATTGTTGTATGCTGCTACCGAGGCGAATCTTGATGCATTTGGCACCCTTGCCAAGGACAGCGGCCTGCCTTTGGCGGTTAAGGCCGAGTCGGTTGAAGCGATCATTCCGCTGACCGAAAAGCTCACGGAAATGGGTATCAAGGACATTGTAATCGATCCCGGTTCAAGAGAAATCAAGCAGGCGCATCAGGACCAGGTTGCAATCAGGCGTGCGGCGCTCAAGGGTGGAAATCGTGCGCTTGGATTCCCGACCATCACGTTTCCCTGTGAGATGGCTTCAAACCTTGACATGGAATCACTTATTGCCGGGACCTTTATTGCCAAATACGGTGGGATTGTGGTGCTCTCCAATTTCACCGGTGAAAGCCTGTTCCCGCTTTTGCTGGAGCGGTTAAACATATTTACGGACCCGCAACGGCCGATGACGGTTACCGAGGGCATCTATGAAATAAACAATCCGGATGAAAACTCGCCGGTCATGGTAACCACTAATTTTGCCCTGACCTATTTCATTGTTTCCGGAGAGATAGAGGGCAGCAGGGTGCCGGCATATCTTTTGATCAAAGATTCAGAGGGCCTGTCGGTAATGACGGCTTGGGCGGCCGGTAAATTTGCCGGAGATGATGTGGGTATGTTTGTAAAGAAATCTGGAATCGCGGACAAGGTCAAACACCAGGAATTGATTATACCCGGTTATGCAGCTGCCATTGCCGGCGATGTGGAGGAAGAGCTGCCCGGTTGGACAATTACCGTCGGACCCAGAGAGGCCGCTCATATTCCAGGATTCCTCAAAACCAAATAACCCTAATGAATCCATAATAAATGGGAGGTTGTATGTTACTCATAGGTGAAAGCTTAAACGTCATATCAAAAAAGATCGGTGCGGCTTTTAAGGCCCGTGATCCCAAACCGATCCAGGAGGAAGCCCTTTTTCAGAAGGAAAAAGGCATGGATTACATCGACATCAACCTCGGACCTGCCAAAAAGGATGGCCATGAGTTAATGCCCTGGGTTGTGCAAACCGTTCAGGAGGTCGTAGATGATGTGCCGCTGGCTTTGGATACATCCAATATTGATGCGATCGAAGCCGCGCTCAAAGTATACAAGAAAACGCCCCAGCCGCCGCTTATCAATTCCATCATGGTGCGGCCGGAACGTTACGAGAAGATGGTGCCGCTGGCCGTGGAGCACAATGCAGATTTTATTGCACTCATGTGGGGTCCCGAAGGATTGCCGCGCGATGAGAACGAGCGGGCGGCCCTGGCCGTGGAACTTTTGTATTTTGCCAATGAGGCCGGAATACCCAATGAGAAAATTTGGGTGGACGGCATCGTCACCCCCTTGAACATTCAGCAACCGCAGCTGATGAGTCTGATGGCATTTCAAGAGATGCTGCCTGAAATTGCACCGGAAGCAAAAAGCACCTGCGGTCTATCCAATATTTCCAACGGCCCTCCGGATCACCTGCGCCCAATTCTCAATCAGACCTACATGGTTATGCTCCAGAAGAAGGGTATGCACTCGGTGATTGCCGATCCGCTGGATGACCAACTGATAGCCATTGCCAAGGGCAACCGCCAGGATATCGTCGATCTCATCTATGGCGTGATGGACGGCAATGAGCCGGATATGGCCTCACTTTCCAAGGAAATGCAGGATTATGTGAAGACCGTCAATGTCATTCTCGGAAAAACATTATACTCGGATTCCTGGCTTGAAATATAATTGTGCTGCACATGATCCAGGCCGGCTGATTATCAAAGCCTCTCCGGTATCGGGGGGGCTTTTTTAGTCGGTCGTCCGCTGTGCGCTGTCGTTGCATGATTGCAGGGCGCCATGGCAATATCCATTATTTTCAATGAACGACGGACAGATTTTTAAATGACTGAATTCCAGGCACCCTTGCTGGAATGTGGCTGAATCACATGCACCCGGAGGGAAAATGCCCCGCATCGATGATTACATCAACGCCCGCAAGATTGCCGCAGAAAGGCTGGCAAAAGAACCCTTGGACAAGATCTTGCGGCGATCCGGTTTTGCGCCGGCAGACAAAGCAAGCCTTCGCGTGCCCTTTCTCAATCGGACTTATCGAATTCAATATCCAGAATTTGAATTTGTGGATGAGACCGGGACCGGCGGGGAAATACCCATCCAGGAGCAGATCCTAATTTTACACTACCTGCTGGCATCGGGCAGCCGGCCCCTGTCGGGCCAATGGGTTTCCTACAGAGAAATACCGGGTGCCGCCTTCTATTACAGTGCTTTTGTAAAACGTGCCGTTGACCCTTTAAAAACGGTTTTCGGCCAAAATATCGAGGGGTTATCAGCATCTGCCGTCAAGCTCAATGGCAAGCTCATTGAACCCGGCGATGCCGGATTTGAGTTTGTAATTTTTCCCCATGTTCCGCTGCAGATAATACTTTATGCAGGGGACGCCGAATTTCCTGCGGAAGCCAGCATTCTTTTTGATATAAATATTGCAGAGATCCTCTCTCCTGAGGATATTGCCTGGATGGCGGGAATGGTGGTTTACAGGCTGATCTTTCTTTCGAAAGCATAAAGCCGATTCTGTGATGATCGTCAAAAAAAACGTTCCGAATTCAGCCCTCAGCTTCCGATATTTTACATTTACTCGCCGCAGAATGAAGAGCAGGCCGCTTTTCAGAGTTTGGGTGCCGGATCCCCAATTTTTGTCTTCCTTATTCGGGAAATGAATCTCCTTGAAAACGCGCTGCATCTCTGATATTCTTTATTTCCTGTTGGTTGCAATGGAAAATTCGCCTGATACCACTGTATAAAAGTGGTTTAACATTCCAAATATCCTTTAATACTCTGATGCCTCCTTGAAACCTGAGTTCTATTTTGGCAGGAGGAGCCCTTGAAGGTAAAATCCAAAGCACTCGAAGTCAACCTGGCTGAATATCATATAGATGTCAAGATCGATTCCAAATATTCAACGCTCCAGGAAGTTATGTCCCAGTATTACGGACTGGGTGAGGGCCTGAATACTTTTCTGGGAGAGCTCTCGCACCCCCTCAAAAATTGGCTCTTCATTCTCATCGAAGCCCGCAAATATGCCCTGGAATACTTTCACCTTCTCAAAAATCATCCCGAGGGGCCAAAAGCGGCTCAGCTTTTGGGCGACATTTTCATGGAGGCCCTGGAGTCCAACGCCGTTTCAGATATCAAGGTGGATGCCGCTGACAATCTGGTTCTTTTTCTTCAAAAAATTATCAAGGATTCCGGGTCCGAGATAAAAAAATTCATACCGTTTGTCGAAAATACATTCAATCGCATTCGCAATTTACCGGATGCACTATTCGATCTGTTTGTCAGGAGTTACTATCAGGTTAACCGTCTGGCTGAGATTTTTTTAAACGAAACCTTTGCAGCCAACGGCAACCTGAAGGCGCTCAGCATTCTATTGATCAAATATTATCACCATACCTTTGATTACTGGCTTCATGAGGAAGATCCATTGAGCTGGTTTCAGAAAAAGGCTGCTGAAATCGATCATGGAAAAAATTTTGATGAATTTTTCAACAATATTTCGCATGCCCAGCTGACGGCGTGGAAAACCGAACTGGACCAGATAACCCTGCAGCGAAAATTCGAATCAAGGGAAATTTTGGAACGCCTGCTGGAGCTGCCCGGCTTCAACCAGATCGTAGAGCAGTACCGGCAGATACCCCGGGGCCTTCTTAAAAAAGGCAGAGAAAGCGGTCGCGGCCTCCATCTCAAGCTTATTTTCCTTTTCCACATCATGAACATATCGGGATTATCCCTTATACATGAAGAAACCTTAAGGGACATCAATCAAACCCTCACCAGAATTATCGCCAAGGAAAATTACCGAGATATTCAAAATTTAATTCAAAAAACCTTCGCCATCCTAAAAGAGCGCGTAAACACCTATCCGGCAACCACTTTGAACTGTGTCCTGAACATGGGCAAAGGTGTTTATAAAACCGACGAGATCGACCTTGTCAATTTTTTTATCGACGCCTTAATCGACCTGGGTTTTCAAGCACCCATGATCGCCGGTGTCGACAATGAATGGAAGATAAAGGTCAACAGTGCACACATATTAAATATCAGGGCCTGGTTGGAACTCATCGAATTAAAACCGAAGTGGTCCTACCGCTTGCTTTCCGGCCTGATCATCCATTTATCCCTTTGCGGTGTGTTCATAAAGGACATCGATCTTTTTCCGCGTGACATCACCCGATTTCTCAACAGCGGCATCGGTCCGGTCTACAATCTTGCCAAACAACTTGTCAGGCTTTTTCCGACCTATTTTAACGACATCGGCGCCGAGGGCAAACTCAGGGACATATCGACCCAAATTGACGAACTGATGCATCGCCGCGATATCCTTGTTCATTTTCTGAGAAAGCAAAGTCATGTGGAGAGCAGCAACCGGATTGTGCCATTCATGACGGCCGTATTTGAATTCTGGAAAACCCGCAAAAAGGAAGAACTGGTGGCATTTTTGCCCCCATCCATCTTTGAACAAATCGAAACCCGAGGTATATTTGTTGACGGGCTTTACACAATTATGTGTCGGCTTCAGGAAAGCGGCGTTGTGGTTCCGGATGGCTTTCTTTCGATGAGCGATGATGAAATCCACCGTCTTCTGGCAGATGTCAACGATGTGCCCGGCGTCGATATCGAGAGGTTCTCGCTTGCAATCAAGCTTTATAAATTACTCAACCAGAAATACAACCTGAATTCCCTTGAGCTCAAGGGCTATCTTTCTCAACTTAAGATTGAAGCGCTGCCGGATTTAAAACGCCTGGAAGAAGCACTTGCAGAAACAGACATACAACGGCGGCTTTTCATGATTCTAGATTATCTCGAAAGATTGAAATCCGTCATTTTGGCTGACAGACGTTATGAGATTAAAGAAGATATTTATAAAAAGAGACATATTACCATTGATATACCATCCATGTATGGCAGCTATCATGAGATGAAATTTGACTGTCTCGGCCTGTCGCTGCGCCTGGAATCCATGGTCAATGTTCTTTTCGAGAACCTCATTGAAAATATCGATCTCACATTAATTACCAAAGCGACCTTCTATCAGATCTACAGTCTGCTGAGGCTGTTCGATAAAGCATTAAAGCTGGATGGTATCCTATCTCTCGAGTTTGAGCGCCAGCTTGAATTTCTGGCACATTCCCTCGAGGTCAAGGGTTTTACCCAGACTCAGTATCTGGATATATTCAAAGGTTTTGCCCAGGCCGTCAAAAATATAATCAATGATTACTTCAACAATGTTCACGGGCAGAACCTGACACGGATATTGTCGCATCTGCCTCCTGAGCGATTTCTGCCCAAATTTTTGCCGCGGGAAGACATGGTCGACCCAGAAAAGCTTCAGCACAGGGCCTCCGAAATATTTTTCCGTGACCGCATAGCCCTTTCTCTCGGATTGCAGCAGCTGGATTTGTTCCTGAGCCGGATTTTGAGCACGCTATTTGAACAATCCTATAAATTGCCCAAAGACAAGCTGCGTTTGTTGCTGTTGTATGATCCCCAAAATGCCATGACGACCATTGATTCGGCCAGAAGCAGGGTTACGGGTATCATTCACCTGGGCAACAAGGGCCTCAATATGGTCCGGCTGAAAAATTTCGGCTATCCGGTGCCACCCGGATTTATCATTACCACCGAAGTGTTCCGTTGCCGAGAGATTATTGACAGTTATCCGCCGGCAGAATCAAATTTCAAGGAGCAGATTGCCCAGAATATATCTATCCTGGAGAAAGCCAGCGGCAAGATATTTGGCGACCCTCAAAATCCTTTGCTGCTGTCTGTGCGCAGCGGGTCTTCCATCTCTCAACCCGGCATGATGGACACACTGCTCAATGTCGGCAACAATGAGGCAATCGCCGCAGGGCTAGCGGCGAAAACGGGAAATGCCTGGTTCGCCTGGGATAATTATCGTAGGTTTTTGCAAGCCTATGGCATGGTTTTCGGCCTCGAGCGTGATGATTTTGATGCGGTCATCAACGATTTTAAACAGAGGCTGGGCATACCCTTGAAAAGAGAATTTTCCGGTCAGCAAATGCAAGATGTAGCGATGGCCTACAAGGAGATGATCAAGAATTCAGGGATTGAGGTCATTGGCGACCCATATGAGCAGCTTTATCTGGCGATAAAGAGCGTACTGGATTCCTGGGAGTCGCCGCGTGCTCAAACTTACCGCAAGATAATCGGGATATCGGATGACTGGGGTACGGCGGTTACGGTCCAGACCATGGTTTACGGAAATAAGTCACCGGATTCAGGTACCGGCGTTGTTTTCACCCATAATCCCAGATTTTCCGGAGATACTCTGAAACTCTGGGGTGACTTTACGATCAGCAACCAGGGTGAGGATGTGGTTTCAGGGCTGGTGAAGACAATGCCCATCTCCATTTACCAGCAGGAAATTGAAATGCGTGAAACCGATGTAACCATGGAGACTCATTTCCCGGCGATCTACAATCAGCTCAAGGTCTGGGCTCATGATTTGATTGATGAAAGGGGCTGGAGCCCCCAGGAAATCGAGTTTACTTTTGAAAGCAGCTCGGTTAAAGATCTTTACCTGCTTCAAACGCGGGATATGGCCATCAGGGAAAGAAAGAAGGCCGTGACGTTTGATTTTGAAAAAGACCCTCAGGATATTTATTTGGGGCACGGTATCGGTGTCAGCGGGGGCGCCATGAGCGGGCGCCTTGTTTTTACCATTGAGGAAATTGAAGAATGGCGGATTATGGAACCCGGCACCAGTTTGATACTTGCCAGAAACGATACGGTTCCGGACGATATCATAGAAATACACGCTGCAGATGGATTGCTGACGGCTCGGGGCGGATTAACTTCTCATGCGGCCGTGGTAGCCCATCGATTGGGTAAAACCTGTGTAGTCGGCTGCACCAATCTCGACTGCTATGAAAAAGAAAAATACTGTCTTTTCAATCAGGAAAGCGTCAAATCGGGTGATCATATCAGCATTGACGGCCATGAGGGCTCTGTCTACAAGGGGTTGACGAAGGTTAAAGAAACCTAAGCCGGTCTGACTGGAAATTCGAAATCCGAATCTGCGGAAACCCGAAATGCTTTGGGCAAAATAACGATAGGTTCTGCAAAATGAACACAAGAGGAGCTCGAATATGACTGCTCTGAATCACAGCAATTCAAAACTCGGAGTGAATGGATTTGGCAGAATCGGCAAGCTTACGGTTTGGCATCATATTGCGCGAAAATTTTTTAGCGAGATCATCGTAAATATCGGCCGCCAGGCCGGAACATCCCTCGCGGACATCGCCCATTATGCGGAGAGGGATTCAACTTACGGCTGGCTGCACGGATTTCTGTACGGGTATTCGGCCAAAGCGCTGATTACCGATCTGGACGAAAAGAACGGAACCATGATGATCGATGGTATTCGTGTTACCTTCCTGAGGTCAGAGCGGAATCCTGCCGACATCGGCTGGAGAGACCACGACGTCAGCCTGGTCGTCGATACCACCGGAAGATTTCTCGACCCCACCCTGGAACCGGAGCATGCCGGCGGGGCCTTACGGGGACACCTGGAAAGCGGGGCAGAGAAGGTTATCGTTTCGGCCCCTTTTAAAATTAAAGACAAGGGAAGACCGATGCCCGGGGATGCCATCACGACGGTAATGGGTATTAACGGGAATGAATATAATCCCCGGCGCCACCGCATTATCTCAAATGCATCCTGCACAACGACCTGTCTGGCCCATATGGTGAAACCGTTGATCAATGCTTTCGGCTCTGAAAAGATAATGTCTGCTTCTATGGCCACGGTTCATGCCGCCACGGGGTCACAACAGGTTTTAGACCGCCTGCCCGGTTCCGGTAAAACCGATTTGAGAAAAAACAGGAGCATCATGAACAACATCATCCTAACGACCACCGGAGCGGCCAACGCACTCAGACTGGTTATCCCCGAAATGGAGGAAATCGCGTTTATTGCTGAATCGGTTAGGATTCCAACCAGCACCGGGTCACTGATTATACTGGTAATCAACCTTCAGGAAGAGCCGGCCGGCAAACGTGTTGACCGGGATCATATCAACGATGTGTATCGACAGGCGGCCGAGGCCAATTCGGAAGGTTACCTCTATTACACCGATAAACAGAATGTTTCCGGGGATATTATTGGAATGCCTCGTGTAGCAGCAATTATTGAGGGACATGAAACACACACCCGCACAGCGGAAGCGTCAATTGATCTGGCAAAGGTTCCGGGTATTCCAAAGACGGCATTGTCCAGTCTGGACGCTATGGTTATCCGCATACCGGTAACCCAGGCAGTTATCTACGGCTGGTATGACAATGAGATGGGCAGCTATGTGAACATTTTAGGCGATCGCACGGTTTCTGTAGCTGAAAACAACTAGGACCCTACTCGGTGAAACCATAATGAAAAATATCATATTTGGTTTCCCCTCCCAGCAGGGCATCGATCTTGTTTTCGACTTTCTTCCTTTCCGGACTTTTAAGCCATTTTTTCCAGGCATCTGAAGATTCCCAGGTGCTGATTACGAGAAATTCCTCCGGATTTTCAAGATTTCGCAGCGTTTCACCGGTAATATACCCGGGGTGATTGCTGGCCTGGATCCTCATCTGTCTGAAAAGCGGGATCATCTGTTTGGCTCTATCTGCCGGAATTTTGCGCTTGATAAGCACTTTTACCGCCATGATATCCTCTATCCTCCGTTATTTATAAATGCTTTCAGATTCTTACCTATAATAATGTTCCTTCTTTGTGTGGTCAAGTGCGGGTCAAGATAAATTCTATCGCTATAAATCCGAAGCACAACCTCTGAAATACGAACCCGGCAATATATTAGGCCAAAATGGCAGAAAAAAGTTTCGGGTTCTGATCATTTAATATTTCGCCATCAGCCTTTTCAAACTGACCTGGAGCGCAATGAATTCCTCCACACGAAGTGTTTCCGCGCGCCTGGCCGGTTGAATTCCTGCTGCGTTCAGGGCATCTGCGGCCGTTTGCGGTTTGACGTGCAGGCCGCTGGCTGCAAGCGCATTTTTTAGTGTTTTTCTTCGGTTTCCAAATGAGGCCTTGATGACTTCGAACAGCATCGCTTCATCATGCTGCGGGTATCTCAAAACAGCAGGGAATTTGAATTCCAGGATTTCTGAGGCAACTCTGGGCGCTGGAAAGAAAAGATCGGCGCCAATGGAAGCTATTGATTTTATCTTTGAACAATAACCCAGCATGACCGTCAGTCTTCCGTAATCTCTGGTTCCCGGTTGTGCCATTAAACGCTGTGCCAATTCTTTTTGAAACATGAGAATTGCCCGGTCCACAAATTTTCTGGAATGAATAAGCTGGATGAGAATTTGTGATGAGATGTTGTAGGGAAGGTTTCCCATCACAATAATTTTACGTCCAAGATTGTCGGTAAGGTCTCGAAAATCGACATCGAGAATATCTTTTAATATGAGGTCTACATTGGTAATTTTTTTTACAATCAGCTCAGTTGCCAAGAGGTCAATCATACGGGGGTCTTTTTCCACGGCAAACACCTTTGCAGCCGCGCCTGCCAGGGGTATGGTGAGTGCACCGAGGCCGGCTCCGATCTCAAGGACGATATCTTCCGGTTTAATCTTGGCGCGCGAAACGATCATTGCGGCAGTAGACGGGTCGGTCAGAAAGTGCTGCCCTAATTTTTTTTGCGCTCTTAAATTCCAGGCTCTGAGAAGCGTCCGCGGAGACGTCATGGCCATCCTCTCTCTTTAGCTTGACTTTTTATTGAATTATATTTACATTTCTGAGGGTTATACGGCTTAGGCGTTCTCATTTTTCTCCACCCCTTAACCAAGGAGTGCATCATGCCAAGAAAAAAGGGAAAACCAATCAGTTTTGATGCTATGGTAAAATTTTTTATGCAAAATTACAACATCCCCACCAAAAACGATGTGGATCGGTTGATGGCCAGATTGGATCGCCTGGAAAATCTGCTCCGGACATCTATAACTGCAGGCCAATACGCACCGGAAACCAGGGCAGCTCCGCGCAAGGCTTCCCTTACTGCGATTGACATTGTTTTTGATACAATTAAACAATCCAGAAAGGGTCTGGGTTTTGCGGAAATCCAGGCCAGAACGGGTTTTGAAGAAAAAAAGATTCGCAATATCATATTCCGCCTCAATAAAATCGGAAAAATCAAACGAAAAAGCCGTGGCATCTACATCGCATCTTAAACAACCAGGTCCCTTAAGCGCTGCAGGTTTGTGCTTATTGCCGTTCAAATAACTTTCTAATTTTTCCCCAAAAGAGTGGTGGCCATGATTACTTATGCTGATCCCAACAACAGTGGTTTGATCGAAGGCGATATTATCTGCGGTTATCGCATCCACCGGATAGTGGAACTGGCGGAAATCCGTTCGATTTTTTATGAACTGGAGCATACACAAGTGGGAGCCAGGCACGTCCATATCAGCCGTGCCGATAGAGAAAACACCTTCAGTGTTGCTTTCAAGACGGTGCCGACGGATTCAACCGGAGTTGCCCATATCCTCGAGCACACCGTGCTATGCGGCTCTGAAAAGTATCCTGTGCGAGATCCTTTCTTCTCTATGCTCAAAAGAAGTTTGAGTACATTTATGAACGCGTTTACGGCGTCGGACTGGACGATGTATCCCTTTTCGACACAAAATCGCAAAGATTTTTACAACCTGATGCAGGTCTACCTGGATGCCGCCTTTTTCCCCAAATTGGATCCGCTCAGCTTCAAGCAGGAAGGCCACCGGCTTGAAATCGAGGAAGAATCAAATGGCGACAAGCAGGGTGGTTTTAAGTTGGCCTACAAAGGCGTTGTCTACAATGAGATGAAAGGCGCCATGTCATCCCCTGATCAGGTGATGGTGCGGTCCATATTCAAAGCCATCTATCCGGACACCACTTACAGTCATAATTCCGGCGGCGACCCTGTTGTTATTCCGTCTTTAACCTATGACCAGTTAAAACAGTTTCACCGGCGACATTATCACCCCAGCAATTCCTTTTTCTACACTTACGGTGATCTTCCCCTAAGTGAGCATCTGGCTGTGATCACCGACAGGGTGATTGATAAATTTGCGCGGATTGATCCGGCTACGGATGTCGCCTCCCAGCCCCGATGGCATGCACCCCGCAAGGCAAAATTTTTCTATCCGCTCGAAAAACGTGAAGATCCCCACAAAAAGTGCCAGGTTTGCATTGCCTGGCTAACAGCGGACGCCATGGATGCGCATGAAGTGCTGACGCTTTCCCTGCTCGAACAGATTTTGCTGGGCAACTCGGCCGCTCCCCTGCGCAAGGCCCTGATCGATTCGGGGTTGGGGACGGCCCTGTGCGACGGAAGCGGTTTTGATGCCGACAACAGAGACACCCTGTTCGTCTGCGGTTTGAAAGATGTGATTTCTTCATCAGCAAAAAAAATTGAAGGCATTGTATTTGAGGTTTTAAACGATCTCGTCGCCAATGGTATCGATCAAAAGCTGATCGAGTCGGCGATTCACCAAATTGAATTCCATCGCAAAGAGATCACCAACACCCCTTATCCATACGGAATCAAGCTGCTGCTGACTTTTGCAGGCGGCTGGCTGCATGGCGGAGATCCGGCCAAAGTCCTTAAATTTGATGCCGATCTGAAAAAAATTCATCTGGCGCTCGCCCAGGGCCCTTTTTTTGAAGATCAAATTAAAAAGTATTTTCTAAACAATTCTCACAGAGTCCTTCTGACGCTGATGCCCGATCAGGAGATGGAGCACAAAAAGGCGGCGAGATGTGAAATTGAGCTTGAAAAAATTAAGCAAAAATTATCTCCGGCGGTCATAAAGAAGATTAAGCAGGATTCACAAGCGTTGTTGCGGCTGCAGGAATCCGTGGAAGACCTATCGATTCTGCCGACATTGGAACGCGAAGAAATACCGCCATCTGTGATTGTCATTAAAAAAACAGCTTCCGATAAAAGCCTCTCGACCGCGATTTATGACCAGGCAACATCCGGAATCTTTTATTTCGCCGCGGCAGCCGGCACCGGAAGTCTTCCGCAGCGCCTGATACCGCTGGTACCCTTTTTCTGCTATGCTTTTTCCAGGCAAGGGACGACCCTGCGTGATTATGCCGATATGGTCCGGTTGATTGACACCTATACCGGCGGGATAGGACTTTCGGCCCTCCCCCGAACCCGTTATGACAGCATCGGGACCTGCCTGCCAATGGTGGCCCTGACCGGCAAATGTCTTTCCAGAAATCAGGAGCGAATGTTTGAAATTGTGCAAGAATTGCTTCATCATATCGACTTTTCTGATCATTCCCGCTTGAAGAGCCTGCTGCTGGAATATCGAGCCAGTCTGGAATCAATGATCGTGCACAGCGGTCATCGTCTGGCGATTTCCCTGGCCTCCCGGAATTTTTCACCAGCCCGGGCGCTCAGTGAAGCCTGGAGCGGCATTCATCAGCTGCAAACCCTCAAGGATTTGACTGCTGATATGACGGGTGACGCACTTTTGGCGCTAAGCCGGGATCTTGCGTTTATCCCGCAGCACGTTTTTACCCGCAATAATTTTCAAGCAGCGCTGATCGGGGAAGGCGTCGCCTTGAAAGGGGCAAAAGATTTCGTTGCGTCGATAAGAGACGGTTTTGTGGATGGAAACGGGGATGGCTTCAGGCCTCCTGAAATACAAACAGCCGGGGAAGTTATCCGTGAAGGCTGGAGCATTTCATCTGCTGTTTCTTTTGTTGCCCAGGTATTCGAAACTGTACGTATGAAGCATGAAGATGCCCCGGCGCTTGCGGTCATCAGCAAGGTTTTGCGCTCGATGTACCTGCACCGTGAAATACGTGAAAAAGGCGGCGCCTACGGCGGATTTGCGATTTACAATTCCGAAGACGGCCTGTTCAGTTTCGGCTCCTATAGAGATCCACATATCGCTTCTACACTGGAGGTGTATGCGGGCGCGGTGGATTTTATTCGCACGGGAAGTTACACCGAGGAAAATATCAAAGAAGCCATACTGCAGGTATGCGCTGAAATTGACAAGCCCGACCCCCCAGGCCCGGCGGCCAGAAAGGCATTTTACCGCGAGATCGTAGCCCTGAGCGATGACATGCGCAGCCAGTTTAAGAGCAGACTGCTGGGATTATCCCGCAAACATGTTATTCGAGCCGCCGAAAAATATTTTGATAGAAACTCCAACAAAAAATCCGTGGCGGTCATCTCCGGCGAAGATAAATTAAAAGCTGCAAATCAGAAGCTTTCTCATAACCCGCTGAAGCTCTTCCGCATTTAGGTGCAAATGTACCGGGGAAAGAGGTGACAAAGGCAGATAGAGATCCAAAATCTCGCGGGCATGTCGTCCAATCCGGTAGGGCCAATCCCTTGCGGCCAAAACAGCAACCCTCAGAACAAGGAACCCAGAATCCTGAAGGGTGGTTTCGCGTTGCTCAGTCTTTTAATTAGCTGGACAGAATTCATGACCTGGACATTCAACCTTCGATTTCATTATTCGATATGTTCCCGCCGGTATTTGGAGGATTCACGCTCAAGCATCGAATGAGCATTTTGAGCCGGATCGCAATGCAGACATTGGGCGCAGGATGCATTTTTGAGACAGGTTTTACTCATGTTCATGAGGATAGATCCCATGCGGGTGGGCATGTCGATGGACGTGAACTTGAAATTTATCATCGAACAATAATTTGCCGTTTTTCAGGGTGTAAACCTGATTGGTCGTCGACAACAGAAAATCGATATCGTGTGAAATGATGATAAGAGACAGATTTAGGTTGGCGATGATTTCCGCAATTCTTGTCCGGGTATCGAAATCTAGCCCTGAAAGCGGTTCATCCAGAAGGAGCACCTCCGGTGCCATAGCCAGGACAGTGGCCAGAGAGACAAGCCTCTTTTCGCCACCCGACAATTTGAAGGTAATTCGTTCTTCAAACCCATCCAGGCCCAAATAAGCCAGTGTTTGTTGTGCGATATTTTGAGCCGCTTTCTTTGATTTGCCCAGATTCAGCGGCCCGAAGGCGACATCCTCGATGACCGTCGGGCTGAAAAGCTGGTCGTCGGGGTCCTGGAAAAGCAATCCAATGCGTCGGCGCACTGCTGCGAAATCCTTTGCGGTTGCCATGGATTGACCGAAAATTTCGATGTGGCCGGAATCCGGTTTAACCAATCCCATGATCAGATGAAAAAGGGTGGTTTTGCCGCTCCCATTGGGTGCCATCAGGCCTATCCGATCTCCGCGCTTAAATGTGAAATCAAGGTGTTCGAATACCGATTTTCCGCCGGGGTAACTGAAATGGATATCCTCCAAGTTGATTATGGGCAAATGAGAATCCATGGCTGGATGTTCGCCATCCCTTATTCGATATTGGCTGTTCCAACGGTCCATGTAATTTCGCTTATGGTATTGAATTGATTACGGCTATATTCAGTATACAGCCCTTAGCCATTCCAAGTATGCCAGCATACCCGTAAAAATCCCAGTTGCGGTGATGAATATCCACTCCTTGCAGCCTGCGCTAAATTCCTGTAAACAGTAGAATTTGTTTTTGAACCCCCTGCAAAGCATTGCTTTATAGACCCGATCGGCCCGCAATGAGGATCGAACAAACAGCATACCGATAATGTAGGCATAAGTTTTATAAGTATGCATGTTGGTTCGCGGCCGGAAACCTCTGATTTGAACGGCTCGGATGAGACGCTGGTACTCCTGTTCAATAACAAAGATATAGCGATAGGTCATCAGCAGCAAGTGAACAAATTTATCCGGTATTGGCATTCGGCTGAGGGCATAACCAAGGGTTGAGAATGTCATGGTGGCTATCAGGGCAATCAGAGCCAGCAAAATGGCATTGGATTTTAATGTGATTTGGGCGGCTATGACGATGCCGGCATGATAAACGCGCAGCGGCCCGATTAAATTTGCCGCCGGCCCCCGGAAGGTTAGTGGCAAAACGATCCATAGAAGCAGTATGAATGTGTTGACGATGAGAACCCTTTTGATGACCTGGCCGACAGGCAGCTTGGCCAGGATGACCCAGGTGATTGAAATCGCGCCGGCGATCAACAAAACCGTAAAGTCGCGGGACACCGCAACAACGATCGAATAGACACAGGCAGCCGCGATCCGGGCCCTGGGGTCCAGTTGATGAATAAACGATTTTCCTATGGCAAACGGCTCCTGCAACATGAGCGATGATCGTCACTTTTTTTTCTTACGGCTTTGAATATAGGCAACGATACCGACCAGGCCAAATATGTATCCGATACCGGCAAGAATGTCTTTTACGGTCGGGCCCTTCTGCCGGATATCTGCCAGTATTCTGGCAATCGGCTTCAACTTTCGATCCAGCACAGTTTCGAGGACGGCTTCCAGTTCTTGTGAATTGAAGTTAGTGCCCGGCACCGCGGTGCGGGTATCCACGGAAGTTTCGGATACCGATTTTGCTCCTTCCCTGTGCATGACTTCTCCGGCGCCGGTCGCCGGTGCCGTCTTGGATGGCATATCCTCCATCTCGGATGCACGAATCAGCCATTCTGCCTGATGGCCCTGGCCGGCGATCAGCACGATTTTTAAATCCGAACGTTTGGGAACCTTAAAAGAAAATTCGCCCGCATCATTGGTCAGACCGGACAGCAGCTCGTTACCCTGCATGTCAGTGACGAGAATCCTGCCGGCCCTGACCTTCTTGCCGCCCGGGAATTTGCTCTCCACGTAAACCGTGTCACCTTCAACCCACGCAAAAACATTTACCCGGTGGGCCGATGCCGGTCCTATTGCAAAATGAAAACAGCCGATGATGGCAAGGGCTGCAAAAATATTTTTTGCTGCATCTTTTTTCATATTGATATCCCAGGGGTTATCCCAGTTTCCCATACCGCATTTCACAAAAATATTGCGATAACGGGCATGGCGGCATTAATGACAACCTCCAGAAAACACCCAAGTTGGTGTGCTAAGCCGAATTGTCCGGCAGCATTTCCGGCCGCACTTTGATTAAAAAAGCTATGCACACAGCACTGACAATGCCTTCGATAATCATTACCGGTATATGAGCAGCTATTATCAAGCCGGAAATTGCCAGGAAATTTTCCTCTGTGAATATCAGGGCCAGCCCGACCAGGAGGCCGCTGAAGAGAACCGACAGAAATCCGCAGGCAAAAGCAGCAACCGAGGCACTTTGGGTATTTTTGTGAAGCAGGCGCCCGAATACAAGATAGCAGACAACGGCGGGAAGCGCCATGATCACGGTATTGACTCCCAGGGTGGTAATCCCGCCATACTGAAAAAATGTGCCCTGCAGCGCCAATGCGACCAGAATGGCGGGAAATGCCGCCCAACCCAGCAAGAGCCCGACCAATCCGTTCAATATCAGGTGCGCATTGGACGGCCCGATGGGGACATGAATCAGGGAAGCCACAAAAAAGGCCGCCGACAGAACACCCGCCTTGGCGATCTGTTCATAGTCGAGCTTTTTCAGACCGATCGCCGTGCCGACCGCTGCCATTGCCGCCCCTGAGATCAGAACCGGGCCGGACAGTACACCTTCGGAAATATGCATGAGCGTTATCCTGTCAGATTTATCGAAGCAAGGCAACCATTATGTAGCCGTCCTGATTGAACAGGCTTGAGTCTCCAGAGTAAAGAAGGAAATTGGAAGATTCGCGGAACCCTTGCCAACCGTTAAACCTGCAAGTCTCCCGGTCTTTTTCCTTAATTCTTATTTCATTTCATGAAAATACACCCAGATAACCGCTCCCAATTCCACATCTTTGTTTTCGCCCTGGTGCGGCAGTTTAAAATCCGCAGGGCTCAGGGCTGCAAAACCCCACCAGCCTGGAACCGGAGCAGCATAGGTGAACACGCCGTTGCCGTCCGCCTTGATGGTCTGGGTGATCATATACTCGGTGGGTGCAGTGTATTTATTGTCGATGTTGTAATATTCGACTTCCACTTCTGCGTACGGCCTCGGTTTTGCGTCGCGTTTCACAATTCCCTGAAAAACATTCCCGGCATAAAGACCGAAAGGTTTGCAAAGCGGCACAATTTCGGTCTTCAACCCGATTTCTTCATCCCAGCCGTCGTCATCGCCAAAGGCGGTTACAGCGGCTTTGGTATAATGAACGATAAACGTGTCCTCAGCCGGCTCCCAATAAGGTTCGGGCTCCATGTAGAACTGGTAAATGCCGGGCCGTTTTAGCGGGTATACGGCTTTCCATGCGGTTTGCCCCATCACCTGTGCAGGTTCAAGCAAGTTCAGCAGACTCTTCTTTTTGCCGTTGCTGACCACGGCAAAGGATTTGGGTTTGACAAGCTCCATACCGACCATTTCAAAGGGGTGGGAAAAAGAGAGCGTAACCGTCACCGATCGGTTGTCATCCTGCACCACCATCGAATCCGAGGGAATAAGCATTCCAAAATGCGACCAGGCCGGCACAGCGGAACCCAATATAAATAAGATTCCGATAAAGATCATGCCTAAATTTTTCATGACCTCACCTCCGTTTTTTGTAAACAAAAAAGCCACGCACCGTTTCCCGCTTCATAGGAAATCGCCTTCGTGGCCTGCAAAAAAAGATCGGATTTAAAATTTGATTAAGGCTTCTTGCCTTATTTGGTGATGAAGTATCAAACTTGGCTTGTCGGTGTCAAGACAAAATAAAAAAATCAATAATATCCGATGGTAAATACTATTCCTCGAGAAGGATTTTATGATCTACCAGATTCATCCGCTTGAGCCGGGCCTTAACAGTTTTCCGGCTTCCGAAAATATCT